>ERZ746981.184-NODE-184-length-45832-cov-11.949251_pt1 | contig 45832 bp, 24 predicted proteins | sample MGYA00374948_ERZ746981 | MGnify/ENA primary metagenome ERZ746981 (study PRJEB28757, sample SAMN06711160) | food metagenome | host: microorganism | place: China:Harbin | collected 2017-01-30 | study: EMG produced TPA metagenomics assembly of the Analysis of...
GATCTCAAAACAAATAAATCTAATGACATATAATAATAGATTATCTAATACTAGGTAATATTCTCATATGTCCGACAAAAATTTATATGCCGCATGAGATATATACGCTTTGACCACATTCCGCCTTTGTTACCAATTATTTCATAATCGGTTTAGTCGACGTTTGAACTTTAGGAGGCAAATTTATATACCTTTTTCTTTATACATGTGTGCAAATTGTACTTCCTGGTGTGCGGATAACCAATATTTACGAACAAGTTTTGGTGAGTTAATGGAATGAGAAAATGCATATATTGCATAGGGTAAATCAACAATTAAAGAGGTTCATTCCCTTAGGCTTGCTTTCTAGCTTAAACTTGTAGGTTTCTCTGCGATTCAACCAAAAGTTCACATCAAAATGAATTTGTTTTCTAGAACGTAACAAAAAGGCGTTTCATTTGTTAAAAAGAAATGCATACATTTAGGAGAAAATTTCCACTACATAGAATATATCATTCTAATTCGGGACTCATTACATTGATGAAATTTATATTAAATGTTAACCCACAAACCATTTGTTTGAATAATCTACACGCTGTATGCTAAGTACTGATAAACCTGATATTTACGCCAACCCCAATACATTTCACATTATTTGAAGTTATGTTGTCCATTTTCAGCGGACTATACACCATATCAACTTATATCAACAAATAAAACTATTACAAAATAAGTCCAATTAGTGGATTAATGTAAATATGGGAAATCCAATTAAATGTATTAAAGAAATCCGATGAAACTCCGGGTTTGTAATAATATTTCAACTAAGGGACATTTTTTGACTAGTCACGGGGGACTACAAAAAAAATACTATTTACCCACTTATAAAACATTTCGAATATATATTCTTTTATTATCAGCAATATACTAATAATCAACATTTGATAAACTTAAAACTATGTGGTAAAATATTTCAATCAGTTAAAAATTTTATATTGACCCGTTAGGAATGAGGGATTCTTTTCCTTAGTAAGAAAATAAATCATAATTTGGGATCTATCATTTTCCTTTTCATGGATTATAATCATAATTTTAAATAACAGCAACTATATAAACATATATACTATGAACATATTTAATTTCTTTGATGTTATTACAAATTACAATTTAGGTGAAAGTACCACCTCACATATATCAAAAAACCTCCTAGCCAGAATGTGTCACAACTTTTTGCAAAATATTTATACCAGGATAGAACCAGCTTTTAACCGAAATTATGCACCTACTGTTATATGTGTTATAATGATGGGTATACTTTCAAGTTTATTTAGGCATAACGATGACTTGGATGAAAGGAATATTAGAAAAATGTTAGAAAGAGATTCTCGAAACTCGACCAACATCTTTAGGCATAATTCAATCATAAGACAGTCAGAACTTAGTGCAGTTAAAAAAAAACTTGAATTCAAGTTTACAATATGCATAACTTTCTGCTTTATTATTATATCGTTAATATTGATGCTTTATATTAACATGAAAAACAAGGATAAATTGCAAAAACGGGCACAATTAACATTGCTTAAAGAATTGAACGAGAGATACGATGACATCGAAAAGCGCATTAATCAGACATTGTTTTCTAATAAACTTCAAGTGGATAAGACTTTGAACGAACATGAACAGCGGAATAATAAAGAATTTGTTATACAACAAAAAAAACTTCAACAATTCATATACGAAAACCGAAAGAAAGTTGAAATTACCGTTACAAAAAATATTGAACGCATTGAACAGATCAAAAGAGGATTCATTGATCTCTTAGAAACTGATGACGAATTAAAAGGAACGTTGAGAAGAATAAAAACACTTGAAAAATCAGTATCCAATGCCGAGGATCGGTTCGCAAAAAAGAATAAGGAAATGGATGAAAATGTCAGAAAGCTAAATACCACAATAAATAAATTGGAAGATAAATCAGAGAATGCAGCGCTAGAGGTGGATAAAAGTGTGGATATAGTTAAAGTAAATTGTTACAAAAGCAATATTCAATTGTTGAACTCCAAGATATTATTTGACACTGCATTATCAAAATTTGAGGTTGTTCAAGGTTCCATAAAAGAATTAATCACAGGAGGGCAACCAGAATCCTGTAACTCCACGAAATTTAAAGATAAGTCTTTTGATGATGCACAAAAAAGATTAGAAAGATGTCTTGAGGCATCATTGCAGGTTCGGAAGAAATTGGAAATGATTGAATGTAAACGGGATAACGAAATGAACAATTCACATACATTATCACTAGTTTTGGATGAGCATTCGTTAGATCCTCAGGCTGAGTTATCCAAGCAATCGTCTGAGGATTTTGGCTACTTCAAAATTTATTCTGATGCAAACGATCTTGTTATTTCCGATTTGAACGATCGAGTGAACAAGCTTGAAAGGTCAATTCAAGGCTCTAAAATACTCACGTCCAACCCCGTCTTATATGAGACATCGGAGAATTCTGGGAGCGAATGGATATCAGCAATTTACGGTATGCTGAATACTGATATTGTGATGCTTCAGTATCATGCCTTTGGGTTAGAAAGACTTGAAAGTTTGAATTTGTTTGAGGAGACGGGCCACAAACTAGGAAGTCAATATAAAATGATATCTGAATTTGTTAATATATGCAAAAGAGATTGTATCAAACTAATAAGTTCTATTAGGATTATAGTTCTGGAAAGCTATTTAGTCCAAAATCAGAATGATAATTACATTATCAAAGAGTGCAAGATTAAAATCACAGCATCATTGAGCGACATATTCGAATGGTTCAAAAAAAACGTGACGGAATCATCTGTCAGTGCTAAAGAAGGAAACTCTTTGCTTGAAATTTTAATACACTTTAGGAAGAGATTAACATCTGATCTTATTAACATGGCAACAGAATATCTTTCGTTATTTCGTCAACACTTAAATGATTTTCACACAATACACGATTCTCTTGGCACGTTGAAGAATGCATCTTTGTCCAGTAAAGAGAGTCAGGATTCATTCGATTCTGAAGTCTCAAATTTTATAGATGAGTCAGTTATATCAACATCTTCTTGGAGAGATGAATTTGATGAATCATTTAAACCTTTGAAATTGGCGCAAAGATGTCACGCTGGAGAGGCGAGCCGTTCGCATTGACAAAGAAAAGCCAACATTTAATCAAGAAAGTTTTAACAGAGGAAATATCCGAAATAAAAATCTCGATCTCGAAATTAATTGATATATAATTTTTGGTGTATTTTTTTTTGCAGTGCCTCAAGAATGCTTTCTGATATCATAACCATATGATATGAAATCTTGACATTCGTACATTTAACTATACTTGGTCAAATATTTTATCTCTGATCAGAATATAGGAAGGTATTGCACATATATACACAAATCCGTTTAGGAATGAAATGTATTATATTATTAAAGAATAAAACTGTTCCACAGGATCAATATGCCGATGTATTCCAAGCAAGCGGATTTAGGCCTACCTTTCTTCCACTGCTGAAACATACAGCAATGAATGAAGAGCTTATATTGAAATTCTTGAAATCAAAAGAATTTATTAACGAATATAAAGCGCTTATAATAACATCCCAAAGATGTATAGAAACATTGGATATAATTATTAGAAAGCTTCGAACAGAAAAATTCTCTTGTTTGAATGATATTTTAAAGAAACCATCGTATACTGTTGGTCCAGCAACAGCTCGTGTTTTAAAACAACTTGGATTTAAAGATATAAGAGGGGGCGAGGAAGCGGGAAATGGAGCCATTCTTTCAGATATTATCATTAATGATGATATTTTCGACCACTCAGATTCTAGAAAGATATTATTTCTTACTGGTAAGATCAGAAAAGACACTATTCCCAAAAAACTTCGGGAAGCAGGATTTCAAATGAAGGAGCTTGTTTCTTATAAAACAGAGCCGTATGATGACATCATGAAGCGATATTGTGAGGTGCTAAGTACTTTAGATGAAATGGAGGATAATTGGCTTGTATTTTTCAGCCCGCAGGGGACCGAGGACATTTTAAACCGTTTACGTAATGATCCGACGCTACCATTTAATCTAGCCACAATAGGACCAACCACCGAGCACTTTTTACGGATGAAAGGAATAAAAACCGATGTTGTTTCGAAGAAACCTAATGCAAAAATGCTTTACGAATCCATTACCGAAGCATCGAAATACATATTTACACATCATTAATACTTATAAATTGAAGTAATACTTTTTTCATCGAGCACTTTATTTTAATCCTTGATGCATAGAATCATATTTATTACTTGTCCCGGAATATTAGACAAAAAATAGAAGATTCGGCTAAAATGTATGCACAACCTTGTTGAGCTCCGAAACAACAAGAACAGTTTCGGAACTGTTCTTGTAATCAAGCTCCATTTCAATGTTGAAGTTTGTTAGGTTATGAACTTCAATTCGTGGCAATTCTAATCTTCCAATTCGCAAAGGAATTAAAGTAAGTTCAGTCTCTAAAACATTTTTTGGTTTATGAGCGATATCAAGGGAGATCTCCTTCGTGAAATTCTGTTCACCGGCAATAAGCCACAACTGTTCATGCTCAGCAAAATTGAGCTGCAATTTAATCTTTTTTGGCGTTGAAGATGCCTGGAACCTTACCTTTTTCTCGCTATTATTAGGTTTCTGAAGGACAATAACGCGAAGTCGAAGAGTAACCTCGATTGGTTGGCAAACCAGGTATTGAAGCTTTTTCTGGAAGTCAAGCTCAACAATATTGATAATATTGATAACGGGTAACGGAACACTGATTATAAGTCTGTGCTGAATATCCGCTAGAATCTCATCATTAACTTTAAAAGTTTGGGAGTTTAAATCATGTACCAACTCAGCGATGGATTGTATGATTACGGAAAGATCCGTAGTATTTATTAACTTGAACACTTTCGAAAATTTAGAAAGATCATAATTCACCAATTCAACTCTCCCTGTCAGTCCATATAAATTATGCTTAAAATCCAATTTATCAAAAATTTCTTCACTTAAAACATTGAAATACCTAAGGAGATAGGGCTTCGATGCTTCAAGTTTTTCGTAATAGAGACTCTTGAAAATTTCAACAATTTCAGAATGTAGATCATTGTATTCAATCGATAAATTTAAAGATTCATCCTTTAAATTTGTTAAACGATAAAAAAAAGTGGATCCCTGATCGATATATGCAATAACATTCTTTGGAGAGTGCCATGTATCAATCTTTGTTTGGTAGTCATTTTTCGGAGAATCGAGACTCACCCTTTGCACCCTAACTGGATTGTCAACCATGACTGAATTTATGGTATAATTAGAAAATAGATTTGATGATTTAAAAATATCTTGGACAGAAACTGCAATCGAAAGAGAAGTTTCAAGGGATTTGCTGCAATATTTAGAATAACCATCTCCAAAAATGAAGTTACATCCCACCAATACCTTTGTGTTCGACACATCAGGAGGAAACATGTATGGGATATACAAGAGAATTTCATCGCCCTTGTTCATAATTTTATCACCGGAATATTTGAATGCCAACGCACCTCCTAAATTCTCGATGTCAAATTCAAGATTCAGTCTAATTCTGGAATTATCTTTGAACTGAATTACTGATAAGAGATAATCGGCATGTGATATCAATCGACTCTCATCAAACTGGTTTAAAATGAATTCAAATTTATTGAATGGATTATCTCCAACATGTACAACAAGTAATACTTGATCATTGTTCAGATATCTTGTTTTTGGAACACTAATGTCAATCATAGTATTGGAAAGGATGCGATCGCTTTTGATGAGTGAATTAATTTGGAACATTTTAACAGATTTAAAGATATGCTTTACCAAACATAACTTTCCAATATGAATTGTCATCTTCGTGGCGAAATATTCTCCAACTATGATCTTTTTCGATTTCAAGATACATGAGAATTTTGTTTTTAACATAAAATCTGTAGTCGAAAACTCAAGTGAACTTAAATAATGATCTTCATTTTGACACGGAGCATCGTCTTGCGAAGTTAATGAAAGAACAATACTATCTGCCTTTATATCAGATAACTTACTATCGAAATGCACAGAAATGGCATATATGTCTGGTGACACGCATTCTATTTCTGGATTAATGCTAATGTCAATAATATTATCATTTTCTATAATCAGAGGTTCAGATATATCACTGACAAGATTTCTGAATTGATCCAACATATTCTCCTGATTCATTGAAATCATTTCTAGATAGGAAACAAGCAAATCAGCGACAATAGAATGATCCGCCTTCTTTCTAAGTTTGCTCAAATTGTCGACGTAAACTTTGAGTAACGCCAAAGAAACAGAATTCCATCCGGATGATTTGTAAAATTGAAACGAGTTACTAATAACTTCCACGGAAGTTTCATAATCATTCATGCTATAGTATAACATCAGCGCAACTTCTGTTGACAATGTATCAACAGTATTCTGCTTATAAGGAGACTGCGAATACAACTTGATACATTCTTCTGTGATTTCAACAACATGCTGTTTGAACAGCTTCTCTGTCTTTATAAATTTCTCAATTTTCATGCTTATGACTTTATAAGGATGCATACTTTCACCGCTGCTAGAAGTAAATGAAATATCAGATAAACATCCTTTCATCTTGTAATTTTTTGAATTTCCTAGATTAGTTAATTCATCTTTTTCAAGAAATTTTAGGTCTCCGAGTACCTCATAGAGCTGATTTGGGACTTCCTCGTTCTTATCAAGAATGAATCTAAGCTTTTTGTCGCTGAAAAAGTCCTCAATCAGAAGAATACAAAATTCGCTCTTCTTGTTGCAGTCATAAATAGAGTTCAAAAAACTAAGTAGGAAATCTGCCAATTTTAAAGAATTTCTCATATATAGACCAATAGTCTTTACCGAATCGTTCATTAATATCTGTGATAACCTTTCATAAGCGTACGCTTTGATCTCGTACTTTGTAGTCATATATGTAGATGATCGAACATTCGATATCATGGAGCGGAGAGGTAAATCCTGGAAATCAACTCTTTCAAAGCCATCCTCCTTGTTGATATTACCAACAGATTGTAGAATCCGACTATAAAATTCAGCAGAATCCACAAACTGTCCAATTTTTAAAAATAAATCTGCACTTTTTCTAACTCCTAATAACTTTGGTCTTAAAGTGTGAAAATAATCCATTTTTGCGGATATAGATTCCATTATCCCAAGTTTGATCATGCTAACCAAACCATTCCAAATTTCACATTCCGCATCAGGATCACTGTAGCTCGACTTGATCTTGAAAGAATTTTGTAGCGTCATCTCAGGATCAGCGAAATCATTTCGTATTTTAGTCAAAATACTTGTTTTTAAAAACTTGTCAGCAGCAGAACGAAGAGATATGTTTTCATAAAGGATAATACAATAAGTCACCCTTGGATTCATGGACTTCACATTGTTTAGCCATTGTCTAATTATTGGTCTTACCTTAGACCTATACTCATCCACACTCGTGGTGGTTACGAAGATGAACTTCATAAAAACATCCTCTTCATTTATATTTGTGACTTTATTTGCCAAATCGTCTTCAACGTATCTTAGCTGAACATTTTTAATTGTTCTAATTGAATCTGCAGGTTTATATTTCCAATAGAGACTGTTCAAATTCGTTTGCTTTTTGAACTTTTCGCCTAAAATGGTACTGAAAACTTGAAATGGGTCATAATACCCTACGGCTAGAGTCACGGATTGCGATAGTTGATCCATCTCCTCAACAAATTTTTATAACAGTCCGGAGGAACGATGACTATCTTTTAAATAAAAGTATGGAATGAAGTACAGAAAATCTAGCCATAATTAACCTTAAACGACGCTAGAGAATATTATTTGCTAGTCGAAGATCATCTATTTAGCGTGGCCATAAAAAAACAGGCCAAGAAAAAAAAGTCGTAAAAAAGAAAAGTTTCAGTAAACATTGCCAATTTTACATACTTCAACCTTAAAGTTTCAATTTACGATATTTTGTATCATATATTAATTAGTTGAAAGCATCCAGATATAAACTAAAGGGAAAGGAGACTTGCTTGAATTTAGTGAATTTGAGAGCATTTATTTTTGGAATTTCACGTAAAATATGTCGGGTATATCAAATAATGAGAAAAGAAAGCCCTCAAAAGATAATAAGGAGAAAGAAAGTCTGAGTGTAACACCATTTCTTGATAAGGCAAAGGAGGAGCTTTACGGACAAAAGGCTATAATTTCCGAACCATTTGATAATACCCTTTATTATAGAAACCCCGAATATTGGTCAACTCTAGCTAGAAGAGCAAATATACATCTCACAGAGTTCGAAGAGGACTCCGGTAGCGCAGGAACCTTAAGTTTAGTTACAAATGACAATCACGCTGATGGAAATATTATCAAGAGTTCAGGAAATAATGACTCGAAGAACAGAAATGTGGTCATCAATGGAAGTGGCGTATCTTCCAGCGATTTTCAATGGTACGAAAAATTGAAAGAGAGGTATAACAATTATGTGAGCTCCTCAAAAAAAGAAGAGAAAGAGTTTTATGAAAATTTGGATAAGGAATACAGGGTGGAAAGAGAAAAAATGCTTGTGATTAAGGAAGACGAAACTAAAATGAAGAAGCTCTCGCAGTTCATAAAACAGCTCAGGCTTGGAAAAGTCTTATCTGAAGGTGCAAACAGACATAAGAGTGAATCTGTTAAAGAAGAAGACATTCCTCAGACCGATGCAGAATCTTTAGCGCAAGGTATTGATGAGGGAGAAATAAGTAAAGCCGTCGGGGAGGAAAAGAAAGATCAGCAATATTCAGAGATCGTGAATATTCATTCTTCTAGTGAGGAAGAAAACATGTCAGATATAAACCAGACTGATGATGAACAAGATGATGGAACTTACAGCAATGATAAAGAAGATAACGTAGCTGATGCTACATCAGTGAATACACCATCAGAAGAGGAATCAGACGAACTTAATAATAGTGGTAATTGCAGCGAAGGTGGCAACAGAAATTATGCATACTCCGAACAAGAGGATAACTCGGAAAATAAGACTGAATCAGGAGAACCTAGTAGAGAGGATTCCGAAGAAGAAGATTTCGAGTACTTACAGAATGAGGAATCTTGGCCACCAAGAATCTCTGTTGTTCCCCATGAGGAAGTTGACGAACAACATGAATCTAGGGGCTCCAGTAACTGCCCGGTAAGCGGAACATCTGAGGAATCACGGATATCTGATATAGATGTATCCATATCCGAATCTGAAGCAGATATCGGAAATTCATCGGATCAAGCTAATAATGATGAAGGCTCATCCGAAGAAAGTACAAGAAACTCGGTAGTGGATTCTGGAATAGCATCAGAGCGAGAATATGAAATACAATTGGAAGAACACTCTAATGAATCTGACGTATCTTTAGGAGAAAGCACTTCTTATGGTTCGGAAGTAGCAGATGTTAACGGAAATACCATGGACAATGCAATAGCAATTGATAGTGAAGACGAATCAGATAGTGTTGAACAGGAGGAAAATGAAAACTTTAATGAGAATCCAAAAACAAATATTCAGCCGGAAATAAACTCCACATTCACAGATAATAATTACGCAGATATTATTGAAAATGCCAATTCAACGGGCGACGCTTCAACCGAAAGTTATTGGATGCATATTGCAAGGTTGACGCAAGAAAGCGAAAATGTTCCGGAAATCGATGATGTGCATCGTAGATATGCACCAGAAGAGTCAGAAAACTATGATGATGATGTGATTAACAGCGATGAATCAGAAGCCGATAAAACAGGCTATATACACGTTGCACCCTCCGATTCGGAATCGGAGTCCGAAAAGGATACAACACAGCGGAATTTATTGAACGAAAACCAGAAAGTTGATGCTAATGCTACATTTGAGTCTAGTTCATTAGATCCCCAACTTTTTGAAACTGCTGTTGAAGATATAAACACACATTTGATTGATAACAGTACGACAGAGCAAAATGCAAACTTGGGTGATGAATTTGAGTCTGGGCAAAAGCACCCCGATTTTGAAAAGTTGATAATACCAGAAAATACAAAAGATAAGGTTTCTCGTACCTTGGATAACCAAACGGCTATTGAGTCGCAAAAAACTGCGTCTGGTGCATCTGTAAAATCAGTGGCGATTGGAGACAATGATAAGCCAAGCACTCCAGAGTACGTTCCTCCTCCTCTGAAAATACCAACACCACAGCCTGCGAAGCTTAATCCATCCCTATTAGATTTGCTCGACCAATCAATAACTATTCACAATAAAAACTCTGCTGGAAGCGTAACTGAAAATGATGAAGATGTTATAGTGGATGAAGGAACCGGCAAAGAATCATCAACACGTGACACGAATGTTACATTGTTACCCAGAAAGATATGTGAAGACAAGGCTATTTCACCGAATAATGCAGATTCTCATATGGAAGAAAATGACACCGTAGAGCAAACTTCTGAGATTCTATACAAGGATGAAGTAGCAAAAGCTCCTGTGTCAAATGATCGGAAGGATCTTGTTGGAAGAGAGAAACATGGAAAAGAGTCAGATGCTTTAGGAAATCCCAACAATCTAGAAAATCATGAAAATACTAGTGAGGGAAGCATTGGTGCATTATCCGAATCATCAATGATCATGTCAAGAACTGAAGAAGAAGACGACACAGCTTACGTCACCGCTCTCTATAACGAAACATTAGCAACGGACTCGCCCGAGGTGATACCTGCGAACCGCACAGTTTACATATCTAACGACAGCAGCGATAATGGGGAGAACGATACTTCAGATGCATCAGCAAATGAATCCTTGATAAGGGAGGAGGGGTCTGAGAAAAGTTCAGTGGTTAAAGAATTACAATCTACTTCTTTGAGTAACGAAGAGTCCGAAAATGGTCAAGAAATCGTGCCTGATGTTGAAAAGGATGCTGACGAGGCAAATGTGGACCAGATAGGTAATACGTCAGGGAGGTTGGAGGAAAAAGTTGAGAGTAACGAACTTCACACTAGCGAAGCAAAGAAAAGAAGCTTAGAGAATGAAAATGATGAGGAGGAAGAAGATTCTTCACTGGGCATCAAAATAAGGCGTATTTTATCTTTTGGATGGCTGAAGAGTGGAAGTAAATTGAAGAAATTGAAGACAGTGGATCAAATAGTTGATGGGGATTCCGCTCTATATGATAAGTTTAGTGAACAATCCAAGAAAACTCTAGCTGCTCAATTGGATAACAGAGACTCCGGGAGTGATGGGCAGAAATCTATCTCGAATAGCACCGAAAAGCCCACCGCAATGAAATTAATTCATGCTGCTGAATCATTTGCAAATGATGCAATAATGTCATCAAGTTCTCTAGATTTATTGGCCGGGAACGATGATGCAAATTCAGTTCACAAATCAGCAGGTACTGAATCAGTGAAATCTGGAGAAGGAAGCATTTCTGAGGCATCTGCTGATATAAACATTGCAAATGCTGGCAAAATTTCTGGGACAATTAAAGATGAAAGCATTAAGGGCGATTTGGGAGATGAGGCTGCATCCTCTGAGCTAAATGATATCAATGATAACCATTCAAGTGACGAATCCAATACGAAACTAGGGTCACAGCCTGCACTTAATTCTCAAAAAATGGAGATGAACAGTGTGGTTGCCGCTGATACGTCATTCACTGATGAGGATAAAAATGTGAAAGGGGAATCCATAGATGTGCTCTCTGATAATACAGATGATGCTGCTGTCGATGGAGACATAAATAAAGCAGGAAGGGAAGAGGCTGAAAATAGTTTTCGGAAGGAGACTAAAATACAGGAATCTTTGAAATCGGCGGCATCACAAATACAGTCTGCATGGAAAGGAATTAAGAATTTTGTGTCTACATCAGATGAATTAACAGGTGGGGATGAAATACAAATAAACAGAGAAGAAGACATAGAAACACATAGAGAAGAGCCTGAACCTGAGGAAGCAGAGATTGTTGAAAAAGAATCAAAGAAAACAGTAGAAAAAGAAAACGTGCAGGATATAATGGAAACAAATGACATATCTAACGAAACGGCAGTTGCGTGGGCAAACAATGATGGCCACAATGATGAAGATAATGAAAAGGAAACATTAAATAATGGCGACGATGATAGTAAAGTGACACACGATAGTTCAACCTTAGACAATCCACTAAATGAAGATGATGATACGGTAATCAAGAATAATATTGAAACCCATGTCAGTACAGAGAATCAGGGGAAATTATCAAACAAAGTATCCGGCGTTGAAAGCTTGAAAGGTGAGAGTGATGAAACTGGTAAAGTGAAGCTCACTGATACGCAGGAAGAAAATAATGGAGAAGAAGATGTTCCAACTTTAGAAGTCAGAAGTCATGAATTAGAAAGAGCAGATGAAAAGTATGGCAAAGAAATTGTTATTTCTAATGGCTCGGAAACAAAAAATGAAACCACTGTCAACAAAGACCATGTGACAAACTTTGAAAAGATGAAACAAGGAGGGCTATTGTCGAAGATTCGAACGATACTTTCCAAAGGACCATCTAACAATGGAGGGGCTGTTGAAACTTCATCAAATCCACAGGACTCTAGTGATTTTCTCAAATTGAAAGTAGACGAGGATCAGGAGGATAACGAGATTCTGGCAAAATCAGCTCCAGATTTACTTGACTTTAAAGAGCAACCTTTAAATGATATCGAGACAATTGTGGTTCAACCTGAGAGTACGAAGACAGATCAAACGGACAAAATTTCTGGTAAAGATGCTGTTGAGACCATCGAGGTGAAACCCGAGAACAAAATCCCGACGCCTTCAATTATAGACGAGGAGGTTCCTCAAACAATTGTTGTCCATCCAGAGAAAAACCTTGAGACAAATTTAAAGGAAGAATTTCAGTCTGATTCTACAAGGATCCAAATTGTCCCTTCTTTACCCCCTGCATCAAACTCTGACATTGAAGAGAACCAAGAAATTAGGGTCCGGAAGAGAGGAAGATCTGTTGGGAGGGATTCAAGTGTTGAAAATTCCGAGAATAAACAAAGACGCTTATCGGATGGTCGAACTGATAGTGTTAGTCGCAGAACAAGATCCCGATCAAAATCACCAAGAAGGCGCGATCTTGCCTATCGCGGACCTTCTATTAGGCGGGCCAGTGGTGGAAGTGGAATATCGACAAGAAGTGGAAGGGTTTTATCATACGACTCTGCTCAAATTGAAACTAACGAGCCCACTGATGGTGCGACATTGACACCAAAACAAGAAGCGGAGTTGCCTCGTGGAATTAGGGATCTAGTCGAGGAGGCTGAATATTTTATAGAAGAAGATTCAGGGAAGGAAGATGCCAAGACCTCCAAATCAATCCCGGAACTTTCAAAGGATGCCATTAATACTGCTAAAACATCTGATAGTGAAAATTTAAAACCTCACCTTGACTTTAAGGGTTCTTATTTGGTGAAACAAAAGGAGGATGATGAAGAGCGCATAACTACAGACGATGATCATAATAAGTCGAAAACAGATGCGGAGGAAAACATTGATACTTCAATTGCAGCGAGACTTAAGTCAAATAGATTACTTAGGGGAAGAGCCAGCAAGGCTGCTATGGCGACGAGAGCCAATCACTTAAAGCAAAGCTCCTCTATAACTTCGGAAAATGTTGGCGATACAGAACGACGTCACAGAATTTCCTTTAAGAATGTGGTTAGAAAAAGAAGAACGAGAATAAGAAAGAGAAGGACAAGAGCAAAAGGTAGGAATGTCAGAAGAAGGAAGTTATGATTTACTTTTTAAGAGGGCTATATAACGTAATAAGATTAGAATTTAAATATGCTTTCGATTTTTAAATAATATGATATAATTCTATTAGTAGAGAGCAGCGAACTAAAATACACAAAGTCATATTAGATTATAAAAGACCTCAATAGCCTTCATCTTTTTCTTCATCTTCTTCATCACCACCGTCATCCACTAAAGTTTTACCACTTTTCGCCAGCTTTGCTTCCTCATCTGCGACAGCCTCACATGCATCCACCCAGTCTGAATAAACATCTATTGGCTCTGAGAGAGAGTTAATGGGACTTTGAAACGATTGTCCACAAACTTTGCAAAGTAAGATTCCAATATCCGACTTTTTATCCATTGTACATGACACCGATCTTTCATGATTACAGAACAAACAGGTAAACTGAGTATCCAGCTTCTGTCTGAGCTTTTTGACTGGCTTTCTGGTAGTTTTCTTTCTTCTTCCCTATAACAACGCAAAACCTTGTGTTAGTAGAACCCCATACTAAAATCATACTAAACGCAAAATACTACTTACCATTATGTGTTACTGTTTATTGATATTGGCTATTGTATATGAGAAGCTACACACAGCTGAAAGAGATGAATATAGTAAAAATGGAAGAAATACGTTTTTTTGCCTAAAGATCCTCCGTACACAACAAAAATGTATTCGTCGCGTCGGAAGTGCAATTCTAGTCTATATCATTCTACTGATTCTTCTAAGAAGGATGGAGGATAAAAAAAAAAAAAATTCAAGCGATTTTGATGTAAAACCTAAAAGAAAATTTTTCGTTGATCTCCAGGATTTCCAAGATTGTTCAGTATACTAAAGAATATCAATAAGGTGTCTACGTTAAAATAAACGCAAAAATGCCCGCTAAGAGAGGATCCAAGAGAGTTAAAAAGGTTAAGTCGGTTAAGACTAAGGTGCATACTAAAGAAAGTCCTGAAGTCAAGGAAAACACCACTTTGAAAGAAAACTTGAAAGATGGTAATGAATCTTCAATCAGAGCTGCAGAAAAGATCGTGGACAAAGCTGTTTTGGAACTAAGCAAATGGAATGATCGTAAGCTACAGAAGGAACAGGATAAATCAGGCAAACTAGCACTTTTTGATGAAGATTCCAAGGATCTTTGCTTGTATCTTCAGGCTACAAGCTTGAAGTTCTTTGCGAAGAAGCAGTCGTTGAAACCGAAAGGGATCAGACTTGAACATTCCATTAATAATTTAGATTTAGATGATGGTGAGCCATTCAAGGTTTGTGTGTTTGTGAAGGATAATACTATTGACGAATCTCTTTTAGAAAAAATAGAGGCTGAAAATATCCCTCATCTTGAAAAGATTATTCCAGCTAAAGAATTGAAAACCACATATAAGAGTTTTGAAGCCCGTAGAAAGCTATGGGAGAAGTATGACTTATTTTTAAGTGATGATTATTTGATTACAACTCTTCCAAAGCTTTTGGGAAAAAGATTTTATGGGTCAGCAAAATTCCCAATACCAATAAAAGTTTATTCTAAGGATAAGACCGCTGTCTCCGTACAGACTTTAAAAAATCAAATATTGAAGGTGCTCCATAGCACCTACTTTATTCCGCCAATGGGAGTGAATATTTCTTTGAAACTTGGAAGCTTGAAACAAGATAGGAAGAACTTACATGACAATTTAAACACAATTATAAATTATCTTTCGAGATTTCCAATACGTATACTTCAACTAAAATTGGAAACGTCTCCAAGCATTCCAATTTACGTGAACCGTGAAGTTCATAGCGACGAAGATGTGATTGGTGGAAAGCTTCCAGTTGGAAAGGACACTGAGCCGGTTCTTGAGAAAGATGATAGTGATGAACTATCTTTGTATGAACGGGGATTAATAGAACTAGCGTTTGATGAAGAGGAGGCACGAAAAGTTATTGATTCTAAGAGAGCTAAGCATAAAAAGAGAAAGTATGTTGAAGAGGAGGGTTCATCTTCACAAGATCTGGGAAAGAAGATTGAGGTCTAATAATTCAGCAATGTAATAAAATATTTGAAATAATAAATGTGAGGAAAAAGATAGTTGTGAAAAAGTGTGATATCGTAGAAATGTGAGGTAACCGATTTAGTGAATGGTACCCAAATTTAGAGTGAAGCCAATTAATTTGTGTAAGGATGATATGTTGACTAGCTAGATACCGATTCCTGGTGTGTGAAGTTGCAAAACTCAGTGACACGAATAATGATCGATAATGATATCAATATGGAAAATACTGTCAACTTATGATACAGTCAATATTAAATTAAAAATATATACCAGCTTGTCTTTTTTAAACTTTTTCAAGAAAAAAAAGGAAGTATTTGTTACATAGTATAGTTTTAGCAAGACTCAGATATCTCTTTTTACAAGTGGGATTCTCTCTGTGTGCTCTTGTTCGAAATTCTAAAAATCCGCGAAATCCGACACTAAACCGAGATTATTTTTTTTTTTTGATCGGTAGACACTTTACAAATTTCTATCCTTGAATTGCATGCGTAGATCGCATTTCAGATCCTGATTAATAAAGGTCACCATTGAGAACGGCTAGTAACACTGAAGCTATATACATGGAATACCTTTCCATATTAATTTCAGAGAAATTCATAACACACAACAATTACTTCTTATGAATGAAACTGAGGATTACCGCTATACCTTGAATGATAACGATATCAATGAAAATTTTGTGTGTCCATATAATGATAGAAAAGTGATTGATAGTTCTGCAGATACCCTGCAAAAGTCTGCAGAACAAATTTCAAGGAAGATATACGGCCTAGAGCCCTATTCCATAAAGAGGACGTCACTCTCTAACGAGAATATCGTGGCCATTTTTCATCACAATCAACAAATATACATTTTTCGGGTATCATACGCTCTGAGAATTAGTAAGGACGGAGTTAAAAAAGTTCACAGTTTTGGCGAAGATATTTTAAAGGTTAAGTACTTAAGGCATACTCGTGTATTTCTGATCTACTGTGAAAAATCAGACACAATATTTCTTTCACTGGATTTTGATTATACAATCCCTCCCAACAGTTCAGTCAAAAGAAAAATAAGGACTGATGTCGTTGTGGGACCATCTTATTTTGAAATCATAGGATATCAAGCTAATTATTGTACATGGAGTGACATGATTTACAAAGCTACAAGAACTACAGTGAATTCGATAACCAATATCTACTTAAATGAAAAAAATTGCGGCTTTGAGGCATATTATGTTTCTCCAGAGCAGAATGCTGAGGACAAGTTAATGTGTACATACATAACAAAGAAAGGAACTACCAATACGGAAAGCAAGATGTCGATTATTGAGCCGTGTGCAAAAGTGATTACAAAGGTGACAGACTCTATTTTTGCTATAGGGGGCAGCCATTTGTTCATAGTCGATCTGCTTAAAAAGACTCAAAGAGAAATTCCACGGATTAAAGCTATAGTTTCGATTTGCGCATTAAATAGTTCTAAGATATTAGTATGTGATGTGGAATCTCAGTATTATGTTGTCGATGTTGACAATTTCACAAGAAGGTTGCTTGTAGGCCATATTTCTTCTATGGAAAGCATGCATTTGTTTGGAACAGAAATATTGGCCTGGAACCCAATTTTTGGAGGCCATCACCAACCATACTTTTTAAATGTGGATTATGATGCTGGAACAATTGAATACAGGTGTGTTCTACCAACACATGAAGAAGAAGTTCCAACTCTCAGTAATATCACTGAATTTGGCGATATGCGTACAATTTTTTCTAAGGGGAGACAGGTAACACTGATAGAGGATTGCTGGCATTCTCATTATTTACTTGCTCAAAAAGGGCCTGCATGTGTTGTCAGTGAAATTAATATTGAGGCACAATCGATCTGTCTTGGAATTTTTGATGGGAAGGTTTTAGTTTTCGAGAATCAAACTGAACACACATTTTTTGGGGTGACCTGTGATGAAGAGCCAAGTGTCACTTTTCAAATCAAAATTAGACATCATTCGAAAAGAGATAACATTTTGAAAATATCAGGTCACTTATGTGTGTCAAGATATTCAATTTCTTGGTTGACGATGGAATCTGAAGATTCTTTTCATCTTGAACATTTGGTTAGATTTGACAAATCGATTGAGCTTTTTGATACTCAAGATAACTCCTTTTTGGCGCTATGTCAGAAAACGATATATATGGGAATTTACAATGGAAGTTGTACAACAGTATATAGTATTCCATTCTTTTCGGAAATCGAACGTTTAAAAATAATCAAAGTGACAGATAACAACATTCAAGCACTAGTAAGTTATTCTTCGAAACATGCAATCGATCATGTTATATTCAACAAAAATATGAAATATTGCAGGCATCAGCAATTTTATCTTCCGACGAGTGCGATGGACATCATTGCGTTGAACCAAACGGTAATTGTGATAAGTGGATTTGATAAAAAAATATATGTTTTTCTCATGAATAAGCAGGAGGCATATCTAATACAACCTATGACAACCCGTTTAGAGAGTCTAATGAAAATAAGCGACGACATATTTATCGGAGTACATTCAACGGGGTCGTACTGCTTTAGTTTACTAATGGGAGAGATACAGTGGTTACAGAATTTTCCTATCTTGGGAATTTCAAACATCATTCAGGCTTTAAAAGTTGGCGGTAGGCAAAGTAATAAAGTGGCATACCTAAATGCTTTCTCTCAGTTGAAATTCGTGGGAGTGTCGACATCTATACACGCAATGTTGGGATTTATGAGATACAATTGCTCTAGAATTTACATAACTCATTCAGATACAAAGAGTTTCATCCTATTGGGTCATGATGATGGGCGACTACTTCTTTTGGATTACGATACATTAGAGTTGATATCATCTAAATTTATCGATAATTATATTGATTTTAATATTATCCGGGACCGTGGTGAACCTGCATGTGAAATGTTGATGGATGTATATGTACTGGCCATTTCAAAGAGAAATAATACTGAATTGGTTGAACTCTTTAGGATCGACTTGAATGGTCATTGGATCGGAGTAGCACACCAGCGAGGAATAAACATGTTTAATAAATTTATTGGCAATACCGAAGTAAACCCTGTTATTGCAAATTCGGAAATGGTCTACTTTTCTACTCTGACTGATGAAATTTGGGCAATTCAACTATTTTATGATTACAATATTTCTGTTTCGAAGGTTTATGAAATGTCAGCAGCCTTTTTTGACCTTCAAGAAATTTTGAACCGTGATGCTTTATATCCTGGTTTGACAGACTGGATAGCAGAACGGAGATTACTATATCGTATGATGAGCACGGATGAAAGCGATGATATTGAATTTGCCAGAAAGTTTCTTCATTTGTTCGAAAGTGCCAATGAATACAATTGGCCAACTGAAAATAAATACAATTCAGACCGTACTTCTGATATAGAATCGTTCGAAACAAACCATTTCTTCAGAGAAGATGGTAGACTATACTCCGCCACGCAACACTTTTTTGAAGTTAAAAGGACGTCAGGACGTAGGCTTTTGGTCACACTGAAGGAAATAGAAGATATAGGTAAGGACAGATCTAATTATATATAAAATAAAATGATTGATTATCGCACAGACTTGTTTTGTAATTGTATATGTATATATTTTTAGTTCGGAAGTTTTTAATTTTCTGTTAGATTTTCTTTGCGAAAAAACATGCACGCACGTTTCATCATTAGATGTGTAGCTTGACCACACGCCAATTGAACTTAAAAATGATAAAAGTGAGGGAAGATTTCTTATCATGCCAACAAATTCAATTATAATACCCGGTGAAGGATATTTGGAACCCGATTGTGAGAAGTTGCTAGATGAGCTTCTTGGTTTGATCAAATCTATCATTCCCGAGGGGGAAAGCATCAAGGTATCGAAATTGCCTTTTTTCAATAGAATAATCCTTGTGTTTTCACAGATTCAATATGCTCAGCAGATACATGACTTATTGCAGGATGTTGGTATTGAAAGTTTTTATGCGTTACGAAATAACGAGGTTGATGATCAAGAATCGGAATTATTAAGTACCGGGAAGATCGAAAATACTAGTGAAGTGGAGCCAGTGAACTCCAGAATGCCAATTAAAGGGAGAAATAGATTAGAACCACCACCAAACACAATACAACTTAAATCACCACCGGCATCACCATATTTAGGGTGGGTTAATGAAGTTGAGGACCCTCCTGACGAAATGACAGTGACAGATCCAAGATCGTTAGCAGATATATTATACGAACCATCTGAATGCAAACCGGATGAGTTGCGAAGGGTATTCAGTAGAAGAGGAAGTATAAACAGATTCTCTGATGATGAAGAATTAGAAGATTTCGATCTTGGGGAAGGCGAAAACGACGTTGAAAATGTAACTGTATACGGCAAAGATCACAATCTTTCCGCTGGAAAAAAGTCTCGAAACATGAAGCCTATTAATATAGGCACAAACCGATCGGACAAGAATATTCCTGTGCTGATGATAGGGAATGAGGAAGCAGAGCATTTAAGGGCGGTGTCGAAAAAGTTGGAGAGTGCTAACCATCAGGAGACAGATTTATGATGTATGACGAACACTACAAATATAAAATACAAAAAAAAACTTGCATTTTCCCTGATGAATAATCCCATAATATTAAAATATCGATAAGAAGAACAAAAATGGTAACAAAAATAGATGCACATTCACAAATTGAAATCCTGAAACCGAAAGTAACTATATCTTTATAAGAAGAGTCAAAGCCACATCCACGGCTAAAAACAAGACACAAATATAAAATATGATTGATGGATTGTACTTGAGAACCGCCGAATATATACTTAAGCCAATAATTGGGGCCACAAGCCCTATAATGTTGGAAATAAAAGCTAATGAGCCGAAAAATTCACCATTTTTGGAGGCACCTGGGCTGAATTTGGCGAATGTTGAATGAAGTGCAGGCGTTAACATTGCTGCGAACGCGAAGAAAACAGTACTTAAAGAAAATTGTGCTGTACTTCGAGCACAGATACAAACCAACTGTACAAACAACTCCGCCACCAATGAAACAACCAAAAATAAGACGTCAATATAATCGACATTGTGAAGATCTTTAGCAAGGAAACGAGTCAATTTTCCATAAAACCAAGGGCTGAAAAAAAGAAGAACCAATGTCCTGAGTAGCATGAAAGCGCCTAAAAATGTACTTGTGGTAGTGGATCCCCAATGAAATTGATAGGTGGCATATAATATTACTGGCATAGCAAAACCAGTTTCAACGAAAGATGAAACTATGCTGATGCAGACCAACAGTAAAACATTCGATCTTGCCCTTAGGTCAAGTTTTCCGCTATCATCGTATCGAGTGACCCAAAGAAGCTTCAATGTTCTAAACGAATCAACGACAGACTTGAGTCCAATTCTTTGCACTAGCAAATGCTTAGACTCTTCAGCCTGGTCTAGAGATAAACGCCTGGATCTCCTTCTGAGCTTCTGAGGACGTGATTCTGGGAGAAAGGTAATGCATAGGATCGTAATGATCATAATGAAAAATGCAGACAAACGGAACAATGTCATGGACTGAAGTCCCGTAGCCGCAGATATGAAAGGTCCGATTCCCAATCCAAAACTGAAGTAAGCCATAAATTTTCCAATGGCCTGCATTCTGTCTTTTTCTTCAACAACATCCACAACGTAACTTTCACCAAGACTAATCAACATAGGGATTGATCCACCTGCTGAGCTGATTAAACCAGAAAGAACCATTAAAGCAGGTGAAAAGTACTGTGGTAATAATATTATCAACTGAGTAAGTTTCGCAGCTAGAAGGCAAGAGATTACAAATATTAAAACGGGCTTTCGTCCATAGATGTCACTTAACTTTCCTAATTTACCGCTCATTAGCACACTCAATACCGTAGTAAGATTGACCCACTTCAACAAAGTAGCATTTGCCTGCTGGATTTCGAGGGCATCACATGCAAGCTTGTTTTCCATATCCTTATTCATATAATTACACACCGCACCCAATGTGAGTTGAAGTTGGGCTCCTGTAGAGAAGGAATCTGAGCAAGTCAAACAAAATACTGCAATTGAAATCATCAACACTGACGGACGTTTATACCAAGGCAAACTCTTGTAGTCATTTCTTGCACGCGTGAGCATCTCACCATCACTTGCCGTTCCGGAATCAAAGGATATAACAGTATCTTGGCTTATTACCTGGAGCAACGGACTTACCATATCTTTACTAGGATCCGGCGAGAAGGCTCGAATCTCTCCAGAATCACCATCATAATCGGCAGGACTGAAACAGTTTAGTTCTTCCTCATCTGCCGAGAAACCATCATCATCACCATAATCATTAATATCGTCCGAACTATCAAGCTCGGAGCCTCTAAGACTATTAGACTGATTATCGACTCCACTGTGTTGACTGTCCCCATCAATTGGGATGCTGCTGTAAGTTTCAGTGCTTTGAGAAAGTACCATTATTTCAGTTTTTGTTTCAGAGCAGGTTATATTATTATCAAGTTGTTATACAATTCCTATGCATTACCTTGGGAAGTCTGGCGAAGGTAATAGCGATGAGCCTCCACGTTTACTTCAGAGTAATAAGGACAAGATTATCTTATAGTCACTTCGACCTTACCAAAACCACTGCGTTGAATAACAAAAATACTTAATGAATGCATACAATACATAGGACTAACGAGAAAATGTGTGTTAAAATTATACACTTGCCAACTTAATAAATATCAGCAGATGATAAGAAAGCAGAAAGCAGCTTATCGCTCACTACTATATTTACGTCCGCATTAATCGGAGTTGCGATTATTACAATATCGAGGCTTCGCGCTACTGCTCAAAAAATAAATCTCGCCGTACGGCAAAAAGGCTTTTAGCACTATTACCCACCATCAATCATACATTCCCGGATTTTGGACTTGTTGACGCTCTTTCTGCTGCGGCTATTTTCTATTCGACTGCACTAAGCCATCGCTTGTCATTGAAATTAAAAAAAAAATATATATATATATTTTCAATCAAGCACATGACCTTAATCACCTGATTCAAAAATGTAATTAGATGAAAAGAATGGAGATGAAAGTGTCGTTAGTGTGCGCTAATATTTGGTGGAGTTACGTAATCGGGAATACGAATTTGGTGAACGGATGTGAAACTGATTTGTAAAGCGTTGGTCTTTAATAAGGATTGAAGAGGAAAGCAAGGAAGGTTTGTTAAACGAAAAAGTGGCTGAGAAAAGGAAATTCTCACTGGTTGACTTTATGGTTAATAGGTAATCAAATGAAAATTGAGAAACTCAGAAAACCACATGTTATGAAAATTTGTTTATGTAGTTAAGGGCTTTACCACTTCTGTGCAGATGAAATATGCACGATGTAAATGGTCATGTGGAATAACGAAGTTAAGCAAGTTATTAAGGGACCAACTTACTGATATTATCTCTACTACATAGTATTAGTATTAGCTGCTTATTTATGTAATTGAAATATAAACAAAGCTTTCAATAAATCTCGGATAACAGCAGAAAGGAATGGAGATGGAGACAGGAATGTTAAATTTTGATTATGTAATTTTTTTCTGAATAAATTCAGGACTGATGCTCTTTTTCCATCACGGATGCCCGGGAATTAAGAATGCATTTCAAAAAAGCAATTAATCATATAAAGCATCTCAAACCGTTACTCTTTTCCAATCACATTGATAGCGGAACTTCATGATTTAATGTGCAAAGTTAAACTTACAATCATCTAAAGCTTTTTTCCAAAATTTTCACGTTATATTACTGATCTTATAGTTTCCCGAGAATTTGGCTTTATTGTAATAACCAACATGTGTGCTACCGGTGGTGCAAAACTACATTCCCAGGCGATTAATGATGGAAATGAAGAGTCACTGAAGTCGAATGCTGAAGGTAACAAGGCAATTACTCCAATTGATACAGTTACTGTTACAGAATATTTCAACAACACATCGCTACCGAATACACTTAGTTTAATGACCGATGATATTATCTACGTGCTTTCGAAGCCAAATGACTATTGGTGGGATGGAATTATGGTAGATCCTATTGGTAATATCACACGAGGATGGTTTCCCCCTTCTCATACTCAAAAGATCCCATGTGAAGGTCACCGCGATTCTTCCTATAGCATAAATCGTTCCTTAGACACATCCTCCGAAACGAATCATGACGTTTATGATGCCAGTGATAGAAATGATAGTTTGAGTGCAGTTAGTGTGAAAGGTGGTAGCAGTGAAAGTTTCTCTCGTTCAAGACATCATTCTACCTCGTCTTCTCGTCGGTCAATGCTATCCGGAAATTCCAGCAGAAGCAATTCACTGTCATCGCAACAACAGTCAAGACCTAATGAATCATCGACGTTGTCAGAACTTGATTCTGAAAAGTTGAAGCAGTTTGGAGCAAAGCAATCCTTACCAGCTCCTCCTGAAATACTTCATATTTCTTCATCAACGGAAATTGAATCGTTATTGAAAACTCCAGCCAAAGCAGATCAACCATCGTTTAATTTTATCCCATTGTGGTTACCTGAGTTAACCGCTGATGATAAATTTATATTCCATGACCAAGCTTTGAATTTGTCATCCTATAACATACCATTGCTTCCTGTTGAAGGAAACCAATCTGTCATGGAGCATCCAGATACCACTGCCTATTCTAATGGAGTTTTTACTGTTCCGATGAGGTTATCTGACTCAAGTCAGGTAGGAGAAGGAAACAACATGGGATTTACTTCAAAAAGTGATGAAGGTTTGAGGTCTAACAGCGAGTCTTTTGTAAGTAAGGATAATGACTTTGAAAACGTGAAAACATACGATTTATCAAAGTTTTACTTGCTGCCAACAGATATAACAACTTGGGGTTCTCTCAACAAATATTTTAAAAGATGTGTTGAATTTTCGAAGCAGGCTCTTGTCAAAAGGGATAAAAAATGGTTCAGCAGTAATCTTAATTTTGTTTCGACCACAGTTGCTACATATCAGATGATCATAAAGATTCTGGCAGATCCTTTGAAAGCCAAGGGGATATCTGAGAAGGTTTCCATATATCTTAGGAAAATGACATCATCGTTAGTACGCTTTATTATAAACGGGAATCTTTACATGATGACAGACCTAAATGCATCTGGCGATCAGGGAGAGAACGAGAAGGATAACATAACAGAAAACCAAAACGGGGGCTTGGATGAAAACTCGAATGAATTAGGAGAGGATGCTTCTCGTTATCTTTCCATAGCTGAAGATGCTGCTGATAAAATGTTAAAACAGTCATTATTAATTTCTGGTTTCTTTATGAATGAAAATACATTGCCAACTTCGGAGAATTTCCCAATTATTTACGCCAGGTTTCTTCAAGGACAATACGAGGGAGGAAATTTTACAAACCAGTTGGCGAGAAGGCAGCAGAGACAGTTGATTGCAAGAAACAGGAGATCGTCAAATATTTTGCTAGATGACGATTCAGTTGCCAGAATTTCAGGATGTGGAAACAACATTTGTAAAATTCTTCGAAAGACTCAGGAGCTTTTGGATAAAGAAATGATTCCAGGGGAAAATCATCTTCAGTTCTCTCGGCACAGAAACCTAAGCGTTTTAACTGCAATTTATAGTTGCATTCCTGTAATTTGTGAGTACCTTGACACACTTGAGTCGATTGATTTTACACTGTTCAAAATGATTACTGAGTTAGCCGCGAAAAATAAGAAGAATGTACAACCACGACACTCGGAATCCGATGACAGCTCAACATACATCGACGAGGACTTGAATAAGAAATTCTACGAAGGTACTGCTTTGGAATTAAAACCATTAATGAGTGAATTTTTGCATTTAAAACAGGATATTCATTCAGCATTATCAAATCTTGTACTTGATTGTCAAATGCTTACCACCAGCGATTTGGAAGTTTTCAAATCGTTTACTACAGAAATTGAGGAGCAAGTTGAATCCGGACGCGGTGATCCCAAGTTTTATAATATGAAAACGGAGAAGTTTGGTAGACATCTTTTGAGACAGTTAAGAAAAAGGGATGAAAATGTTTATAAAGTTGATCCATTTACATCTGACAGAGTTCATCGTATTTCAAACACCTTGCGGTATATTCCAGAAAAATTAACAATGATGCACCAATCTGTTGGTGTCCTCCAGAAGCAGAGACAGTACATTCTGAATTATTGCTCTCATTTGATGAATACTGATTTTAATATCGCTTCGTTCTTTATCGCTGAAAGACACAACACAATGTCAACGACGGCTAGCCAATCCGATTTTTACTATGGACACAAAAAATCCTCGGAGTCGTCCGCTACACCTTGGTATTTGGATACATCTGACGATGAAAAGCAGTTGGTCTATAGCCCTGAAGGGTTAAGAGGGGGAATGGTAGAGGGACTCGTCGCTAAACTGGTTGATCCGTTCATATCTGATGATAAGGAGTATATCAAGTGCTTTTTGCTTACATTTATCACGTTTGTTACTCCGGTCAGATTATTTGATCTTTTAGAACAGAAATATAATTTGGAAATGCCGGAAGGACTAAGCTATGAAGAATACAAAGTTTGGACTGATAAGCGAAAGAAGCCACAGCAAGAAAAGATAATGGAGGTGATTCGTCTTCTCTTTACGAAATTTTGGAACGTCAATTACAGAAGTTCACTTCTAGAAGAAAAATGGGATAGCATGATTACCGAGATGTCAATAAACGAGGAACTATCACAGCTGGGAAGGAAAGTTTTATCTTTTACTGATCAAAATGAGTATGCATTAGCTTTTAACACAGAAGATGCGGCTCACATTAAGGTCGTGGTTACTCCATTACCACTGGCCCTCAGCAACGAGGTGAAGAAAATTAGAATGCATAGTATTGAGACTTCCGTATTGGCTGAACAGCTTACACTTTTGCAATCAGAATTCTTTAGGAGGATATGTTCTGTTGATCTTATTGGAAGATCGTATAATTTCAACAAGATATTTGGTAAGAGAAATGCTCTGAGTACGAAAAATATCTCGAACTTTGTTCACAATTGCAATCAAATTACGAAATTTACTATCTATATGATTCTTCGACAGAGTCAGGTTATTGACAGGGTGGTTAGCATAAAGTATTTCGTGAATTTGGCAGAATCTCTTTTGGAAATGAATAACTTTTCGACAATGACAGCTGTGATTTCTGGTTTAGGTTCGATATCCGTGAGTCGTCTTAAGGCAACATGGTCACTTGTTCCCAAGCAGACTTTAAATAGCTATAACAAGATGGATGAACTAATGTCGATTGGCAAAAATTACAATGAATATAGAAACATTCTAAGATTTTTGGCTGATGACGAGGATCCCTGCATCCCATTTTTGGGTATGTACTTATCTGATCTCAGATTCACCACCGATGGAAATCCGGATCACCTACACGGGGACAAAAAGCTTGTCAATTTCAGTAAGAGAGCTTCTATTTATCGGATCATACGTGAAGTGACCCAATTTAGTTGCAGAGAATATTCGTATACGAAAAACCAGGTTCTTATGGATTACCTGCAAGTGATGATGAAAAATATTCCTGAAGATGAAGTTTTGTATCAGATGTCACTACGTTGGGAGCCAAGAGTTAGCTTAATGGGAGATACACAAAATAGTCAGCACTCATCACACAATCGGAAAACAAGGAGTGGAAACTCTTCTGTTTTTTCGAGAGTTACGAAGAAAATGAGCTCTACTCAATTGACTACATCCAAGAGTCAAAAGAAAAACTGAAGCGATTACATAAGATATCTATGACATATGCAAATTATGTCTAGTACCTTGTTAAATATATGAAATCAAATGAATATTGTTTACGAAGTGTAGAAATCTAGTGATTATTAATACATATAACATTTTATTGCGAAAGCAAAAATCTATTCATTTCTTGCCGAACTTCTTTAGCCTGCAACATACACTTCTGAACGCTCTTGCCGAAACAAATTGGATTCTTGATAGAACCAGAATATAAACACAAAATTTCTTCTCCTTGCTCATCATTATCAGTATCGTAATAAAATCCATGACAACAGTTAATCGAAAGTTCGTTTCCCTCATCGTAAATATAGCCACAAGCAGGGACAGATCTTAGATTTAATCCAGAATTTAACAAGGCAATATTCGTTGCATTTTGTATTATCGAAAGGAGGAGGGTCAATGAGTGCGACTCATTTAGCATTAAAATATCGACAAAAATCTCAATAGCCGATTTTGGATAATTCTTCAATAAAACTAGCTTTAAACAGCTGTCTGTAAGCGTAGATTGTATTGTACTAATTATTTGACGTTCGGACAAATCTGATACACTATCTTCAGTTCCAGTTTTGATCTCTTCTAAATTGACAAAGTTCTTTGTGTTCAAGGTAACTCTCACACTGGCCTGAGCATTAAAACCTTTATTGAAATTTGGCCTTGGCCCATATACCATTGCTGATATTATAGTTCCGTCCGATTCAATATATGATGATCCATTCGCTGAATGTACTGTTCCACTCTTTATAAATATCTTTGGAGTTTCATTAATCACATTTGTATCAGCATTAGAACTGTCATCTTGGACGATGTCCTCTGCGTCAAAATTTAAACTTTGTGCATTTGCAGGACCCAAATTTCTTCGTCTGTCGATACTATTCATCTTTAAAGGACAATGACACTATTGCCATCTATTGTATATGGAGAAGAAATGCATAGTGAAGCTTGCTTTTAGAGAGTAAGGTATTCGCACATTTAATGCTAAGAAAGTGAAAAAAAAAAAAAAAAAAAAAAAAAAAACTGCTATCCAATATGTAAGGATGCTTTACAGCCTTACGAACGTAATTGCATTTCCTATGATTACAGCTTCTCATTTCTATTTAGCCAAGCAACTGATATGTCATGAAGGTTTCGAACTACATGAAACGTATTTGCATATTTTTTTTGTATTTAGTTATCAAATTGGATTCTGATGGATATTGACAAAACTGAATTGCAGAGGGATGGAGGCTGTTAAGAGAAAAAAAAAGCTCTCTTTTTTTTCAGAATTAATTTTTTAAGCGAGAATTGAGGAAAACTAGAGGGGGGAAAAGAGTGAGTGCATCGTCTGAACATCGGAAGGTTTTTAATCTTGCAAACAAGTTCTTTCGAGGCTTGCACTTGTTGGAGTACAAAAGTTAATTCTATGGAATCTTTGCAGATATACCAACAACTTTCTGCCTATGCGGCAAAGACATTGTCAGCATTAGATGATTATCTTCACAAAGTATTGAAACCAGAGGACGCGGACAGGGTGATCACGTTTATAGAGCAGCACCAGAAAAATATAATCACTGGATTTGGCATTCTATCTGTATATATTCTGGGGAAAGTATTATTCAAGTTTGGGAATTCGGGAACAGGGAACAGTAAAAGGGTGAAAAAAAAGAGACGTAAGCATCATAAGCATAAACATAAAACTGAAACTAGAGCGAAAATTGATCCCATAGAGATATCACGACACCAAATAAACACTGCTATGAATGAATTTGATACTGAATTTTTACCAAAATTAAATACATTACTTTCTAGAGTTGAGGAAAGAGAAGACGCGATCTGCGGACCAGATGCTGAGTCGAACAAAAAGCTGCTAATTAAGGCAGCTTCAGAGCGCTCGTACAAGGATGCGTTCCAATATCAAAGACTTTACTTTAATGAACAGTTATTGAAGCTTATAATGAGGTTGGATAGTATTGATACGCAAGGTCAAATTAATTTGAGAAATACAAGGAAACAGGGAATTAAACGCATTCAAGGGGCATTAGATAGACTTGATAGTTATAAAAGCAGAATGCAATCTTTGATTGATCAGAAAATAATTGCTTAGAAAGTCGTGCCTATCAATTTGACACTTAATGAACATTATACCGTATATTATGTGTAATATAAGTAGACCTATATATGTTTGAATCAGGTACGTCAATTTCTCGGATTTATCAAATCTATTTCTGAAGATTTTTTTTTCATAAAAAAAAAATAAATTTGCGAACGATGATTAAAAGCTAAAGGCTTCTTTGATGAAGACGTTGCAGCACAAAAGCAGTGTTTGACACTTTAGGAACAGGGTATTCTAGAGTATAAAAATGAGGGGTAGAAATATAGAAAATGCACTATTTAAATTGGATCTATTAGAGTGTAAATTCCATAATTTGGATCCACCGAGGTTTAACAAAACACAGGAGATATGCCACTCTCGTAAAAACAACTACAAATTACTTGAAGTGCCAGATGAAGAGGCGGAGGAGCTTATAAAAAGATATCAGCATGAACAGTTTGAGTTAAAATATGATGAGTTTTATGGAAAGTTAGAAAAGGTTTTAAATAAGCTACTAAAGCAGGAAAAGAAGTCGAGTGATAAGTTTAAACGTGCGGTGGAAGTCGTGGAAAAGGATGATGCGCTAAGAAAGCTGAATCTCCGATTTAAGCTGGACAAAACAATATCGAAGATTTTTAAGAGGAAAATTAAGGAGAAGTCACAAATCATCCCAAAGACGTTCTACGTTGAGTATAAAGATATCCATCTGCGGAACCCTCATGAATCGAACACGAAAGAAATCGATACGCTATTCTCGAAACTGTTTGGAAAGGTCATATTTAGAGATTGTATAGAAAAAATGAAGGTTCAATTTAAATTAATTCTTGGACCTGTGAGACAAGAATATTCAAATAAGGATTCAGCGGAATCTATAGAAGAAAGCCATGCCAATGAAATAGAACAAAAAGGAACCGGAGAGGATGCTAAAGTAAATACAGTTGAGACAACCATGAACAATGAATTAGATCTTGAGAACCATAAAGGTGAACATGCCACAAACGGTAATTCTGAAGACGGAAATAAAAAGACAGGGGAAATGGCATTGAAAGAAGGGCAAGAAGAAGTAGAAACTGAGGATGAGGAAGTTCAAAATGAAGTAAATACCGGATCAGCGTCTGAGTTGGATGATTTCTTTAAGGAAGATACGGAAAGTGAAAGGACTACAGGAAAAGGAGATAGAAAGAAAATTGTCCTTCCAGCTATTATGTCAGGTTATTATTCTGGTGATGAGGATGAAGATGAACTAGAAAAGGCAGACAGAGATAATGAGGTGCAAAAAGTTACGTCAAAACATCGGAAAAACAGACGAGGACAAAGGGCCCGTAGAAAAATATGGGAGAAGAAGTTTGGAAAAAATGCTAAACATTTGGTGAAAGAACGCGAAGAATGGCATGCAAAGCAGCAAAGGCTTGAGCATGAGTATGAAATAAGGGTAGAGAAGCGTGCAGAAAAGCAGAAAAAGCACGAGGAATGGATGGAGAAACAGAAGGAGAAAAAGAAGGAAATAGAAGCTTTGAAGAATAAACCTCTGCATCCTTCATGGACAGCTAAGCGGAAGCTTGAAGAAAGTCTAGCCCATGTAAAGTTTGAAGGTAAGAAGCAGAAATTTGCATAAAATTTACCTTATAGAAATAAAAATAGAACTAAAACTATGTTTAGCTATTCAGTATATTGAGCATGCGTAATGCTTTCCTGAAAATTTCAACAGATTAAAGATAAATAGATAATATGCGATCTGCAAATGTTTTCATTTTTTATTGGGCGTGATTTTCCCAAAACGGAAACAATTGGATAAGGACCCATGGTGCAGATATATAAAAATTCAAAGGTCGAGAAATAAAAATTAAAACAAAAATAGACGCCAGAATAGAAATATGGGGTATTAAACTCAAACTAGTCGGCAAATTTACAGCTATTAATTTTAGTTTTCTTTGAATGAAAAAAAAAAAGCTTATAAAGGGCCCACTTTAAACAACAGACATAGATACTTCATATTGCGACTTTAATCACGAACTCTCTAGTCAAAAACCTGCAAACAAATGAGTTCTGCAATAGTCAGGAAAAGAAAATACATATTTATTAAAGATGATTCATTTACGTACGTTTACAAGAAAGAGGTGCATAAGATGAGTTTTCTTAAGTGTATAAAAAATGCTCTCAAGCCTAGTTCAAGAAAATGGGAAGCTAGACCTAGAATGACACCATTACCAAAACATACTTTACAATATCTTCCTGAGATTTCATACTATTGTAATCTTTTTGAACCAGTTAGTAGGAACCTACTTATCGAGCTGGAAGAAGAAGATGGAACTTTCTTCGAGGAAAATGAAGGGGATGAAAAATCAGATTTGACAATGGTCGAGACAGCAGAGGAAACACACAGAGGTAATTCATACACCGTTGCTCGAAGTTGTGATCCAAAAGAAACGTTTGATGAAAATAACTCCGAATTAATCCAAAATAAAGATCTGCAAAGCGTTAAATATTCAGGGAAGAACTTAAACCTTCTAGCTTCTGCAGGTGAGGATGTTTATATGCAGACAGAAATTATGAATAAAATAAGGGAGTTCGATCAAAATTCACAGAAAGAAAAATGGGGCAAACTTTTTGAAAGGTGCTCTTTTTACTGTCAACCAAACTGCCCTATAACAGAAAGCAGCACTACCATTGTGAATTTATCCAATAACAACGAAAACCAGTGTGAACAAGATGGGGGAGATAAACCTTTTGCAAAGGAGGAAAACATTCCTGAGATGGAAGATGAACACAGAAGCATAAGATTTGCAGCGGGGTGTGAAAAAATGATTTTTGATAAAAACGAAAGTTGCGAATCATTTAAAGACTCCGTTAAGCTCTTCATGTCCAACAAACAAGCTCAAGAGAGTATTAAATTGCACCCAAAATCCTGCCTTAAAAAGAGGGAAAACATGAACTACACCGTTGAATCACTGCGTGCAAAAGGGTGCGACCTGGTTGAAGTAGAGGAATTTGAAAGACTTGCAGATAGGTACGATGAAGAGAAGTCCACCTTACAACGAACATTTTCCTGTTATAGATTGAGACAGGTCTCAACTTATCACCTAATGAACGACGACTTGAGGAAGAATTCAGGTCATATCACAGAAGAAACAGGAAACTTGGATAATACATTTTTGGGGTACAAAGAAGAAGAAAATGAACCATGAAAATTATATCAAGGAGATTAAAAAAGAAATACGAAGTATCAAATATCACAGTAATTGTAAAAAATAAATTCCCGCAAGAAAAATCCTTTCAGGATCTCAATGCAATGAGTTGGGGAATTCCCAATAAAATTTTTTTCGCCTTATATATAAGATAGCAGGAGCCAAAATTCGGTCTTCGGCCTAGGTAGCTTTATCTATTCCCATAATTACACGTTTGTGAATAGCTCTAAAAGTGAAAGTGAAATCTCGTACCACAATTAGATGCAAAGAATAAGATTTTTTGAGACGGCCACAAAGAGATTTTCACTTATAGTATCAAAAAAAGCCCAACCAATGTCTACTTCAACCCCTAAAACTTTACATCCTATAGTGCTCAATGATAAAGAAAAACAAATCACCACTACTTTACAGGATTACACAAAATATTACAACACAAATATTGCAAATGACAAAGATATTCAGCCAATTGAGCTTAGGATTACAGGTGGATGGGTGAGAGACAAACTTTTGGGAAAGGAATCTCATGATATAGACATTGGTATTGACCATATATCAGGTTTGGAATTTGTCACTGGTCTTAAAGAATACCTGGACAGGCAAACTGAGGACATATCAGGAACCGGAAAGATTACTACATCATTGACAGGAATTCATAAAATTAAGAAAAATCCAGAAAAGTCGAAACATTTGGAGACATGTACAACACACTTGCTAGGAAATGACATTGATTTTGTCAATTTAAGGAGTGAGAAATATACCGAAGATTCTCGTATTCCTACCATAAAAGCCGGCAGTCCAAAAGAAGATGCATACAGACGAGACGCTACATTAAATTCCTTGTTTTTCAATCTTAGAACCATGCAAGTTGAGGATCTTACAGGAAGGGGTCTTCAAGATTTAAAGGATGGCATTTTGAGAACCCCCTTAGAACCAGAAAAAACATTTTTGGATGATCCATTGCGTTGTCTACGAATGATTCGATTTGCATCTAATTTTAATTTTATCATAGATAAAGCGGCAATGGAGGCAATGGATAGGAAAGAAATAAGAGTTGCACTTGATCGTAAAATAAGCAGAGAAAGAATTGGAAGTGAATTTCGCAAAATAATACTTGGAAAGAATCCGATTTATGGACTTAGTCTATTAAATACCGTTGAATTTTATAATATATTTGGCTTTGGTGAGAAGGAAATGGGCGAAGAGAAAGTCGTGAAACCGGTAAACATGGACGAGAGAGCTATGAACAGTTTAATAAGCGATGGGATCAAAGCATCCCTCAGTGATATTGTGGCTAGCTTACCGGTTATTAAAGATTTTGTATTTGATCATAGTGGAGCATACAACCGGCTCAAATCCCTTTTCGGGGAACCTTTCAGAAATGACTTATCTACCTTGGCATTTTACTGTTCTTTGATTTTGAATAAATGGAATAATGAAACTGTGATTCAAACAGATGATTACAGGTCAGAGGAAAAAACAACAGGTAAGAAAAGGAAAGGGAAGAAGGTGAAGCCAACTAGTGCGGCTCATTTAATTGTACTCCAGGGACTTAAAATGCCAATGAAAGATGCTAATTTGATATCGTTGATCGTGTCAGGGATGGAAGAATTTGGGATAAGATTTAGGGATTACAAGAACATGAGTAGATCAGAAATAGCTCTCAAACTGATAATTCCATATGGAGAAAACTGGAGGCTCAATCTACTTGTTTACTTTATACTCAGAAATTTTAAACATATGGAATTAATTGAAGACACATCCAATTCTATTGAGGAATTTTTGGACATGTGCGAAAAGCTAGATTTAGAGTATGCTTACAAAGAGACAGTTATGGTTAATGGAAGAGAGCTAATAAACTCACTGAAAAGAAAGCCAGGCCCTTGGCTGAGACAAATTAATGGCATTTTGCTTGAATGGCAGCTCGATCACCCTAACTGTACCAAACAACAGGTGGTGGAATACGCACAGAAATTGGACATATAATATAAGTAATGGATATTAATGAATTACCATTCATTTTAATAATATAAATGTCAAAAGCAAAGAGAGCGGAGTATAGAAGAAACAAACTCAGAAAGATATTACTAGAACAAGAATTAAACAACTTTCCAGGACGTGTGACAAACGCAGTAATAAAAAAAAGTCCGTCTTAGTCAGTTTACTGCACTATCCTTAGATCTTCTCTTCATTGACACCATGCTTCCAGATAGAAACATATGGGGTAACACCATCCTCTCTGTAGTTCAACAAGATGACCATAGCATCAGGGTCCATGGACTCACCTGTGTAGAATTCGTAGTCCTTGAAGTGCTTCAAAACTCTCTTCACATATGTAGTAGCACCCTTCTGGAAAGCATCAACAGCATCAGGATTGTGCTCGGTCAAATAGCCCTTGACCTTCTTCATGTAAGATTTGATGTAAATCAGAAAAGATTTCTTGTCAAATGTGGTTGGTTGTAGGTTGAAAGAGTAGACAACGTTGTTAACAGTTTGAGCACCTTCCTCAACCACATCCTCTTCACCACCTTCAGCAGAAGGGTTGGCACCGATATCGACATCTTCACCTTCCTTAACCTGAATCATAGAGCAGTCAGCTTCATAAACGACTCCATCGACTTCCTTGATAGGATATGCGTCGGAAAGCAATTCATCATCGGAGAAGATATCCTTGTAAATAATCATTGTGAAAATATGCAGATGTGGTTGGATTTAGAACTCTTCAATATAGGCAACATTTATCCTGTAAAAAGGGCTAAGGATTTAAAAAAAAACAGGATTAAGCATCTTATATACAAAAAATTTTTCAGCTCTTGCACGGGTACCAAAAATTATTGTGATGAAAAAAAAAAAAAAAAAAAGAGGAGTAAAGAAAATTTTTTTTTTCAGTATAAAATGGTTCTCTATTGTTTGAAACAAAATTCCATTCGTTGTGCAGTGTACGGATGTTCAAACAATTAAATTTATCCCTGATCTATTCAGATAATAGGGTAAATGCTTGCATATCGTAAACATGTTGTTTTATTCATACATATATTACACAGCTTATTACTTGTTTAATACGCTGACAACCTCTCCTGTGGAGTAACCGTCTAATATTAGTTGAGCTGATACCCTCGCAACACTTTCTTTATCGGTGATCATATCTCCCAAGCCGTATTCCTTCATTTTAGTAAAGTTGACAGCGTTTCCCATATCTGTATCCGTTATAAGACCAGGAAGGATGGCATTGACGCGAATCAATTGATTATCATGACGCATAAATTCTTTGGACATTGTGGTAGTTAACCTAACAAGACCCATTTTACTTGATGAATATGCAGTTGTACCGGGAAGGTACCTTTCTGCCAACATGGATGAAATATTTAAGATATTAGCATTCTTATGCTTTTGCCGAATCATACTTCTTGCAAAGAACCTGCTTAATATTGCAGGCGCAATCAAATTCAATATGTATATATTGACAATATCCTGCTCACGTGTATTCAGTAAAAGGCTCTTTTGCGTCATACCAGCACAATTTACCAAAATGTTAGCATTCTTATACTCTGGGTATACTTTAGCTATTCTCATACACACTTCAGAAGTCTTTAACAAGTCATAATTCAAGAAATTATGTTTCTGTTTGGGTATGGGATATTTTTTGTTTAGATATTCCACACTCCTCTGGCATTGAAGTGCAGATCGTGCAATAATGGTAATTCTACACCCTCGACTTGCAAGTTCTTGAGAAATCTGAAATCCAATTCCCTTAGATCCTCCAGTTATAAAAGCATACTGTCCCAAGAGTGAATTAAAAAGCATAGCTTAGCGTAGTTAGGCTTATTCCGTAAAAGTATAATCTACAGATAACGGAATAAGACGACGTCTGAAAATAATGAAGACGAATAAATAAATGGAGAAAAAAAAAGGGCGGGGAAAAAATAAATTATGATTGTACGAAAGCATATCCTATCTTTACTAGATTAAAAATTTATGGAAATCTTCTATTAACAATATGAATTGATATAAAATGCAATTCATCAATATCCATAGATACTTCGCCGTTGCAAATTTGTAATGCTAAAAATTATAATATCCTATTCATGTTCCAAATTTGTCTTACTGGTAATCACCATGCAGTTGTTCTCGAACGTAACATCCCTAGGAACATATTTAATCAATTGTACATTAAATCCATATGCTTTCATAGCAAAGCATCGAGAAGCATCTATAATTCTTCTCATTTTCAAACCAACCTTTTCTCTCTCAACCAATGTTAATCCGGAAAAATGTTCACTGCCATCATCATTTCCCTTGTGATATGTTCCACTTGTAGCCCATGGACACATCTTGCGGATGTATTTGAAATTAGTTGAATCTATATCAAAGTTATCCTTCAAAAAATCCTTGGATTCCCTTAATAACCAAGGATAATAACAACAATGTCTACAACACATGGCAACCAGAAATCCTTTAAATTGGTATTCAGGGTGCTCCGCTTTCTTTTCCTGTTCCACAGAATTAATCAGACAACGCAAGGTAAGATCTGTAGCAACTCCACATAAATGTTTGGATATACCAACATAATTTGTCTTGCTCTCATTTTTTTCCACATCAGCACTACCACATAGATCAATTGCTTTTGCTAATTGTAAATCCTTAATATCAACCTTCAATCTATGAACCACAGGAAGATTCTTATTATCTATCTCTCTGATATCCTCAATTATTTTTTTGTCCATTTTCATTCTAGGTCTATCTCGATCAATCATAAGAAACTTTGTCCCCACATTATTTTGAACCCCTTGATCAGAAGCACTTTTATACAAAGCCAAATTTAAGTATCTGCTAAATTCTGCCCTTCCACAACCAAACTCCACGTATAAGTTAGATTTATCGAAAAGTTTATGCTTGACCAGCTGGCCTATAAGAGATGACTGCTGAATAAAATGCTTCTTATTTGTGATTTCCTCAGACCTCTCCTCGAGACCCTCTTGGTAACGCACCTGATCTAACATTAGCTCAGGTTTATCACCAAAAAAATCATCATACTTCCTGAGAGTCTTGTCGATAAAAAGTTTGAACTCTTCTTTATCCACACTCTCATCTCCTAACTTCATGTCTCCACAGATCTCCCCCTTCACATTACAATTTAGATCAAACCAAGCGCATGTCTTCTGCTTCTCTTTCTCCTCACGTTTGGCTCTAACCGCATTGCATTTACCCAAATGATTTTTAAGCCTATCCGCCCAAACTGTATGTGATGGATCGAGTGGACATCTTACCCTACCAATCTTTTCTCCTTTCTTATTAATTCTGAATACTTTAGTTTCGGCATTTTTGTCATGCTCTACTTTATTGAGATGTGCAAAGCAATACTTCATTCCTTTTCGCACTTGCAATCCACATTTCCTGTGATTTATTGGATTGATAAATTGACATTTAAACTGCTGATCGCTCCCTTTCTTCCTTCTCTTTACATGCTCATTGGTGGTTTGTACTTGAGTCATTTCGCTCCTTTTTAATGTATAATATTTCATTCAATGATACCATTTTAAATGCCGTCTTATATTGCATTCAGATTTGGTGTGGGATCAGTTTAAAATTTCACTGAAAAAATTACAATGCAGAGACGTATGTATAAAAAAACCCGGACTACGAAAAGCATTTTAAGAAGGCCACAACTTCTGTTAATAGAAGATACAGGTAGTACTTAAACTATGATTACCAGCAATAAAGCGTATCAAAGCATTGCAACTTTGTTGACTGGACGGCAAGGTCATTGGAATTTAAATGATTTAAAGTAATTTGTAAAAGAGAAGGCTAAGAAGGATAAGATCTTTACACTTGTAATAGATGCGTCGACAGTCGCGTCTACACAAAATTGCCCTGCCTTGTTCTCGCTATAAGGATTAAAGGTATTTAAGCATGCGCATCTCCCCTTTTTATTAAGTTCATTTTACCTTCTTTCTTAGTTCAATTTATTTTCATACTTTTCCTTTTTTTAGCCTTAAAAATACTTAATATACTATTTATAACGGGATACTACATAAAGTAATCGTCGTCACACTTAAACCAATTAACTAAAGTATTACAGCATTGATATAACCAGTATTTAAAGCATTGAAACACTTGCAATCACCATACTTATTCGCCGTAATTAGTATACTTACAGTGATCGAAATTTTCAAGAATACCCGTGGCACCATTCAAGTTGCCCCACCATCTTGGGAAATTGTGAGTAGTATTTGCACCACCTGCACCAAAAATAGTGAACGACAATATGAAAACAGCAACCTGAGCACCACCAATCAAACCGGCAGAAACAACATAATTGTATTTCTTGAAGAAAGTGGGCTTGTACTTTCTCAAATACCACTGTGATATAAATGCAGCAATAAAGTAAACGGTAATGCTGCTGTTGACACCAACACATAACCAACCAATGTACCAAATTAAAATTGGCGTGTTGACATTGTTCAAGCCAAGCTTTGGACGTAATTTATGAAGAAGGTAAAATGGAACTGGCAAGAAAAAGCCAATGACAAGAGCAAGTGGAATCATGTGATAGGTACCATTTATTCCAAACATTTCCTTTGATAATGCGCCCCAGGCGATACCCTGAGTATTATATTGCTGAACATTCTGTCCAGACCAGACCACAGACGTGGATTCAATATCCTTTAAAATGGACCCCTGAGCACTAACAATGGAGTTCATCATGATATAATTAAAGATTGCACCAATGATACTTCCTAATATTTGAGCGAAAAATGTGTCTTTTGGTGGGATTTTAACATATTGACCTTTTTTGAGATCATTTAAAAGCAAAAAAGCTTGTCCAACCGAATTATATCCGTAAAGCGTGAAGTACATATTGGCCAATGGTTTGGGCTGCCTCATGGTAAAACCACCAATCATCTGAATAACCGTTTGCATCTGTGTTCCACCAAAACCAAATATTGCATATAATCCACCCAAAAATAATGTTAACGGATATGCGAGCACAAGTGCGAAGACGAGCATATACCATGGAAGACCAGTCTTACCACAATACAAACAGACAAGTGCAATCACAAATGTCACAATAAGTAACAAGGCATACCACCAAGTTGGGACTTCTTTATACTTTAGCATTGCTCTCATATGAACATCATCATATATTTCAGGTAATTTTCCATTTTCGTCCAATCTCGGGTCACTCCGAAGAGTTTTCCAAAACTTTAAATTCTGTTTCCAGTTTTTAAAGAATGCTTTCAATCCTTTAACCCACCTAAAACAAATTGCCACTTCCTTTCTATGGAATAAAAACATATGGGTGAAAGTTGCGCCAACAGAAAGATTTGTGACCAATAAGTAAACAGCATAAGTGGCGGTCATAAATGGAATGCCCTGCTTTTTCAACAATGTTGGATTCATGATGTTATTTTTGTCAAGAATGGCACTTTGATTGTACGTCTGATAATCACCTGGCTTAGAGGATTCATAATAAAGGGATTGCGATAAGAATGGGAAATTTTTGGCCTTCCAAACATTTCCGTAGTAAACAGCACAAAAAACAATTATGCAAAGGAAATATCCGGCAAGATTATTTAAAGTTGCAGTTAATGGAATTAATAATGGAGAGGCAGTACTAGAAATATAATTCCAATCAAAACAGAAAGAGAGCAATCCTAAACCCTCATTATTATTTGTACCACCAAAGATTCTGGATACAGTTGAAGAATGTGGGGCTGCCAAGCAGGGAACCGAAACACCGACCAACCAAGGGAAAATCCATTCAGGAACAATCTCATAAAGAAGCATGGCCAAAAAGCAATAATAAAACCATTTTAACTGCTTCTTGGTTCTCTTCATTTTTACTGGATCACTCTTACCGTTATGCAAAGCATGAATTGTGGAAACTTCTGCCAAGTTATTTGGGAAAAACATCTCAGTTGGATATAATAATGCTTTTTTCAAACCTAAACCGACAAAAGAGTATCCTAATAATTGAGAAGTTAAAGTTAAAAAGATTCCGCTACCCCATGAAACATCTTGGCCATACCATAATTTCTGCACGGCGATCACCTCCACAGCTAATGCACAAGATGAAGCAGAATCAGCGGTAATGGTTGCAATGGTTAACTCCTTCCTATTAAACGGACCCGGATTTAACCATTTCATTCTTTTAGGAATCACTCTAGCTAAGAATTCACCAAAAGTGTTAGCAATAAGCATCAAAAAGACACCATTAACAAGAATTGTTTGTGGTTTAAAGTAAAAGAGGCATTGAAGAACACCACCAAAGATAGCCAAACCACAACCAATTAGAACTGAACGAAAAGTCCAACATCTATCATTAGGATTATCCGTAGAATCAATAATCTTTTCAACAATATCTTTGTTCGTATCAAACGAATTCTTTCCCAATGTTATATCACCTAAATCTGGGATTCCCTTTTCCTCAGCATCACTTGATGAATCTTCAGCAGGTATAATTTTGTTGACTGACACACCAGATAAACCTTTTTTTTCATTTGTAATAAATGATAATGATCCAGACAGTTTCGTTCCTTCTAGTTCTTTATCTTGTTGTTCGCTGGTAACCGACTTGACATCATTGTCGGCATGTCCAGGAAATAATTGTGGCATTTTTAAACTTGGCAAACTTTAGTTAAACAAAGATATACCCTTTGAAACAACTTTGACTTTTAGAAGAACCCCACTAGAGGGTAAAAGGATGGTAATTATAATGCATTATATATAAAGCATATTGATGGTTTGCTAATCAGAAAATACTATTTTGGTAGGTAATGATTTAAAATTGAATATTATCCGATCAACGCCGCTTTGGGCTTCAACTTTTGTCATGTAGTAATTACTGAACATCAGCACTAAATCATAAGAAATTTAGTTTTATATCTACATTGTGTATCTGCATGATGTTATCTGCTAATTGAAATAGACAGAAAAAGTGTGGATAATTGGGCAAAACGTATCATGCCGTGCCTTGGCAAGGATACCTCAAAAGTATTCTATCAGATTTGAAAATGTAATTCCAAACGATCTGTTTGCTTTTATTTTTATTTTTTTTCTGCTCTTTTTGGATCATATCGTCATACCAATGACATTTTTTTGTTATCTTGATAGTATAACTAATCCGGACAAGAAATGTATTTTAAAAACTTGGATATAAGTTGCTCAGAACATAGAATCAAAAAAAAAAAAAACGAAAATAGTAATTTTATTTACGGCCGATTAAAATATTTATCGATCGTATTTCCTGGGACAGTATTGGGAGCTGAAATGCACGAGTGTGAACAATAAATGAATTAGTGCTTTGTCTTGGCAACGCGCGGCCAAGAAAAATCAAAAAGCATTATCATCCTAATCTGATTCTCACTATTTCAAATACTAGGGTACGGAAGAAATATTTTGCTATACTTTTCCTGGAATCACCGTCGGTAAAAATTTGAATAATTACGAACTAAATATCAAAAGGACCGAACTATCATCACAATTCTTCCATTTGACCAGAATTGGACAAATACCAACAACAAATTCTCTTGTCCGATAAAATTATTCAAAGCAAAGCTATTCTACTTCAGTAATAATTGTTCTGTTGCATGTAAAATGCAGTAAAAAAGCATATTACGCTATCACGCTATGCTTCCTCGTACCCTAATGGTGAAGGAAAGATAGGAAAGAAAGCTTGCTGTAAGATGCAAAATTGCACCCGAAAGGGAAACTAAATGCCTTTCGTCAGACGAAAAATAATCAGAATAATTAGAATAAAGTAGTGCGCTCTTACCATTGTTCAAAAGCTGGGTGGGATAATGTAATTAGTATCCTCCCAGGAACTATTGCTATGCATACTATTTTCGGACTATTAACCGAACTTGAGTATTACCACATAAAGGAAAACCAAAGGGGAAAAAGCTTATCGAGCTATCTCGTACAAAAAGAGTGTGCATCTATAAACTATTTATAGGACCAATTTAGGCGATGCCGCACAAGCAGAAGGAACTTGGAATCAATATTTTGCTTTATTATATGTACGCCTGTTAGTACCCTTTTCTTTCAACTTTCCTGAGGAGAATTTATCCGGCATGATAAAAGAACTTTAACTGAATTGTGAATTGTAGCTATACTAACGGAAATTTGTTAGACTGAACGAATTTTTTATGCGTATACTTGAAATTTATTAGCAAATAATTATTATACAGTCTGCCTTGAAAAGCTTGGTAAATCCAAGCAAATTTTATACGTAAAAAGATATTTGCTTCTATAAAACTTTCACATAATTTGCATTCCAATAAATATAATATATTAATATAAACCGCATCGACATATCAAAGAGAATATTGCTCTAAAGCTTAGTCATTGACAACATTTGAATATATCAGAGTGAATTCTTGTATTCAAGTTGACTTATGTATGTATAGGTAAATGTGATAATATTCAATGGCGATTCTTGCCAAATGAAGTTGAATAAAGTAATCATAGACACTATTGCAAAGTCTCAACTGTGAAAATGCCAGAAATCTTCATATTCATTTCTTTGCAAGCTCAATTTCAACGTCCGTTACATGCTTATCTAACTTTTCCACAGCCTTCTGCAATCTCAAAACGTCAGTCACAACCGCACTGGATGTTGCCTTGTATTCCTCCATTATATAATAATAACATGCAATACCTGAAATTGAAGCACCAGCAAAAAATCCAAGGAATACACCTTTGGCAGAAGGGGACCGCTTGATAGTGGTAGTTCCTGTTGATACAAACCTCTTTGTGTTGAAGAATCGAAGATAATTTCTTGTAAATTTGAAGCCAGCTCTAGGAATATACATTATATAAAACAGATTATACTGAACTGTCAATTGAACTTTGATTAAGGAAAGTTAGCTACTGCGTCGGATCATCAAAATTGATCTTTGTTGATCTCTGCTTTTCGATAATTAATTATTTTTCTTTTTCTGCGCTTTATTGACCAGTTGTGTCGAAAAAAATGTTGATTTGTTCTTGTGTAAAGATGTAATAATTATCTACTTGATAACAGTTCAATACACATATACAATCAAAAGAAATATGCCTGCAAAAACAGGAAAAATTTTATTACTATTGAAGACTAGAAGTTATAAAGTATACATGCAAACCAATTAAAGATTGCATTAGACGGGAGCCGACGCTTAATCGAACAAGCCCATACCCATATCCTCGTCGGAATCCTCTTCCTCCTCTTCGTCTTCATCCTTCTTTTCTTCCTCCTGGTCTTCCTTCTTCTCTTCAGAAGGAGCTGGAGCAGCAGCAGCATATTTCTCTGGATGCTCAAGTCTGTCCTTAAGCTCCTCAGTACCCTCAAAGGTGTAGTCACTTCCAAGAGACAAGTTGACGATGTCCTGGTAAGCGTTGATGACGTGGGTAGAGACAGCAGAAACTGTTGGGTAACCAGAAGCCAAGGAAATCTTGGTGATGTTGCTGACAGCCTCAGTAAAGTCAGCAACCAACTCATCATCGGTAATATCCAAAAGAGATGATGGGAAAATGTCACCATCGTCGTAAACCTCAATAACGGACATGGCGAAGGTGAATGGAGAGATCTTCAACATGTTCAACAACTGAGCCTCAGAAGGTCCGACCTTTTGATCCTTGTCCAAAATCTTAACATCGGAGGTAATCTCAATGGTACCACGAGCAATCTTAGTTGGAACACCCAAAGCCTGGAAGAAAGAAGTCTTACCTGGCTCCATACCGGTGTTACCAGCAGGAACGTAAACATCACATGGAGCAATGGCACCTGGTCTAGCTGGAGCAGCAACCTGGTTGGCCAAAACAACCTCCTTGATGTGCTTCAAATCACCGTTGGTGAAGATAAATCCAACGTTACCTCTGATGTAAGGCATCAACTTCTCGTAGTCTGGGAACTCGTTAACAAAGTTTCTCAAGGCTCTTCTGATCATGGTGTTTTTACCCATAACAACAACAGCCTCACCTCTCAAGGCCTTTCTGACCTCATGCATCTGTTGCGAAGAAACATTGTCGATACCGACAACGAACACAGACTTGAAGTCCTGAACGTATTGTTTCAAACGCAAGAAATATTCTGCTTTCTTTTCTTTAGTAGCTCCCATTTCGTTTATACACTATACGATAGGATGTTTAAAGCTTTAGGCTTGTATACTCTTAGAACAATTCAAAAAGAGGATGACGCTTACAGTTCCCTTCAAGCCCAAACTCTAAAAAAAAAGCATGGATCTACTTTTACTCCATTACCCGCACTTTTTTCACGTTGGAAAAAAAAAAAAGTTTCCAAGTTGGAAAATATGAGGGAAGGAGAAAAAAATTTTCAAAATCCAAATAAAGCCGTTGCGTTAGACAAAAAGAGGGTTTCTCGCGCTCACGTGACTTACAAATCATTATCTACTTTTTTTTTGGCTGTTCTGTCAAAAATAGGACCGCTGCGGATTCGGGTAATCTTGACTGTTCTGGGAAAAGCAAAAAGAAAAAAGAGGATTATAAAAAGTGAATATAAATATATAAGGAGATGGCTTCTTCACTTTATCATTTTAACCATCCTTTTCAAACATTAGAATATAAGACGGCTTCCTTCATTAAATTTATGATAAGTGATATCAATATTCAACTTAAAAATAAGGAACATCCGATCTAAGCATTGCTTTATTTTCCTCTTCAATAAATAACAAGGACTTTTGGCGCTTGTTAAAATGTCTCATCGTACAATTAGCCCTACTTTAGACAAGCTTTTTATTGTTGAGATACCACGTCATCGTAGCATTCACACCGAATGCTCAAACTCCATTAAGAGGTCCGAATGGGCAGATGATCAGGCTGTCATGACAACCTCTGCCTCCGTTGCCGATATCAGGGAGCGGTTTGAACAAATTTTGAACAGTATTAAAAACAGAGATCAAACTAAAGAAAAGTGGTTGGATGATATTTATGATCTTATTTGTGTTCACCCACA
>ERZ746981.185-NODE-185-length-45823-cov-14.860512_pt1 | contig 45823 bp, 24 predicted proteins | sample MGYA00374948_ERZ746981 | MGnify/ENA primary metagenome ERZ746981 (study PRJEB28757, sample SAMN06711160) | food metagenome | host: microorganism | place: China:Harbin | collected 2017-01-30 | study: EMG produced TPA metagenomics assembly of the Analysis of...
TTATCTTGAAGAAGTAAATATCATATTACATTTGTTGTTGACGTTTCACTTCCGTCAGTGACTTCACAGAATAGTGAGATTCGGAATTGATACAGAAAAATATGCGGGTGGGGAAATCCCTCACGAAAAAATGCGTATCAAAATACGGATATTGATTTTATTATTAGATACCTATTATTCTCTTATTTTTACTTCTCCCCCTGATGAATTAAAAAGGTCCAACGGGTTTTTGTTAAATAAATTATTCCTTTTATAATTTTATTCGTTAAGTCAATATATAATTGATTAGTCTGACTACTTCATACACCAGGGAAGAATATCTATGAATAAGCAAACTAACGCTGAAACCATTTAGCTCCACAATGTTGGGTATTCTCAATTAAGGTAGGAAGAATAATTTTTAATAAGAAAACTTTATGAAAGCACTAGGAACTAACGACGATACAACTAACGGTGCTCTATTTTCTAAGCGTTCTCAACTAAAATACATGGTTAAACTCCAATGTTTAGTGCTATTCAGGTTAACAGTGGCTTACTACTAGAATACATTTGTGAATATTTAGTGATGATTATTTATTACGTAAACATAACAATTAATTTCAACTCACCTACGCTTATGCCGGCCGGAGTTTTCCGCCTTATCACAAAAGGGAACGGAAAATTATTTTTCCGATCAGAGATTGGTTGACACACGACATTTACTTTTTATAGTTGTGCGGTTATTCCGATTTTAAGATTGGAATGATTGAGGGGAATAACATGGTTGGTGGATTCATAGAGACAGAAACATCTATAAAAGTTTTGCTTTCCCATGTTTTCTGGAAAAGATTCCTGCTTTCTTGACCGCTGTGTATATCATTTTTATGAATTCATGATTTAAACAGACTTCATTACACCCATGATTTTTGATGTGGAAAATACATTGAGGGATCTTACAACTGAGGAGAAGGTCTCTCTTCTTTCAGCCTCGGATTTCTGGCATACTTCTAGTATCGAGAGATTAAATATACCTTCTATTCGAGTAAGTGATGGTCCTAACGGAATAAGGGGAACAAAATTTTTTAACGGTGTACCATCAGCGTGCTTTCCAAATGGGACAGGGTTGGCATCGACATTTGACTGCGACTTGTTAGAAGAAATTGGAGAGTTGATGGCAGTTGAGGCAAAACATAAGGGCGCCCAAATAATTCTTGGTCCAACAACAAACATTCTGAGGGGACCCTTGGGTGGACGGGGATTTGAGAGCTTTAGCGAGGATCCAGTATTAAGTGGATTATGCACGGCGGCAATCGTGAAAGGAATACAAAATGATGGTCGGATTTGTGCTACAGTTAAGCATTTTGTTTGTAATGATTTAGAACATGAACGACTGAGCTCGAACAGTGTTGTAAGTGAAAGGGCATTAAGGGAAATATACTTAGAACCGTTCAGAATCGCTGTGCAACTTGCTAATCCAATTTGTATTATGACCGCTTACAATAAAGTAAATGGAATACACTGTTCAGAAAACTATCAATTAATTGAAAACATTTTAAGAAAAGAATGGAATTGGGATGGTTTACTTATGAGCGATTGGTTTGGAACATATTCTACGTTGAACTCCTTGAAGCATGGAATTGATATTGAATTTCCAGGACCTTCACAATTTAGGAGGTGTGATACAATCAAGCATCTTTTACAATCTAAAGCGGATAACTTGAAACAAACAGATATTGACAATCATTGTCGACACATTTTAAAAGTTATTAAGTCATTGATTGAATCCAATGGAACAACACTCTTTAGCAAGGTAGAGGATTCGCTAAACGATAAGCCCGAAACAAGTGAAAAATTACGGAGAGCTGCTGCTGAAGGTATTGTACTACTTAAAAATGAGAGGAAAGTTCTACCACTTTTAAAGGAAACCCCGGTTCTCGTCATTGGACCAAATGCCATATCCTTGAACACATATTCTGGTGGTGGATCAGCATCCTTAACACCGTATCATATTGTTACCCCATTACAGGGTATCAAGAAGAAAGCTTCAAAAGTTGAATTTACGATTGGAGCTCACTCACACAAAGCATTAGGTGGCCTTTTTGAGAAGATGACCAATGACCTTGAGAAATTCGAAAACGGCGTTCGGGCTAGATTTTATACAAAACCAAGAGAAAAAAGACTAAAAGAAGATAAACTAATAGATGAAATGATAATTAAAAACTCATATGTTACTTTATTTGATTACACTAATCCAGCAGTCAATCAGGAAAGCAAATTGTTTTACGCAGATTTTGAGGGATATTACACACCTACAGAATCAGGGGACTACCAAATTGGCTGTCAAGTAGCAGGTACAGCAATTGTCTACATTGATGATAAAATTTTGATTGATAATAAAACAAAGCAGACAAAGGGAACATTTTGCTTCAGCGGCGGAACGATTGAGGAAACAGCTTGTATTTACATGCAAGCGTACCAAAAATACAGAATAAAAGTGGAATTTGGGTCAGGTATTACATCAAAAATATACACAAATTTTGGGGCAGGTGGCCTTCAAGTTGGGATAACAAAGGTAATCGATCCTCAGAAAGAAATAAAAAAAGCTGCTTCACTTGCTGCCTCTTACCAAAATGTTATTCTTTGCATTGGCTTGAACAGTGAATGGGAAAGTGAGGGATACGATCGTGAAGATATGAAGTTACCTGGGCGAACGGATGATTTAGTACGAGCTGTAATTCAAGCCAATCCTAATACGGTTGTTATTAATCAATCTGGAACTCCTGTTGAAATGCCATGGTTAGATCAGTGTGCTACCTTACTTCAGACATGGTATGGTGGCGATGAGCTTGGGGATGCCGTTGCTGACATTTTATATGGTGATACTATTCCATGTGGAAAATTACCATTTAGTTGGCCTGCAAAAAATGAAGACAATCCTTCTTTTTTAAATTTCCGTACGGAAAAGGGCAGGGTACTTTACGGCGAAGATGTTTATGTTGGATATAGATATTATGAAAAACTACACAGAAATGTGGCTTTTCCCTTTGGATATGGCTTATCCTATACACAATTTGAGTATCAAAACTTAAAAGTCTCTTCTGATAGTAATAACCTTATTCTATCCTTTGAAATTAAAAATATCGGTCAATATGCAGGAAAAGAGACGGCTCAAGTTTATATATCATCCTTGGGGCCGACCATATCCAGGCCATCAAAAGAACTTAAGGCATTTATGAAAACTACTTTAGAACCTGGTGAATCAAAGGTAATGAATTTCAGATTGAAATTCAAAGAGATATGCTCCTATTACGATGAATATCAGAAAATGTGGTGCTTAGAGTCAGGGAAATATCTGGCTTTGGTTGGTGCAAGTAGTATGAATATAAGTCTAACGGGAAGTTTTGATATTTTGGAAACAACCTACTTCGAGAAGAGATGCTGAAAAATCAATAAACCCAGTTGTAAAAAGGTTCCCCTGGTATACTTCAATTTGCTAAGAACGGATTTTCCTTTAGTGGTTGGGAGCTAATTTTAAAAATAATTTTGAGTTTCATTGTTCTTACTTTTATATCTTTTATAGTCTTTTAATAGCTTTTACTTTATTAGTTAGTTGAAGATATTAGAGAAAGAAAGTGGATCTTCTTAGGTTGCTTTAGGGCTCCTACATAATATATCGTGATCAATATTACATAGGTAACAAATAATTATCAGGAACGTGCAATGTTAATTTAGTACAGGTACCGTTTAAACATTTAAAAGTTATAAATATAAGGGGGAAAAATACAATCAAAGAAAACAAATTAGAATAGGATGGGGAAAAGTACCATGCTTAAATACACCTATGCCCCCATGAAGAAAGAATTTCCTGAATATAACCAAGCTTGTATATTTTTTTCTACAGCTTGAAGCAATATAATTCAGAAAGCTTTTGAAATATAAAAGATATGTAAGTCGATAGTAGGATCAACAGTTTGAACCGATTAAAGCACATCAGGGGAACCACTGCTTACGTTTCCACAGTGGTGAGAACAATATTTTTCCCTTTCTCCAAATTCTCATCATTACTACTATTTTCTTGAGAATTTTCAATGCTTATTTCACCAACACAGGCTGAATCACTATAACCAACACCATTGATTGGCTTGTCATCCTCAAAGAATCCGTTGTACTGAACCATATATTCCCAAGTTTTTGGTGTGTTGGCATGCCCTTCCGGATATAACTTAGGTTTAAAGATATAGCCGCAAGTAAGGTAAAAGAAGAAACCGGCAAGAAAAGTGTAAAGCCAACCACTGTTATAAATATCCAATGCTGCTTGAGATAAAACGTTTGGATGATAGACCTTATACAATCCTGGAATTGCAATAACTGCAGCACACGCCCAGCATAAAAATCCCCATATATTAAATCCCTTAAAATAGTAATATGGATTAGATGGATTTTTTGTGTACAAGGACGGGACGTGAATATTCCCTTTCCTAATGAAATAAAAATCGGCAAGCATTGTTCCAAGCAACGGACCGACAAATATTGAATAGGAGTCCAAGAAAGTTATAAAGTTCTCGGCATTGCTAATGATCTTCCATGGAACAATTGCCCAAGCTAGGAATGAAACAAAGATCTGAGCACGAACAATAGTAAAGTACTTTGGTAGCAAACCACAAAGATCACATGAGAAAGGAATAGAATTTGCAAAGATATTTGTCCCAGCATTACCTAAGGAATAGAAAAAAGCAACAAACCAGACACCAGTTCTTGCACCTGCACTCCATTCATTATCAAGAATGCCATTCAATAAGTCCCACATATTCCAATAAACAACACCATATGCACGATATAAAGAAGCAGTTCCTGCAATACCAATAATGTAGACAAATATTTCAGAAGGAATGTATCCAATTGCTTGGGGAATGACAGTATCTTGTTTCCTTTTTGCATATCTGGCAATATCAGGTTGATTGATAATGACAGGTGAGACAGTTCCAAAGACACTATTAATGACAGACATCCACTGGTTTCCTTTAGATGTAGTACTTGTATTGTGAATGCCAATGCTCCAGTTGCCTGGTCCTCCACCTTTAACCATACAAAAAATAAAAAGACCAACAGTCACAATAGGCAAAGTGATAGCTTTAAAGGTAAAGAAATGCCTAATGAATTTTGGATGACAGAACATAAGAGGGAACTGAAGGCACCAGAAGAGGAAGAATGAAAGAAGGTATCTTGAGGTAATACCGGAACTCTCTGGAAGTATGTTTGGAATATTAACCCATTTATGACCAAACAGGCATCTCATTGCAACATCAAGAACCATTCCACCATAATAGGTCATGATACTGAACCAAAGAGTGGCGACAAACATTCTAACAAACACCATAAAATAACCAAGCTTGACACCATAAACAGATCGGATCAAAGCAGGATAACCAACATGATAGTCAGAACCAGGCCTGGCATTACTAACAACAAAGAAACAACTAACACAATAGCTGACGACTCCAGCTCCAATAACCTCACCCAAGGAGAGAGAAGAAGTCTTGATAATTGACGCACCTGTGTTCCAACCATTAATATTGAAACTAGACTGAAACCAAATAAAAATGTAATTGTAAATTCTCCATGTTCTCTCTTTCGGTGGTGTCGGTTTAAGATCATGGTTTGCCCTTAACTTGTCCTGATCATTTTCGGAATCATCACGAACAGAAATAAATCTGTCAAATTTTTTAAGATAATCCATGTTTAATTGGATTTTTTTGACTATGGTAATCAGAAATGATTCATTTATTTTTCACCATATTTATTGAAATGATACATCTTTATGAACAAGGAATCATCTTTTATATATTTCAAATAGAACCCGAAATGAATTTATTTCATCAAGCATAGTAAGCATGGGTTTTAAATATCAAAGAATCCGAAATTTTATGTTTGATAACTAGACCCATTATTATCAAAAATGCATTAGTATTGTTTCCTACTTGGCGCATATGATTAGGAAAGGATAATGGTCCAAAAATTATTTTCTATTGTAATCAAATACCAGCTTGACCAATCTAAACTCATTTTTGAAATCGTCGGGAACGAATAATATTTTTAATCTTTATCAGTTTTTCCGATGGCCAGATACATAAAATAAATAAAATTGTTCCGATGGAGCACTGAATGCAATCTAAAAACGACGGAACAATTTACCTCGCTTGATCCGTCGATTGGAACGCATTTATTTTGAGAAAATTCAGCGAAATCAATATCACTTTTAATTTTCGATGGAACAATACTTTTGTTTCGTATCGATAATCTGAATAGAATAATGAATTTATCCTTAATTTAAACGTTCTTAATTAGATAAGTTATAACTTGAGGGGCGGAAAGTCCGTCTGGTTGGATAGTAGTAGTGCTTCAAGGGTGAAAGATAAACGAAAGAGCTAAAGAGAAATGATAACCAACTCTACAATATTCATACCGATCAAACCCAGATCACCAGATAAGAAACTACATCTTTAAGAATGTGATTATCTAGGCATGGAAATCAGCCATAAAAGATAAGACACCCTGTTCTATCTTCTCTAACAAGGAAAAGAAAACTACTTTTAGTTTAAGGAAATTGAACTCTTGAGTTTCAGCTGTTGAGGAATGATTTGCATTAGTAAACTGAACGTAAACAAAATGAGATGCTTTAATTATGAATGAAAAAATTAAAACATTAATCGCAAAAATTTCGTAAAATAAAGAGCTCCAACATTCAGGTATTTCCGCTGGTTTACTAATCGAATGCTAAATATGTGGTTGCTTAGTGGTTAAAATCAAACTTATTATTTTTGAAGAATAGAATAACAAAAATAGAAACACTGCTCCAACATCTTTTCAGCAAATCAAAGTATACTTTCAAGTTTGGAAGCTTAGAAAAGCAGTATAAGAAAAGGTGAATATTAAGTAGAAGCTCATTTTTACTATCTTTGTTTTAACTTTAGTAATACAGAAACAGCTTTGAAGATGTCTTAATAGGATAATACTATATTTCTCGATATGCTTTCTCAAAAATTATTCTTTTTCTCTTTTATTAATTTTAAGTTTCTTAGAGAAAACAACTGTTTGTCAGCCTCACCAGATTTCAATAGTAACTACATATATTAGCCAGTAGAATAAATATATTCTTCAATGTTATAGGTTCTATTTCATACGTTAAAATCCTTCCAAAAATATTTTAAAGTTCTTTCCAATTGTAATTCTTCTCAAAAGCATAAGCTAGTGCATATATTTTCCCTTCAGCGAAATATTGGGAAATTATCTCAAACCCAGCGGGAAATTTGATTTTAGGGTCTTCCTCCGAAGGAACAAAGCCAATTGGGAGACTCAGTGCAGGGTGTCCTGTCATATTGAAAATACCTGTATTGCAATTTAAACCTATGGTATTCTTAATGCTCTCTATTGGGGTACCATTTCTAATTCCATGCTTGGGTGCTATTCTAGGTGTTGTAGGCATTACAATGGCATCCACATGTTTTAGTGCTTCGGTGTACGCCTTCCTAATTTTGATGCATAGATTTGTGCTTTTGGTGTAGAGACCGGGATAGTTTTCAATTAGATAGAGACCGTTGATTATATTGTTTCTAACATTGACTGGTGAATTATCGAACTGCTCTTGTGTTAGGGGTATTGTATGCTTCTGGTACTTGGTAGATCCTAGAATCATCCGGCCAGTTTCGGTTCCCATCTTATTCATCAAACCAGCAATTCTTTGCCCAACCATCCATATTTCCCCTGCATACTGATGTTCTGGGATTGATACTTCAACAACATCAACACCAAGTTTTTTAAATTTGTCGATTGTCTCACTGAACTTATCCTTTACTTCTTCTGTTATTGAAGGCAACTCAAGAGCCTCCTTTAAAATTCCGATTTTCATTCCAGTGACAGTTGAGGATAACATGTCACGATAGAAGTCAGGAACCCCTTCAACCATTGGAGCTCCGTTTTGCCGATCATCAAACCCATCCTGTCCAGCAATTACCTTTAGTAGGATTGCATTATCCGAGACAGTTTTGGTCATTGGACCAGCATGATCTATATTGGTTTCTAGTTGCGAGATTCCTGTATAGGGGACAAGGCCATATGTCGGCTTTAAACCGACAAGACCACAATGTGCTGAAGGAATTCGGATACTACCTCCCTGATCGGCACCAATTGCCATATCAACAACATCGGTGCTCACCAAATATGCACAACCAGAGCTACTGCCTCCAGCTGAGTGGCCCTTCCCATAAGGATTATCGATATTGCCGATGGCTGAGGAATTGGAACAGGTGGTTGAGCACTGATCCTCACAAGTAGCGTTGCCAACTATTTTTGCACCCGCTTCCAAAATTCTTGTCACTACCGTAGCATCTGCCTCAGGAACCCATGGCTTGAATGCTCTCGTACCTAGAACTTGTGGTACTCCAGATACTTGAACACAATCCTTCAGACAAAATGTCTTTCCCGCCAATGGGCGAGATTTAGATAACTCGGGCTTCTTATCTTCAATAGTATATTTATAAGCCCAGGCATTGCTGACATTCTCTTCTTTTGTTGCTAAATGCACATTCTCCCTAGGAAACCGTTCTAGGTCTGTGGGTTGAAAAAAGTCTGGCATTGCTTCCAATTTTTTTGCAGATTTATCCAAAGCAGATAACATAATCTGAAAATCCGAGATATCAGCTTCATTCACATTTATTCCAATCTTTTTGGTTTGCGCTCTGACATCATCAGCGGTCACTTTACTGTCCGGATCTATTTCCAAAGAAACCAGAGACATTAGTTTTAAAATTTCAATTGAGATATATAATATTGATAACGAATTTAAACGAAACTTCTTGGCTTGTGAAATTTTTAATAAAAGAGAAGTGATGTTATGAGCAGTGAGTGCTTTACATGTGCCACATTTTGGAGGGACTTTGATACATCAAAAAATTTCTTTTATGATCTCTTATATAATTGAACACTCAGAAATACTTGTAGAGATTTATCTAAAAGTTCGGTATTTCCTATGCTTCATACAAGCCTGGTCGGTTTATCCGCGAGAAATTCATTGGCTGAATTTATTAAAGCTAATCGCTGCAAAATCTCATCTTAGACTTTTTTGCTTATCTTACAACCCTCATTTGTCAAAATCATTTTTGAAAATAACTTACATTGTTCCATTTTTTCTTTACCATAAAAATGGTATTATCAGCGAACCAGAAACCTACACATTATTAGCCTCGCTTTGAAGTAATGAAAAAAAAAAACCAAGCAATCGAGTTGGAAAAAATTTTCTTTTCATAATTATCCTTTGAGAATAACAATATCGTAAAGATTTCGGAATAGCTAACTGTTGGATCATACCTCTATATAGATCGATAATTTTTTTTTTCACATCCCTATGAACTGAAAATGAAATGTTAAACTAAATTAGCTATCAGAAAAAAAAACCAATAATATACATTCTTCGAAAATTATTTCGGAAACTATACTATTTTTTTTTTTCTGCAGGTAGTCATTTGGTATCGCATTTTTTAGAGTATTTCTCCACAATTCTGGTTAAGCACAGAACAATGAACCAACGCGAATAATATAAAATAATCTTTCCGATACTAGTGGTCGGATCAACCGCGAATAAATTTTTTGTTATCTTATCATCTATGTTTCAATTTGTTTCTATCTCTTTGGGTATCCTACTTCACTATTTTTCAATGCTATAAAAGAAACTAAAGTACACCATATTTTAGAGGTCAATTATATTGGCTTTACATGATGAGTTTTACCGACACCATTCAATATCAAGAATTTACTTTATAATCCTCATCAAATTACAGTTAAGTAAAATAGATTTAATACCAAAATGGAGACCACCAAAGCAGAAGAATATGTTATGATAAACAAGGACCCAGATGCCGGTACCAAATATGACTTCCCGAGAGATTCTGTTGGATACGGAGAACAGGGCTTGAAATGTGACTGGCCGGGAAAAAAGAAAATCGCCTTATCCTTTGTTCTTAATTATGAAGAAGGTGGTGAGAGATCATTATCACTTGGAGATGAATGTCCAGAGTGGTATATGTATACATCATGCAGAGATGGACCTTCTATTGCCAGAGATTATGATGTGGAAACTGAATATGATTATGGTTCAAGATGTGGTGTTTGGAGAATGATTAGACTCTTCAAAAAGCACAATTTAAAACTTACTGCATATGCAGTTGGAAAAGCTTTTGAGTGTAATCCAGAAGCAGCTAAAGCATTTGTAAGAGATGGTCATGAAATCGCATCTCATGCTTACAGATGGATTCCTTATGATGACCTCAGTCCAGAGAAAGAAAAAGGTCTTATCTTGAAACAGATCGATACTCTTCAGAAGACAACAGGTTTAAAGACTTTTGGATGGTATATGGGTCGTTTATCAGCACATAGTATTGCCTTGATTGTGGAAACATATCGTGAACTTGGTTTGCCATTACCATACATTAGTGACAATTATGCCGACGATGTTCCTTATTGGACTGATGTTCCTCAAGAAAAGAGCCTTCCTGATTCGGAAAAGAAGGGCCTATTGTACGTCCCTTATAATCTCGACTGCAACGACTATCGTTTCTTAAGACCATGTGGATGGAGGAGCGAGGAGGATTATTATCAACATCTTGTCAATTCATTTGATGTACTATATGGTGAAGGTGGTAAGATAATGACTGTTGGATTGCATTGTAGAATTATGGGAAAGCCCGGTTACAACAGAGCTCTCGAACGTTTTATTGAATATGTGGAGAAAAAGCCGGATGTTTGGATTTGCACGAGATCTCAAATTGCAGACTGGTTCAAAGCCAAATATCCATACAAACCTGGCCACAAGGCTGATTGAAGGATGATGAGGTATCATCTGCCATAACAATAGTATTAGTCTTTGTTATTTTACACATTTTTTAACATGAGTTTAATGCGTATTTCAGTATTTTAATGTAATTTTTTCTTATTCACTTACTATAAAAAAAAATCCATCAACCACTATAAATAATTAGCTTTGAAAGTAGTTGAAAGGTTTGCTTAAGATAAGAAACTGGAAATTAATGGAGAAGGTGCTGATGAATTTTCTAGAAGCATACGATTATAACAACAATCAATATTTATATGAATAGTACATCAATAGGATAAACTGGCCCACTAAACCAACTTTATGAAAATACAAATATATTTGTTTAACCTCGTCTCCCAAATATTTAACAAAACATCGAGTTTACAATAATATGCAATTTCTTTCTATGAAAAAAGCTGAATGTTTATATACGATTTTTAGGACTGATTCCCCATGCTCAATGATATCTTCCTCTATTATATCTTATCGCTCCACAATGTTATAAATGTGTTCGAGATTATACGTCTCCCTCCACATATCACCTTTAAGCTTGAGGAGAATAAGACATATGTTTGTTGAAGCAGAAATGCCAGCACAGATACTAAGAAATGGCCCTACACCAATGGCTTCAATTAAGGGAGCTGTAATGAACGACACAACAGCGGCAAGAAGCATTCTAATGAAATTATTTATGGCAACTCCACTGGCACCCTTGCCAGGTAAGCAATCGGCCAAGTAAGTAATAGTTACACCTATAATTATCATTTGGGCAAAGCCGAAAGCTGCAGTACCAATAAGGGGGAATACCCAGAATGTTTTCTCCCAGAAACACCAACCAACCGTGAGAAGTGCTGCTGGGAGTAAGAAAGAAGCTATATAGATGTTGACGCCAAATCTCGCTTCGGGAACAACAAAACCATATTTCTTGCTTTCTCTTTGAAGTAGGTAATCATTGAATTTACCTCCAAAGATGGATGCAACTGCGTATGCTAATGAGTTTGGAATGTATGTTAAACCTGTCTGTAAGGAGTTAAAATTGTATGGTGATCTTTCATAACAATATGATAATGTTAAGTTCACTGCATACAAAAAACAAAAGCAAACACCGGAATATATAACGGAGAGGGCTGCTGGTGGATAACGTAGGAAAAGGAAAACTTTCAATGGCTGATATGAGTAAAACCTAAAGTACTTCATGAGTTTATTATGCTTAGAGCTGACAGCAGCATTATCATTATCATCATTGTTATCATCAACTTCTGAGTGATTGACTGAATTTCCGTTATTGTGCGAGTTATCCGTAGGCACTGAAATTTCTGAACATACAGAAGAACAGCACTCTTTTTCATCATTATTGCAACGAATCCCGTTGAATTCAGTTTCTGTTACATCTCCACATGGATGCTTTTTAAGCCTTTCCCTGAGGATCTTTCTAATCTCCACTTTGTCATCTTGCTTTCTTAATGTCTCAGGAAAGAAAAAAATTATTGCTATAACACATGCACCGGAAAGAGCAACTAGAACCCATTGAGACAATCTCCAACTAACACCTTTCTCTTTTGCAATTAAACCACCGATGATGGGTGCTATCATAGGCCCAATCAATGGTCCCAAATAAAAATAACCAATTGCAGCTCCTCGGCGTTCTGGCTCATAAATATCAGCAATGGATCCTGCTCCAACCGATTGAACGCTTGCGGATGAACCTCCAGAAAGAATTCTAAATATCGCCAAAGAAGTAACATTCTGACAGGTTGCACAACCAATAGTAAATACCAAATATAGAAAAAGACTGATGATGTATATAGATCTTCTTCCAAACTTTTCACTGAAGGTGGACCACCAAATTGGGGCAACGCCCAAGGTGATCAAATAAACACCAATCGCAACATTAAATGTGGAAACATTCGTATGAAGATCTTTAACAGCACTTGCCGTTTCAGGCATTAGAATTGTAGTTGCCATAGGTCCAAGCATAGCACAAAATGAAACAATGAAAACAATAAAGCGTTTCAACTTTTCTGGTGTTTCCCTAGGGTCGCTATACTCTGGAACCACCAACAAGTTATGGAGCAATCCCCTCATCTTCTTCCGAGGTACTATCGAAGGATGTGCTTGATTTTGCTCCATTTCTTCGACAGGATCATCGTTTTGAGGTGAACCATCTGTGCAGCTCATATTCTTAAAACAGACAGATTGTGCCACGATCAGAGCATCCTAGAAGAACCAATGACTAGAACATAACTTTCAGATAACAATTAAACTAATGGCTTTAGCTGTTTTATATACTATATTAAATAAAAAAAAAATTAGATCCTTTCTTGATAATGTCCTATAAAAAGCACAGCTCCGTTCGCTTGTGCCGATGAGTGCCTCAAGGTTCATGAATCTTGAAGTACTATATTTTGTTCAATAGTATCAGCGGAATACCCGATAAACAACTTACTTTGTTTCCGGGGGAAAGTACGGAAAACCACTGATCCGCTTCGGAACAAACCAAAGATCAAAAAAAAAAAAAAAAAAAATTTATTGTGTTTCGATAGAATCATGAATAAAGCTTATCTAAGGGCCAGCTGGAAAATCAAAATTATGCAATTAAATCTCATAAATCATATCAGTTATTACCGTCTAAAATTAAAGTTGACCCTAATGCTAGCTAGGATTATATCAGAAAATGGATGAAAAACAACAGAATACGTAATAATGGAGAATTGTAGAAAATAACATCTACCATTATAGAGGGGGATTTCAGGACACTCAGAATTTAAACATTTTTTACAATAACTGGTTTAGAAGGCACTAAAACATTATCAAGTATTCGAATGCTGTTCATTATAATTATGTTAGGTGGACTGAAGGAAATAGACAAAAGAGGCATACAGAGTATAATAACAGACAATAATGCTCGCCAGTATTTTTACAGCATTTAAACCATAAAAGCAACACAAAACAAACATGCACACATGATAAAACTTCTTCTCTTTGACTGCTGTTTCACTATCATTAGCATATGACTTATAGTTCTCCAGAAATGGGAACATTGGAAAAAAATGTTATTCAATAGATAAGTCAAATGACTTCAGAAGCCCTATTACATTCCACATGATATGAACATTTGCTTGCCTATGAAAATTTAAGGAAAAGTGCAGAGAAGGAGTATATTCGCTAACCACACAAAATGAAAGAAGTATAAGCTGATATTGTTATAGTCCGAGATCTATTGAAAGCTATCTTTATACCTGATTATGTAAATAAGCAGCTAATACTACTACCATGTGGGGGAAATAATATCAGTAAGTTGGTCCCTTAATAACTTGCATAATTTCATTAACTTTCGTTATTGCACATGACCATTTACATTATTCTTATTCCATCTGCACAGAAGTGGCAAAGCCCTTAACTATAAACAAAAAACCTTTTCAGATGATGGCTTCCTGAGTTCCTCAATTTTCATTTTTTGATTACTTATTTACCGTAAAGTCAACCAATGAGAAACACCTTTTTCTCAACCATCTTTTCGTTCAACCAACTTTTCTCGCCTTTTGACACAAATCAGCATTACATCCGTTCACCAGATTTGTATTCCGGATTACGTAACTCATCCAAATATTAGCCCACACAAACAATGGATATAGAACTCAGTAAAAGCATTTTTACTTTCATCAACTAATGAAAGCTCAAATAATATATAAACAAAAATTCGGTAAAGCAAAGTGAATTCGGCATTAGTCATTAATATAAAAAAATCAGGAGAAAGTCCATACGGTATGATTGCCTAAAAACATTGTACTTAAATATTAGATTTTAATGATCAGATCAAATTATGCTTTCCCTTATTGTTCCATCCATACTATACATTTAGAAAATGGAAACATTGTATATTGATAATTAATAGGCTGTATCATTTGGATTTATCTCAGAAAAGAGCATCGACGATAGAGTACATTAGAAAAGATATTCTTTCATTCCAGTATAATCACTTTGAAACCCTTGCCTCAAGCGATCAAAAATTCAAAATGGTCGGGCATACATAATCATATAGATTAACTTATATCAAAAAAGGACCATTGTCTGTCTATAATTGCAAAGACAACTGACCACTTCGTGTCTTACTCGCATACAAAATGTGAAAGGGAAATATTGAAGTACACCTTTTTAAACTGTTTTTTTATGGCTTAAAAGTTCACAACAATCAAAATTCCAAAACTGGTGTAGTCCGCTAAGACAAGCGCTGCTCCATTACTAGGCATCTTTGGAGATAATTGTTGTCTTGCTGCTCGAACCATGAAATTTTTTCTCCTTTATTGAGAATCAAGATCAAGGCTCGGCCATTTTTGGCTACGAAAGAGTTGTGGGGTTTTTATTTTGTTTCCACACGTGCTTTTCGGTGGATATGAATTTTCCAATTTGAGCATTTTACCAGCAGATTGATACGCGGTTTCTTTTTGATCATGCCTATCATACGTTTGATGATGATGCTTTTTTTTATTATTAAATTAGTTGGTATACATATATGGCTGAGCTGAAAGATCAGATTTATGGCACAAATCCTATGAGTGTAAACACGCAATGAGAAATTTTCTGAAAGCCCTTGTTTTGGCACATATTGCCTTGGCTGTTTATATACTTTTCTGTTTTTCCGATATTATTGGTCTTCTAATTCAGAACTGGCACACAAATATTTTCACATCAGAAGAGCTAGATCCAGATAGGGAAGGACTAATATCAACCGATTCTCTGCTAATTCCTCAAATCATCCATCAAACTTACAAGAACACCAATTTACCAGAGGCCTGGAAGAAGGGACAGGAAGCATGCATCAAATTAAACCCAGACTATAAGTACGTCCTATGGACCGATGAAAAGGCTCGTAATTTCATTTCAAAGAATTATCCATGGTTCCTAACCACATGGGACGGATATAAATTTCCAATTGAACGTGCAGATGCGATAAGATACTTTGTATTATATCATTACGGGGGTGTTTACATAGACCTTGATGATTTTTGTAAACGCCGATTAGATCCACTCTTAACAGCACCAGCTTTTGTGACGGAATCAGAGCCTGTGGGGATATCCAACGATGTTATGGGATCGGTTCCCCATCATCCATTTTTTGAAAAAATGTTACGATCTTTACAGGATCACGATCGCAATTTAATTCTACCATATGCAACAATTCTGTTTTCAACTGGTCCGGTATTTGCATCTATTCTTTACGAGAAATACTTTCGATCTCCTGGAAGTAAAATCGAGGACATAAAAATGCTTCTCTCCAAGAATTGCAATGGAAAAGATCATTCTTTTTTTAAGATGACCAAGGGATCCTCCTGGCATCGTGGAGATGCGAAATATGTCCTAGCTATAGGTCGGCATATTCCTCTCACAGTATTTGTCTCCACTCTTTTTGTGTTATCCATCCTTTTCTTGGAATGGTGTCTATATTGTATGTACACCTGCAAAGATTTTTATCGTCCCTTCCGGATACTTACCGATAAACTCAAATTAAGGAGGAAGGTATTGAAGAGGAGTTTGTCGGATTAAACAAATCTACGGAGCAATTATCCTTATTGTATCAGAATACGTTTAGGGTCTGGAGGTTAAGGATGAGGGTAAAAATGTTCTTGAAAGAAGAAGTTCTTTGAACTGCTCTATACGAAAAAAAAGAGAGAAAATAGAATGGGATTAAGTTGGATGTTAGCTCACATAGCTTGGAAATTAGGGAGAACCTTAGACAAATAGACAATTTTTGATTACCTTCTTACATACACAGAAATTAGATTTACTCATACTTTCAGCGCAAAGAAATGACAAGAAAACACCATAGATCGGCATCGTAATTACTTCTACTTTTATCATTTTTTTTATCTTACATCTAATGAATTTTCGAAAAAAATTTATAGCTATAGAGCTTGTCTATTCTAATTTTGCTTTTGTCACATTTAGGCGACCACGCAAGTTGAGTCTGCTTGTAATATATAGATCACAATCTATAAAAAAAAAGTGGTTCATAATAACTTTATTTCAAACGAAAACAAACATAATATCTTAAAATAGCATCAATCATAAAATAATCAATTCATTAAACGGTTTGCTTGGATTTAAGCTCTTTCAATTCTTTCTTCTCTTTCCTAGCTCTCTTATTTTCTGCATCACGTTCCTTAGCCACTTCAATACTTCTCTTCACAGGATGAGATGACTTGAATAGAGCCTCAATCTCTTCTAAGGTTAACTGCTTGGTCTCCACAAACCAGAAGTATATAATGAGAACTTCAATGAGATCCCAGAAAACATAAAACACATAATACCAATATGTGATATTTTTCATTGCAGTTGGAGCAGAAAAAGTATTCACAAATGAAGAAATACCCTGAGTAACTTGGAATAATGCCATACCCCTAGCTCTCATCTCACTACTTAGGACTTCAGCTGGATAAAGTGGCTGTAATGGAGTGTATCCAAAGGAGAAGAACACATTGTTGAAAATGTAGATGAAGGCAATACCACATCTTCCAGCAGCCTGGTTACCATTATTCATATATGCAGCCATTGATCCAGCTATAATAGCAAAGCAGATGACAAAACCAGAGGTAGAGAACAACATAATTGGACGTCTTCCCAAACGATCGACAACCAACGAACCGGCAGTTGCAAAGATATAACCAAGAATAGAGTTGATTCCAGTCAAGAGCAAACGAGTGGTAGCATTTTTAATACCCAAATCCAAGAAGATGGTAGTCATGTAGTATCCAACAACTGCGTTACCAGAAAATTGACCAAACCAAGACCATGCAATAACCAATAAACTTCTGTAAGTTCTTGTTTTAGAGCTGAATAATTTGGGGAAATCGAAGTAGTCTTTGATGGTAAACTTCGGAACTTCCATGAAAGATTCTTCAATTTGCATCATCTCGTAATCAATCAAAGGATGATCTTTGTCACCATCAGCATGAAAATCAGTAAAGAACTTTCTTGCTTTTTCTTTATCATCCTTCAAAAAGTGGAATCTAGGAGACTCTGGTGCTATAAATAACACGGTAAGAACAACTATACCAGGACAAAGCAACTGTAGCCATAAGGGAATTCTGAAACTTAAAGGATTTCCTTTGTAAGTAATGGAAGTTCCGTAAATAGCCCACGTGGCGATAATAGAACCGATATAGTAAAGAGAGTTATAAAGTGCACACAAAGTACCACGGAGTTCTGGTGGAACAATCTCAACAAGATACATAGGGCACACAGCAGTAGCCAAACCACATCCAAAGGATAACAAAAATCTTGAACCGATAAACACAGATATTTCGTGACAGGTTGCTGAAATGATGGCACCAACACAAACTAAAACAGTTCCTGCAAAAATGGTTTTAACACGTCCGATATAATCAGCAAGCCAAATAAAAATAGTTGCCGAGATCTGACCTATTTGGTAAATAGAGAAAATGATACCTGTACCTGTGGAAGAACCTGAAAGCTTAAAAAAATCAACATACTCATCCATAGTGTTAATGGATGTCATCAAACTTCCGTCAAAACCATTCATAGTTGAACATAGGTAAATGATAAGGCACGTAAAGTAGATTCTAATTCTACTCCAGCTCAGCGGATTAACTGGACGATTTGCAAGAATCGTCTTGTAATCAACTTCCAAGTTCTCGGACTCGGCACCCTCTTTCATCGAAACATCGTCAGCCTGATTGGACCGCTCTGCAGTGATCGCATCCTCAAGTTGAAGTGAGTTGCCTGCCAAAGAATCTTTTGACATTGTGAAATAATTATCCTGAGTTTTGTAATATACACACTAATGATGTGTTGAATAATCTATATTGTAAGAAGAATTTGAAGGCCAAAGAAAAAGAGCAACACCAACGTCATGTCCCAGGACATACACAGTGCTTATATATCACATCAGGATGAAAAGAGTGATATGTATAAAATAGCACTGAAGTCGTGGTTTTAGAACCGCTAGTATCATAAAATTTACTTTCTTAGTCAACGGAGACGGAAAAATGGAAGATCTCTATGCATTTCCTATAATAACGGGGTATTATACCAGAAGCAGTAATCTCTCCGTTGTCCCCCAAAATCGATCCATAGCTCACCGAGTTTTATTGAATTACAGAATCATTGTCCCCACAATTATATTATTCTTAAAATAATACACAATGTTAAAAATCATGATTATCATGGAATTATTGTGGGGGACTTTTTAGTTCGAGAAGAAATGACTCTGCGGAGTAATATTACTGTTTTGGGATTCATGCCGAATTTTTTTTTTTTGTGAACGCTTGTTTAATTTTTTCTTTTTGATATACTCCATTTTATCCGTGTAACTTTCCTGCGGATTCAAACCGAACTAGAAGGATGCGGCGTATCGGGTGATCATAAAAAAAGTTTTCTTTTTTTTAATTCGGGCTATGTTATCTGGCATTATAACCTTTTCCTCCTTTTACTAATCTAGGAATCCCCGGAAATACACTAAAACATATTTCACAATAGGTTCCACTTTAGGGAATACTATTCCAGTAAATCGTAAATCATAATTTTGAAAACAGTTTTGCAGATAATAAGAAAGCATAAGTGTAACGTGAACAGTACGGAACAGATGTTGGGGTATAGGGGCGGAAAAGTTGCAAAATAAGAAATAATATTTTCCTCACCCCCGGAAAGTACTGCCGCGGCGGCAGCTTCATTGTTCGAAGAGAACTTGCGGGGAAATCAAAACAATTAACGCTTTTTCAATAGGTCTTAGATTTATGCTGGGGAATACTTTGAGTGGGAGACAGGGGGAGTAATAGCAGACTTCCAATTTTGACTATAATGCGCATACCCGAATAAAGGTTCTAGGTAGTTTTTCGAATTGCTGTCAAAACGAAGATCAGTGATTAGTTCATGAACCGACTCAAAAAAAAAAAAAGATTTTCTACCGATCTTTACTAAGTGCATTTATCCTTCAAGATCACATTTGAATCATAAAGATGCAATAACCAAAGACGAAAAGAAAAATAAGTAATGCCTATAAACAGGAAAATTGAGAACTCACAGTGTACCAGTTTCAAGCTTTTTAAAGCTTGTCAGTTCTGTCGACATAGAAAAATGAAATGTGTGCTGCGGCCCGGAGAGAGAATCTGCGAGAAGTGTAAACAGCACAAAAAAAAATGTGTGTTCAATTTCAAACAAATAAAGACGAATGGTATGAGTGAGGTAAGGACTAATTTGACAGTAAGGGTAGGACATGATGAAGTGAAATGGCTGGAGGGCCATCAACACAAGGATAAAGCGAGTGAACCAGAAACTCGTAATAAGAATACCAATATACATTTGTCATTTCAGAATACGGATGAGAGTGACTTCATCGGCAAGAATTCGGCACAAAACACTATGGACAACTTGGCAAGACTTAAAGAAGGAAAAAGCAAACGGATAAACCCACTGGATAAGAGTAATACTAAGAGTATTTCGGTAAGGATAGAATCAGAAACAAAAAACGATACTACATTGAACATTAAGGCTTCAAGGGAGATATCTGCTCCTATTCATCAAAACCGCATCGACCCACAGGGATCAAAACCCGAGTCATTAAAATATATACTCAGAGGAGATGTTCTTCCATCACCACCCTCACCAGAAAGAGAATCTTGCTTGGAATACGAACAGAAGGAAGGTGACGATGAGCCTTCTCTATCTCTATTTGATATGGTGCCAAACCTTTTCAAACAATGGAATGTTTTTAATAATTCACAAAGTACAAAGAGAACAGTTTCAGAAGCATTTCTTATTCAGAAGCCAGTGGAAGAGAATCTACTAAAATTGTACAGAACAAAAATCGAGCCGGAGACACCATTCTTGCCAAATACTGATAAGCATACACATGAATTTGACTTCTTTTGTAAGTGGTGCATTGATATTTGCTCTACCGACAGTCCTCAAACGACGATAAATATTTCGGCGAATACTGTTGAGGGCATGATCAATAATGAGATTAAATGGACTGCAGAATCATTAGGCTGCTTTTTTATCCTACCATTGCACATTTTTGTAAGTAACAATGCTATGGTAAAGGTCTATGAGAATCTAAATTCCTGGATGAAAATTTCTCAGAGGAATCAGAACAAGATGGATCCGAAACTTATAGCTGGTGCAATGCTTGTTGATGGAATAAATGCCCTTACTAGAGGGATGCATTTACAAACAAACAGGACATATTCGAATGCTTTTCAGATGTGCTCTCAAAAACTAGGCGAGTTTTCGTTTTCAAACCAACTTCTTACGGTGGGAAAAATGATATATGATTTTGTTTCTATGATGGCAGAGAGTGATCTGTGTACAGATCAGAAACAATTCTGGGCATTAAGAAAAAAGAAGATTCTCAGCTTTGAGTATGACATGCTTATTTGGCCTGTGAAACTTTCAACGGAACTTTCGGTGATCACAGACAATATCCAGGCATCATCAGAGGCATTACTACTACATATATTACACAACACTCTTCTTATTGCATATTATGGGGACGCAGTCCTAAAAAATGGTGAATTTGCAAAAAGCATTTCTGTATACGCCATTCCTGGCCTATATTTATTTATATCTGGAATGGCTAAAAGCAACTTCATTACAGGTCCAAGAATAGCAAAAAGATGGAGGGTTGTAACAGATTGCTTGATTTTGAGTGCACGTTATCTTCTTGCACTAGATCAGAAAATGAAGTTTGATAACTTTAAGGAAGCGCTACATTATTTCGCCAAAGGTCGCAATCTTCCAGAATATCAAACACCAGAATTAAAAGACCTGTTTAAACAGATTGACCAGCTTCTACTAGGGGTAGATATTGAAGAGAGTATTCAGGATGGCTCAACAATTTATTGGGTTTTCCGTGATACTCGGAGTATGTCATTGGAATTGTATATATCAGAATAAAGAAGTAAGCTTTGTCTTTCTGCTTTTTTCTTTTTTGACCCTTCTTTTAACTGTATACTTGTTTACCTTCGATATAACGCTTAACGATCGCCATGAAATAACGATATAATATAATGCCTGTTTTTTTTATAGAAGAAAAACGTAGTTATGGAATTCTTTAAACCGATACAAGCCAGGGGAATTTTCAGGAAGTATGGAAAGAGTACTCTTCATGATCATTTCAAAATCCCAGAAAATGTCCAAGACCCGGACGGAAATACAAGTGCGAAAAAATATAATAAATGATTCACTGTTTATTTATGATCATTGTTCGCATTTTTCTGACATTTATTTTCGTATTTTTACAAATTTTGTCGACGGAAGTGCGGAGAACCTTCCTTAAAGGGCGACTACAATTTAATTGTTAAGAACTCTTAAACTTCGCTGGCCTTTTGTTAAAGATTCAGTTTTAATCTATCCATATGACATAAATATGTATTGAAATACGTTCAAATATTTTTAAACTTCAGAATGGAAAAATTTCCAAATTTGAAAGGACAGACCAACGGAATTAATTTAACACCTTGAAGAAGAGAAAGAAGAGAAGTTTCGGACACACAACCAAAAAAATGCCGTTCAATTACGATAAGTTCCTCTTATTCGGAGACTCTATCACTCAATTTGCATCTTCCATAACGAGGGGTTACTGTTTGCAGCCAGCAGTTCAGGAGGGTAAGTGGAAGGAAATATATCACAATATTCGTCGTCTAGATTATAACTAACACTCATTGCTTTGAATAGCTTACATGAGGAAGCTCGATGTGATTAACAGAGGATATGGTGGTTACAACTCAAGCCATGGTAGAGTTATTCTTCCACATGTTTTAGAAGCTGAAGATACGGAACAGACCAAGGTTAAAATTATGGTATGTTAAAATCACGAATTGGAAGTCGAAATTGACTTATATATATATATGTTTACTTACTAACCATCAAAAAATATATATTTTTTTGAAAAGACAATTTGGTGGGGTACCAACGATGCTGTCGATACATTTCAGCATGTGGATATCGAAAAATATGAAAATAATATGGATGAAATGATTCGGATGGCGAAAAAGAGAAATATTGCAGTTATTGTTATTGGTCCAACTCTCCATGACACCTACGCATACACAGAATTATATAAGCAGGGTGTTGTCGAGTTTGCAGACACTGCAAAAAATTCAACTAACAAGAAATACTCTGAAGTGGCCAAGAAGGTGTCTAAGGCTAATGGTGTGCCATATATCGATCTTTGGACTTTATTTTTGGAATTTGGCGGATGGGAAGATCTACAGGATGTCGATAACTTGAATTCCAAGGACTATCCAAAAATCAAGGAACTACTAATTGATGGTATTCATTTACAACCTCAAGGTTATAAAATTCTCTTTGAAAATCTTCAAAAAGTTATCAAAGAGTTTTACCCAGACCTATACTTTGAAAATATACCGGAGCATTTAATTGCCTGGGACAAAATCGATAATAACGATATGGAGAATTCTATATTTTCAGTGGAGAGGGACTGATATTCTATGTATACGTCATATATAAGTGAATATAACTACATCCTGTGACAACATTATAGTACATAGAAATTGTGTATTGGTAGGATAGTTCCTTAGAGACGTCATGTATTCCGAATATACTATAAAGAAAAAGCGGAATAACCTCCATCATTCGAGTAACACGATTAATTATTTAGCTCATCATTTGACTCTATAAAAATTATCCGCTTTCCCAATTCTTAAAGTGGCAACTTTTCCGTTATAGCTTTCGCCCACACTCTCCCCCACCTTAAAATAAATTTCTCCGGACTGGATTAACCCTGCCTCGGTCTCATTCGTTTTGCGGGGAACTTACTCGAAGAAGTGTGTCGGCCGCTGGTAACTGATCCGCCGGACAATAATAGTTCTAGATAAAGGGGAAAAAAAATTTATTAATCTAATGTTCTAAATTTGCTATTAGGTCTTATTTCATTATCGGTTACACCATTGGTATATAAACATTGAAATTCGTCATGAATTGTCGATACCCAAACATAATTCGATGCCATATACTGTTTGACTTGACAAAGTGACGACATTGATCAACGTTCTTCTGTTAGCATCCAGAACGCAAACTTAAAAAAATGATTAAAGCAATTACAGTGAAAAACTGGAAGTATAGACAGGCTGGAAGTGAGAAATGGAAACAAGGACGCAAGGATGCTGCAAAGAGTGAAATACAGGCTGAGCTAATTGCAAATAACGAAATTCCAAGTCCATTTATCGACTGCCATGCCCGCGATATCCAGTGGGTTGGAGAGAAAGACTGGGAATACCAGTCTGAGTTCCAGGTGCCAAAGGAAGACCAAAAAAAGAGAGTCCAAATTCTTGAGTTTAATGGTTTGGACACTTTCTGTACTGTGAATCTCAATGGTGAAGAGATTTTGAAGACTGATAACATGTTCATCAAGTATAGTGTCGATGTCACTAAGAAGTTGAAATACGACGAGCCTAACAAGTTACATCTCTATTTTAAGAGTGCTCTTGTGGAGGCTCGGAGACTTGAAAAGATTCACGGAAAGGGACATAGCTTCAATGGCGAAGTGTCACGTACCCAAGTGAGAAAAGCCCAATATGGATGGGGATGGGATTGGGGTGATGCTGTTATGACTTGTGGACCTTGGCAACCAGTGAGATTGCTCTCATATGATGCACATTTGAGGGATGTCTATGTAAAGGTTGTCGATCCAAACGCACAAGAGTCAAAAATCGACGTTCAGGCTGAGATTGATGCTCCTAAATCGGCAGATATCTTACTCGACGTCAAGGTTTGGGGACCAAACGGCAATGAAATTGAGATAGAGCCAAAGAAACAGCTTGTTTCAGGAGCAAAGTTGTCGGTCAAGTTTCCAATCAAGGAACCTGAGTTATGGTTCCCACGTGGAAAGGGTAAGCAACCACTTTATACGTTTGAAACTACTCTTTATTCTTCAGACGGCACCATTTTGGATAAGACTACAAAGAAAGTTGGAATCCGGAATGTGGAGTTAGTCCAAGAGCCATTGGAAGACGCTGAAGGTACCAGTTTCTATTTCAAGGTGAATGGTGTTCCAGTTTATTGTAACGGATCGAACTGGATTCCAGGTCACTCCATTCCATGCCTTTTCACGGACGATGATTACAAGAAGTGGATACAGTTGGCAGTGGACGGAAACCAGAACATGATTCGTGTTTGGGGTGGCGGATACTACGAGGATGAATTATTCTACTCAGAATGCGATCGTCTAGGAATAATGGTTTGGCAGGATTTCATGTTTGCATGTGCTGCATACCCTGCATACCCAGAATTTATAGCCAGTGTTCAAAGTGAGGTTGAAACTCAATTGAAAAGATTGAGAAACCACTGTTGTTTGAGTATTTTTGCTGGAAACAACGAAGATTATCAGGTGGCCGAGAGCTGCAATTTGGATTGGGACAAGGATGACCATTCTGGTGATTACACTAAAACATCTTTCCCAGCAAGAACCATTTATGAAAAGACCTTGCCAGAGTTGTGCGCCAGACTTCAGCCAGATGTTCCTTATCACCCTGGTTCACCTTGGGGAGGTAAGGATACATCAGATAAGACTGTTGGAGATATTCATCAGTGGAATGTTTGGCATGGAAGTCAAGAGCAATATCAAAACTGGTACAAGCTTGGCGGACGTTTTGTTTCTGAGTTTGGCATGGAAGCCCTCCCATCTATAAAAACTTATGAAGACTGTATCACCGATCCAACTGAACTTTACGCTCAAAGTGAAAGTGTTGACTTCCACAACAAGGCTGATGGATTCGCTCGGAGATTGGCTTTGTATGTCATCGAGAACTTGAAACTTCAGGGTGATGACTTTGAAAGCATGATTTATACAACCCAGTTAATGCAGGCTGAGTGTTTAAGTTATGCTTACAAGTGTTGGAGGAGGAGATGGTATGGTGATGGAAAACGTTATTCCGGAGGAGCAATCGTTTGGCAACTTAATGATTGTTGTCCAATTGCTTCCTGGGCTATTGTTGACTTCTATGGTCGTCCAAAGTTGTCCTTCTACGCTGTCAAACGTGAGAGCACTGATGTTGGTGTCGGAATGTATAGGAATGAAGACTCTAATCACGACAACGACTCAGAATCCGGCATCGGCAAACCTCATAATTACGAAATTCATAGTTACAACGTGGACATATGGGGAGTCAATGCTTCTTTGAAGAATATTCCTGCAAAACTTCTTGTCGATGTTTATGAAGTCGAAAGTGGCAAACTTATCAACAGCTTGACACCAGCAGATGTCGTCCTCAAAGCCAATCAGACAACTGAGTTTGTGAAAGCTTTGCACTTACCTAAAGGAAAGAAAGTTGTTGTGTACTCCCGTGTTGAAGTTGATGGTAAAATTTTGGCAACGGCTGCTGACTGGCCCCAGCCACTCAAATACTTGAAATTCCCAGATCGCCATGTCGGTTATGAAATTTTAGATGGCTCAATCACATTGACAGCAAACAAGCCTGTTAAGGGTGTTCAAGTCACCGTCAAGAACAGAGATGTTTTCCTTCAAGATAACGGGTTTGATATTTTCCCCGGCGACAAAGTTGTTGTTAAAGGTGACATTAAGAAGACTGACAACATTGGTATCCGTTACTATAATATGTAAATTGTTTTTCTATAAACTTCATTTAATGATACATTGTGAACGAAAATTTCATGTTTAAGTAGTGACGAAGTATTTTTAACGCCAAATCTTCACGTCTCGTCCCGAAAAATATTGTTGGTGTGTGCTAGACGACGTATGGAGGAATCAATGTATGGATGTCTAATGCTCATAATTGGAAAGAAACTCTCGGATTACCAAAATTAGTAAGGCTAGGCACTCGGGAATAGAGGATCTATGTGAAAGAAAGGTAGGATACGATACCGCTAACAAATTTCTATATATCAGTTTCTAGCATTTCCACGTAGTATCGACCTATTTATCTAGTTATGATCAATAGTTAACTGTCGTTACCTAGTTAGTTATCTTTAATATTTTAGTTAATTGGTTTAAGTGTGACACCGATTACTTTATGAAGTTTTTGCTATAACTAGTATTGTGTGTTTTTAAGGCTAAAGAAAGGAAATATATAAAAGTAAAAGAGCTAAATAAGAAGATAAAATGAACAGGATAAAAGGGGAAAATGCACATGCTTAAATATACCTTGATCCTTATAAGCGCGGTTTTCTTGGGCATAAACAAGGCAGGGCAGCTTTACATAGACGCGACTGTGGACGCATTTATTACATTATCTGTAATAAGTCCATATTAGTGAAAATACCGTAGAGTATTATCCAGTCATAAAAGAGAATGTTTATATATAAGAAGATTTGTCTGTTAATACTGCACAGGAAGGTGTGAATTCTCACACCTGATTGTTAGGACAGCACTATGCGGAAATATCGTCTACTACTGTGTGCTAATATTTAATATAAGTATCGTAATAGGGATCTGGGATCAGATTTGATAAAGCAAGTCTGAAACATTTTCCTCATGAACGTTCTAGTTCACAACAAGAAGAGGAGAAAAACAAAAAAAGCTTTTTTTAAATAAAAGCACAGACAAGGCGGTTGAACCGATGAAAGTTGTCGGAAAACTAATATGTCATGAAAATGTTGTTTGTATGGACTTTGTAAGGTTTTTTCTGTGTATAGAGAGTATGCATGAACTGTAATAAGGAATTAAAATGAACAGATAACAAGTTAAGGGACGTTACCAAAAAACTCAACCACCTGACTTATATTACTCTACTACATAGCGTTGATATAAGCTGCTTCTTATGTGATAAGATATAATGTTTCTTTTAATAAATTTATCGGACAACAACAAATAACAACCTCATTTAATTTGTCAACCGTAATTTGATACCTGTAGAGGGTGGTCTGAAGTAATATATTTACATTTATACTATTTAATGTAATGCAATTATAAATTACAGATAATGATATAGCATAATATGATATAAGGAGCTAGAATATATTGAGCAAACGCTGACTCCAATAAATGTTAGACCGAAGGGTTCTTGCAATTGATAAAAAAATATTTATAATGTATATCTAAAGTATGGATTCTCCTTATCAGTCAAGTCAGCAAATTCAAAATTCTCGACGTGTGATAATATGGCAGTAGCCTCTTCGTTTCCCTTCTTATCTCTAACCCGGTTTCTATTCCAGTAGATAAACCAGTTCACAGCAATAATAACCACAGATATTGAGTTACACACCACTATCGTAATTTTTCCACCTGAATACCCTGGGGCTTGTGATGCAATAAAAGTCTGCGGACCTATAAGATTACCCACACAATAGCTTATCAAATATAATGCATCTGCAGTGATCTTTTTGGTGTGACCAGCTGTATTAGCCGAAAAGCATGCAAGATTGCAGATCATAGGTAGTGCGTAAATAGAGATGAGATAATATCCCGCTAATTTGACTTCCTTATTCGAGGAAAAGGCAAGCATACAGGATGCAACTAATCCAACAACCATGGAGAAGAAAGAGACACTAAGCATTGGAAGCTTGATTCCAATTGCAACGATTAAAATGCAGCCAACAAATTCAACAGCTCCAGCTGGCATGTTCATTAGCAATGAGTCATACTCATCATATCCAAAATCGGTGTTCAACAAGATACTACTGAAGTTTGTCAACGAGCCATTCGGAATATTGCTCACACAACCGAAAATGACATATAATATTATTTGCCAGTCACAGATGGCCTCCTTAAACTGGTACCATTTGAAGTGCTTGTTTCCAAATCCCTGTTGGTTGTCTTTGATTCTTAGAACCACCATCTCTTTCTCTTTTTTGGTTAAGAACCAAGCTTTGGAAGGGTTATCTGGAACATGCAAAAAGAATATGAATCCGATTGCAATTGTCATAAGGCCATCTACTAAGTATAAAACCTTCCATGCAGGAAAACTGATTTGATCCTTGTGTTTAGCTAGCCCATAAGCAATTGCTCCTCCTAGCATTGTACCAACACCATTACAGGCAAACCATATTGTAGTTCTAAAGAACTGTTCTTCTTTTTTCCACCACTGGCTTGTTAAAAGAACCATAGTTGGGGTAACGATTGATTCAAGCATTCCAAGAATTACACGTAGCGTGATGATCGCGGCATAACTTTTGCAAGATGAGTGGAGGCACAAAATCATACCCCATAAAACTATGAAAACCGAAGCTGTCTTGGCAAGAGGGAAACGTTGGATCAACATATTGGAGGGAAACTCAAAGAAAAGATAACCTAAATAGAAGGCGGTTCCACACCAAGAATACATATTACCAACCATACCAAAATACTCACGAAAGCCCATCTATAAGATGTTAGTAAAGCAGAGAAAAGATTTTAAGATATTATTTAACAGGCTAAGCCTATCATCATAAATGCCACAAATTTCTTAAAGCCGATTGTACTTACCACAGCTGCATATGAATTGCTGATCTTGTCCATAAATTGAAATGCATATAGAAGGCATAAAAGTGGAAGGAGACAAATATCAATTTTGAGCAATAGTTTCTTGTCTGCTTTTTCATCGATTTTGATATCATTTAAATTCACTGCCAATTTCATGGCCTCATCAACATCGCCAGTTATATTAACAATTTTACCATCTGCAGATTTGAAACTTGTAAGAACCTCATTTTTCCCGATATTTTCATCAGTAAAGGAAGTTATTGGTTCCACGTTTTGCTTCCCCTTTGTTTTTTCATCAATTGATAGCTTACCACTCGAGTTTGACATCTTCAAACGTCAATGCACTGCTTTTGAGCGAGAAAATAGACCTATAATGAGTTGCATCCTGTAATAAGCAACTTCTGAACCATAGTGATAAGTTTTATGCGGATTCTAGGTTTTATTTGTACAACTTTCCGGGAAAATAAAACTGTAAATTGGATTATATCCTTTGCTATACATGTGCTAATGTTGAGGAATAACAATTGGTGACATGCACCCTGCCCCTTCATCAATTTAATTGACTGAACGGCGTTCACATGTTTAAGACAATGAAAATCAAACTTCATTTCCTGATAAGCATCCAAGAAAATAAAAGAGAGAAGAGACGTAATGATCGATGATATGAAATCCAGAAGAATAATAATCGTAAATTTAAGACCAAAGCATTTCCAGAGTTTTTTGACGCGAAACTTTCTTAAAAGAGAATATTTCCGATTAAGCGAATCTGATGTTAGGTTACACATCTTCAAAAATTTCCCAACTCTTCATCTGATCCGCCGATCTGATTGGTCGGATCCAACGTTCATGACATCCGCCGAATAGACATGTGTGTTCATGGCCGGAATTATGTTCCCTCTTTGGTGGTTCGAATGTTTTACAAGACATTTATTTCTCTGAATGCTTTGATGACCACTGAAAGAATTAATTGAACTCATTATCATCAATCGCAAATAATTTTAAAAATAAATTCAAAGTATTGATATGGAGCGTGATAAAACACACAAACAAGCCAAGATGCAGCACCTTAAAAAAAATGAGGTCTATGTTTGTAGGCAGTGCCCTATTTAACTAAACAGAATGGTATCAAAAAGGGAGTGGTGTATTTCTGTTATCGCTCAGTCAAGCAGCATTTCTTAATAATAATGAGTTTGGTTGAACTTTAATTTTCAACCTAGAGTCATCACGTAATCTTAAAAGGAATATCACCTATGATGTCAATATGATAGCCAATATGTATGGCCTATCCGTGAAGGGGGTCGATACGCATTATGAGGCGTTTTCGGATCTCCCCACTGTTATATTTATGCTCTCCAGACTCGATGACTTGATACTTGCTGCACAAACTCCAACAGGTGGCGAAGCTCGGAATATTTTTTCAGAAACTATTAGATATACATACGACTTTGCAGTTTATCCTCATGTAGGGCCAAATGCTTTTAGCGATGTTATTGTTTCACCATCATTAATGACTGGAAACATAGATACCAAAAGTTATTGGAATTTCACAAATTGGATTTATCTATTTTCTCCAAGCAGAGCAAATACTTCAGTAAATATGCATGCTGTTGATAAAAGAGGAGATATTGACTCGCATATCGAGGGTGTTACATTTTTCTACTCACTTCCGAGGAATGTGGATGATTATGACATCAAATATCGTCATTGAAAAAGCTACTATTGCTAGTTATTTGGGTTATTTGTTATGCAAATTAGTAATATATAGTTTATTATCTAAAAGTTTATTATCCTTATGCTCAGTTCTGATACAGGAGTACAGAAAGAGAACAAGGCGTTGTGAAGTTTTCTTATCCTACCATCTATTAAAATTTTTTGTGTGATACTAATGGAGTGCAAACATACATTATGATGTTGTGTAAATTAAGTTTTGAATAACGCATACTAAAGAACACCTTACAATGTTAAACTTTGAAATGTTTCTCCATTATTGATAATTGTGTAAGTATATAGCGGTTAAACCGGTGAACAATTGGAAACCGTTATCTGCTATCCAAATACGTATGAGTTGAGAATCTGAAATCTTGGTTTTCGAAAATAAATTCAGGGTATGCCAGAATTGAGCCCATCAACATATGTTTTTTTTTTTCGTGATACCTCTAATAATCATCTGAATACAATTCTGGAGTTGGCCTCAATTGGATTTTAGAGTATGGCGTAAATACAAGAAGCTATTGTCGAAATCTATTGTCTCCATGCAAAATGGACCGCCGCAGCCGTATGCCGTACGAATTTTCTTTTTTTCTGATAGCGGTGACTTCTTCTAATCCACACATATAAAGATTAGAGAATTCCTTGAATTGTGTGAATTGAGTGATCAATAAATTTTGTAGTTGTAGTAATGTCTGGGTGAAGTAGAACATTAATATATTGTTGTCAATAAGAATGATCAAATTACCAGAAGATATAGATGTTTCGAACAAGAAACCTCGAGGTAGGGAAAAACTGTATTTAGTGATATTAACAATTGTTATCACCCTTCTAACCACGATCGTGATTGCTGGAAATTATCTTTATCAGAAGATTGATTCTAATGATGGAGGAGAAATTTGTCCGATCATCGATAAAATTGCACCTAAGGAGAGCGACGGTCTCAGATCGACAGATTTCATATTTGATGAGAGTTATAAAAAGAAATCATTAGAAGCATGGACAAAAGCTATTCAAATACCGAGCATCTCATATGATGATATGGGAGAAGTGGGGGAAGATTCTAGATGGAACGTGTTTAAATGTTTCGATTCATATTTTAACAGCACCTTCCCAAAAGTTAGCTCAAGATTTGATCTTATTCATGTGAATACATATGGTCTTGTTTATATACTCAACGGCACAGATAAGACAAAAAAGCCATTACTGCTCACAGCTCATACTGATGTGGTTCCTGTTCCAGAGAACACCATTTCGCGCTGGACTTATCCTCCATTTGAGGGACATTTTGACGGTGAGTATGTTTGGGGAAGAGGTGCCGAAGATTGCAAGAATTCATTGGTGGCCATATTTGAAAGTCTTGAGTTACTACTTGGCCAGGGATTTACCCCAAAGAGAACTATTGTATTAGGAATAGGTTTTGATGAAGAAATCTCTGGTCATCATGGTGCTTATCATATTGGACAGTACTTATTGAATAGATTTGGTCCTGATTCTATCTACCTCTTGCTTGATGAGGGTGGAAATATATCAGAAGATGTTTATGGGTCCTCCTTTGCCTTACCAGCTACTGGAGAAAAAGGATATGTCGATGTCTTCATCAAGCTTGCCACAACAGGAGGCCATTCTTCTATTCCTCCTTCGCATACATCGATTGGTATTATGGCCAAAATCATCGATGCAATTGAAGACGAGCCTTATGAGCCACAGCTTATCGAGGAGAATCCGTACTATAAGATGTTGCAATGTGCTGCAGAGCACAGTGAGAATATGGACCCAAAGCTTAGAAAGAACATTAGAAGTATGCACTTGGAGTCATCTAAAAAAAAGGTTATAAAAGCTATCGCTGAGAACATCTCCAGTAAATACTTTATTTCTACTTCTCAGGCAGTAGACATTATACATGGAGGGCTTAAGATCAATGCCCTACCTGAAGAGGTTGTCACAGAGGTGAACCATAGAATTATTTACGGTTCTTCCATTGGGCAAATCCGGGAAAAAGTTCTCAGAGCAGTTAGACCCGTTGCCAAGAGATTTGGTCTCTCTATAGATGCATTTGGTGTCAGGATGGAGTTTGGAGATTCAACTCCTCTGGGGAAAGTTACTTTGACTACCTATGATGGTCTACAAACGGCACCAGTGACACCTATAGAAAATAACCCTACATGGAAGCTCCTTTCTGGTACTATCAGACATGTCTTCGAGGATTCAAAAACAGCATTTAATGTTAATCAAAAGCCAATATTCGTCGCTCCATCTATAATGTCGGGAAACACGGATACCCGCCACTATTGGAACTTGACCAAGAACATCTATCGTTTCAATCCTATCCGGGGAGACTATTCGTACAACATACATGCGATTGATGAGAGAGTCCACTTAGATGCGCACCTTGAGACTGTGGCATTCTTCTATGATTTTGTTAGGAATGCTGATCAAATCAGGTAAAATAATTTGGACTGACAGTCGTCGACGCAAGAACTTTTCTCTAGTCATGTAAGATTACTATTGATTTTCCAGAATCCGATGCATTTCATATTTTTAGGCTTATAATAATCTAATAATGAATGAGGCGCCCCGATAAAGGCATTATGGTATTCTTCTCTTTGGCCAATCGGGAGATAAAGTGAATTGTATAAAGTAAAAGCCATAGTTGGTCAGCGTGCTAAAAAAATTAAAATGGCCGAGGAGGCAAAGAACAATAAACATGAATGGAAAATAATTTTAGACTGTTCCCGGATCTGCCGAAGGAATTTGGCAGATGCCCATCAGGAAAGTGTCCACAAACTCTTGTTTTACTTTCGTTCATATCTAGAAAGAAGCCACTATTTTTTTTTAATATGGACTTATTCTATATAAATAACGCTTTCTTGTTGATCTACAAGCCTAGCTGATTCAGAAGGGTAAACTGTATTTTCTCGTATACTTGTGTAGAGTGGTACGGAATTAACCGTCCGTAAAAAAAGTGTGGCGGGTACGGCAATAGAATATTCACTATTTTAATGCGAAATTTTCAATAAAGGATTCAGGGAAAAAGATGTCGACAACTGAAATCGTTATGAAGATTTTGCAATGCTTCTTTATTATTATTATGTTGCTGTTTGAATATTATTTGAAAAATATGGCAATCCTTGATAGGTGATGCCACATCTAAGATTTGTGGCTAATATACCTAGTTTATTTCTTATATATATATACAGAAGTATTGACACATCTGTAATATCATGAAGTGTAACGTTCGCTTACAAAGCCAAGATACCTTAAGGATATAAGCAGTAATGACCCAATTCGATAGCGAAGAAGAAAGCAAAAGAGAAAGCATTAAATCTGGAGCTAACGTGAAGGAGAAGACGGAAGTTGGTGATAGCATCTTAGAGAATGCTTCGAGAGAGAAGGAAGTAGACTTGGATTTAGAAAATTTATCAAATAATGGGAAGCCTATAATCAATAAGGATGTGGATAAAGCCATGGAAATAGCAGTGGAAATTGATAGTATCTCTTTAAATGAGAAGCAGGATAAAAAGCTTTATTGGAAGGTGAATCTTTATTTGCTTCCTCTGATTTGTTTTCTATATGCCTGTCAGTATATGGACAAAGTCACATCCTCTTACGCTGCCATAATGGGAATCAGAACTTATTACAATATGCATGGAGATATGTATTCATGGCTAGGAACTGCTTTTTACCTTGGTTACTTGTTCTTCGTCTTTCCTGCAACCCTACTTTTACAGAAATATTCTCTTTCGAAAGTGACATCGCTTTTCATTGTTCTATGGGGTGCACTTCTTTGCCTCCATGCAGTTCCAAAAAGCTACGCGGGCTTAATCACTTTAAGGGTTCTTTTGGGTATTTGCGAATCTATTATTACCCCAGCAATGGTTATCATTACGAGTCAGTGGTATAAAAGGGAAGAGCAAATGTTTGTCACGGCCATTTGGTTTTCTTGTAATGGTCTAGGAACAATTATGGGGGGTGCCATTGCGTACGGTTTAGCCATACATACTAATTCATATTCTATTACTTCATGGAAAATTCTTTTTATTGTGACGGGTCTCATGACTATTGTCGTTGGAATTGCCTTCTATCTTCATATGCCGGACGATCCTTCTAAGGCTTGGTTTTTGTCTAAAGAAGAGAAACAACGTGTTGTTCTTCGTATACGAAGTAATGAGCAAGGCTTTGGAAATCCACATTTCAAGAAATCACAATTCAAGGAGGCTTTGAAAGACTTGCAAACCTGGATGTTCGTTGTTTTATCATTTGCTGCTCAAGTTCCAAATGGTGGTATGACCAATTTTGGTAGCATATTGCTAAATGAAGACTTTGGATATTCATCAGAAGAATCGTTACTTATGAATCTCCCAAGTGGTGCCATTGATATAGTTGGCTGTATCGGTCTTGCTGCTTTTAATAAGAGATTCCCAAGACTTCTTATTGCTGTTTTTGCACTTGCTATCACACTAATGGGTGCCTGCTTATTAGCCTTTGCATCATCAAACAGCGCTAAATTAGCGGGTTATTATATTTATAATTTCCTACCAATTACAATGATATGTTCTCTTTCTTGTTTTGCTTCAAATACTGCTGGACACACGAAAAAAATTACAACTAACTCACTCTATTTGATTGCATACTGCGTTGGAAACTTAGTTGGACCCCAAACATTTATATCCTCGCAGGCACCAGATTATTCTGGTGGAAAGATCAGTATTGTTGTTTGTTTGTGTGCTGCATTGCTTCTCACAATAGGTATTTACTTTATCTATTGGAACAGAAATCGTCGGAGAGATGCCGGCAAAAATTCCAGTGATGTTCTGACTAGTGTTTCCATCATGAAAAACCGTCAATTTGCCGATTTGACTGATAAAGAGAACCCATATTTCAGATATAGTTTATAAGTACCCTTTATGACTGATTTTTTTGCTTTGTCAATGTACTATACCCTATTTTTTGACTGTGAAGATGTTGTGTTTTATTATATGTTCGAAAATGATCCCATAATATAATCATGCTTGGGGTCAAGGTGTAACGTTTTGTAACGAAAAGTTTCCTCAAAGCACTTATTGGTGTAATTGTAGATCTTAAGTATTTATTATTGCTTGTTTGTTTTTCAAATTTAAAGAGGATACATGAATTGAGTGCACTGTGCAAGCATTGTTTGTTCATTTCTGTACATGTTGCAATATTTGTTTCAGGGGGTTTACAATTGCATCTCCGTATGTTTTCCCTTACTTGTACTTGACAGATCTACAATATATACATACATATATATTCCTTGAGGTTCTGCGTTATAGCTTGTATTGATCTTTTTAGAAATTTGAATCATATTCTTCCACGTTTCTCAATAGAGTATAAAAGAATGCGACTGACTCAATATGTGAATCAAGGTCGACTCTTTCATCTATTGCATGCCAATTTTTTGAGCATTGACCTCTGAATGGAGAGAACCTGTAAATATTATCAGTGAGATTCCAGAAATACTTTGTATCGGTATTAGCACTCATCACGGATGGTGCTACCGTGACTTCCTTTCCAATACTAGGATCTGCATCTGGGTATATGGCAAAATCTTCGTAGATGTATTTCAATGAGCCAGCAAATATATTCCAAGAATCGCCACTGGCAGGACTTTTTGGTGCTGGAACCAAATTAACATCCGTAGAAAGGGTGAATTCCCCTATCGGAATGTCAGAAAATCCTGACGACTTAATACTATCATAATCATTAATTGCAAGTTCATACTTTTTAGCAATGATTTTTGCATTTTCCAGAACAGTTTGTTTAACTTCTTCGAGAGAAGAATCATAACCAACACGATGATTGATTTTCATAATCACTTTCTCTGGCAAAGCGTTAATTTTAATACCAGCGTCAAAGATATCTATGGCTTGGGAAGTAGAGACAAGATACCTGGTCATGATATCTTTGTCCAATGTGTCCAAGACCATTTTTTTTGCCCGAGGACTGTAATCCATTCCTCTTATACTATTCCGTAACAAAGGATCCATATCTTTTCCTTTGGTTGCCATACACTGAAGTTGAACATAAAATGGATTTTTGGTCGTTAGTCTAAGTTCATATGGTTTTGACTCTATAAGTGTGGCAAGTTCAGACATAATCCCAATAGCGGTATGTCTAGGAGGAATAGAAGCATGGCCACCTGTTGTAGCTAATTCGATAGTAATATCAATGTATCCTTTTTCACCTGTGGATGGAAGAGCTAGTCTTGCACCGTACATATCTTGAACACCCATACCACCCTCATCTGAAATGAAAAATATGGAATCTTTACCATATCTTTTAAGAAGATAATCATTAATCAACTTTGCACCTCGTGTGCCTTCAATCTCTTCATCAAATCCCAACCCTATTATAATAGTTCTCTTTGGAGCAAATCCTTGAGAGAGTAAATGGTCCACAGCCTCCATCATAGATATAAAATGATCCTTGTCATCTGCAGCGCCTCTTCCCCATAGATATTGTCCATCAAAATGACCTTCAAATGGAGGATATTTCCATCTTAATACAGTCTCGGGGGGAACCGGAACGACATCTTGATGTGCAGTAAGTAAAATCGGTTTTAATTCTTTATTCTTGCCATGAATAATAAATATTAAAGCATGTGTGTTTATATGTATTAATTCTGATTTTGAGATGATATGGGGGAAGGATTTCTTAATAAAGCTTTCCATCTTGTAGAAAATATCAAATTTGTGATCATCTCCATTTTCTGGATAATTGTCATATGTCATGGATGGTATTCTTACTGCATTACCCCAAACTTCAACTGAATGATTTTTGTATTTGGATGTTCGAAAATAATCCAACTCAGAGAATTGTTCACTTTTGCTAGGAATCATCTTTTCTGTGACTGGGCAGATATTATTTTTGTCATCATAAAGTTCCCTGAGTAGTGACAAAGAGTCTAGCTCTCTATTGTATAGTTTCGTGCTACCTATACATAATACGGCTGTAATGATGGTTGCCGTTAAAGTACTTATAAGGACTTTCAGATTGAATCTGCTCTGCTTCATTTCAGAAGTTTTCTCTTCTTCATACATTGGAATCATTCTGTCAAGTATTTCTGCTGAAGATACAATCTGTATTTTCCTTTGAATCAGCAACCAGCTTGCTAAATTTTGAATATTGAAAACGAGAAGTTCTTGAACAACAAGATTAGAAAACTCTAATGGAGACCCTTTTTAAGTTAATCATCTTTTCTTCGGTAGATGTTCTATTAGCAAAAGAATATTTGATTCCTTTGACACAGAAAAATGTAAAATGGAACTTGCGCTTATTTTCATAGTTGAGAGGATCAAAATTGTAATGATAAGAAGAAGAAGGCTGTTAGTGCTTTGATCAATTTAAACAAAAATGTGTTAAAACCAGTCTACCTCCGGAACGGATATTCCATATTTGGAAGTTACGCCAAAAGTTTCAGATCCAATCTTGAAAAACAAAAACGAATCTCCAAAATATTTTCCTCTATCTTCCGATCTACCAACACGATAGCATTTGCGTAGGAAAAAAATTCATGTTCGGGAAACATCGGAGCTTTTCCCTCTCTTTTCCAAGTGCATATTTTTCATAGCATTAAATGACCGATGGAAAAAGATGTAACTGAATTCGATATAAGCCCGCCGAAGCAAAAAAAAAAAAAAGCAAAAGAAGTCGAGAAAGGGAATTTCTATACCCCCTGTTTTAATTACAATGCCGTTGAACTAGTAAGTTAGTATATGCACATCTATTTCAAGGTGGCATTGCCCATGAAGAACGCAAATGCCTAAAACAAATGTGCATCGCTGACGGCGCAAAACAATTCCAGATTCGGAATATGCGATTCTCATGAGATGGCGGTTATTTATATCGAGAGAAGATACAATAATAAAATTAAATTAGTTGTTTTAATTGTATTATTATGTCTCCATACTATTCATTCTAATCAGTTTTATCCTTCTTTTTTTTGATAAGAAATTGTGGCCTAGTCATGATTCGAATTTTTTTGTATTATTACCATTGACCATTGTTTCACTATCTCCCTCCTCTTTTTTCGAGCTGAATCGGTGCGCCGCGTAGTTCTCCTTTGCTTATCGCATTGTTTATCAAATTTGGCGGACAACATCATTCTAATCCCTTAATATGATTACCCCTTATTCTTATTCTTTTTTTCACTTTCATTTTATTCCTTCTACAGAATACTGTAAGTTGATATGTTCTTGAATATATACGAGTCTTTAAATTCAATATAAATACCAACATGCATTCGAGGTTCAACACGAAAAATCATTAATAAATATCATAAGCGATCATAGGAAGACCAACGATTCTTGTTATTTGGAACTCTTGATAAAAGTTATTCTTAACTTAACAGGATGTCTTCCTCAGATATTGAAAAGGGAGAGTTGGATGATAAGGATGCCAATGTCTCTAAAATTGAGCCTGTGAACTCTTTCACAAGGGATAACATTGGCAAAAAAAATCTTATTACTACCTTCACATCCCCTACTGGTAGGGTGATCAGTGTTACAGGGGATGTCGACGAAGCAATGAAAATTGCAATAGACATCGATGATATCACTTATGATAAAAGCCAGGACAAGAAACTCTTCAGGAAGGTTAATTTGTATCTCCTTCCCTTGATTTGCATTCTTTATTCTTGCCAATTTATGGACAAAGTTAGTACCTCTTACGCAGCCGTTATGGGATTCCGTGATGCTTTCAATATGGTTGGCGATATGTACTCTTGGTGTGGAACTGCCTTCTATCTTGGGTATTTATTCTTTGAATTTCCTGCAAATACGCTTATTCAACGTTTCCCTCTTGCTAAGGTCACTGCAGCATTCATCATGCTTTGGGGTATGATTTTATGTCTACACTCCGCTTGCAAGTCATATGCCGCAATTATTGTGTTGCGTGTCATCCTTGGAATCTTAGAATCTGCAGTTACTCCAGCAATGGTCATCATAACAGGGCAATGGTATAGAAAAGAGGAGCAAATGTTTATTACATCTATTTGGTTCTCTTTCAATGGCCTAGGCACCATTATGGGTGGTGCCATTGCATATGGTTTAGCATCGCGTAGTGAATCATACAGTATCGCTTCGTGGAAAATACTCTTTATTGTGACTGGTTTAATGACTCTGTTTGTCGGAGTTTGTTTCCTTTTCCACGTTCCAGATGACCCCTCAAAGGCTTGGTTCCTAACCGATCAAGAAAAGAAGTTAATTGTTTTGCGGATAAAAAATAACCAGCAAGGCTTTGGAAATAAGCATTTCAAACTGAATCAGTTCAAGGAAGCACTCACAGATGTGCAGACCTGGTTATTCTTTGCATTCGCTTTGGCATCAAACATCCCTAACGGATCCTTGACTAACTTTGGAAGTATTCTTCTAAATACTGATTTTGGATATAGTTCAGAGGATTCATTATTAATGAACATGCCTTGCGGAGCAGTTGAATTGGTTGGATGTATGGCTCTTGCTTACTTTAGTCAGAAGCATTCCCGTTTGCTCATATCTTTGATTTCTATGATTATAGCGTTAATATGCGCATGCCTATTATCTTTCGCCGGAAGTAAGACTGCTCGTCTTGTCGGTTATTATGTCCAGTTCGTTTATCCAGTGACTATGATCTGCTCTCTATCTTGCTTCTCGTCTAATACAGCTGGTCACACAAAGAAGATTACCACCAACGCCATATATTTGATAGGATATTGTGTTGGAAATCTTATTGGTCCCCAAACTTTTATTGCAAAGCAAGCTCCTTCATACACAGGTGGAAAAATTAGTATTGTCGTGTGTGATTGCATTTCGTTGATTATCATCTGTTTGAACTATTTGGTTTATTGGAACAGAAATAGAGTTAGGAATAAAAACAAAGAGGTTGACGAAGCTCAGGCATCCGTTGCTCACCTCGAGAATTATCAATTTGCGGATATGACGGATAAGGAAAATCCATACTTCAGGTATTGTCTATGAAAGGATGCAATTACAGGCGCTGGAACGTTAACCACATCAAGGAAGTGTATTCATTGGTGGTCATTGCTGTAAACAATTGCTTGAAATTGATAGGATTTGTTTTGTATCAACTTTATAATCAATCAATCAATAAAATATAATATTTTTAATTGGGTTTCTGGAAGCGGTCTTTTTGCTTTGAGCTTCAATAATTTCGGTAATTTTGTAAATGAATATTTCTGCAGAGGGCGGTATTCAGCATGGTCTTTACCTTTCCTTATAATTTTGAAGGAGCTAGCTCTTATGTGAGAACTTGGTAGCATATATTTGAAGGAAGAAAGGAATGAAAGGCATCAAGAAAAGGAGTATTAAGTTTACAACACTTGGAGTTACTGTAGACGGCGGACAAAAATTCATTCAGCGTTTTATTGTTAATTAATTTTTTACCCTTATATTTGGATGGATCCCTGATTGCCACTAGTAACTAACGTAATCAATAACTCGTTCAAGTTGTGTCGCTACAGGTGTTCCATGTCAGACACCTTCAGAATCCAGCGTAAAATATTTTAAAACCATCAAAGTCCAATTATTTTCAATTGGAATAAGTTGAAAACACTTTCCCCAAGTATTTGATACTAAAATGATATATATATATTCATTAAAATGACATTTAGATGAAGTTTATTGTTCTTTCCAAGGATTCTATCTTTTATGGCTTTATTTGGAATGATGAGAGCACCTGTACACTTAAAGTACATTGAAATTTCAAAATTTTATTTACTTTTATTTTCCTGCTTTCCTTCTTTTTTGTCCTGTTGAAAATTATCAGCAATTTGACTTTATATCTCTCAAGGTACCATGCGAAGTTACAGCGACAGTATTACCAAGTCTCTTTATCTGTGTCGAAATATTTCTATGAATATAAAAAAGTTATTATACCAAGCATATATTCCAATCCAACTTATTGATGATATTCTGAGATCTATCAAAAGTATCCCCGTTTGGGTTAAGTTTCCAGAACTCCTGAATGATAGACCATATTTTGGCTAGATTTTCATTCTTCCAAATTTTATACATCTCTAGGTACATCACCTCAATAATTATGCGGTCTCTTTTCTCACAAGCAGCTGCACCAACCACTAAAAGAGGAAATGTTAATTTACGAACAAAATCCGGTATTATTAACTGACGCATGTCTCTGTAGCAATGGACCATTAGTCTCTTAACGTTCAACGCCTTGAGTGGTGACTCCTTTAGTTTTATTTCCAAGAAAAGTTCCATAGCAATTTGCAATACCCTGAAAAACGTCAGATAATATTCCCTTCTTTCAGGTTCCCGAATTGTTCTTAATGCTATTATACGAGGCATCGTGTTGTGAAGACGCAGCACCAATCTGTCTGTATGTACTTTGACCCAATCATGAAATATTAATCGCATATCTTCATAGCGTCTATATCTTTGAGATTTTGTAAACTCCAGGAGATTCAATCCCTTTATATCTTCCATTTCATGACTCAACGCTATCCAAGTATCGTCTAATGCATTTATCTTAATGACAAATTGATCGTAAAGAGTATTTATTTCACCCATACGAAAAAATAGCCCAATACAGCACCCCATCAACGGATCAATAATATCGATCATTTCACCAGAATTTAAATCATCCTGGACCTCGAAATCGTCTGCTTCTAATGTATGGTCCATCTTTTCAAAATTGAAGTTGATTATTTTCTTATACTTTGATAAAGGGAATAAAGTTCCGACTTTTTGATCATCAGTAACCCTGACAACTTTCAAAACATCGTTGTAAAAAAAGCAATTAAGAACCCAAAGACCCACTGGACTATCTTTCACGTTCTCGAAAAATGTTTCCAATCCAACCTTATGAAGTGTATGATAAAGATCCTCAAAGTTCTCCTTCCATCTTGTAATATCTCCAACGGATGACGCTGCAAACATAAGGCAGCTAAGTCCAACAACAAGTGAGATTAGGTTATATCTATCCAAGTTCGGAAGTTCCTCCTCGATATACTTTTGCATGTCATTGCATAATTTTTTTGACTTCTTCAGAAAATCAAGTGCTTTTGCTTTTTGGTTTCCATTTTTCAGGACAAGTAATCCCCACCCAGAAACCGCATAAAAAACTGCCTCATTTTGATACGCTAATGGAAGAAAAAGATCAAAACTTCGATTATATTTATCCGAATCAGAAGCGAAGTATCTAAAGTTCATTAAAAAAGAGCGAGCACTTAGGTCCATGTCAAAATGTTCATTCTTGTTATCCCTTCCCACTAACAAGGACAGCTCTTGAAGATTTTTGTGAAATGTCCTCTCAAATGTACCATTCCCGGGTTGCCCATCTATTTTTCCTAATTCTATCGACGTTGAATCCGGTGGAGTATTTACATGCTTTCGTGGGGAAGGATGCAATATAGATTCAATTATATTTTTGATATCAATAAAATTGTCGTCTGCACCAGCATTCAATGAACCTTTGAAAAAATCTGCCTCGAATGAAAATCCTCCAGAATGTATGTTATCCAAGTTGAAAGTAGCTTGTGAGTTCTGATCTCTTGAAATTTCTGTATCTTGTTTCGAGATATCCGTCGAAGATTCACCAGTTTTCGCCATATCAGCCTTTCTTTTTAGGGGACTCATTCCCACATTTTCCAACTTCCAATCTTGTACGCTTTTATTGAATTTCTTTCCAGAAGATATCTTTCTTTTTTTTCTCTTGGGCTTATTATCATTGTTTTCACACTTGGAAGATGTTGCCACCAAATTTCCAGTTTTTTGGCTGGCAGTGGCATTATCTCCAGACTTAAATTCATTTAATGAAGATGAATTCGTGACATCGAATGAACCGCTTGTGTTGCTGTGCCGTGCAAACACAAACTTCTTGTATACACATGGAGTATGTCGTTTGGCACACCATCCACAACATGGCTTCTGCTGGTCACATTTTTTTTTCCTCTTTTTACAAGTCTCACATCCACCATGTGACCTTGAAGACTTTATAGGAATAAATCTAAGCATACTTCATATGTTGTTTTTTAGATTCATGCTAAGTATTTGTACTTAATCTTACTCAAAAGAAGTGCATCATCATCAAAATTGTAAGACAATATTATTTATCTTCGTAAGATCAGTTCGCGCACGAAATTGCGATACTAGTTCAAAAAATAGCGATAATTTAATGAATTCGCTCTTTATCATTAATTGTTTTTTGTTTTTTTTGAAAAGCATTTTTCTTGTTGTTTGGATAATAATACAATAAATAGAGACTGATTTGATAGTAATCGGGGCGGTTTTAAATATGGTAGTGAAACCTTTTTGCACAAGCCCATCTTTTATATTTTTGAAATTCCATAGCTTTGCATATTAATTTCCAATATGCGAATAATCAAGTATATTTTTGCAGGTCGGTGACTACACAAGTTTTTGGTACATGTTTCACGTGAAGATATATAGTTGTACTTTGCGATTTTACTCTACCACAAATGCCGCTAAGCTAATCGTATGGGGAAGATAAAATGTGATAATAAAAAATTATTCAGTCTTTATTTGAGAATATTAAATTGGAAGGAAAGTGGTACAACTCCTAGATCTCTACTTTTCACTGAATACATTCAAATTTGCGAAGATAATTCCAGCAAGAGAGCACAAACTATATTTCATCAAGCGCAAACCTCCCCCACTATCGAGGGCATGTTTACTTTCCCCAGTTACATCTGCATACTCATATTGTAAGGAACTTCAAATAATATTAAATACAGAAACAAAGAACTTCTCCCAAACGAAAACACTTGGAAGAAACGCCTGAATGTTCACATAGCATGTAAAGAAGAAAGTTCAGGTAGAAAAAGGGTATAGTGGTATGGTATTTCAATAATGGAATTTGGTATTGATGGACCTATCGTGTTTAAACTATTAACGTAAGCAATCCAATTACGAAGACAGTAATTGTATCTGGTGTGTACATTGCACCAGCTCCGACAAATTCAGAAGCTGATGGAATAACACTTTCGGGAGCAACGGTAGCAGATGTTGAAATTGTTTCCGGTTGAATGGACGTTCCAACGGTCGAAGGAGCGCTTGTGGCTTCTATTCCATTTGATGAAGTCTCAACACTTGAGGAAAATGTATTAGTCGTCACAACTGGCGTGAATGTCTCTCCAGAGGAGCTAGTGACAGAATATGATGTCACCGTTGAGGTATGTGTGAATGTTGTCTTAGACGTACCCGTTTCAATAGATCTATATCCGGCACCGGAAACTGAAGTTTCTGCAGCTGGTGAAGATCCTAAAACGGATGTTGTTTCCAATGTGACGATCGTACTAGTTGGCACAATTGTCTCAAAAGCAGTACATTTGTTTACAGTACATGTTGTGGTTGTAATCAAGGTAGAGCAAGGAACTGTAACTGTGGTGAAAAATGTGGTTGTTTCTTCTAATTGGGCCGTGCGGAATATCGCTGCAACACCTCTACTGGAAGTTGATATTGATCCACTCTCGCCCGAACCTGATTCAATCGGCGATGTTTCACCAGATTTGGATGGTGTCTCAACTCCCGTTGTCGAAATTGGCAAAGTTTCGGTTGAGAATGAAGTGGATTCGTTTCCACTTGAACTGAAAAGAGCCGACAAGGTTCCAATGATTGTGTATGGACTCTCTGTAGTTTCACTTCCAGATATGGTAGATGGAACTTCACTTGATGTTGAATGAACAATTGAACCAGTAGAAGACTCCGCCAAAGAAGATGTCTCAGTTGAGGTACTTGATGTCGAGGTAGAAGTCTCAGTCGAGGTACCTGATGTTGAAGGAACACTCGAAGCTTCAGTTGAAGTACTTGATGTCGAGGTAGAAGTCTCAGTCGAGGTACTTGATGTTGAAGGAACACTTGATGTCGAGGTAGAAGTACTTG
>ERZ746981.186-NODE-186-length-45813-cov-37.633571_pt1 | contig 45813 bp, 39 predicted proteins | sample MGYA00374948_ERZ746981 | MGnify/ENA primary metagenome ERZ746981 (study PRJEB28757, sample SAMN06711160) | food metagenome | host: microorganism | place: China:Harbin | collected 2017-01-30 | study: EMG produced TPA metagenomics assembly of the Analysis of...
TCATCCACCCAATCACCACAGGAGGTATGGAATCACAGATACGCACTCAAAACCATGGAGTTTTTAGAACCCTCCACGTCATAAAAGACGTAACCACAAAAGAAACCAGCCGCCAGACTTCCCCCCCGGCCTTGACCGATGAAAAACGCACACCCCGCCCAGATCAGTAGCGCAAGTGGCAGTGTGACACTCAGCGGCATCAGGTTGCGCAGGGGATGGTTTGGCTGCTCATGATGATTGCCATGCAGCAGGTAAACCAAAGACTGCACCGGGGCATAGCGGGCCTGAAGATGGAACAGGAAACGGTGCAGCAGATATTCCGTGGGAAACCAGATCAGGAAGCCCATGACCGCATAGAGCACAAAAACAATGACAGACGCAGATTTCCACGCGCCATAGGCCAGGGACAGAACCAGAAGCGGCAGCCAGACGGACAAAAAGACGTTGAAAGACAGCAGCGTCAGGCGTTCAAGGATGGAATTCTTGAATAACCTGACCGGCTCCTCCATCTTCTGCCTGTTGTTATCCTGCATGCTGGCTACACCTCGAAAAGCCGATCTGGAACATAAAGCAGAAACTGCCTACGGTACGCACCAATCCATCTTGAACTCTATTACCCGACTGCTCCAGACGACACGCTGACATCCAACGGGGAAAACCTTCCCATCGTCAGCCCCAAGCATATGTGTCTCAGGGCATCAGATACGAGGCTACGGAACCCGAATCAAGCTTATTCGTACATACCGATCTGCATAAGTCCAATCTTCTGGACCACCTCAGAGTTCCCTTCATATCATATAGCGTGCCAAGGTTCCTGAACACTCCTTAACGCCATATTCCAGATGACCATTCAATATATTTAAGATGACAATGCCTCTTAAATTGTATCAAAATGTTTTCCACATCCATCAATACAGAAACATACCAGAGATCAATACATACAAATATCCCGGTCGGTATTTTTGGTGTCTGCCTGAATACAGACACCCATAGAACGGGACTGGTTTTATCAGAAATTCCGTCCAGCCGACATGCCCGGAGCGATCAACGTATTGATAAGGTTGAATACTTTTTGAACCTTATTCGTCTTGGCATTCGCGATCAGGATTGTATCCTTGTTTTTCATGATGAAATGTTCCGCCAGGAAAAAGCTGGCGGGGTTCATCATATCAAGTTGATAGACAATGGGCGTAGTCGGCTTGGTTGAATCCACCGGCAGGCCCAGACGCTCTGCAATCGTGGAACTCTCATACCGAATGATAAAGACCGCATTCGGGTCCGCGCGTGAGTCCGCCGGGCCGCCGACACGTGCCAAGGCTTCCGCCAGATTGACGCTCGATCTTGAAAACGGCGTTTCCACAGGTTTACCTGCCGCACCGAAAACCGTGTAGGTACGCGGTTCGTAAATAAGGTGAATTCTGTCACCAGCTTCGAGCAGGATATTCTGTTCGGGGTTATCCTCAATCAGCTTCAGGGGGCCTGTCGCAATCTGGTTATGGCGGGTCAGCTCGACAATGGTGTCTTCCGGGTCATGCAGGCTTCCCCCCGCCAGGGCGACGGCATCCACCAGATGTTCCTGATGCAATGTAAGCGGCATACGGCCATTGAGCTTGACATCACCATAAACGATGACCGAATTCGCCAGATTCTTGGATATCCGCACAAGAACCTGCGGGGCCTCTGATTTTCCCTTCAACCCTGCACGGATCTTGTCGGCGATCTCATCGGAGGTCAGTTTGTCAACCATGAGATGCCCGACATAGGGCATGTCGATGGTTCCATCGCCATTGACCAGGATGGAGGGGAAATTACTCCTCCTTGCAATGCCTGACGCGGTATTGCTGCTGGTCCGCGTCGTAAACAGGCTTTCGCCCATTTCATAAACATCGATTTCCAGCGTATCGCCTGCCCCTGCGCGATCACTGTTATAATGTTCCTGCGCCGGTGCCTGCGCGATATTCGAAAACAGGGGGGGTGTTTCGCTATTCAGCAACGTAATCAGGTCAGGACTGATCTGAACAATCCCATACCCGATGGTATTTTTCTTGCGACTGGATTGCGCGCTTTTGACACCGGATTCCGTAGGCGCACTATCTGGTAAGGTATCACACCCGGCAAGGAGGGCGACCGGCAGGATGCCAATCGCAAATGCCTTTTTGCACTCCAGAAAAAATTTTCGCATGAAGTTGGAAGGTTGTATGGCCATCACGCTTGAAATTTTCTTTCATTCGAAAGCATAGCTCCCATTATGGGGGATATGTCTCGGCTTTCCCGTATCAGACTGATGCGCGACCGCGCGCAAGACACCATTTCCATACTCTAGATAGCATGCTCACGCATACCAGTAATCAGCAACCGTCCGATCATGAAGGTCAGGCTCGACCCCACCAGCACGGCCAGAACCATCAGGAATGTATGGGGATATGTGGGCATGCCCGGCAGATTCGGTTGCACGACACGCACGACATACACCTGCTGCTGAAGGGCCGCCGCCCGCGCTGTTTCCAGTTGGGTCGCCGATGAGACATAGGCAGATTGCGCAAACTCACGCTCCAGCATCAACTGGTCATATTCCGCCATATTAACGGAAACACCGCCCTTTTCATGAACATGCATCTGCTGGTCCTTGATCTGGGTATCAAGGGCATTGATACGCAGCTTCAGCGTCTGCACCTGAGGGCTGGAGGGGGCAAGATTGCGCAGCATCTGTGTCAGTTGTGTATCCGCCTGCGCCAGTTCGGTCTGCAACTGCCCAATCAGGCTGATACCGACGACGCTGCTCTTGCTTGGGTCGATATCGCCAGATTTCTGACGGAATGCCGTCATACGGGCCTGGATTTCCCTGACCCGGTTTTCTGCGGCACTGACCTCGACATCCGCCACCTTGATGGTGTTCTGCGCAACCTGCTCGTTAAACTCGTTGATTCGTTCTTCGCCAAGCTTCAGCAGTTCTTCAGCGATTTTCTTGGCTTCATCAGGGCGGAATGCCCGCACATCAAGGGATGTGACGCCTGTATCTTCGTGGAACACCACATCCACATGATTCTGATAATACCACAGCAGACGTTCCGGTGTCGGGTCCGCATAGAACAAGCGCGACAGGATATCCGTATCGGCATGACGATACATCGCAACCAGATTGAGGCGCTTTTGCAGGGCGTCAACCGCATCATGAGATTTCATATAGGTGTTGACGGCAAAGCCTTCTGCCAATCCACCACCACCGGCCATGGCCATTCCCATGGCCCCACCGCCCATCATACTGCCACCACCGCTCGCCATACTACGCGCGCTGGGACGACTGTCCTTGACCACAAAAGCGGCCTCGGACTCGTACTGCCCGCTTGCCAGCAACAGATAGTACAGGAGCGCAAGCACAGTCGGTAGGACCACGACAATAAGGACAGGTGCACGTCGTCGCAAAAATACCATCATGCCAGACTCTGCATCCGGCGTATCAGCGTTGATCATACTACCTCTTATCTAGGAATGGCGGGGACATATAACATACTGGTCACAGGCGGACCACATCAGCCCAGATGTATGTCCTTACGAACATTCCGGATGCTTATCAGCCCAATATAGGTCAATACCAGACACCAGCCGAGCACATAGGCCGGGTAAGTATAATCACTTTCATAAAAATCGAACTGTCCTTCGCGGATATATTCGAATATTTCCGTTGTCGGAAACCATGAAAGGTACCAGCGAAATGGGTCGGGCAACATCTGCTGGATCGTAAACGCCCCTGACAAAGGCATGCTAAGATACATCAAGGGATGCGCCAGACGTTCAATTGTACTGGATTTTTCGCTGTAAGCCGCCAGTATCATGGATAATGCAAACGATATCCATGTCAGCAGCACCAACCCCCAGATCATGAGCAGCGGCCGTTGAGGCAGGAAGCCATAATCAAATGCCTGCATGATCAGCGACAGGAAAATCACGGCCATCACGGTCGAGGCCGCCTCGAGTACGGCACGCGAAAAAAGAATATCAAAAATTGTAACTATTCGATGGTACAGGAGCGAGCGGTTAGCCTCGATCGCACCACCGGCGCGATTGACCACAGAACGGAACAGGCAGAAGAACGTGTAACCCGACACAAGAAAAGAGCCGGTTGGCATGCCGATATGCATAAACGGACCTTCGGCGGCATGCAGGACCGAAACCCCAAGCGTCAGTAACGAAGGCTCAAGCATGACCCACAGGAAGCCAATATTGTCACGGCCGAAGCGGGTATGCAGCTCCCGGATGATCAATGCACCGATGACATGCCATTGTGTCTTGAAACCACTTCGAAGCAGGTCAAGTTCAGAATATTTTTTTACCGCCTGCGTCATATTGCCAACATACCATCAGAAGAGACACGCCATCGGGCGGAAAAAACCACCCCGGCACCCTGACTGATCTCCATATATGCATTCTTCAGTCATATTAAGGCACCGGAAGAATAAACAGGGACTTCCAATACCGCACCTGACAAAGATTGTCGAGATGGAAGTGGGCAGCAACCATACTAACAAAAAGCAATATAAAAATGCTTTTAGAAACCTTGAAACCAGAAACTAAAACATCACCTACAGAAATTCATATTCTTCATTGATATATTTTTTAATGAATCAGAAGGTAACAGCATACATCCCATGCGGTTTATTTGCATGACATATATGTCGTTACTTATTTTTACAAAATCACCGCACAACTGAATGCATCAAACCCCATGGGAAAGCCCCAACGGGGCGGATAGGATACTCTCCGCCCCGTTGCGTCCCCATTGCGCTGAATTACTCAGCTACGTGCATAATCGTCTTCGATCCTGACGATATCATCTTCCCCAAGATACGGACCTGACTGCACCTCAATCAGTGTCAGGGGAATACGGCCGGGATTCAGCAGGCGATGGACGGCCCCAAGCGGCAGGTAGATGCTCTCGTTTTCACGCACCATATGCTCTTCATTGTCCCGTGTGACGATGGCGGTACCTTCGACCACGACCCAGTGTTCGGCACGATGGAAATGCTTTTGCAGCGAAAGCTTGCGACCCGGGTCCACCACGATCCGCTTGACCTGAAAACGGTCGCCTTTTGTCAGGCCTTCATAAAAGCCCCATGGGCGATAGTTACGATTATGCATTTTCGCTTCCGTCCGCCCCGCAGCTTCCAGTCGTGCCACGACCTTCTTGACGTCCTGTGCATGATCGCGATGCGATACAAGGACGGCGTCCTGCGTCACGACAACAATCAGGTCGTCCACCCCGCTGACGGCTGCCACAATCCCATCGGAACGCACGTAGCAGTTACGGCTGTTGGCCAGGAAAACGTCCCCGGTTGTCACATTACCATCTGCATCCTTGGGGCTGAGATCCCACAACGCATCCCAACTTCCCACATCGGACCAGCCCAGGTCCGCAGGGATGACGGCGGCATGGCGTGTATGTTCAGCCACGGCATAGTCAATAGAGATATCGGGCGCCTTCTCAAAGGTCGCAGGGTCAAGACGGATGAAGTCCATATCCCGTGTCCGGCCCTTGACCGCCGCCCTGACGGCGCTCAGCACGTCAGGGGCATAGCGTTCGAGTTCCTCCACAATGGTACTGGCACGGAACAGGAACATACCGGAGTTCCACAGATATCCACCTTCGTCCAACATTGTGGCCGCCTTGGCCGCATCGGGCTTTTCGATAAAGGAGGAAACCTGATAGACCCCGTCCACACCGGCGAGTGCTGCCCCCTGGCGGATATAGCCATATCCGGTATCCGGCCGCGTGGGCGTCATGCCAAATGTCACGATCTGCCCTTCGCGCGCGGCCTCCACCCCTTGTGATAGCACAGGCCCAAGGGCGTCAGGCTTGCTGATGGCGGCATCGGCTGCCATTATCCACAACACGGCGTCAGGATCCGTTTCCGCAACAATCAGGGCGACTGCGGCAATCGCAGGGGCTGAATTGCGGCCGACCGGTTCAAGCACAATGCGCGCATCGGTAATCCCGACTTCACGCAGTTGCTCTGCAATGATGAAACGATGTTCCTGATTGCACACCACGATCGGTGCCCCCAGCCCGCAGGCCGCACCACGCAATGCCGTTTCCTGAAGCAATGTCCGATCCGACAGAAGGGCCCAGAACTGCTTGGGAAAGCTTTTACGCGAAACCGGCCATAACCGGCTGCCCGATCCGCCGGACAGGATGACGGGAATTACGGTGCCGATGCTGTCAGCCTGTGTTTTTCCCCCGCGCAGGTCATTTTTTGAAATAGACATTCATAGACTCCAAATATACAAAATTTACTTGAACAGAAAAGTATTCACACGATCAGCATACGTCACGTACACGACTTGAATTTCCCATCATCGCATATTTCGCCAGAACGACCATTCCAAGGCGGGAGTCCCATTCCTGATCCGATCGGGTCGAAATAAAACCGTACATCATGATTTCCATAAGAACCGTCAAAGATGGCGGCAATCAGACATGATGCCTAAATAGCGTTCACGAACCTAAAGTTCCTCAAGGAATGCAAGCCCATCACCGACCTGTGTGGGCCATGTGAACAGGGCTGCCGACGCAATGCGTGCGCCGGGACGATGGGCTGCGATCTCCCCAACCATCAGGTTCGTGATCGCGCCGCGCCATCCCGGGCCATCCAACGGATCAACAAAGGTTGCCGCATCCCCGGCAACCTCATGGAACACGGGGATATCGCTGCAGACACATGCGACATCCAACGTCAGCGCCTCTGCCAATGGCAGGCCATATCCTTCGGTAAAGGACGGGAACAGCAACCCACGCGCACCACGAAGCAGGGTCGTCACCTCTGGATCGGACAGGCTGTTGCATTCCCTGACCGTCCCCTGAAGGGCAGGACAGCGTTCGATCATGTCAAGAATGTTTTCATTTTCCCACCCCCTGCGTCCAACCAGCACCAGTTGCGGCACCGGGGCGGCACCGGGATTTTCCACCATATCCCGCCACATATTAAGCAAAAGGAGATGATTCTTGCGCGGCTCAATAGTGCCCAGACAGACGAAATAGGCGCGTTCCGGCACCGAAAAATCCCCCGCTGCGGGCGTGGCCTTCACGACACCATGCGGCACCACCCGGACCGGCAGGTCCGCACGTCGGCGCATGCCATATCGCGCCAGCGAGTCCGCCACCGCCTGGGAAGGAACAATCACCCCGCGCGCCAGTTCAAGGACAGTGTTCATGCGTGCTTCATGCCGGGCGGGTTCACGCGGCCGGGCATATTCAGGATACTCGATGGGGATGAGATCATGCACCATGGGAACAAATTCTGCCCCGTGGCGACGCATGAAGCGCATGATGCTGCCCGGACGGTTCAGATGGTGATGCGACAGCAGCAAATACACGGATTTCCGACAGGCACGTGCGGCCACCGGCGTGATCTGGCGCCCCAGCATCGCCTTTTGCACCATACGCCGCGCCGCCCGCCTGATATCGCGGCACAGGCCATGATGACCCTGCCATATCTTTTCCGTCTGCCTCACAAACTGCTCGGCCTCAGCAAACGGCAGGATCACGATACTTCCCAACGGAGTGATCGCAACAAAGGTCAACCGTTGCGCGGCGTTGCGCAGCAGGTAATCCGCATATTCGAATTCGACCCGGTCGATCCCGGTGGGAACAACAAACCCCGCCCGCGCAATCAGGCGGGAGATGTCAAGATAGATATAAGAAGACAGGTGCATGACGAAAGGTCAGCGCACCCCGTCGGACAGCACGGCATCACGTGACACACGCACCACCTCCGACAGGGCAGGGGCTGCGGTAATCGGGGCGGGAACGCGCGCCATGCGGTTCCCCGCCGGCAATACGCGCGACACCCGCCGGATAACCCCGTCAACCAGGCTGGACAGCCCTTCGGGCGAGAAGAAACCACCTGCAATCAGGCAACGGTCCACCAGCACGCGATAGAACGCATCGAACGTCGCCTTGTCCGGCGGGGTCGGATGGACCCAGAAATTGTCCAGCCCGTTCTGGTCGGTAATGTCGGGAATGTCGTAAACCGCTTCCCCCAAGGTAATGACCGGCACGTCCGATGACAGGGCAAGGGTGCCGGTGGTGCTGTTGATCGTGACGACACCACGTGCCGCACGCACGATCAGGGCAATGTCCCCCGCCTCCAGGAAATCCACCCGGTCTGCGACATTCTCCGCCCGGGCGATCTGGCGCGTCAGTTCACGCCAGTTGCGCACACCGTTATCAAGCGGATGTTCCTTGACCAGCAGGACAAGATCCTTTGGCGCATGCGCCGCAAAGGATTTGATGACCTTGCGCAATGCGGGCTCCACCCCATCAAACGGGGAATGCAGCCGCACCTGCGCATCCGCATCAAGCTGCAGCGGGAACAGCATATAGGGAACATGCCGCGCCTCAATCGACTGCATGATCCGCATGGCTTCGTCACCAGCCGCCTCGCGCCGGCGCAGGCGCTTGACCCAGCCCACACCTTCCTTGAGCGGGTGCCACGGGCGATAGTCGGACCAGTGCTTATAATGCCAGCGGCTCAGCAGATCGGCAGTGTTATAGGCCACGGCCTCCAGCGCGCGGCGCCGGAAGGAGGACGGGACAGGATAATGCGGCGGCATCGGCGGCAGCAGCGCCGCCTCCTTGCGATACCAGTCGGGATCGCGCGGCAGGGCGGAATGACCATTGACCCCACCAAGTTCCAGCGTCACCCAGTCGGGCCGGATATAGCCCTCTTCGAACACATGCACGGGAATATGCATCTGCGCACATGCCGCGATCGCGACACGATGCAGGGGACGGCAGTCACCAAACAGAAGTACGTCTGTAATACAGTAACGCTTTATTACATCATTGAAAAAAGCGGGCCACTCTTCGGCGCCACCTGTAAAGTCAATCCCGTGCGGCAATCCCCAGAACAGGCGGTCGCCCCCGTTGAAATTGATCTTGTAGACGCCGTACCCCGTCTTGCGGAACGCCTTGCCCAGCTCCCGGAAAAACGGCCCCATCAATCCCTGCAGAAAAAGAAACCTGCGCTCGCCCACAACGCTTCTTCCATCAAGACTGTTCATTTATTGTTTCTTCTTCCGCACAGGTGGGCCAGCTTTCCCTGCAATTGTCGCAGCCTGGTCAACATGCTCACACGCCAGACGCTCCTGTCCCCAAACCGTCCCAATAGCGTTTCCACTTCACAGGGCAATCGCGTCAAAGGATCTATGTAGAGGGGATAAAGCAATAGGGTACCCGCAACAAGGGCCTTTATAGACAGAGAACGGTTACGCCGTACGCACGGCACATCGCCCAGATCCGTTGTCAATCCCCAGCCTGCGTAGAAGGGCACGCCATAGGTGACAACGCTCCGCCCCCGCAACAGTCCCTCAAACCCGGCCAGGGATGTCAGGGTATGGATTTCATCCACCTGCATCATCAGGGTGGTAATCGACCCACCCCGACTGACCATATCCGCATATCGCATGATCTGCGCATCCTGCAGATGTCCCGCGCGATGTCCCGCATCCACATCGGGATGGGGGCGATAGATGACGAAGGCATCCGGGTTATGTTTGCGCACCGCACGCAACAGTTCCTCGTTCCCCTGTATGGCGCCGCCACCCGCCCGCACGGACAGGTCATCGGCCACCTGTCCGGGCACCAGCAGTACCCTGCGGCCGCCTGCATCCCATGTGGGGGGCGGCACTGTGGTATCCGCCCGCCCGTATTTGGAAACCCCGCCATCGACCATCCGGGTGATAAGGCGTTCAGCCCGCGCCAGTATCCCCGCGTCGAAATCGGTTGTGGCAAGGATATGTTCAAGGTCGCTTGGTTCGGAGGGATCATAATAGATCCCGCGCCGATCGACGAAGATGGAACAGGGCACACACAGGTCGCTGCCCAATCCGACGGAACGGACAAACCCGTCCTCAACCCGCCATAACGCGACCCCCGCCGCCTGCGCATCACGGACGATCCCTTCGGGCAGACGGGTGGCCCATCCTGCAATCGCGCCCCCGCCCTGCACACGTCCGGCAAGGCGCAGGGCGGCAGTGGCATTGCGGCAAAAGGCCGGATGGCCGGGCGCATGGGCCAGGAATTCCCCGATACGCTCGCGTTTCCACAACGCCATGCCCACGCACGCCGAAATCTCGCGTCCCGACACTATCCGTGCACGCCATAGTGACAGGATATCGACGATCCGCCCCAACGGCACGACCGCACCGTCAAAGGGATCCGTATAGGTTGTGCGCACCGTCAGGTCATGCGCGCACGCGTCATACGTCACCGGCTGGGGGGCCTCATCATGGGCGGTGGCATATCGCACTGCGCGAAGACCACGCAACGCGGCAAGGCGGACAAGATCGCCCAGGCCCAGGCCATGGACCTCCCGCCCGCCATCAAGCAGCGCATGCGGGTCAACCGGCCCGTATATGGCGGCAATCCCGCGACGGCGGGCCATACGGGCTGCCGCGCCATGCCGGTCATGCGCAACCAGCAGCACCTCGTCAGGCCGGACGCACGTCAGTATACGGTCGAGCAATACGGCAAGCCGCGCCTGTCCATGCCTGCGCTGCTCCACCGTGGAAGCCGTGACGATGACAGGCCGGACAACATCTGGCGCAGGGGCCCAGAACTGTCCGCCCACGCGCGCGCGCAGCATCCGCGCCACACCCGCGTGATCCACCAGCCCCGCCCCGCGCGCCGCCAGCACAGGCATGTGCCGCCGCAGGGGCGGCGCATGCAACAAGAGCGCATCGTCCGGAATCCTAGTCATGCCAACAGTCTCATGCCCTGCCACCTCATGCCCAATGCGATGATAAAGCCATGGCCGGGCAATGGATGCCTGCCATGGCGCAACTTCCGCATGATTGCCTGATACATGCACTTGCCCTTCCACACGCCATCGGCAAGAAGGGAAGGTGCCCTGCCCGCTTCATGTCGCCTGAATAGAATGCAGTCCTGATTTCATGCAATTATGGTTTCCTTTTGTCACTCTTGGCGCGACCGTCATATCCGGCTTTCTGGTCGAAAGCATGGCGCGACCGTGCATATCAGGATTTCCCCCACTCCGGCGATGCCTCCTCAACGCCCTGCTGACGGGTGCGCAGTATGGGGCGTGGCTGGCCCTGTGCGGGACACCGGTTCTGGCGGCGGTCCTGACGACGGCCCTGACCCTGTGCCTGGTCATCGGGTCTAATATCAAGCTATCGATTCTTGGCGAACCGATGCTGTTCTGTGACGTCGTGGCCGCCCGCAGTTTCCTCCAGCACCCCAAATTCTACCTGTTTTCCATCCCGCTGAGCGGACGCATCGCCGTCGTGGGGGGGATGATTGCCCTTCCCGTGATGCTGGTCGTGTTCTTTACGCCTGCGCTCCTGCCTCATGTTGCTGGGGGCTGCCTCCTGATTGCAGGCATGCTGGGGCTATGGGCCATTCCCGCCACACGATGGGTTCCCACCCCCGATGCGCAGCATGATATCGGGCGATTGGGACTGCCTGGTTCCCTGTTCCTTTACTGGCGGTGCTGGCGGCATGAAATCGCAATGCAACCAGAAGCTGCCCCCCCTGTCACTCCTTCAGGAAAGCCCGCATACGACATCGTCATCGTCATCCAATGTGAATCCTTTGCCCGCCCTGGCGACCTGATGGCGCAACAGGCGCATGATCCTGCACGGATCCCTGTGCTGCCTGCCCTGGCCCGGGCCGAAACCATGGCCAGTCACTGGGGCACGCTCCACGTCAGTGGCTTTGGCGCCTATACCATGCGCACGGAATATGGCGTCCTGTTCGGGCAGGAAGAAAGCATGCTGGGGTTCAGGGCCTATGACCCGTTCCTGACGGCAGGCAGGGATACGGCCCTCTCGCTTCCCGCCATCATGGGAAAGGCAGGATATGACTGCACCTTCGTCCATCCCCATGACCTGCGCTTCTATGCCCGGGCGCAACTGATGCCCGCATGCGGGTTCAGCCACATTGTCGGAGAGGAGGCATTTCCCCATACCGCCCGCCCCGGCATGCCCTATGTGGAAGACATGGCACTTGCGCAGGAAATCGGCGCGGTGGCGGCAAAGGCGAAAGGCCCCGCCTTCATTTATGCCGTAACCATGGAAAACCATGGCCCATGGCCGGCAACAGGCCCCAATGGCCCACAAACGGCATTCGACCATTACCTGCGGCATCTGCGGAACAGCGACCGGATGCTTGGCACGCTGACAGACATGCTTTCGCAGATGGGAAAAAAGGGACTTCTGGTCTTTTTTGGCGACCATCGCCCCTCCATCCCCGGCATGATCATCCCTACGCCACAGCGTGGAACCCCTTATGTTGTCATACCGGTTGGCACGGGAACACCTGCTGCGCCGATGAAGCAGGACCTGACACCCGCACAACTGCACCACCTGATTTTGCGCAATACACTTGGCGGTTATGCTGGCTGAAACCACGAAACATGGTATGGGTGATATGCCCGGTCCATGATGCGACCTGACCCTGCTCTTTCCGAGGCCATGAATACAAGATCATGATCCAGTTTGAAAATGTTACAAAAGTCTATCATGCGCGCGGTGTGAACAAGTGTGTGCTGGACCACCAGTCATTCGTGATCGAAAGGGGCATGTCGATCGGGATCGTGGGCGTCAATGGCGCGGGGAAATCGACCCTGACACGCATGATCGCAGGGATCGAATACCCCACCAGTGGCCGCATCACGCGCACCATGTCCATTTCCTGGCCCCTGGGGTTTGGGGGGGCATTCCAGGGAAGCCTGACGGGTGCCGACAATACACGTTTCATCGCCCGCATCTATCGTCGGCCGATCAATGAAATCCTTGATTATGTCAACAGCTTTGCCCGTCTTGGGCATTACTTCGACGCCCCGGTCAAGACATACTCGTCAGGTATGCAGGCGCGCCTTGCCTTTGCCGTTTCCCTGGCGATCCGCTTTGAATGCTATCTTGTGGACGAAGTCACGGCGGTGGGGGACCATTCCTTTCGCCTGCAATGCCGCGAAGCCCTGCTGGAACGGCGCGAACATGGGACATTGATCATGGTGTCGCATGATCCCAATACCCTGCGGGAATATTGTGATCAGGGCGCGGTGCTGCAAAATGGCAGGCTGACATTCTATGACACGATTGACGCGGCGATTGATGCTTCTGCCGAACTGTATAAATAAGAACGCATTCCCGGATAACCAATTGAAAAACTTTTAAAAGTTCCTGAATGCCGCCTTTTTCAAAAAAGGCGGCGCCTTTCGAAGGCTTTGGGAAAAGCTTCACCAAAACTTCTTTTCAGCAGGGAAAATCCGGTACACCCGACGATATATCCTGTCGGGGATACTATATATTTATGATCGGGAAAAAATGGTGGAGCCAATGAGAATCGAACTCACGACCTCCTGAATGCCATTCAGGCGCTCTCCCAACTGAGCTATGGCCCCACATCATAAACCGGATCGCATGGGAACGATCCGCTTGCCTGCCGGGGTATAGCGAGTGCCTTTCAGCTTTGCAACCCCCTATTTTCAGCCCCGTATGACACCATATCCACGCAGGAATTCCAGCAACGCCAACAGCGGCAGCCCAAGGATCGCATCATGTTCGCCCTCGATCCGGGCGAACAGGTGCAGGCCCGGCCCCTCCAGCCGGTAAGCGCCCACACAGGACAGGATGGCATCCCCCTCCAGACGCAGGTAACGGTCAAGGAAGTCTTCACTGAATGTGCGCATCCACAGGCGGGGGCGCGCGACGTGACGCCAGATTTCCTTCCCCTCACGCAGCACCACGACCGCTGTATGCAGTACATGCGCCTGCCCGCGCAGGCGCATCAGATGTTCGCGCGCACAGGGCATGTCGGCGGGTTTGTCAAACCATTCCCCGTTACATGACAGCATCTGGTCCGCACCAATCACGATCGCCCCCGCGGCCTTTATATGCGCCGCCTTGGCCCGGGCGAGCGTCAGGGCAGTGGTATCGACATCATGGCCATGATCGCGACAGGCGCGCTTGATCGCGGCCTCATCCACATGGGCAGGACGACAGGACACCATGATCCCTGCCGATTCCAGCAGGCTGCGCCGTGCGTGGGACTGGCTGGCGAGTACTATCGGGGGCGACTCGACCTGTAATGAATCGGCCTTTAGTACTAAATTCGAGTCGTCGGACATCTGGCGCTCCGTACTGCCAAAGTGAAACATTAAATTCGGGCCGGGGAGTACTCCGGGAGTACTGTGGTACATGGGGATGGTACTTCGCATGATTCTGCACCGTACCGAGTACCGTGGATAAGCTGAACACCCCCCTGCATCGTGAGTTGTACACAGCCCCCTGTCGGGAAAATCTGAATAACTTTCCCTGATGGCTGAAAACTGCGTACCGGCGGGTTGTACACACTGTGGGAAAAACGGGGTACATTTTCGGAAACATGGGTACCCCATCACTCACAGCCCCTATTAACCCCTTCAAGAATTTCTTTCTCTTTTCTTTTATTGTTTAGGAATGGGAACCGCGAATGACGTGGAAACACGGCTGGGGCGCATCGACGCTGTTCGCTCGGCAAAAAGTACGAGATAGTCCCGCTGCAATGAAACTGAACGACGGACCGATGACCGAAACAGGCAAACCCCTTCTGCGTGCCCTTGCGGGAGAAGCGATCTGGCCCCCTCCGGTATGGCTGATGCGACAGGCGGGACGGTTTCTGCCTGAATTCCGGGCGCTGCGGGAAAAGGCGGACTTTATCACACGCTGCATGACGCCCGACATGGCAACGGAAATCACCCTGCAGCCGATTCGACGCTTTGGCATGGATGGGGCCATCCTGTTTTCCGATATCCTGATCCTGCCCTGGGCAATGGGACAATCGTTGGAGTTCATCCATGGTCGCGGCCCTGTGCTGGAACCGGTGCGCAGCCTGCATGACCTTGAACGGCTTGACGTAAAACGCGTGGAAGCGGCGACCATGCCGGTGATGGAAACCCTGCAACGGTTGCGGACCATTGTCGATGGGCCGGATCCGATCGGGGTGGCCAAACCAGGACAGGTGACATTGATCGGGTTTGCGGGCGCACCATTTACCGTCGCCTGTTACATGGTGGAAGGCCACGGCTCGCGCGAATTCGACGTAACACGCGGCCTGGCCTATTCCGATCCGGAATTCTTCGACCGCCTGATCGATATTCTGACCACTGCGACGGCGGACATGCTGTGCAACCAGATCGTTGCCGGGGCCGAGGCCGTGATGCTGTTCGACAGTTGGGCCGGTCTGCTGCCCCCATCCGAATTCCGGAGGCATGTCATCGCCCCGGCGCAGCGGATCGTAAAGATCATCAACGAACGCCATCCGGGTGTGCCAATCATCGGTTTCCCGCGCCTTGCCGGCCTCATGGCGGTGGAATATGGCCGTGAAACCGGGGTCAATGCGATGGCGCTTGATACCAGTGCGGACATGAAGGCGATTGCAGAACAGCTTCCCAATACACTGACATTACAGGGGAATCTTGATCCGTTACGCGTTCTTGCCGGGGGCGAGGGCATGCGGGCGGAGGCACGTGCCATCAGGGATGCGATGAAGGGACGGCCGCATATCTTCAACCTTGGCCATGGGGTCGTGCCTGCAACGCCGCCCGAACATGTGGGCGACCTTATCGCGACCATCAGGGATATCTGACGAATGTTACCTGCTTCCATCCGGCCCGACGGACAACTGCGCCTGATCATCTTCGATTGCGATGGCGTCCTGATCGACAGTGAAGGACCTTCGTGCCGCATGCTTGCGCGTGAACTGCGCAAGGTCGGGCTGGAAATCAGTGACGAGGACGCGGTGGGCCGTTTCGCGGGCAAGGCGCTGACAGCCCTGAAGGAAGAATTGCAAGATCAGGCCGGACTGGAACTTGATCAGGACTGGCCCACGCAGATGCAGCATGCGCTGGTTGAACTCATGCGGTCCGAGGCGGAAACGATCGAGGGATCGGCCGCCATGCTGCGTGAGATCCGCGAACTGCGTATTCCTTATCGGATTGGATCCAATTCCTCCAAAATGGAAATGGATGCAAAATTCGGCCGCACGGGTCTGGATTCACTGATTTCCCCGGATTGTATCCATTCCGCACGTGACATGGGCAAGCCCAAGCCGGACCCTGCTGTCTATCTGTCTGCCGCCCATGCCGAAGGGGTTGCGCCGGAAAACTGTCTGGTGCTGGAGGATACGGAAACCGGGGCAGGTGCCGCGCGTGCCGCCGGCATGGCCTGTGTATTGCTGCGCCCGCTTGACCTGCCGGCGACAAGCTGGCCGGGCCTGTTGCGGGTTGGGCACCTGACGGAATTCACCGCATTGGTGAAGCGTATCCTGCGTTCTCAGGGGCAGGCCGCGTGATGGCTGTGTTTGGGCCATGGATGCTGTGGTTCAAGGCATTCCACATCATGTCCATGATCGCGTGGATGGCGGGCATGTTCTACCTGCCACGCCTGTTCGTCTATCACTGCCAGGTGGCGGTCGGATCGGCGGAATCCGAACGTTTCAAGGTCATGGAATACAAGCTGTTGCGCTTCATCATGCTGCCTGCGATGTGCAGCACGTTTCTGTTCGGTGGGCTGCTTGCGATGTTACCGGGCCTGATCGACTGGCATAGTGGGTGGTGGTGGACGAAGCTTATCGCGGTATTCGGCCTTGTGGGGTTCCACGGGGCCTGTGCCAAATGGCGCCGTGCCTTTGCCGAGGATTGTAATACGCACCCCGAACGTTTTTATCGCATGGCGAATGAGGTTCCCACGGTCCTGATGATGATTGTCGTCATCATGATTGTCGTGCGGCCCTTCTGATTTATATTTCAGAAGATAAAAGTTTCTGGTGAAGTTTTTTTACTGAAAGTATCAAAAGAACGCCGCCTTTTTTGAAAAAGGCGGCATCCGGAAACTTATGGCTTACAGAAGCGACTTGCCCTGCTTCAGCACTGCGCTGCAAACTTTCTTGGTCACTTTCTGCTTCATGTTACCTTCAAGCGAGGACAGCGAGAAGGTGTTGCCGTTACCGGTATCGAGGATACCTTTCTGTCCGTTGGAATAAAGCGGGCTGGATGTATCAAGGCCGCTCTTGCTCTTTAGCGAGGACAGGACCGTCGAAGGGGAATTCCCGCCCAGATAGTTGTTTTCCACGCAGTAGCTCAGCAGGCCCGTCACGTTCGACGGCGCAAGTGAGGAAACTGAGGGAATGCTCAGGCCGCTGCCCGACAGTGCGCCGGACGCAGCATTGCCCAACAGTGAAGAACCGGACGAGTTCCCACCCGAAAAGCCGGGAATTCCCTGTGCATGAACGGGGGATGCCGCCATTGCGCCAAGGAGGGGAAGGGCAAGGCATGTCGCCGAAAGTTTCTTGAAGATGGACATCGGAACTCCTGAACCATGGGGCCGGGCGCACAGGACGCGGCAGAACCAGCTTCTGCCATGATATGCGCCACAGTCCTTAACATTCCGCCTCATGGGCGGTTATGCAATCCCCACCATCAACATGGCATATATCTTGCCCAGGACCGGATACAGCACGTACTGGATCAGCAGCAGCAGTGCGAGGGGGCTGAGGTCGATATTCGCAACAGTGGGCAGGATATTGCGGATGGGCTGCAACAATGGCTCTGTCATGCGCGACAGGAAATTATAGATTTTCCATACAACTGGCTGGCGCGGGTCCAGAATCCCGAAGCCCAGGAGGAAACTGAACAGGCAGGCCGACAGGACGACCCAGGTATAGAGCTGTATCAGTTCGAACAGCAGTTGGAACACGATTGTAACCAATGGGCCAACTTTCAAAACAGGGGTTTGACCGCTCAAACTAGCGTTCTGGAACGTGGGTCACAATATCATGTCGGAGGGTGTATCGTAAAAAACCATCTTCGCGATACTGGACGCCTTGACATGACAAAGGGTATATGATTAATCGCTTTCCCATGAAACGTGGGGCTGTAGCTCAGATGGGAGAGCGCCTCGTTCGCAATGAGGAGGTCAGGGGTTCGATTCCCCTCAGCTCCACCACGTTTCACATAATCCCCAAATGTTAAAAATTGTAATTCATGGGTTTCATGACGTCCATGATGCGTCATATTGCCTTATGGCAGGTTGCGGTTGATCGTTCAGCGTGGGCAGAGTAGAGATAGCCGACTTTTCTTTCCGGTGACATCCAGGTCGTGTGACGGGGATGTCCTATCGTTCCTAGCAAAGAGAAAATATTAAACCAGCATGTCAGAACATCCCATTACCTTGATGACGCGTCATGAAGATGGACATTCCGTTGGAATGACGACATCGTCAGGTGTGGATCGCCGCTTCCGCCTTATGGGGGGATTGTCCTGTCGCAGCAGCCGGGCTGTTGCCATAGTGTCCATGGTGGGATGTCTTCTGACAGGGTGCAATACACTTCCAAGCAGTGGTCCCGCACAGGCGGATATCGTTTCGCAGCAGGCAGACCGGCATAAGAACAGCCTTGGGTTCAAGATCGAGCCTGTGACTGACCAGGTGGCATCCTGGCTAAGCGAAGAAAAGCCGCCTTTGCTTTCGACGCTCAATACCACGAGTTATACGCCAACGCATAATGACCGGCTGGGTCCGGGGGATCATCTGGCGATTTCTGTCTATGAAATCGGTAATGGTGTCTTTACCGGTGGTGTGGCGACGGCATCTGCCACGGAACCTGGAACATTGACGACCCTGAACGGGGTCGGGGGCGCGCCGCCGATTGGGGCCGTTCAAACAAACCTGCCCGTGGTGGAGGTCAATGACGATGGCAATATCCTCATTCCCTATGCAGGCCAGGTCCATGTCGCAGGGCTTACGATCTCCGAAATTTCCCAGCGTATCAATAATAGCCTGAAACACATTTCCACGCGGCCCGCTGTTATCGTGCGTCCTGTCCTGGACGAGACGAATGTGGTGATGGTTTATGGAAATGTCCTCAAGAGTGGGCGTATCCCACTGACCCCCAACCAGGAACGGGTGCTTGATGTTGTCGCGCTGGCAGGTGGGCCAAAACAGCTTTCGGAAGATACGCTTGTCCAGTTGACGCGTGGTGATCGCGTAGTGCAGGCACCGCTGAAACTTATCGAACAGACGCCTGAACAGGATATCCCTCTCCAGCCCGGAGACCGGATGGAACTCTTGTCTGAACCCCGTACATTTACGGTTTTTGGCGCAAGCTCCAAGGTCACGGAAGTTGCGTTCGGAACGCCACAGGTTTCGCTGGCGGAGGCCCTGTCACGGGTGGGTGGCGTTTCTGACGGGCAAGGTGATCCGAATGCCGTTTATCTGTTCCGGTTTGAGGATCGGAACATTGCAACTAAACTGGGTCTGCAGATGGATGCAGGGCAGGAAAACATTCCCGTTGTTTATCATCTGGACCTGATGAATACTCAGGATTATTTCCTTGCGCAGAAAATCCCGATGAAAAACCGCGACCTGATTTATGTTGCGAATGCTAAAATCAATGATTTCAATAAATTCTTCAACCTGTTGAGTACGATTATCAGTCCTGGCATCACGGCGGCATGGCTGGCGAAGTAATACTGTCCTAACAGGATTGAAGGGCAGGTACATGTGTCAGTAATTTCCACCACAGGACCGGTCTGGCTGGACAGCCGTAATATCGGAATCAATGGGGGAACCGGTGTAGCAAGATATACGCAGGATCTTGCTACCTGCCTGGGTGATCTGGGGATCTCGACGGCCTTTGTGCAAGGGGTCAGGCCAGATGGAAAATCGTTATCAGGTGGAAAACTGGATGCATTACAGCGTCTGCTACGCGCAACCCTTTCCTGGCGACATGTCGGGGAAGTTCATGATGTGCCCTATTGCCCTGACCTTTATCGAACTGCCCATGTCAGGTTCAAGACCTTTGGCCGACTGACATCCTTTGATACTGCTATGTCGCCTGCGCTTATGCACTGGACCTATCCCCTGCCGATGGTCATGCAGGGATGCAGGAATATAGTCACCATTCACGATCTGGTGCCTATCCTCAATCCCAATCTGACTGGAATTGATCCCACACATTTTGCCCGTCTGCTACGTGAACTCCTGCCACGCATGGATGCAATTGTGACGGTTTCAGAAACTGTCCGGCAACAGTTGATTGAAATACTGAATATTTCTCCGTCACGTATTACCAATCTTTATCAGATGGTCGATATTGATAGGGAAGCTGTGATGAAGAGTGAACGTATCATTCCATCTGACAGTATCATTCATATCGGACGTGTCGAAACCCGAAAGAATATAGAGCGCCTGATCGCAGGTTATGCCCGCAGCAGGTCGCATCGACCACTTGTGCTGGTCGGTCCCGATGGGGATGACCGTCCGGATATGTCCCTTCCTGAAGGGCCGGGGCAGGTCATACGCATTCCATGGATTGAGCGTTTTTCCTTACTACGTGGACTGGCCGAGGCGCATATGCTTGTCTTTCCCTCTTTGGGAGAGGGATTTGGCCTGCCGATTATAGAAGCCATGGCATTAGGCACACCAGTGATTACCTCCTGTGGTGGGGCGACCGGGGAAATTGCTGATAATGCAGCATATCTGGTCGATCCGTTTGACGTGAAGGCCATTGGCGATGCGATCGCTGTACTGGATTCCATGGATAAGCATGCGGGTCTGTGTGGCGATCTCGTCCAGCGAGGGTATGTCAGGGCAGAATTCTTTTCACGGATGGCCTATGGCACACGACTGAAAGCATTTTATGAACGTTTTTAAAGGAATGTTTAGAGATTGTTTGAGAAGATAGAAATATAAAACTATTGTAATTATTTTAATATTCCAAGTTATTTTATTTTAAAACAATAGCCCTACTCAGGAAATTTATTTATTATTCACAATAGTAGGGATAATTAGAAACGGATTTAAAAGTATTTTTCACTTATTACAGATAAAAATGATTGTCTTAAACTGTATGTCCGGCTTCCCGTGACACCGCCTGTATCATGCCTGCGGGAGTAGAGGCGATATCACGACTTGATTGAATATTTTCTGCAGAATCAGGATTATCAAGTGTGTAATGCAGGAACAGGTCAGGAATGGTAAGCATCTGGAACGAACGCAGCATCCTGTATCTTAAAAAGCAAAGGAAGATGGGCACAATGAATGACAATATGTCTGGGATCGCTGGCGAAATCGCGTTGCTTGAAGCGCATGTCGGATGCCTTGAGGCGGCCCTTCAGAGGGCATTGCGTCTGCTGACGCATGAACAGCAGGTTGAAATGCTACAATATGAGCAGTATCGCATCAAAGAACGTGATGAACAGCAGATCGCGCACCAGATCGGACCGGATAGCGATGAATTCAACGATATTACCAGTGCTCATAAATGGGTGTCAGAATGTATTGCACGTGTAATTTCTGAAACCAGGACAGTATCAAAATCAGAATCGTCTACAGGCAGAAATATTTCATAAATACCTGAATGATAGAAAATCGTTTTTAAAGGCATCTTCATAAAACCGCGTAATGGCCAAAATGAATCTAAAGAGATGCTTTATGGCCACATCCTCAACATTACCAAGGACTGTGCTCCCCTTCAGCAATACATTCCATCATCGTGATTTATGGAATGATGCAAAGGGGAGTGCAGGCTTTTAACCAGATACTCACAAATCAGGCAGCTTCATTCGATGAAGCCAGTTGGTCGCGCTTAAACCTGGCTTAAGATCACCCCGCGAAAAGAAATTTCGCCTGTGAAATCATTTTCAAATTTAACACGAAATTCAAACATGTCATTTGCATCATCACAGCGAAATTTAAGCGTTGGTTGATTGGTAGAAAGTTTTGCCAGAGGCGTCTTTATATAATCCAACTCGCCATGTTTTTGGGAAGCGACGTCAACGACAACCGATTTGAGATCCGTGCTTGTAACCGACAAATCAAACATTACGGTATAGGTCCCGATGGGCAGATCCCTGTAAGGCCCAAAAATAAGGTGCCCACCAGAATAATGACCTTGCTTGAAGTGGAGTACATCTCCTTCCAATTTGCCTTCTCTATGATGAAACTCATTAGCTTCAATATGATATTGCCCATTGGTTCTGAAATTCTCGAACGCAGCAAAGCGAAGGCGCTCTGAGCGATCAAAAAATTTGCGGAAAGTTTGAATATCGTAACGTGAAAAGAGGTTGTAACCACTATCACGGTCAACCAATGGAGCTTTTTGAGGAAAAGCCTGTGCTTTGTGCATCTGCTCCATTATTGCAAGGGCAATTTCTGGTTGCGCCTGAAGCGCCCGGGGAAGGGCCGTATGTAGCTGGGTGTTGGTCTCCCCCTTAACGGCGGCAAGGGCTTCCAGAATCTGGTTATCAAGAATTTCTGCGGTATAGGATTTCAGGACATGCTGCTGCGCAGCAAGTACCTGGTGATAGACGTCTGCATCCTGCAGCGCGACAATAGCCGCCGCAAACATGTTCAGGTCGTAATATTGAAAACCCAAAGGATGATCGACCATCAGTTCCCGAAGGGCTGTTGTTGACCAGACAATGGTCGGAAGTCCACAGCGCATGGCTTCGAAAACGGGTAAACCAAATCCTTCATGTTCTGAAAGACAGAGAAATACATCGGAGATTTTGTAAAGTTCATCAAGTTCGGCGTTAGAAACCTCGCCATAGAAATTTACTTCGATTTCAGGATATCTGGTGGCATGTACTTCGATTTCCGCTTTGACGTCATCTTCACGCCCGGCAAAGTGTACTATAACGGGTTTTCCCGTTGCCATACGAACGCGATCCGCCAAAGAGATAATGGATTTATGCCCTTTATGCGGCACGACACGTCCCACAAAAAGCATATTGATAATGCCGTTGGGTGCAAAACGCCGTTCGGATACGTGAACATTGGTGGTTTTCTTCAGGTAACGACTGGCAGGGAATACAACGGCAGAGCGTGAGGCTTCGCCACCAAGAGCTACGAACTGATCCCGTGTAAATAGTGAGTTTACCCAGAAAAACAGATTGGGCTTTGTCGAAATCCGGATGATATTTTCAAAGCCTTCAATCGTATGTGCAAGATAACGCTTCTTTGAAAAGAAAAACCATGGTGACGTATTATTGTGCCAACGCACAACAGAGGGTGTAGGGCGGTTTGCCAGGAAAGTATCCATTTTTTCCCAAGCGCCACAATAATGATAGATAACGGTCCCTTCCGGGTTAACGTCGCACCATTCATAAAATGTATCCAGATTTTCAATAGGCACGTCAGGATGGCGCGCGGTATCGAAACGTTCGGCAAAAATACGGATCTGGTTGGAAAATTTTGGAAAAAGCGCCTTGGTGCGTTCATATTCATAAATGCAGTCAAAGCCTATGGAGTCGCTCTTTTCAAACAGACCCTGTACAAGAAATGCAATCTTCATGTCGATCTAGAACCTCGTGCCTTTAGAACTGCGATAAGAGCGGAGTTCGTCATCTGCGTCTGTAGCGGTAGAACTGGGATTTAGGTGTCGAGAGCCTTGGGCTGTATTTCCTGTGTGGCATGGTCGGGATCTCTGCATTCTTGAAAAAATAAGTTATTTTCAGGCATCAATCCGTATCGTCTGGTAATCAGGGACACAAACGATCCTGTCAAAGACGAAATTCCATCGCATGAAAACATATGCTCCAATTTGGGCACCTGTGTTTCACCCCTTGCCAATTCCACGTAAAATGGTTTTGACCAAACGTTTGCGAAGACGTTTTGCAAAAGGACCAATCCGCCATAGTCGACCAAAAGTAAGGGATATGACATTCGTCTTTGATAGGGAGAGCCGTTGCTTTTTGGCATCAATCTGTATGAGTGTTGCGCCTGAAAAAACGATATTTCCCGTGAATGTTGCCAACGCACCCAACCTGATCTCGACCATCGGGGCTTCGCCAGTCAATTCAAACGTCACCTGTTCATTAATGTCATGGGTTCCGTTGGACAGGGTAAGGACACGGCTTGTTAATTGTTTGTTATTGGAGTTTACATCGATTTCAAACCGTACATCCTGCGGCGTATCATTCTTGATACATGCATGCATGATAGCGCGATAACGCCCGGCAGGCATCTGCGCGTAAGGCCCAAAAATCAGGTGTGTGGCTGCAATATCAATGGAAGGTAGCGATACGCTATCCCCTTCGATAAGGGCAGCGGCTGACCAGACCCCCTTACGCATGGAAAATTCACTGGGATCAAAGGTAATGGAAGGCTCGTCCACAGGCATGGTCAGGGCGTTCAGGAGTTCCTTATCTTGGATCAGGTAATTCTTGAACATTCGCACATCGTAAAGAGACGTAATATTGATGTGGGAATCGAAGACCAGACTGTTATCAAAGCCCTGATGACAGTATTCGTAAAGAGAATTACGCGCGGTATTGATTGCATGGGCGACACGTGGCAAGTAGCGGATCGCAGGGCGCGCCAGATCATCAGGAACTGGTTGCGGCCATCTGTTTTTATCCTGTGCCGCCAGTGCATCACGCACCTGGGTTTCAATGATTTCAGCAGAATAGGTCTGGAGAATGGCATATTGGATCTCCAGCAAACGATTTTTTACGCCTGGGGTCGCAAGGGCGTTAATCGCAGCGGCAAAAAGATCCAGATCGAAATTGGGGAAAGCAAGGGGATGCCTTGCAAGTAATTCCCGAAAGGCTGTTGTTGCCCAGGCGACCACAGGAAGGCGGTACCTCATGGCCTCGAAAACGGGAAGACCAAACCCTTCATGCTCTGAAAGGCAGATAAAAACATCAGAAGTCTGGTAAAGATTGATCAGGGCATCATCGGAGACAAGTCCATGAACGATGACTTCCGACTTTGCCTGACTGATGATTTTGCGCAGGCGGATGGAAAAAGGATTGGGATCGTCGAGACCCTTTCCAACAATGTTCAGTCTGACACGGGCATCGGTAAGTTCCTGAACCCGATCAGCAACGGCAATTGCGTTGATATGCCCCTTATGCGCGACAACACGGCTGACGAAGAGGAGATTTATTGTCGCGTCATCGGCGGTGTTACTGACATCGTCTGTCCCTGTTTCGACTGCATGGGGCAGAAAGGGAACAGGAAGGTTCAGGTAACGACTGGCCGGGTAAACGACATGGCACCGTTCCGGCGCGGCCCCCAATGCGATGAGCTGATCGCTTGTAAATTCCGAATTCGACCAGAACTGGATATGGCTGCAATTAATGAAATCAATGATGTTTTCATAACCGAGCAGGGCATGCGTCGCATTCTGGTTCTGTAATCCAAAGGTAAACCAGGGGGGCGTGGCATTGTGCCACCGGATAATCACATGCCGACATTCTTCCCGCAGGAATTTATCAAAAGGGGTCAGGCTGTCGCAATAATGGAAAAGAACGGTAATGGACCGGTCCTGCTTCAACCACTCGTGAAAGGCGTCAGCACTTTCCACTGGGATATCAGGAAATGCCAGGGGGTTATGATTATTGGAGAATACACGAACAATGTTTATGGCAGGGTGCTGGGATGACAGCATTCTGTAATGATGAGCAACGTCATTACATACGGAATCATTCCTTTCAGACATATTTAGAGCCAAAATTGCCAATTTCACTAGGTCATGCTCCCAATGGATTTACAAGGGTAATGAATATTACCTGATGATAAACGGAATTCTCCCAAGGGATTTATAAGGTTTAAACGGGCATTAGTCTATAGAAGTCGCATCAAAAACTCCTATTCTTCACCGACTGATTGTGGTATGCGGCTTTGTATTGCGCAGTATGCGCTAGGATGCTTCTGCCATGCAGGCAAGCCATGCAATAAAATCATAAAATGTAATTTTATATGTATTCTGCAAGTACACGGTGTGCATTTTAAAAATGCGTAGCATTTGAGGCGAATCTATAAAAACAAAATCCTCATTTTATTGTATTTTAAAAAATAATTATAGCGATATTGAGATGCTATGATTATTGGGATTCTGGTAATTGCGCCAAATTCAGCAAACGCCTGATGGGATGTTTGCATAATGAATATGTATTATTTAAGGCGCAAATATGATTTTTCCTCTTAAACCGGCCATAGCGCGTGGAGGTAGGGAAAGATGCCTGTTTGTCCCATCCGCCCTGTTCCGCGTCAGTCTGGCTCAGATCCCGCAGAGGGAGGCGTCCGGTATCGCAACCAGAAGGTCAAGTTCGATCAACTGGGGGGCATGCTGGTGCTTTTTGACCAGACGGAATGTCATCGCAGGACAGGTGCGGCCAAACGCTTCGTTCAGTGTTGTAAAGCACGACGCGAATTCATCGGTTTTTGTCAGGGTAACAACCATACGCGTGACATCATGCAGGCTGCTGCCATGCTGTTCAAGGATGTCCGCACCCTGTGCCAGCGCATGACGGAACTGGCCCAGCATTGTGGGGGCAAACTGTCCCGTGGCCAGATCCTGCCCGGTCAGATGGCGGATGTGGATATCCTCGTTTGGTCGCGTGGTTTCTTTCATCAGGAAGAAAATCACAAAATAGTCATATTTTGTCCATGATAAATTTCAGCCCTAAACGCTCGCTCCTTTCGATGTGACATGGAAAGGCCGGATATTATAAGATGGTTCCATCCACGTGCCTGACGAAATGCAGATGTGATAATGACACCACTTTTCATCTGTGGTGAAAAAGAGGAAAATCCCTGTGTCGGAGGCTGTCGCTGCACCACCATCGTAACCCCTGTCATCCGACGCCAGCCCCTGCTGGCACGATGGTTCCCCAGGATTTCATGTGACTGCCATAACCCATGCATGAAGATTCACCATTACCGCGCAGCATCCTTCTTGTAACCGGGCTGTCTGGTGCCGGGAAATCGTCGATCCTGCGAATTCTGGAGGATCTGGGGCATGAAGTCATCGACAACCCGCCGCTTGGCATGCTGGACGAGATCGTGGCCCGCGCGGAAAAGCCGGTGGCCATCGGGGTGGACTCCCGCACACGTGGGTTTGACGCCACCCTGGTCCTTGCCGCCCTGTCGCGCCTGCGGATCAATCCGCACCTGCATGCGCAACTGATCTACGCCACGGCGGAGGAAAGCGTGCTGCTGCGCCGTTATACCGCCACGCGACGGCGGCACCCACAGGCCAGCCATGGCACTGTCAAGGAAGGGATCGAGGCGGAACTCCGCCTGACGGCCCCCCTGCGGGAAGCTGCCGACGTGGTGATTGACACCACGGACCTGCCACCGCCCGAATTGCGCCAGCTTGTGGAGGCGCGCTTTGGACAGTGGGAGGATGGACGTGGCGAGGGCCTGACGGTTGCCCTGATGTCGTTCGCCTTTCCTGCCGGCCTGCCGCGCGAAGCGGACATGGTGTTCGATGCGCGTTTCCTGCGTAATCCCTATTACGATCCTTCGCTGTCCGCGCTGACGGGGCTTGATCCGCAGGTCGCGGCCTATGTGCAGGCAGACCCGGATTATGCGGCCTTTCTTGACCGGATCGACGGTCTTCTGGACCTCGTGCTGCCGCGCTTCGTGCAGGAAGGGAAGAAATATGCCACGATTGCGATTGGCTGCTCGGGGGGGCGGCATCGTTCCGTGACCCTGGTGGAGGCATTGGCCCAGCGCCTTGGGGCGCAGCCGGCGCAGGGCGGACAGGGGCATGATGCCCCCTCCGCCAGTTTCGCGCGCGGACAATGGCCTGTGGTGGTCATGCATCGTGAACTGGCCCGGCAGGGGCGCAGCAGCTGGCGCTGGGCCAATCGTCCTGCAAACCGTCTGGGCAGCAGCCAGACGATACCAGACGATACCCCTGCATCCTAAGGCCGCAGGCAGGATTTTCCCTCCGTCCGTGACACAATCTGATCCATCTTCCGTCTTGTCCATTCATGTCCATCAACTGCCATGGCATGATATGGGCGATGTTCTGGCCGTGCTGGAGGGGGAGCCATGGTTGGCCTGTCTGGACAGTGGCAGCGAGATCATGCCGCGTGGGCGCTGGACAATCCTATGCCGTGATCCCGTACATGTAGTGGAGGCCCATGCGGGACGATGTTTCGTGGACAGGCGCGAACAGGCGGGGGATGCGCTGGAGATATTGCGTGGCCTGATTCCCGCCTTTGCATGCCCTGATGGAATGCCGTTTGTCGGTGGGGCCATCGGGTTTGCGGATTATCGGTTCGGGCAGAGGACGCATGGCCTGTCCACGCGGCACGATCCTGACCCGCAGCAGCCTGAATTCGCGGCCGGTATCTATGACCATGCCATTATCATGGATCGCCTTGAACGGCGGGCATGGCTGACCGGGTATGGGACGCCCGATGTCATGGCGCGACGCCGACGGGAGGTCATGGACCTGTGGGGGCGGGTTGTCGCCCACGCACCTCTTCCAAAAATGCCCGATATCCAGTTTACCATGGAGCGTTCGGCCAGGGGATACCGGCGGGCGGTGGCGCAAGCGTGTGATTATATTGCGGCAGGTGATATCTTTCAGGTGAACATCACTGCGCGCATGTGGGGGGCAAGGCCGCCCGGATTATCTCCCATTGCGGCCTATCGCGCGTTGCGCGTCACCTCTGCGGCGCCATTCGGGGCGTTCTTGTCATGTGGTCCGGACTTTGCCCTTCTGTCGGCATCACCGGAACGGTTTGTCGCCCTCGATGTGCATGGTGTCATGCGCACCCGTCCGATCAAGGGGACGGCGCCACGAGATCCAGATCCCGTGCGTGACCGGCAACGTGCGCAGGACCTGCGTCTGGATGAGAAGGAATGCGCCGAAAACCTGATGATCGTGGACCTGATGCGCAATGACCTTGGGCAACTCGCACGGATCGGCAGTGTCAGCGTACCGGAATTGTTTAACGTGGAACATTTCACCCATGTCCACCATCTGGTGTCGGAGGTGCAGGCAACCCTGCTGCCCGGTCATGATGCCATCGACCTGCTGCGTGCGACGCTGCCGCCCGGTTCCGTGACTGGCGCGCCCAAGCATCGCGCCATGCAGATCATTGATGAACTGGAGGGTTCGGCGCGGGGCCCCTATTGTGGGGTAGTCTTCCGTATCGGTGGGGATGGGGCGATGGACAGTTCGGTCATCATCCGCACCCTTGTCATGACACGGGCGGGAATATGTGCAGCCGCGGGTGGCGGGATTACGATACTTTCAGATCCACAGAAGGAATATGAGGAAATGTGCCTGAAGGTTTCCGCCCTTCTGTCGGTGTTTGGCAATACGTCATCCGGGGAAAAAGAGCATGACTGAGCGCCTGTGGTTTAACGGGGCCATGCAGGATCGGGATGCGGTGGGGATTGATCCCGCTGATCGTGGGCTTCTGCTCGGTGATGGCGTGTTCGAGACCATGCGTGTGCAGGCAGGCCGCATCGTCCATCTGGAACGGCACATGGCGCGCCTTTATGCAGGGTTGGAAACCTTGATGATCCCGTCACCTGAGCGGGAACAGGTCGAGGCGGCGTTGGGATGTGTCATCACCGATAACGCGATGCAGGCGGGGTCGCTGCGCCTGACCATCACGCGCGGATGCGGCCCGCGTGGCCTGTTGCCACCCGAAGGTGCGGCCCCGACCATCATGATCGTGCCGTTTCCGCCTGCCGCTGTCCCCATGCCTGATGCGCATCTGGTCATCAGCCGTATGCGTCGTGATGAAACCAGCCCCCTGTCGCGGGCCAAAACCCTGAATTACCTACCCAATATCCTCGCATTGATGGAAGCACGCCAGCGCGGCGGGACTGAGGCCGTCTTGCTCAATATGGCGGGGCGCGTGGCCGAGGCAAGCGCCAGTAACCTGCTGATCCAGCGCGACGGCATGTTGCTGACCCCGCCCGTGGCCGAAGGTGCTTTGCCCGGCATTGCACGTTCCGTGCTGCTGGACATGCGCCTTGCGCGTGAACGGGCCCTGACACGTGCGGACCTGCTGGCGGCGGAGGCGGTTGTGCTGGTCAACAGCATGTCGGTGCGCGCGGCTGTGTCGCTCGATGCTGCGCCGCTATCACGGGAGGCCGCCACGGTTGCGCGGATCCGTGCGGCCCTGATGTCATAAGGCCACCGGTTCCGTCATTTCGGTTATTGCTCAAAAAGGCGGGGTTGGATTAATCACCCCCATCAGATCCATGTTCGGATCGTCCCGCGGTTTAAAGTGAAAGGTCACTGTGATGGCCCCCCAGACGCCTGTGCCGGTGCGGCGCGCCCTGATTTCCGTTTCGGACAAGACCGGCCTGCTCGATCTTGGTCGCGCGCTTGTCGCCCATGGGGCGGAGATCCTGTCCACCGGTGGGTCCGCCCGTGCGCTGCGCGAAGCAGGCATCCCGGTCAAGGACGTGTCCGAACATACGGGATTCCCTGAAATCCTTGACGGCCGGGTGAAGACGCTGGTGCCGCAGGTCCATGGCGGTATCCTCGGCCGTCGCGATCTGCCCGAACACCTGCGCCAGATGGAAGAGCACAGGATCGCGCCGATCGACCTTGTGGCGGTCAACCTGTATCCGTTCGAGGCCACCGTGGCGTCCGGTGCCGGGAGCGAGGACTGTATCGAGAATATCGACATCGGTGGTCCGGCCCTGATCCGTGCGGCGGCAAAGAACCATGACCATGTCGCGGTCCTGACCGATCCGGCGCAATATGCCGATATCATCACCGCCCTTGGCGAAGGTGGCACCACGCTGTCGCAGCGCCGGGCGCTCGCAGGTGCGGCCTATGCCCGCACAGCGGCCTATGACGCCGCGATCGCGCAGTGGTTCGCCGGACAGCGCGACGACCCGCTGCCCGCGCGCATGACGGTGGCGGGTGTGCGTCGCGAAAGCCTGCGCTATGGCGAGAACCCGCACCAGAAGGCGGCGTTCTACACCGACGGCACCAACCGTCCAGGCGTTGCGACCGCGCGCCAGATCCAGGGCAAGGCGCTGTCGTACAACAACATCAACGACACTGACGCCGCGTTCGAGGCGGTGGCCGAGTTCACCGACCCCGCCATCGTCATCGTCAAACATGCCAACCCGTGCGGCATCGCCGTCGCCGCGACGCAGGCCGAGGCCTGGGACAAGGCCCTGAAATGTGATCCGGTTTCGGCATTCGGCGGCATCGTTGCGCTGAACCGCCCACTGGAGGCCGAAGCGGCGGCAAAGATCGCCACCATCTTCACGGAGGTCATCGTCGCTCCCGACGCGACGGAGGAAGCACGCGCCATCCTCGCGAAGAAGAAGAACCTGCGGCTGCTGCTGACGGGTGCGCTGCCTGATCCCACGGCGGCCGGCATTGTCGTACGTTCGGTGGCCGGTGGCTTCCTGGCGCAGACACGCGACAATGGACGTGTGGACCGTGCGGACCTGAAGGTCGTGACCAAGCGCGCCCCGACAGATGCGGAAATGGCAGACCTGATATTCGCATTCCGTGTAGCAAAGCACGTGAAGTCGAATGCCATCGTCTACGTCAAGGATCAGGCGACAGTGGGCATCGGCGCAGGCCAGATGAGCCGTGTCGACTCGGCCCGCATCGCGGCGAGCAAGAGTGCTGACGCGGCTAAGGCGGCGGGCGAGGCACAGCCCCTGACACAGGGCAGCGTGGTGGCCTCGGACGCGTTCTTCCCGTTCGCGGACGGGCTTGAGGCCGCGATCGCGGCGGGCGCCGTCGCGGTGATCCAGCCGGGCGGGTCCATCCGTGATGATGAGGTCATCGCTGCCGCTGACAAGGCGGGGATTGCGATGGTCTTCACAGGTATGCGCCATTTCCGGCACTGATCCCACATCACGGGGACTTGCCTGTCGCGGGGCGAGGGATATCACTAGACACCGCCCCGGCATCGCGACAGGCCGGTGGATGCAGACGAAAGACGAGATCCGGCATGCATATTCATCGGCGTTCCCCCCTTTATGTGACAGCGGCGTTCGGCCTTGTGGCCAGCCTTGCGGGCGCACCGGCCATCGCCGCGTCCAAGCCCGCGGCGGAGGCTCAGCATGCTCCGGCGGCGACACCCGCCGCCCCTGCCACTCAGCCTTCGCAGGTGCAGGCGACCTCGGCATTCGATTATTCCCCCCTGCCGGTTGTAACGGGGACGGTGGCGCAGTACCTGCTGACCAGCACCGGCGACGTGGCGGGACTGCTGCTGTCCGACGGGACGCAGGTGCTGTGCCCGCATCGTCTGGGCGACGCCGCGACGCAGGTCGTGCGTCCTGGTGAACAGGTCACTGTCAGCGGCCTGAAGGGGCGTGTCCACCCGATCGTGCGCGCCTATGCCATCAGCGGGCCGCGTGGCCGCCGGATTGCGGACGAACCGGGGTCGGAAACAGCCCTGCCGCCCTCCAATATCGGTCCCGACGTGGCGGTGGACGGCACTGTGCTGGCGCAGCTTTATGACATCACCGGCGCGGTGCAGGGTGTCGTGATGCACGATCACTCCCTCGTCTACGTGGGGCGCGCCAATGCCGCACGCCTTGCCAACTGGCTGCGTCCGGGGGCCACGCTGCATGCGATCGGCACCGGCGTGAACGGTGGGCGCGGCACGGCGATCAACGCGCGTGAAATCGGGCCGGACGTCAACCAGGCGATCCACATCGTGCCCGCCGATGCGCCGCCGCCGGGCGCCTTCCCCGGAAGCGCCGCCTATGACCGGATTCCCGGCAGCGACACGTCTGCGGAATAAGTTTTGGTTTTCTCCTGTTTTGGACAGGCGACAATGCCATGTTTTCATGCATTGACCCAATATTGTCATGCTTTGCTGGACGACGCTTGCTTGACAGGTTATTGCAGCATCGTTAGCTAGCGCCTGCACCCATCGGGAGGTGCGAAAATGGACACGGACAAAGATCCATCCGGTACGTCCTTTGACCAACGCCTGCACGCGGCACGGACCCGGCTGGAAAAGCCGGAAAATGCAGCGCAGGCGAAGGACACGGGACGGGGGTTTTCGGAACTGGGGCTTATGCTCCGTGCGGGAACCGAACTGGTGTCGGCCCTTATTGTGGGGGTGGGCATTGGCTGGGGGCTGGATCACTGGTTGCACCTGCGGGCGGTGTTTCTTGTTCTGTTCTCGCTTCTCGGCGGTGCGGCAGGTGTGCTTAATGTCTGGCGTCTTGTCAGGCCCGATGCCATAACGGATGGCGATTCGGGTTCCTGATCGGGAACCGGGCAGAGATATTTTAGGGAAGAACGAAGTTGGCGGCCGGATCATCCATCGACGCGCTCGGTCAGTTCGAGCTCCATCCTGTTCTGGGCGCTCTTGGGGAGTCCCTCAGATTCAGCCAGTCGCCGCTGATGATGATTGTGGCATCCGTCATCGTGCTGGCGTTCCTGTATGTTGGGATGCGCCCCGCAGCCGTGGTGCCCGGTCGCCTGCAGGCCGCGGCCGAGATCTGCTATGACTTCATCTACAACATGGCCGTTGACACGATCGGTTCGGAGGGACGCGCGTTCTTCCCGTTCGTGTTCACCCTGTTCTTCTTCATCCTCGCGGGTAACTATCTCGGCCTGCTGCCTTTCTCTTTTGCCTTCACCAGCCATATCGCCGTGACCCTGGCGCTGGCGCTGATGGTGTTCTGTCTCTCGATTATCGTGTCGCTGAAGGTGCAGGGGGCGAAGTTCTTCGCCCATTTCATGCCCGCCGGTGCGCCCAAGGCGCTGGCGCCGCTGCTGATCCCGATCGAGATCCTTTCTTTCCTTTCCCGTCCCGTGAGCCTGTCGATCCGTCTGTTTGCGAACATGGTCGCCGGTCACGTGATGTTCGACATGTTTGCCGCCTTCACGATCATGCTGGCTGGTCTGGGCCTGTTTGGCGATGTCATCGCCGTGGGACCGATCGTCATCAATGTCGCGCTGATGGCTCTCGAATTGCTGGTGGGCGCACTGCAGGCCTATGTGTTTGCCATCCTCACCTGCATCTATCTGCGGGAGGCCGTGGCCCACTGAGGGCCACCATCTTCCGTCATTTCATCCAGAACGTCTGAAACAAGGAAAAACTGACATGGATATCGCAGCCGCCCGTGAAATTGGTGCCGGTATCGCCGTTATCGCCCTCGCTGGCGTGGGCATTGGCCTGGGTAACATCTTCTCCACGCTGGTCAGCAGCATCGCGCGCAACCCGTCCGCACGTCCGCACGTGTTCGGCCTCGGCATGCTGGGCTTTGCCCTGACGGAAGCCGTCGCCCTGTATGCGCTGCTGATTGCGTTCCTGATCCTGTTCGTCTGATACAGGAGGGGTGCGTGGTGCGTTCCACGGTGTATAAAAACATCCGCAGGGTGGCGTCGCGCGCGGCGGCACCCGTGCTGGCCCTGCCATTGATGGCCATGGTTGCACCTGGCGCACGCGCCGAGGGTATGCCCCAGCTTGATTTCGGCAATCCCTACGTCATCGGTCAGGTGGTGTGGGGTGCGGGCATCTTCCTCATCCTTTACCTGTTGCTGAGCCGTTCGGCCCTGCCGAAGGTCGAAAAGGTCCTGAGCCTTCGTCGCCAGACGATCGAGAATGACCTTGAGATCGCGCATAAGGCCAAGTCCCGTGCCGATGATGCGGTGGCGGAACTTCGCCAGGCCCGCAAGGACGCCATGGCAGAGGCGCAGGCCAATGTTGACAAGGTCGTGGAAGAAGCCCGTGCCGCTGCTGAAAAGCAGGCGCAGGAAATGAATACGCGACTGGGTGCCGAAATCCGTGAGGCGGAAGCCCGCGTTGCCCTTGCCCGTGAAACGGCGCTGGGGTCGCTGCGGCAGATTTCCACCGATACGGCAGAAGCCCTGATCCATCAGATATCCGGCATTTCGGCCCCTCTGGACGTGGTGACGTCCAAGGTTGACGGTGTCGCGACGGCCCGTGGTTTTTAATGGGCCCCCTCTACAGACAGGTCCGTAGTCATGTTGCATGAGCCCCGTTTCTGGTCGGCTGTTGCCTTCTTCCTGTTCTTCATCCTGTTCGGCGCAAAGTTGTGGCGTCCACTGAGCGCTGCGCTTGATGCACGCGCGCAGAAGATTCGTGCTGACCTTGATGAAGCCGCGCGCCTGCGCCGCGAAGCGGAGCAGATGCTTGAGGATGCCACGCGGGAGCGTGAAGCCGCGCTGGCGGAAGCCCGTGCAATGGTCGAACATTCCCTGCAGGAAGCCGCCCGTATTGCGGCACAGGCCAGCCAGGATGCCGATGATATCGCACGTCGTCGTGAACAGATGGCCCGCGACCGCATTGCCGCAGCCGAGCGTGGGGCAATCCGTGAAGTGCGTGAAGCCGCCATCGACATCGCGATGCAGGCCACGCGGGAAACATTGGCGGCGTCGTTGTCTGCCGATGGGGACAAAAGCCTGATTGACAGTGCCATTTCGGGGCTTCCTTCGGCCCTGTCCCATCGCGCAGCCTGAACCGGGTGGCGGAACGCTGAGTTCTCCGACCCCCCATAAGGACGATACGCCCGTCCTGTCCATTGTGTCGGTTGTTCTTGACGAAGCGGCGAATATTCGTCCCGTCTGTCTTGAACTGGCCGACGCTTTGGCACAACTGCCCCCTGCTGAAGTCATTTTTGTAGATGATGGCAGCACGGATGATACCCTTGCCCTTCTGATGGCTGTCCGGGCCGAAGGCATCCTGCCCCAACTCAGGATTCTTTCCCATGATCGCCGCCTGGGCAAATCCGCAGGATTGCGAACGGGGATCGAGGCCGCGCGCGGGACATGGATCGCCACACTTGACGGTGATGGGCAGGATAACCCCTTCGAATTCATTTGTATGTTTGAATTGGCGCAGCAGGCCCCCGGGCGGGCGCCGCTGGTGGTTGGCGTGCGCGCCAAGCGGCAGGATCGCCTGTCGCGACGGGTGGCAACACGCTTTGCCAATGGATTGCGCAGCCGCCTGCTTGATGACGGGTGTCCCGATACGGGGGCGCCTCTGAAACTGTTCCTACGGCAGGATTTCCTGCGCCTGCCACAGTTCGAGGGATTGCATCGTTTCCTGCCGTCCCTGATGGGCCGTCATGGCGTGCCGCTGGTCTGCACGCCGGTCGGGCATCGCGGCAGATTGCATGGGCAGTCAAAATACACGAACCTCAATCGGGCGTTGGTCGGGATTCGTGACGTTCTTGGTGTCATGTGGCTGAACAACCGCGCCAGGATCCCGGATCATATTACCGAACGCTGAGAGGTTGTTTGAAAAGTCAGGCGCGATAACAGACTGAAATTATAAAGGTTTTTGCTGAAGCTTTTTCTAAAAAGCTTCAGAAGACGCTGCCTTTTTGAAAAAAAAGGCAGCACCCAAAAACTTTTCTTGTTGTTTATCAATGATTTGTTTCCAAACAATCTCTGAGAGGGCGGTGCGATGACACGCCTGACGCTGCGCCATTATATTATTATCGCTGTCTCGATCTTTGTCCTGTTCCTGCCTGGTCGCGCGTCACTGCCGCCACTGGATCGTGATGAACCCCGTTATATGGAAGCAACGGCCCAGATGCTCCACAGCGGCGATTACGTCGATGTGCGCTTTCTGGATCAGCCGCGCTATCTGCAACCGGCCGGGATCTATTGGCTGGAGGCTGCGGCTGTCAGCCTGACGGGCATGCGCGATGCCCATGCAACGTGGCCGTACCGTATTCCCTCCCTTTTGGCGGTAACGGCGGCTGGTGTGTTGACGGCATGGATGGGGGCGACCCTGTTTGGTCCCATCTGTGGCCTGCTGGCGGCGGCGCTGCTGGCGGTGTCGGTGTTGATGACGGCCGAAGGGCGTATGGCGACCATCGATACGACGCTGCTGCTGTCAATCCTGCTGGCGCAATGTGGGTTACTGCGTGCCTATCTGGATCGGGAGCGTGACGTGCCGACGCCTCTTGCTGCGGCGTTGCTGTACTGGACGGCACTGGGATGCGGGTTAATGCTCAAGGGGCCAGTGGTGCTGATCCCGGGGTTTGGCACACCGATTGCCCTTGCCCTGATTGAGCGGCGTACTGACTGGTGGCGTCGCCTGCGTCCGGCGTGGGGATGGGGGGTGATGCTGGCGATTGTCGTGCCGTGGTGCGTGGCGATTGGCGTGGTCAGTCATGGCGATTTCTACAGTCGCGCGGTGGGACATAATTTCCTTGGCAAGGTTGCCAGCGGGCAGGAATCCCATGGCTTGCCGCCCGGCTATCACTTGTTGGCATTTGCTATTGCGTTCTGGCCCGGCTCTTTGTTCGCAGCGATGGCGTTTCCCTTCGTGTGGCAGCAGCGGCACCAGCCACCGGTGCGGTTCCTGATCTGCTGGATCGTGCCGCACTGGCTGGTGTTCGAGGCGATTGCGACCAAGCTGCCGCATTATGTACTGCCGACCTATCCCGCCATCGCCATCCTGACGGCGGCGGCGATCGTGACCATGCCCCAGGGCTGGCGGTGGCCGCATTCCCTGTGGGGGCGGGGGCTGTTACTGGCCTATGGCGTGGTTTGGCTGGGTGTGGGTTCTGTCCTTGCGCTGGCGGGGCCGGTCCTGTTGTGGCGGATGGAGGGCATCATGTCGCCTGCCGCCATGACGATCACGGCAGGGGCGCTGCCGTTGTTGATGGCGGCGGCGTTGCTGCTGGTGCGTGGCGCGGTGCTTCAGGCGGCCATGGCGTCGGTGGCGGCGGCTGTCATCATCCATGTGGGCCTGTTCCTTGCCGTCATTCCCCGGCTGGAGACGATCTGGTTGAGCCCCCGTCTGGCGACACTGGTGGCGGCGCACCGTCCCTGTCCCACCACGATGGTGGCGTCGGTTTCGGATTCAGAGCCAAGTCTTGTCTTCCTTTTGGGGCAGGATACGAAGCTGATGCGACCGGAACTGGCGGCGGGTTTTCTGCGCCAGCATGGGAAATGTGCGCTGGTGCTGGTGGGGTCAAAGGATCTACCCGCGTTTGAAGGTGGACTGGAACATGATGGCCTGCATGTCCGACGGTTGGGGATGGCCAGCGGGCTGAATTATTCCACGGGGAAGCATCTGGAGATCGGATTGTATGGGATGCAGCCGTAAGGATATGCTTTTTATGGATGAAAGTATTTGGCTGCATTTCTGAGAGATTGTTTGAAAACAACTCATTGATAAAAAATAAAAGTTTTTGGGTGCCGCCTTTTGATCGAAAAAGGCGGCGTCTTCTGAAGCTTTTTAGAAAAAGATTCACCAAAAACCTTTATAATTTCAATCTGTTATCGCGCCTGACTTTTTAAACAGCTTCTGAAAAACACATCGTTTTTTGAAGGTTTTTTGGGAAAACCTTTGTCCAATACTCCTTTGCTAATTTCTGAACGTTATGAAATGGCCGGTTTTTATGAAGACAGGCGTTCTGGTTCTTTTTTGCCAAAGGACTGGGCGGCCAATGGACCGGTCACACCTATGTGCCATCAGGCATGGTTGACGCGTCACCAGATTTCCCATCATCTGCATCAACCGGGGTGTCCGCGATGCGGGCTGAGATCACACCCGTTGAACCTGACCTGGGTCATGCCAGCGTAGGGAGAAAAACGGCATGCCGGGGCTGAGCCCGCCATGCTGGCTTCCCCATGCGGTCCCTGCCTGGTTTTTTCCCGGGGCGGGTGCGTGAAGGGCGGGCGATGATGAAGGCCATACTGTTACGACTTGCATGTCTCCTTATCATGATGGGTGGGATCGGCACTGCGCATGCCGCCGATGCGCCACGTCGTGTCAACGTGATTCTGGATTGGTTTCTCAATGCCGATCATGCGGCACTCCTTGCCGCACAATATGGCGGGGCGTTCGCACGGCATGGTCTTGATGTCCATCTGATTGCGCCAGCCGATCCGGGTGCTGCGCCCCGCCTTGTCGCAGCGGGGCAGGCAGACCTGGCTGTTTCCTATCAGACGCAGCTTGGCATGCTTTTGGAACAGGGGATTCCACTGGTGCGGGTGGGCACGTTGATCGACACGCCGCTCAATACCCTGATCGCGGCAGGGGATATCCATTCTCTGGCTGACCTGAAGGGCAAGGTGATTGGTGTTTCCCTCTCGGGCGCGGATGATGCGATGCTGGCGACCATGTTGTCCACTGTCGGGGTGGGGATGGGGGACATCCATCAGGTCAATGTCAATTTCCAGCTTGAACAGGCATTGATGTCGCATGCCGTTGATGCGGTGATGGGGGCCGTGCGGACCTATGAACTCCTTGACCTGAAACAGAAAGGGATGACCGTTACTGCCTTCTTCCCTGAGGAGCATGGGGTGCCCTTGAATGATGAACTGGTGTTCCTTGCCGCGCGCGATCACATACGTGATCCATGGGTGCGCGCGTTCATGGCGGCGCTGGAGGAGGGGACGAATACGTTGCTCAACCATTCCGACGAAATCCTGTCGAAGGCGATTGCCGATCATCCAGAACTCGATACGCCATTGAACCGGGCGGCATGGCGCGAAACCCTGCCACGACTGGCAAAGCAGCCCGCGCTGCTCAATGCGCGGCGATATCGTGCGTTCATGGCGTTCCAGCATAGTCATGGTGTGATCAATCATGAGGCGGCACTGGAAACCTACGCCGTTGATCCCTTTGCATTGGTTGCGGATGTAACGTCGCGGGCACAAGAATAAAAAGAGATCTCCTGAATGGAAAAATACGCATAACATATTGGGATATAGTTATTTTTTTGAATATTTGTGCAAACTCTTCAAAAGAGGGCGCGTGTTGAGAAAAAAGCGCTGTCCCACTCAAATGCGCGTTGTTGCCATCAATTTTCCTGCAACCTGTTAGTCAGTCGGCCATGGCGACGCGCTTTCATGGGACATCTGCCTGAATATCCATGCAATCAGAGGAAAAACCCCCTAACATGAAGGGGATGGGGCACGATCATGTCCCGGCCTGTATTCAACATAGTCGCAAGAGAACGTATCTCATGAAAATAGCCCAGTGGATGGAACAGTCAGGTGTGGCATTCGGGACCAGCGGGGCGCGCGGTCTTGTTACCGCGATGACGGATGCCGTCTGTTTCGCCTATACCGTGGGGTACCTGAAACATCTGGCGACATTGGGTGAATTCGCGCCGGGGACACAGGTCGCGGTGGCGGGGGACCTGCGCCCCAGCACGCCGCGTATCCTGCGTGCCTGTGCCGCGGCGATTGAATGCCTGCATGGCGTACCGGTATTTTGCGGGTTCGTGCCGACCCCGGCGCTATGCCTGCATGCCTTTGCGCGGGGGATTCCCTCTCTGATGGTGACCGGCAGCCATATTCCTGCTGATCGTAACGGTATCAAGTTCAACCGGGCGCGGGGCGAATTCCTCAAGACTGACGAGGCCGCGATGCGTGAACAGGACGCCGTACTGCCCGCAGGCTGGTTCAATGCCGATGGTGAGCTTGTAAAAATGCTCGAACTGCCTGCGATCACGGATGTGGTGCCGGATTATGTCGCGCGGTATCGGGATTTTTTCGGCCCTGATGCCCTGTCGGGCCTGACGTTGGGGATTTATCAGCACTCTGCCGTGGGACGCGATGTGCTGATGCTGGTGGTAGAGGCGCTGGGCGCGAAGGCGGTCCCGTTGGGACGTTCGGATACGTTCATGCCCGTCGATACCGAAGCCGTGCGCCCCGAGGATGCTGAACTGGCGCGTGAATGGGCGTCGGACGGTACGCTGGACGCCATCCTGACAACGGATGGGGATTCCGACCGCCCACTCCTTGCTGACCAGCATGGAAACTGGCTGCGTGGCGATGTGCTGGGCATTCTGGCTGCGCGTTTTCTCAACGCAGCGGCGGTGACAACCCCCGTCAGCAGCAATACCGCGTTGGAGCAGGCCGGATTTGCCCGCGATATCCGTCGCACGCGCATCGGGTCCCCCTTTGTCGTGGCGGCCATGACCGAGGCGGCGGCAGCCGGGCTTGTCCCCTCCGTCGGGTATGAGGCAAATGGCGGGTTCCTGCTGGCAAGTGATGTGCATCATGAAAACCGCACACTTGTGGCGTTGCCAACACGTGATTCCGTGTTGCCCATGATCTGTGCGCTGGTTGCGGCACGCCGGGTTGGCACGGATCTGGCTGGCCTGGTCGCAACGCTGCCGCCACGTTTCACGCTGAGTGATCGCCTGGTGGCCATGCCCACGGAAAAGAGCAGGGCGCGCATTGCCGCGTTGGGCGACAGCCCATCGGCAGGGGCGGCGGCATTGGGGTTTGTCGCCACATGCGGGGAGTTGTCGCATGTGGATCGAACGGACGGGCTGCGTATGACCTTTGCCAATGGGGAGATCATTCACCTCCGTCCGTCAGGCAACGCCCCGGAACTGCGTGTTTATGTAGAAGCCGACAGCCCGGAACGTGCTGGCAACCTGCTACAGACCGGGCTTGGTGCGGTCAGTGCGTGGCGCGACGAAGCCTCCTGAACGGAAGGAGGCGTCTGGGGAAATGAAACAGGAGGCTGTCTGCAAAGTCTGTCCGAAAAAAGACCGTGCAAGCATAAGAGACTGTTTGAAAACAAATCATTGATAAAAAATAAGACAAGTTTCTGGGTGCCGTCTTTTTTCAAAAAGGCGGCGTCTTCTGAAGCTTTTTAGGAAAAGCTTCACCAAAAAACTTTATGATTTCAGGATGTTGTTGAGCCTGACTTTTCAAACAGCTTCCAAGTTTAAGGTGTCTTGGCAGGCTTTTTCAGACAGTTTCAAGAGACGTTGCTTTTGAACAAGCAACGTCTGGGGATATCTGGTTACTTCTTATGCGTGGGATATTAAGGGAGGTTCCCGCAAAGGAACGCTCACTAATCCACCTGCGTGTATTTATGTGGCAGGAAAGTTGTCACCCGCAGGCCATGCCACGCGACGATACTGTCACCAAGGAACATCGCCAGTGCGCCGGCCGTACACATCAGGGCATTGCCGAACATCAGCACCAGCCACCATGCACTTGCGGAATCACGCACGCTGCCGACAAACAGGGCGAAGGCCGATCCGCATGCGGATGCGCCGCCGACACCGGCGAACAGGATGGATGCGTCAAGCAGTAATGTGCGGTAATGCAGGTGGCGCAACCGTCGCATCAGCATGCGGCGGCCTGCGTCATCCTGATCGGCGGCATCAAGTTTATCGCGTATGTTTTCGATATGGTCGCTGACACGGGCAAGGCGCGTGTTGAACAGGCCGAGCAGCGTGCCAATGCCCGACAGCATAAAAACCGGCGTCAATGCGGTCTGGATCAGGTGGGTGGCGCCGTCAATGGACTCATCAGGTAAAAGGCCGGGAAGAAGGGTCACGAACGGGGGGTACTCCAGTCTTGGCTTGGGGAACAATATCACGAAGGGTCGGATTGTGTGGCTATGGCGCGTATCGTCAAGGGGGAAATGTTTCGTTTTTGGTCCGATTTCTGCCAAAAAAGGCCATTTTCCCAGCCTGATAGGCCGAAACATGCGTGCTGCTGATAAAATGGGCGCTCTTCTGGTATGGAAGGGGCCTGCATATCGCCTGCCACGGGAAAGGACGCCATGTCACATAATTATGCCACGCCCATGACGCCGGAAAAACGTCTGGCGCGTGTCCTGTTGCGCATTCCTGTCGATTGGTCCATCCGGGTCGAACGGTGTGGGGCGGAGGGGGATACAATGTCGTGGCGTGCGGCTGTCGCCCCGCAGCGGGGGGCGCAGGAAAGTGAATGGTGCACCGGGTATCCCACGATGGTCGATGCGCTGGAGGCAGCATGGCGACATGCGCGCCAGCAGCAATGATGGGCGGTCCAGAAATCTGCCTGACAGGAGAGAGGTTTTTGGTGAGGTTCTTTTAAAAAAGCGACATCCCAAAACTTTCTTTTTTATCAATTCGTTATTTTCAGATGCCCCATCGATTGACGACGCATGCCACGGTCATGCGATCAGGGATCGGCATATGCGCGGATATGGGGTATCTGCCGTTTCGGCGAACGCCACAATAACAGACAGTGCCATGTCACGGCACGCAGGAGGACAGAGTGCGGGTGCTGGTCACCGGAAGCGCGGGTTTTATCGGATTCCATGTGGCGCGTCGCCTGCTGACGGAAGGGCACGAAGTCATCGGTATAGATGGCATGACGCCTTATTATGATGTTGCGCTAAAGCGGCGTCGGCATGCGCTCTTGCGTGCTTATCCCCGCTTTGTCGCCCATGAAATCATGCTGGAGGATCGTGCGGCACTGGCCCGTGTGGTGGAGGGCGCGCGGATCAGTGTCATCATTCACCTGGCGGCACAGGCGGGGGTGCGGTACGGCGCACATCGGCCTGATACCTATATCGACAGTAATGTCGTTGGCACATCCAACCTGATTGATCTGGCACGGGGTATGGCGCTGGATCATTTCGTGTTGGCCTCCACCTCATCCGTTTATGGGCCAGCAACGGATCTGCCCTTTATCGAGACTGAACGCTGTGATTATCCCCTCAGCCTCTATGCCGCGACCAAGAAGGCAACTGAAGGGCTGGCCCACTCCTTCTCCCATCTGTCGGGCACGCCCGTGACGGCGCTGCGTTTTTTTACCGTGTACGGGACATGGGGGCGGCCCGACATGGCGTTGTTCCTGTTTGTGGATGCAATCCTGCGGGGGCATGCGATCGACGTGTACGGCAACGGACAGATGGAGCGTGATTTTACCTATATTGATGACGTGGTGGAATCCGTCCTGCGCGTGCTGCCCTGCATACCGGTGCGTGGGGATAAAGCGACGGGATGCAGCCCTGTTGCACCTTATCGTGTGGTCAATGTGGGTAACGGGCAACCTGTGCCGCTGATGGATTTTGTCCATGCGATCGAAACGTGCCTTGGCCGTACCGCCCGGACCAACTTCATGCCAATGCAACCGGGGGATATGCAACGGACATGGGCTGACGCATCCCTGCTGGAACACCTGACGGGGTTTCGCCCAAAGACATCTCTACGTGTGGGGGTGGCGCGCTTCGTGGCCTGGTACCGGGATTATTATGCCCGGCATGACGCATGAAGATGCACGACAGGTGCAGGAAATACAAATCACACGATTGTTTGTACACACGATTGTTTGAACAGATTTATTGAATATGTAGTTTCACTGCAACTGTCCAAGTTAAAATCAACGTTACGATCACATTTTCATGATGCTGATTTTAACGTTTCTGGTGCCATTTCTGGCCCCCTGAAGTCAGGGGGTATTTTCCAGATTTTTCCATAACGTACTGATTTAACGTCACATGACAAAACGTGAAAACAATAGTTTTTATATGGAAGTTCTTTGTCATCTGCATATATCGCACCTGTTGCTGTGCCCAGGTGCGCACAGACAGTTGATATCCCTGATTCGTGTCATCAACATCTGGTGTGGTGGTGGGAACTTTTACGATTCAGTCGGAACAGAATTCTTCGCGCAGGGTGCATGGCATGGTCATCGCGCAGGGAGGGGACGCCATTGACCCGTCGGATCATATCCAACAGAAATGCCCTGAAGCGCTCACCCCCAAGTTTCAGGCCCGGATAGTCAGGCGAATTACACGGAAGGAACGATCAGATGTCGGCGAAAAGGTTGGCCAGAATAGGAGCCGTTGTCGTTCTGACCGCCAGTGCCGGGCACCTGATGGAACCGCGTGAGGCACGGGCCGATGATTATAGCGACCTGCTCGATATCCTGCGTGCCAAAGGCAGCCTGACGTCCAGTGAATATAAGGGCCTGCTTGCCAAGCATCTGAGCCATGCGCGCGCTGAGGCGACCACCACCCGTGGCAGCCGCATGGCCGCGACGACCCGCCATGTCCCGTCCGCACGCCCGGCGGCCCCGGGAACGCCGGATAATCCCATCCATACCGTCCTTCCTGGCGAGGTTGGCATCGGTGGCGCGGACGAGACGGCGGACATGGTGACGCAGGCCCGCGCGGCGGCAGCTTCCGCCGCGCAAAGTGCAGAGGCCGCGCGCACGGCCATGCTGTCAATGCAGCCCGGTGGCCCCGCTTATGGCGAGGGATTTGTCCGCATGGAAAAATACGTGCCGGGCAAGGGCCTGACCTTTGACGCCGGGCCGGTCAAGATCAACCTGTCGGGTTTCGTCAACGGGTTCTATACCTTTAACAGCCCGGGCCGTGGTGGCATCGTCAATGGTGGGGTATCCACCGGGGCGAACGGGTTTGATTCCTCTGCCCTGCGTAACGGCCTGTTGCCTGCTGGCCTGATCCTGAAACTGTCCACGACGCAGGCTGGCATCGACATGTCCGCCGTCATGGGGATGTATCCGGGCATTGATAATAACAAGCCCGGCGCGATGAACGCCAATTCCGGCGGCAGCCCGGTCGGCCTTGGCACCGCAGGGATCGATTTTCGTCAGGTGTTCGTGACGGCAGGCACGAAATCCTTCGGCACGATCAAGATCGGGCGTGACCTTGGCATCTTCGGCGGGGATGCGATCCTTAATGATGCGACCCTGCTGAGTGTCGGTTCCACCGGCAGCAATACTGCGCCGGGCAATACGTCTCTTGGCCGTATCGGTGTCGGTTATGTGTATGCCGACTGGATCCCGCAGATTTCCTACCTGTCGCCCAAGGTGGCCGGCTTCCAGGGCAATGTCGGTGTCCTCCAGCCGCTGGATGAGTATAATTTCGCAGGAGACAACCTGTCTGCCGGATCGACCCAGCATAGTTCGCCCATGGTGCAGGGTAAGGTTACTTACGATTTCAAGGTTGGTGGCCTGACAGCCCGTATCTGGGCCAGCTTCCTGGTGCAGCATCAGCAGGACCTGACCCGCAGCCAGACGACGACTGTCACCACCGCGCTGCGTGAGGTCACAACCGGCGGCATGGATGGTGGGATCTACAACATGGTCCAGACTTCCACCTCCACCGTGCCGGTTTCCGAAGGGGAAAAGCGCGGTGTGATGGCCGAAGCGGGCGAAATCGGCACCAAGCTGACCTATGGCCCGTTCCAGGGCGTGGCCTATTACTATCGTGGCAGCGGGCTTGGCACGACGGGCCTGTTCTTCGACGGTGTGGCGTCGAACGGGCACAAGCGCGCGTCCGAAGGTTACTACCTGCA
>ERZ746981.187-NODE-187-length-45543-cov-30.621607_pt1 | contig 45543 bp, 43 predicted proteins | sample MGYA00374948_ERZ746981 | MGnify/ENA primary metagenome ERZ746981 (study PRJEB28757, sample SAMN06711160) | food metagenome | host: microorganism | place: China:Harbin | collected 2017-01-30 | study: EMG produced TPA metagenomics assembly of the Analysis of...
CTGAACCGACAGGACGAGATAGATGGCAATCAGTGCGAAAAGGAACGCAAAAATCAGTGCGTTTCCTTCCTGTACATACTGACGTGAATCAGACTGCCAGTCATAGCTGTAGCCGGGCGGGAACTCCGCTGCCTTTGCCTCCAGGAAGCTCACGGCGTCACCCATCGTCACGCCTTTGGCGAGAATGGCCTGAAACGTGGCCGAGTTCTGCTGGCCGAACTGGGGTAGACGATTGGGTTCGACATCGACGCGCACACTGGCCAGGGCCGACAGCGGTACCTGATGGCCGTTCTGATCGCGCATATAGTAGGTCTTCAGGGCGTCCGGCGTCAGGCGGGACAGGGGAACGGCTTGCGGAATCACGTCATAAGACCGGCCATAATAACCAAAGCGATTGACGTAGTTTTCTCCGATGAGCGTATTCAGAGCGTTGCCGATCCGCTCCATACGGATCCCGAGCGCATTGGCTTTGGTCCGATCGACCGTGACCCGAACAACCGGGTTATCGAAGGCGAGGTCGCTATCGACCACGGCAAACAGACCGCTCTTTGTGGCTTCTTCCCGCAGGTGCGACATGACGCCGAAGACGTTGCGATAGCTGTCATCACTACGAACGACCATCTGGACTGGCAGGCCGCCGGTTGAACCCGGCAGCGCCCCCATCTGGAACACGAAGACGCTGGTTCCCTGGATGGAAGCAACACGCTGCTGAAGGTCCATCTGAATCTGATCGGCGTTACGCCTGCGCTTGCCCCAGTCGTCGAGATTGACACCGCCAACGCTGTTGGCGATCCCGTCAATTCCGTTCATCTGCCAATGGCTATGGCCTTCCGGGATTTCAGACATCTTCTCGTATAGTGTCTGGGCATAGGTCTCGACATAATGAAGATTGGCATATTGCGGAGCCTTGACCGCCGTATAGACAATGTCCTGGTCCTCATTGGGTGCCAGTTCGCTCTGGGACACGTGCAGCATCACCGGAATAAGAAGGAAGATCACCGCCGCCGTGCCGAGCGGAACCCAGCGATGCCGCAGCGAAAAATCGAGCACGGTTTCATATCGCGCGGTCATGAAACCGAAGGCATGCTCGGCCATTCGTTCCATGAATCCTTCCTTTTCTTTCGCTTTGAGCAATTTTGCACTCATGAGCGGCGACAGGGTGAGTGCGACGACCCCGGAAACGATGACGGACCCGGCCAGCGTGAGGGCGAATTCCCGGAACAGCGTGCCCGTCAGTCCACCCATGAAAGCGATCGGGGCGTAAACTGCTGTGAGTGTAAGGGTCATCGCGACAACAGGGCCTGCCACCTCACGCGCCCCGAGTAATGCGGCGTCGAAAGGGGATTTGCCCTCTTCGATATGGCGATGGACGTTCTCAATCACGACGATGGCGTCATCGACCACGAGCCCGATCGACAGCACCATCGCCAGCAGGGTGAGCAGATTCAGGCTGAACCCGAATGTGTACATCAGCCCGACCGCGCCAAGCATCGAGAGGGGAATGGTGGCGATAGGCACGATCACCGCCCGCACGGTACCGAGCGACAGGTAAATTACGAGGATCACGATGAGCAGCGCCTCAATGAAGGTCTCCGTCACTTCATCGATCGACGCCTGAATAAAATGTGCGGTCTCGTATGGGACGCGGACATCAATTCCCGGCGGAAGCGTCGCCTTGAGTTTGGGCATGATCTCGTTGAGACGCGAGATGATCGTCAGCGGGTTGCCTGTCGGCGACGGTTCCAGCCCCACGAAGATCGAAGGACGTGGTGTCGGCTTGCCATTCGGTGGCCGAAGCGTGCTGGTCTGCGAACTGGTGTCCGTATTGTCCGGCCCCAGTTCTGCGCGCCCGATGTCCCGCACCCGGATAACCCGGCCACCAGTCGAACGCAGTACCATATCACGGAATTCCTCGACCGTTTTCAGATCCGTGTTGAGGTTGATATTGCTGATTGTATAAACGCCACGGATCCTGCCGGGTGCGGCCTGGAAATTATTTTCCCGGATTGCTTGCGCAACGTCCTCGCCCGTCATGTCGTTGGCAGCCAGCTTCTCTGGGTCGAGCCAGAGCCGCATTGAAAGGCGCTGCTCTCCGAAATAACTGATCTCGGATACACCCTCTATGCCCGAGAGCATCGGTGCCGCGACCCGGTGGATATAATCCGAGATTTCGTAGAGAGGCCGCGTTGTGCTGGCAAAACCGATATAGGCGACTGCGGTAAAGCCGCCCGATGTGCGTTTGATGACCGGGTCATACGCGCCTTCCGGCAACCGGTATTTGACGGCGTTCACCTTGGACATCACGTCGGTCAGGGCGCGCATGGAATCATAATTCAGCATCATGCGCACCGTCACCACGCTGAGGCCCTGCGTCGTGGTGGAGGAAAGATAATCAACGCCCTCGACGGACGCGACGGCCTCGCTGATCGGCTGGGTCACGAAGCCCTGCATGAGGTCCGATGATGCGCCCGGATAGCGGGTCGAGATCAGGATCGTGGAGGTTTCGAGGGTCGGATATTGACGTGTTGCGATGGAATTGAAGCCCTTGATCCCGAAGAGAACAATCAGGATCGTCACGACAATCGCGAGGACAGGCCGCCGAAGGAAGCGATCAGTGAAACTCATTGTGCCAGCTCCCGCAGGCCCGCCAGAGGCAGGGCTTCCGGGATCTCGCGCACCTTCATGCCGGTGACGAGGCGGTTCTGACCGCTGGTGACGACGCGGTCATCCGGCTTCACCCCGTCGTCGATGACCACCCACCCGTTGCGGCGGTCGCCCGCGCGTACAGCCGTCGCGGTGACGGTGGGGCCATCGGTGGATGGCTGCTCGACGAAAAGCGTCTCTCCGTAGGCGGTATAGGTGACGGCGGTTTCCGGGACCACGAGGTGTGGCGCCACCTTCGCGGCAATGGAGACATGGGCGTAGGTGCCAGGATGGAGATCCGCCGGCGGCGCGTCGAGCATGGCCTGAATGGAGAGCGTATGCGAACCGTCGATGCGCGGGTCGATGGTGGTGACCGTGGCGGTGAAATCCTGCCCCGGTGTCGTGTCGAACGCCAGGTGGACGGTCTGTCCGAGCTGCACGCTTGCGGCGTTCTCTTCGGCCAGGATGAAGTTCACCCGCATCCGGGCGTAGGACGTCAGCGTGGCGATGGCATCACCCGGATTCAGATACTGGCCGAGATTGACCCGTCTGATCCCAATGGCGCCGTCGAAGGGCGCGCGGATATGCTTCTGGTCGATCACCGCCTGCACTCTGGCGACATTGCCTTTCGCGGCTTCGAAGCGTGCCGTGGCTGTCTCCAGATCCTCGTGGCTCTCCACGCCGGTCCGGATGAGAGAACGGGCACGGGCCAGATCGGCCTCGGCCGCGCGCAATTCGCCGCTCTGGCGGATCAGCTCGCCCTGTTCCGGTGCGTCATTGAGGACCAGGAGCAGCTGGCCTTTCCGGACGATCGCCCCGGAATCGAAATCCAGTTCAGTGATCCGGCCGGCGATTTCAGGGGAGAGCGTTACCCCCTGGAACGGCTCGACCTGACCGATCGTCTCGATATGGGCGGCGAAAGGGACGGGTCTGACCGGCCAGACGGATACCGCCGTTGCCGGAGTGTCCGCAGCCCTGCCGGCGGCGGGCAGGGACATCAGCACCGCGAGAGCGGTGGCATGGTGCCAGGGGACGAAGAAGCGTCGCACAGATATCTCCCGAAGTTATTGTTATACGCGGATATACGTACCTAGAGGACTGGAAAGTCCGGACATTGGAGGCCGAACGTGCATTAGATGCCGGTCATCGCGCCGCGAGCCGGACGGATCGCCACTGCTCGGGTGTGACATGGGCGTCGGCCAGTCCACCGCCCGTCGCCACCATGATCCGTACCGTCTGACGGAACATCTCGGTCTGTGCCTGCACTGTGTTCTGGCGCGCGAGCAGAACGAGCCGTCGGGCGTTGATCGGCTGAAGGATGGTCTCCCGGCCCGCCTGATAACCGGCTTGGCTCAAGGTCAGCGCGTCATCGGCCGAGGTCAGGGCCTGCCGCTGGTTGTCCAGTTCCGTCGAGGCGTTCTTCAGGCCGTTCAGACTATCGGCGACCTCCCGAAAGCCATTGATGACCACTGACTGGTAGTGATCGAAAGCGATCCGATAGTCCTCTTCCGCCTGTTTTTTCCGGGCCTTCAGGGTGCCGCCATGGAACAGTGGCAGAGCAGCGCCGCCGATCAGACGCCATGCCGCACCGGCGGGGCCACCCATCAGACCTTCGGCAGCGGCGACCGCACTGAGGGTGAGGCGGGGATACAGGTCAGCCGTCCGGGCACCGATTTCGGCATTCGTCGCGCGCATCATGGCTTCGGCGCCGATGATATCCGGACGGGCATGGACAAGGTCGGAGGGCACGACCACAGGGATGTCTGGCGGAAGGCTGAAATCGGCGAGCGTCAGGATCGGTGCGGTCCAATTGGCGGGCGAATGCCCGGTCAGGACGGCCAGTGTCGTTCGCGCGGCTTCATGGGCATTGACCAGCGGTGGCAGAAGAGACTGATCGTTCGCCAGTTGTGCTTCAGCGGTCACGACATCCAGCCGGGGCCTCCTGCCTGCCTGCCAGGCGAGCGTCGCCAGCCGGAGCGTTTCCCGGTCGGTGTCGATCACACCTCGGATCACCGTGATCTGGTCTGCTGTCGAGGCGGCTTCGAAGGCGGTCAGGACCGTGTCGCCAATCACCAGCAGCATCGTGACATCACGGCGCTCCCGTTCGGCATCCTTTTGTGCGCCGGCCATCTGGATCAGCCGGTGATTGCCACCGAAAATATCGGGGTCATAGGAAACGTCGAGACCGGCCGAATAGGCGGAGAAGGCCGGGAAGGTCCACGCCCAAGGGCCGAACAGGGCTGCCCCGTATTCCTGTCGCCCCTCGCTACCGGTGGCGTCGATCTGGGGCATCAGGCTGCCCTGGGCGGCATGGAGTCCCTCAGTCGCCTTGCGCAGGTTGGCCTGGGCTGCCTGGATCGACCAGTTGTTCCGACGTGCCTCGGTGACGAGGGCGTCCAGCCGGTGTGAGCGAAAGAGACGCCACCAGTCCGAACCCGGCTTTCCGGCAGCCTGCTTCGTGGAGTTGGCCGAAGCGACGGCCGCTGTTTCCGACCAGGTTTCGCCGAATGTTGCGGCATCAGGTGGCTGGGGGGCCTTGTAGGTCGGGCCGACTGTGCAGCCTGTGAGGCCCGGCACCAGGGCAACGAGAATCAGCTGGGCCGCGCGTGATGCGGCGGCGACCCGCTTTGGCCTTTGGGTAGGGGGCAGGAAATTGGGTGGCAAGGCGGCCTCCGATCGTCATGAACGAGTCACATTGATACGAACATAGACGTACATACGAATTAAAGACCAGCCTTATTGGGACACAGGCTTACGATGAGGGTTCGGAAACAGCGTTTTCTTGACCTGCTCCCATGATACGCGTACCAATCCACGCATGATCGCACGCCATCCGAAACGCGAGGATATCCGGCTCGACGCCGTGCTGACGGCATTGGGTAATCCCATCCGCCTGGCTGCGGTGCGGACGATTGCCGTGGGCGGTGAACATCCTTGCTGCGATGTGCTGCCGCAGATTCCGAAGTCTACCATGACCCATCACTGGCGCGCCTTGCGTGACAGCGGTGTGGTCTGGCAGCGCCATATCGGTCGGGAATACCGTCTTGAACTGCGACGCGAAGATCTGGACAGCCGGTTTCCCGGTCTGCTGGATTCCATTCTTGGTCCGCTTGTCAGCGACCCGCTGACGCAGGAGACGATCTCCGAATACGACCGCTCCCGCCAGGGCGCGCCTGCCTGACGGGAACACCGGCGGGACGGCTTTTGCTCAGAGAGCCCCGGAGCCGGAAGGCGGAATAATGCATCCCGTGCTGTCGCAGGTCATGCCGGTGGTGGGGTTCTCGGACGCCGTTTTGCGTGCCTCGTTCCATGACTGGCGCAGGGCGGCCAGCAATTGTGCTTTCGGCTGCGCCCCCGAAAGACCGTAGGCACCGTCGAAGACAAAGAAGGGCACGCCATGAACGGCCGCCTGTGACGCACGGGTTTCATCGTGCCTGACGGCTTCGGCGAAGTCGGTGCTCGACAGCATGGCGCGCACGGCGTCACCATCAAGACCGACATCCTGCGCAAGGCCGGCAAGTACGCCATGGTCGGCGAGGGGGGAGTTGTCGGTGAAATAGGCCCGGAACAGCCGCTCCGTCATCTCCGCGCCGTGACCGTGCTGTTCGGCGAATTTGGTCAACCGGTGTGCCTCGAAGGTGTTGGTGTAGCGGACCGAGGCATAGCGCATGTCGAGACCGCATCTCTCGCCCATGGACGTGATATGGTCGATCATGGCCTGGGCGTCGCTCCGGCTTTTGCCGTATTTCCGCATGATGCGGTCGAGCGTCGTGGTAGTCACTGCCGGACCTGACGTCGGATCGAGTTCGAAGGCCCGGAAGACGATCTCGACTTCGCGGGCATGTTCGAATTCGGCCAGGGCGGCTTCGAGAAACCGCTTGCCGATATAACAGTAGGGGCAGGCATAGTCAGACCAGATTTCGAGTTTCATGACAGCCTCCGCATGCTTGATAATGTACGATTATACCCGTACCATGGTTTCATCAAGCGTCATGAACGTCGATGAGAAAGGGGAGCAGGGAATGAAGCCGCTGAAAGCGCTGGAGGTCGAAACCGGACAAAATCCCGTCGCGTCGATCATCCTTATTCACGGCCTGGGTGCGAGTGGCCGGGATCTGGCGCCCATTGCCCAGGCGCTCGACCTGCACTCCATCGGTGCGGTCCGGTTCATTTTTCCCAACGCGCCCGTCCGGCCGGTTTCGGTCTGTGGTGGTGAGCGCATGCCGGCATGGTATGATCTTCTCGCGACTGACCTGCTTCTGCGAGAAGATGAGCCGGGGCTACGTGACGCCCAAGCCTATCTGGCCAGCCTGATCGATCAGGAAGTCGCACGCGGTATCCCGTCCCGGCGCATCGTGCTCGGCGGGTTTTCGCAGGGCTGTGCGATGTCGCTGATGACCGGGTTGCGCTATTCGTCGCCCCTGGCGGGGATCGCAGGTCTGTCCGGCTATCTGCCGCTGGCCAGGCAGACGGGAAGGGAGGCAACGGAGGCCAACCGCGCGACGCCGGTTTTTCTGGGACACGGTGAAGGCGACACGGTCGTGCCGCTGGCGGCGGCTCGCCTTGCACGGGACTGGCTGCGTGCCGAGGGTCATGACGTTGCCTGGCATATATATCCGATGGCGCATGAGATCACCGGTGCGGAGATTGCCGATCTTAATACATGGTTGCTCAGACTTCTCGTGTCATGATGATCCAGCCTATGGTAGGATGGTCGGCGTAGATGTGTTGAATTCGTATTTCAATAGTCTCCTCAGAGGCCCGGCATGGAGATGAAACTTGGTAGAATTCGGACGCGATCGAGCCAGCGTCCGAGGGCCGGGTATGGAGACAAGTCGACACCGCCCTCGGGCGCCAGTGCGAGATAGGGAAAAAGAGCGCAGTCAGCGATCGTAGGGCGGTTGAGCGCAAACCAGTCCAGTGTCTCGACATGCGCATTGAGCAGCGGCAGGAGTTTGTCGGTCCAGCGCATGGCAGTGCCCATATCGAGGGGATACCCGAATTTCCGGATCAGACGAGCGGCGTTCGGGCCATTGCGTACCTCGCTCGATGCCACTGAAAGCCATTGTGTGATGATGGCCTGTGACATGGCGTCTTCAGGCCACCAGCTGCGGTCAGTCAGTCGGCCGGCGAGGTAAACCAGGATGGCCTGGGAGTCCCGGAGTGTAAGGTCGCCATCCACCAGGACGGGGCCTTCCCCGAACGGGTTCAGTTTCCGGAAATCGGGATCATGGTTCTCACCCGACGCGAGATCGACCGGAACAAGGTCCAGCTTCGTATCAGTCAGGGCCGCGAAAAGTCGGATCTTGTAGCAGTTTCCGGAGACGTCCAGATCATAGAGTAGCATCACGGGGTGTCCTGTGACCGGAGATAAGAGGGCAGGAGGTGCATGGGACTTGCCCGGCGGTACCATACGCCCTAGTGTGACGAACGACCGTTCGTGAGTCAAAGGCGAAATGAGAGAACCCGTTCCTATTCACCGGATCGTTGTCGAAGCCCGAGAGCTGTTTCGCGAGTATGGCTACGAAGGCGCGTCCATGCGCGATCTGGCCGATCGCGTGGGCCTGCGTCCGCAAAGCCTCTACACGCGCTTTTCGTCGAAGGAATCGCTGGTGCGAGAGGTGCTGGCCCTGACGCTCGACGACACGCTGGCGGGTCTTCCGGATCCTGCGACGGACTGGCGTGCGGCCTGGCGGACGCTGATCGAACGGATCGCCGGGACATTCGAGGCGAGGGGGCGCTGCGTGGGATTGCATCTCGCGTATGGCGTGACGGCGCAGACACCGAACGCTCGGGACGCGGTGCGGGCGTTTTTCGCACGATTGCGCGATGCGATGGTCGGGATTCTGGAAGCCGGGACAATTTCCGAACCGGTATCCGTCGCGACGGATACCCTTGCGCAACTCGAAGGGGCAACGCTCTGGATCACGACCGAGGGTGATATGGAACCTCTCCGGCATGCTGTGGAGCGTGCCTTGCGTGTTGGTGACCAGGAAGGGAGAACCGTGTGATCGAAACCGAAAGATTGCGTCTCTCGCTCCATCAGATGACGGATTTCCACGATCTACATGCGATGTGGAGCGATCCGGATGTCGTTCGTTACATCAGCGGCGTTCCATCGTCGGAACAGGAAAGCTGGTTTCGCCTTCTTCGCTATCGGGGCCTGTTGGATCTTCTGGGTTATGGATACTGGTGTGTCCGTACGAAAGCGGATGGGCGTTATGTCGGCGATGTCGGCTTCGCTGATTGGAAGCGCGATATCGAGCCACCTCTGGACACTGTGCCCGAAGCCGGCTGGGTTCTGGCGCGCTGGGCGCATGGCCAGGGATTTGCGACCGAAGCGCTTCAGGCTGCATTGGCATGGATGGACGGGCGCGGCGTGGACCGCACGGTCTGCATCATGGCGCCGGAAAACGGGGCATCCCGCAGGGTGGCGGAGAAATGCAGATATTCCCTGAAGGGCAAATCTTGTTTTCGAGGTGAGCAGACGCTGCTTTTACAGCGCGAGAGGGAAGATCGGTGATCGACGCTTCTGGAACGACATACCGTGCCTGGAGCTGGCACGCGCCGGGCGAGCCTGAACAACTGCGGCTGGAGGACCGGATCTTCGTGTCTCCATTACCGGGTGAGATCGTCGTGCGGAATACCATGATCGCGCTCAATCCCGTTGACTGGAAAGTCATTGCCGCCAGTCCCGACGGATGGAAGCCGGGGCATGTGCCGGGCGTGGACGGCGTCGGAATCGTCGCGCAGGCTGGTGACGGCGTGGGTATCCCCCTGGGAACGCGGGTCGCATATCATCAGGGGCTCGGTAAACCGGGTAGCTTCACGGAGTATACGACCGTGGATGCTGATTGCGCGCTGGTGATTCCTGACGGTGTCAGCGACGAGAGCGCCGCCGGAATTCCGTGTCCTGGGCTGACGGCGTGGCAGGCGCTCGCCAAGGTGCCGGATAGACCGAACCGGGATGTGCTGGTGACCGGGGCAGGCGGTGCCGTTTCGCTGATCCTGGCGCAACTGGCATTGCGTCGGAACTGGCGCGTCTGGGTGACCGCGTCGCCGGTTCATCGCGAACGGCTGCTGGCGCTGGGCATTGCCGGTACGTTCGATTATTGCGATGAGGGCTGGCGTGCGCAGTTGACCGCAGCACTCGGGTCGCGCCGGCTCTTTGCTGCATTCGACACCACGAATGGAGCGTATGCGCGGAGTCTGGCACTGCTGGTGGGGTATAACGGGCACCTTGTCTGCATTCAGGATCGGTTGCAATCACCGCCCCTGCCGCCATTCACGACGGCGCTGTCCCTGCACGAAGTCGCGCTCAACAGCGCGCACGGCCACGCGACGGCGGAGGACTGGCGGGAGTGGCGCCAGGCCGGAGCGCAGTTGCTCGACGCTGTGCGGATTGGTGCCCTCGGCCTCCAGCAGCATATCGTCACCGGTTTCGATGACCTGCCGGCAAGCCTCTCCGCCCTGAAGCACGGGCGCATCAAGGGGAAGAAGATTCTCGTGCGCACTGAGGCTTGAGTCGCAATGCGCGCCCCCGTGCGCTCAGCGATGCAGGCGAGCGGAGTGTCCAAACTGGGTGATGACTGACTTCGGGCTGTCAGGGGTTACGAAGCATAGACTAACGGCGGCAATTGGGGGATGCAGAATGTCTACTGTAAATTGGCGTTACTGTGCAAATGGCCGTTCAGACGATCAAGGTTCCCGACCGCTATGCCCCCATACTGGTCATTACGGGCACCAGAGCGGGTGCCTAGATAGCGGACATTTTCATACTCGGAAGGTTTTGATGGGCTGGGTCGGCTCTGCGCGTCAATTCGTCGAACAATGAACGGCGCAAGCTTGTCGTAAGCTGATATTCCTTGATAGTGAATCAAAGGCATTATTTGATGCGAATTCGTGCTGGTGCAGTGAATGTCGGATACGTTTGGTGCGGACGTAGCGTGCTGTGATAGTAAGGTTCTACGCCCGCTACCGCCCGTGGCCAATCTTGTAGATCTGCGTTAAGTTGTGGTTGAGAGGTTGAAAGGAGAGCGTCTTGAAGGGCGTTTTATACGTAATGGGCAGAACTCTGACGCGAGAATCGTCTGGGCAGCTATGAAAGAGCACTTTCATCACTTATTTCCTCCTACCGAGGCTGAGGTTCGCAGCATGTGGGAGAATGGACTATTCTCTTTTGATGCAAACGTATTGCTTAATATTTATCGGTATTCCGAGGAGACAAGTAAGGCTCTTCTCAAATTTATAACAACGCAAGCCGACAAGGTTCGTCTCCCCCATCAGTTTGCACTCGAATTCATGCGGAACCGCGCGAAGGTCATCGTTTCGCAAGCAAATAAATATCAGGCCGCATATCAGGAATTTGAAAAAATAGAGCAAGGGCTTCGCCCAAAAAGCGAGCATCCTCATCTTTCAGTCCAAGCACAGGAAGCGATAGCGCTTCTAAAGCGTGAGTTGTCCACTGGTCGGAAGCAGATAGAGGGCCTGATCTCAAACGACGATTACCTGAACTCACTTCATGAAGCGATCTCTGAAAAAGTCGGTCAGAAACCAAGTGAATCTGAATTGTCTGTGCTCTTCGAGGAAGCTGCCGAACGGTTTAAAGCAAGCATCCCTCCAGGGTTTGCAGATAAGAAAGATAAAAAACCACCTGAATGTTATGGCGACTACGTCGCGTGGAAACAGCTAATTAACATTGCGACAGCGGAGAAACGCGACCTGATACTCGTCACGGATGATGCCAAAGATGACTGGTGGCGGACGGAGAGCGGCCGAACGATTGGACCTAGGCCAGAACTTTTGTTGGAGTTCAAGCAGCTCTCTGGGCAGCGGGTGTGGCTCTATCCATCCGATAGGTTTTTATCTTCTGCTAAAAAATACCTAGAAGCGCAGTTTGATGAGAAGGTTATTGAGGAGGTTGGCGCTCGGGTCGCACAGAAGCGCGAGGAGGAGGAAGCTAAGCGTGCAAAGCCTGATGTGCCTCAATTAGATCCTTCAAGTGAGGATAAGCACTCACCATCGATATCCGATAAGCCCACAACTGCTCCTAAAAACAAAGGTATCTAAAATGGCTGTTCGGGTCTACTGCAACAATCCGCATGAACTGCTTGAAAGCATTAAAATAGCAATAGATGCGGGAGAGGTCGAGACATGGAAAGTCGATAGTGACGGCGATTTCACTCACTCTCCTACTCAGTGGGCGCATTTGGCTTGGATGCGAGCCACAATATTCGACGACCACATAACTTTTAATATCCTTGGATCGAAGACAAAAAAAATGTCGAGAACAGTTTACGCTGTTTATCACGGCCGCTTTATTGAGATGCTTCTTGCCCATTTTGACGGACAATTCACGAGGGCATCCGCTACTGCACTTCCGGCATCAAGCGACGTTATCTAACGGATAGAAAATTTCGCTTGGCTGAGATATCAAATGTTCTTTTTCGGCCGATGCAAGAACGATTAGTATCGAAAGAATGCTTGCTGACTGGCTGCTTGTATGCTGCGATAAAGCCCGACTGCATTGATACAATGCCGCTAGCCATGAAGTGAATGTAATTGCTTACTTCAGTAAGCGCTCCACTCCAGATGGGCTGCTGTCAACTCATATCAGGCACTCGCTATACTCCAGCCAATGTCTAGTTGAATTCGATGGCGGACAGCGGCCGCTGAAACCTTCAGTGGCCGTTTTACGCTATTTCTTTCCGAAACCAGACTGTCCGTTTCCGGCCCAATCACCCGCGAGAGATTGTGCTGCTCATGTCTGCTATGCTGAAAGCTGTTCGTAGGCTCGTATGCCCGACATTGGGGCGTATCTCGCCTGTCTGCTTCATATTCCTTGAGCGGACGGCAGCATAGGAGAGAAAACAGAATGTCGGCTCTGGGACGGCGTAGGTCAGAAGCGGTCATACATTGCAGGACCTCCGCCCCTTTCCTCGCAGCTTGGTCCAGCAAGTTCGTGAACAAGGGCGAGACCGTCAGCTTCGACTGGGGTAGAACGAAGGCGACAACTTCGGCAATGTTGATGTCGCGCATGTCATCGCCCGCTCCAAAACGGGAGACGAGATCACCAGCGGCGGTCGCGACAGCAAGAAATGGCATACCGCCGACGACACGCTGCCCGCTCGGCGCGGTGAATGAAAGGAGCGAGGGTCTAGGATGACGGGGGATAAGACCAAGGTGGTGACACAAGACGATCCGGCCCCCGCCGCCCCGCTGGCGGTGGACACGCCCGCCGAACCCAAGAAGAAGAAAACCAAGACCGCTCCCCAACCCGAAGCGACAGAAGGAGGCGCGTCAGCGTCTCGACAGCCTTTTCTCCGACCGATCAAACGTGTGGGTCATCCACTATTCCTGCGAGAGCTTCTATGATCGGCCGAACGGTGCATCACCGCGCATCACGTCGCTCGCGGTCCGCAGCCTCGACAGCGCGCAAACCCATTCCTTCTCCATTCATCAGGTCGCCGAACGGCTGCAGGTGCCGTTCGCCGAAATCGAAGCGCGCTACGACGAGCTAGAGCGGCAGATGCTCGACGCCTACTATCAGCACCTCGGCACCCACCGCGGCATGAAATACCTTCACTGGAACATGCGCGACATCAACTACGGCTTCGCCGCCATCGATCACCGTTATCAGGTGCTCGGCGGCACGCCGGTGCTGGTCGATGACGCCAAAAAATTCGACCTGTCCCGCATCCTCATCGAGATCTATGGGGTCGCCTATATCGGCCACTCGCGGCTCGAAAAGCTGATCGAGAAAAATGAGATACAGCCGCGCGACATGATGACGGGAGGCGAGGAAGCCCAGGCGTTCGTGGACGGCAATTACGTCGGACTCCATCAATCGACCCTGCGCAAGGTCGATGTCCTCGCCAACATTGCCGAGCGAACCCAGAACAAGCACCTCCTGACCAACACCACTTGGTGGGAAATGCATGGGGGGAGCCTGCGGACCGCCCTCGATTGGGTCGCCGACAACAAGCTGATCGCGCTCGTGATCGCCGTCGTCGGTCTCGTGCTCGCGATCTACACCATGGTCTGAGGGAGCAGGTCAGCTACTCGCCGTCGACAGGTCGAAATACAGCCGCTCAGGCATGTCCTGCCAGAAGTCGCATATTGCATCGGCAAACTGCCCAAAATGCTCGTCCGTCACGGTCAGCCATTCATGGTCGAGACCGAAGGCCATGCCCTCCGGCATCCATTGCCGGATCGGGTCGCGGACATATTCCCCGTAAAGCTTGGCGAGCTGGTTGAGGCTGCGACCTTTGCCATGCTTGTAGACGTTTACGACTAATTGCATCGCATCGATCTTCGCGTAGCAGGGCAGCGCTTTCACCGGCCAGCCAAATTGTTCGAAGACGTTCATGACGTCGGCCACCGGCGCCTTCCATATCTCCTTCTCGATCTTGTCGCCATCAAAGTCATGCCGAAGCTCGCGCTCGAGATGCTCGCGCACGGTCTTGTCCCATTGGTGAAACATCCCTGCGAGACCGCCCAGCAGCATCTGCTTACGCAAGTCCGTCAGGGCCTGATAGTGCGCGCTCCCTTTATCATAGGCCGCCTCGGCGATGTCGGCCATGTCGATCTCACCATAGCCTGGCGCCTGACTCATCTGCTGATAGGCTTCTTCGGTGTGACGGTCGGCCTGCCCTTCGAGATCGTCAAACTGCGACAAAATACGCGACCGCATCTGTTCGACGTAAAATTCGTGGAGCGCAATGTGATGGGTCCGCGCCTGACTCCAAAGGTATAGTTGAGCACGTCGCATCATCGCCTCTCCAGCATCCATTCTGATCTTACAAAACGAGTTCTTGTATAATAATCGGCCACGTCCGCTTTCCAAAACAGGAAGATCCTGTTTGTTCATCCGAGAAGAAGGCGATAGCTGCGGCTACATTTCTGTGCCAAACTCGAAACACATGCCTCTCCTTCGCCTCGCCGTCGAATTTGCTGCCCTCTATCTCGGTGGCCCCTTTATAATCCTCGAACTCCGCCGTCCCGGCATCCTGTTCGCGCTCATCTGGGTGACGGCTATCGCGGCGTTTCTCGCGATCCGGGGCGAAAAGGCCACAACCTCATGACGTGCGTCGCGAACTGCGAGTCATCTTCCTGCGTTTCGCGATCCTCGCGCCAGTTATCGTGGCGCTGACGGCATGGTTCTGGCCCGAGACATTCCTCAGCCTGCCGCTTCAGAAACCGCGCTTCTGGCTGCTGATCATGGTGCTCTATCCGGTGCTGTCGGTATGGCCGCAGGAAGTGCTCTACCGCGCATTCCTGTTTGCCCGGTATCGCCCGCTGTTCCGCAGCGACAAAGGCATCATCACCGCAAGCGCACTCGCTTTTGGCTTCGCCCACGTGATCTTCCTAAACTGGATCGCAATCGCCATGACCGCCATCGGCGGCCTACTCTTCGCCCGCAACTACGCACGCCACCGGTCGCTGCGTCTGACTTGCCTAGAACACAGTCTCTATGGTTGCCTGATCTTCACCGTAGGCCTCGGCCGCTTCTTCTACACAGGCGCCGCCTGGCACCACTGAGAGCGCTAGCCGACCGGGCCGGAGCCGCCGTTCGCCCGTCTCGGCACTTGCAAACCAACGCCCCTGAATCTAGCAGGGCCGCCACGTCAGCGTTATGGAAGATGTCCAGTTCCGGCGTCTTGCGCGGGCAGTTCGGGCAGGATCAGGGCGACGACCGACACCCTGGCGTACCGCTGGTTAAACGGCGCCAGGATCGGCCGAAATCAATCCTTGCACGCCATGACATGTCTGCTTCGAGAAAAGGTGATGCCGCGCTCTGACGTCCGACAGGTAGGCGGAAGCCGACATGGTTCTGAATAAATAAGCCCTCCGTTCGACAAGGGGTCAGGCATGAGCAGAAAAAAGTCCATCAAAACAACTTGTTAATCGCGCTTTATTCTCAGCTTGTGATTTCTGCAAGTTGAGAAGCAATCCTGCCCCCGCAACCAACGACGCTTGCGAATGACCATTCGCCACATTTCGCCGAGATCGTAGGGTGCGGTTCCCCGAAACCATGAATTGATCAATATTATCAGTATGTTAAGTCGACCGTAAGGGTGGCTTTTTGCATTCCGGACATACGCGCAGGATGCACATAGGATGCAAATGGGACTGAAAGTGCAGCGTAGGTTGGGCTGATTTCACGTGTGCGTGATCATTTTCGCATGGCCTTCCAGGTCCGGTCACGTCGCCGCTCGGGCGTTCGAAGCGACTGATCTGATTCTCCTGGCAGGCAGGCCAGCAGGATCCCAAAAAAATCAGGTCGCAGATCAAGGAAAACTGCGGGTGACAGCGCTCAGGAAGGTGCAGCCCGCTATTTTCTGCGTGCAAGGCACAACATCTGGTGTCACGATGTCTCCATAGACACAATATGAGCGACTGTGGCCCGAAGGTTGACCATGCTCGCCCGCAGAATGGAGCCGGTGCATGGACGGAGATTTCTCGCTGTTTACGGGCGGGCAGGGCGGTCGCAAGGCCGTTCGTAATCCGTTTGAAGGGGCATTTGGAACCCGACCCGTCGCAGCCCGTCCACTGGATCGCGGCATGGGAGAAGCGGTCGGTCGCCGGACTGTATTTCGTCCTTCCGACCGTGAGGATTTCGGGCGCGTGGCCGACCGTGTGGCCGAAGGCAACGCCGGATTGCTGGCCACGGTGGGGGACGTGGAGATCATGCAACTCCGTAACGCCATCGCTACGGGAGCGCTGCTCACATCGGGCCGCCACCTTCAGCATGGCGACAGCACGCAGCCGGACCGCAACATGGAGATGTTTACCAACTGCGCCACGGCCATCTGCTCTTTTGCGAAATTCTACCTGCTGCTCAACGGCTCCGGCGTCGGACGGACCTATGATGATGAGCTGTGTGTGGTGGATTGGGGGCAGGCCCCGGACGTGAAATTCGTCCTCTCGCCCGACCACCCGGACTACCCGCATGACCGCGCCGACCTGCTGCGTTTTGGTCTTGAGATGCAGATCCTGCCCTGGGGCATGGCGCTGGAAGCCTTCGATGCGGAGAGAGAGGCGCAGGTCCGCGCCTTTCTGGTCGCAACCGTGCTGACTCGCCCCCCGGAGGGCAGCGATCTCCTCCACGTCATCGAGGACAGCCGGGAAGGTTGGGGCAAGGCGGTCGAGACGATCGAGGCAATGGCTTTCCGTGGTGAACGTGACCGCACATTAGTGCTGGATTTCAGCGCCATCCGCTGTGCCGGCAGCCCGATTGCGGGCATGCAGGGGCGACCTGCTTCGGGACCAGTGTCGTTGCTGCGTGGGCTGCTCAATGTACGTCAGCACGTGATCGAAGCCGCTCGCGCAGGCGCAATGCCGCTATGGGAACAGGCGCTGCGGGTGGACCATTATCTGTCGGTCGAGGTGCAGGTCGGGGGGGCGCGTCGGGCGGCGCGCATGGCCACCAAATCATGGCGTGATGTGGATGTGTTGTGCTTCATCCGCGCCAAGGAGGAAGGCGGCCTGTGGACAGCCAACCACTCCGTCATGGTGGACGCCGAATTCTGGGGTTACGTGAACGATCCCACAAAAAATGGCCCGTTGGCCAACCATGCCCGCATGGTGTTTGCGGAGGCCACACGGTGCGCATGGGTCAATGGTGAGCCTGGCTTTATCAACGGTGACCAGCTGGAAGATAACCGAACCGGCAGCGCGCGGCTCAAGCAGGTCCATGCGGATGGACGGGATTTCCGCTCGCATCGCTATCAGGCCACCGAAGGGGCCGCGCTGCTGGCCGATCTGGCGCAGCGGGCCACGTCCGCGCATTTTCCGGTCACGACCAACCCGTGCGGCGAGATCACGCTGCACGTTACGGGTGGTTATTGTGTGATTGGTGATTTCGCCCCGCTGCTGGCCTGCCCTGTGGCGCCAGAGGAAGTGATGCCCGGTCAGGTCTCAGCCGAAACGGCGGACATATGGGATGCCCGTGTGCGGGATTCCGTGCGGCTGGGCGTGCGCTTCCTGCTGCGTGCCAACCGCATGGACGCACTCTATGTCGAGGAAGTGCGGCGGACCAACCGGATCGGTATCGGTCCGACGGGTCTGCATGAATGGGCATGGGTGCGCTTCGGTCTCGATTTCAACGATCTGCTGGATGAGGACCGCGCCGCTCCCTTCTGGAATGCGGTGCGGGAACTCTCCACCATCGCCAAAAGCGAGGCGAATGCCTATGCGCGCGAGACCGACACCGCCCAGCCGGTTACGGTCACAACGGTAAAGCCCGCAGGCACCACGTCCAAACTGTTCGGTCTGACCGAAGGCGCACATCTGCCTGCACGGCGGCAATATCTTCGCTGGGTGCAGTTCAAGGGCGTAAGGCGCGAAGATGGCACGTGGGAGGCGGGAACCGACCCGTTGCTGCCTGCTTACGAGCACAAGGGCTATCCTGTGCGTTCGCTCCGCAGCTTTCCCGGCATGAGCATTGTGGGCTTTCCCACCGTGCCACGTATCCAGCGTCTTGGAATGGGCGAGCGCGTGGTCACTGCCCCTGAAGCCATGCCCGAGCAGCAGTATCGGTGGCTGGAACTGCTGGAGAAATACTGGATCGGGGCGGAGCAGGGCAATCAGGTATCCTATACGCTCAAGATCTATACCGACCGGCATGATCTTGACGGTTTTCGCGCCATGGTCGCGGCCAATCAGCCGCATGTGCGCTGCTGCGCCGTGCTGCCCAGCCGCCCGGATTCCGGCCTTGGTTACGAATATCTGCCGGAAGAGGAAATCTCGGCAGGCAAATTCGCTGCCATCACCGCCATGATTCAGGATGACGAGGTGCGTGAAGTGGTGGATCTGCAATGTGCCAGCGGCGTCTGCCCGATCTGAGGATGGTGCAGTCAGGTATCCAGCGCAGGAGGGTGCCGAGAAACCCCATTGACAGACTCTGGTCCCGAAGGCTTTGACCTGCACAGCTAATGCGGTCTTAGCGGATCGTACTTTCGTATGCGTTAACGTGAAACAACGCGCAGAAACTGACGGCAATATGCTGGCAGCCTGTGCGTCTGTGCATCCACAGTCACCGGTCTGTCGGCACGACAAGGATACACAGTCATGACAATGTTCCAGTCCTTTTTGAATCGCGGTGATGGTCCCGAGATAAGGCGCGTTCGCCATGAACTCGTGAGACGCTGTCTTGAGGTTCTCGCTGTCGAGCGCCTCACCCCGCACATGATCCGTGTCACGCTGGGCGGACCCGAACTGGCGGGTTTCACCAGCTCATCCCCTGATGATCATATCAAGATATTCGTGCCCGGCCTGGATGGCGCACCAACCCGCCGTGATTACACGCCACGCCGCTATGACCCGCAGAACGGTACGCTGCTTCTGGATTTCGTCAATCATCATGGTGGTCCAGCGGCGGCCTGGGCGCGGGCCGCCAAACCGGGGGACCGGCTGGAGATCGGTGGTCCGCGTGGGTCGCAGATTATTTCCGGCCCGATCGATCACTGGCTTCTGATCGGCGACGAAACGGCATTGCCCGCGATCGGGCGGCGCGTTGAGGAACTTCCTGCCCAGACGCCGGTCACCACGCTCGTGGCTGTGCCGGGACCAGAAGACGAGCAAGTTTTTGCCACATCAACTCACCATGTCGCCCATTGGGTCCATCGTTCCATGGATCAGGCGGATGAAGCCACGGCTATTCTTGCCGTGCTGAAAACTCTGGAAATCCCGGATCGCACTTTTGTCTGGGTCGGCGCTGAGGCCCGCGTGACGAAAGCCGTGCGCCAGCATCTTCTCGATGAACGCAGGATTCCGGCGCAGTGGATCAAGGCGTCTGGTTACTGGGTGAAGGGCCAGGCCGACGCGTCCGTCAAGCATGTCGGGGATGAACGCTGAGGAGCCGCAGATGACAGATTGCTCACGCTTTCCCGCCCCTGACGATACGGTCGAGGATTTCCGGCGCCGTTACGCCCGCGAACATCCGAACACAGTCAGGCCGTCGCCCGTATGTTCCGGGAGATGTTCAATCCTTACCGCCCGTCATTGACTGGCCAAGCCTCGATGCGGCAACCCGGAAGCGTGTCACGTCTCTGCCAATCTGGGATATTGCGGTCGAAACCGAAGGCAAGGCCAGCCTGCACATGGGGGCGTATGCGGACAGACTGACCGATGCGGACATGACCGACACCATCCTTCGCAACGCGTGGGAAGAAAACCGGCATAAGGAAGTCCTCACGCGTCTTGTGGAGGTTTATGGCATCCTCCTCGCCAAGGAACCGCCCTAATTGTTCCGCATGATGCCGAGTGGGCATATATGGTCACCGGTTTCTCGGAGTGCGTCGACAGCTTCTTTGCCTTCGGGCTTTTCGATCTTGCCAGGCGTTCCGCTTTTTTCCGCAGGAACTGATCGAGACCTTCGAACCTGTCATGCAGGAGGAATGCCGGCATCTTCTCCTTTTTGCCAACTGATCGGGCTGGCATCGTGCCACGTTTCCCGTATGGCAACGCCCCCGGTTCAAACTGAGGGTCATCGCGATTTGGGTGTTTCTCGCCTATGAACGGATCGGCATGGTCCACAGCGTGGGCGGAGAGGGAAATACCCGTGAACAGGACGCCAATTTTACCTCGTTGGGGGGGAGAATGTTGCAAATGTCGATCTTGCTCTGCCTGAATTGCTGGATCTCTGTATTGCTGAAAATGAGCGCCAGTTTGCCGGCTGCGATGGCCGCCTGAAGCGTCCATGGGTAGTACCACTGCTTGTGCTCGGGCAATCAGAGGTGTGCTGCGTAAGGGGCAGTCCGTTTCCACATGGGGCGCTTCAAAAGGCGGTGCCGCTATCAGTCCCAAAACAGGTGGCGTGCTTCTCTTCCTCCTCAGCGCAATTGGTTGCGCATTATGGGCGTGGCGTCGAAAGGCAGCCGATCGTCTAATACGCGCGCATTACGAAGGAACGGCTTCAGCCGGGGAGGAAGGGGACAATGGACAATGTAATGAACAGCAATCTGGCCAGAACTGTGCTGACACTCTCTCAGTTCGTAGCCCAGAAACTCCTGCATTATGGCTCCGATCTGGCGCAAGAACGGCAGGTGAATCTCTCCATTGCTCTTGTAGATCACAGTGGGGTTTTCTGGCATTCGGCCGGATGGATGAGGCGCCAGTTGTCACAGTTGACGTGGCGATCGGAAAGGCCCGCACTGCGGCGTTCCTTGGTGCGCCCTCCAAGGTGTTCGAGGACATGATCAACGCGGGCCAGTCTTCCATGACGACCGCGCCTGGAATTCTGCCCCTGCAGGGCGGCGTACCCCTCGTTTCAGAAAAAGCCGTAGTCCGTGCGGTCGGCATCAGCGGGCCCACGGGTGAGGAGGATCAGGCGATTGCCAGTCTTATTTCTGAGGCTCCGAACAAATTATAGGCCTCAGACCGTCTCGCAATGCGTGGGGCGTTTAGGGTCAGGACTCATTGATCAGAGCCAGAAGATGACGGTGGCAGCAAATGCAATGGCGGAGAAGAAGGCTGTGGGCCATCTGTCGTAGCGGGTCGCAACGCGGCGCCAGTCCTTGAGGCGTCCGAACATGATCTCTATGCGGTTGCGCCGCTTGTCGTATTTGACAGCCCTGTTCCGGGATTTTCGGCCCGGGATGCAGGGCTTGATGCCCTTTTCCTGCAAGGCGTCCCTGAACCAGTCGGCATCATAGCCCCGGTCGGCGAGTAGCCATTGGGCCTCCGGCAACTCATCGAGCGGAGCGGCGGCACCGATATAATCACTGACCTTGCCTGCGGTCATGAAGAAGCTCAAAGGACGGCCGTTCGCATCGATAATGGCATGAAGCTTGATGTTCATGCCGCCTTTTGTGCGGCCGATCAGGCGGCCTGCATCCCCTTTTTTATACGCAGGCTGGAAGCCGTGCGGTTCGCCTTCAGATAGGTCGCGTCGATCATCACCGTCTTGCGATCGGAAGCCTCGGGCGCAGCCAGACCTTCCATCATCCGCAGGAAGACGCCCTTGTCACCCCACCGCTTCCAGCGATTGTAGAACGTCTTGTGTGGTCCATAGTCTTTCGGCGCATCCCGCCAACGCAGCCCATTGCGATTGACGAAGATAATTCCGCTCAGCACCCGACGATCATCTACCCGGCGCTTGCCATGACTTTTCGGAAAATACGGCTCAAGCCGCGCGATCTGCTCGTCCGTCAGCCAGAACAAATCACTCATCCTTCAGGGCTCCTTCATGGGAAGTCTGATTCATGCCAGCCCTTAAAAATCAATGAGTCCTGACCCTAGGGCACAATGCCTCCCCTCCACCTTGCTGGGGTGACCTCACATGTTTTGCAATGAGATCACGTCACGAATTTGGTAGGCGTAAACCGCATAAAGCCTAGAGATATCGCACGGAAATCATATGGGTTCCGGGTGGGGAAAATTTCACCAGTTATAGGTAAGATTGCCATAAACGTGGCGGCCTTGACCAAGGTAACAAGTCCCCCCAGCCCCACAAGTAGTGATGTAATACTTGTTCGTCAGGTTGGACATCGCCAGTTGGGCTTTCAAACCATGCAAGAAGGATGCTGCTTCACCAAGATCATAATGCGCGCCGACATCGAATAGGATATAGGCAGGAGCCTTAAAGGATTCGACGTTGCCAGCGTAATTGAACCCCACATAGCGCATTCCCCAGTTGATACCGAGCCCTCTGATCCAAGACGTCGGCAGCGTGTAGTCAAAAAACATAGAAAACATATTACGCGGAACTTGAGGAACAACTTTTCCCTCTTCGGATACAGCTGCTCCATAATATTCATTTGTGTATGGATTGTATTTTCTGGCCGTCAAATTTGTTTTCGCAAAACGGGTGTCAGTGTAACTATAAGAAGCAAGTACCCGCAGGTCACGCGTAATATTCGCATTCGCCGAGACCTCGAAACCCTGAGAGCGCACACGACCTGCATCCTCTGAATATCCGGTATGGACGAGATCAGCAATCAGGTAATGATCTTCATTGATTCGAAAAGCCGAAGCCGTAATCAGAATATCCCTGTTTGGAACTTTGTATTTCAGACCAGCCTCCATCTGTTTGCCTTGTAAGGGTGCGATGAGGCGCCCTTGCCAGTTAGTCGTGTCCTGAGGTGTGAACGACGTTGCATAGCTGAAATAAGGCGAAAGACCGAAATCAAAATTGTAAATCAGGCCAGCCCGCCAAGTAAATTTGCTTTGAGAATTAGATGTTTTTTGTCCCGATGCAGGGAAAGAATTCTCATCGTTAAACCAGTCCTGACGGCCGCCCAGTATAATCGAAAGCCTTTTCCACTTAATCTGATCCTGAAAGTAGACACCCTGCTGAAAATAACTATATTTTCCATAATTATAAGGGCTATCTACATTGCATCCAGAACTTGTAGATACATTCAGACACGGCGTGAATTGTGTCGCTTGCGGATTATAGAGGTCGATCACCGCGTCCGTTGATGAGATTATATTGGTTTGATTGTAATCATAATGACGGAAATCTGAACCGACGACCCATGTGTTCCTTACATTTCCGATTCCGACATCACCATAAAAACGCGTATCAAACGCGATGCTTTCGGATACAAAATTGCGTGTTTCCGGTGTGTAATATTGTAAGTTCGGGTTTCTACTATCCACTCCACCATCATTATATGAATCCTTGTCTTTTTGTATGGATTTTTCGTATCTCAAAACCTGACTGAAATTGATATATTTGTTAAATTTATGCTTGAACTGATATTCAAACATCGCATCTTTTATAGAGTCTTCATTCCAGTTGGCCAGACCCGCGAATGTGCTGCGCGAGATCCGACGATAGCCATCCGTAATCAACGTGCCGAGCGCTGGATATTGAGCACCCGCATTTTTTCCGGCGGCGGGTGTGTAGCTGTAGGAACCTATGAGCGTCAGGGCCGTCTTGTCGTCGATATCCCATGTCAGGGACGGTAGAACACCGACGCGTTTGTAGTGATTATAGTTCGTCTGAATGTCCTGCGTGTTGCCGATCGCGGCAATACGGTAACGGACATTGCCCGATTGCGTAACCTTATCACTGACGTCCACCGTCGTTTCGTAACGGTTCCAGTTACCAAAGCCGACCGATACCTGATGTAGCGGTGTATCAGTCGGTTTTTTCATGGTCATATCGACCAGTCCACCCGGCGCGGACTGGCCGTACATGACGGAAGGTGGCCCGTTGAGCACTTCGATCCGTTCAAGAAAGGAGGTCTCACCGGATGTCAGGGAGGTACTCATCAGCCCGTCAACGAACTGTTGCGTGCTGAAGCCGCGCTGCTTTATCGCCCCTCCACTGCCGAGCGCCTCGCCGGAGGAAAAAGATCCATAGGGCTCCGAATAAACGCCGGCGCTGTAGCGCAACGCTTCCTGTATGTTCTGTGGTTGCTGGTCAATCAGTTGCTGCTTGGTGATTACGTAAATAGAGGTTGGTATTTCAGTAATGGGTGTATCAGTTTTTGTACCTGCCATCGTGGTTGTCGCAACATAACCCACACCTGGACCGGTCGGATCTTGACGGGTGACAGCTCCGCCTACGCGGACCGGGCCAAGCGTAATGTTGGCAGTGGCTTTAAAGAGTGAAATTTTATTGCCGTCGAGCCGGTAAGTCAGGCCGGTTCCGTTCAGAATTTGTCCCAGGGCCGCATTGACTGACATTGTCCCGGAAAGAGCCGACGAACGAAGGCCGTCGCTCAACTGTGTGCTGTAAGCGAGTTGTGCCCCTGTTGCATTCGACAAAGTGACGAGTGCCGATGACAGTTTCTGAGCAGGAATATTCAATGTGAATGTCCGCTCGGCCGCAGCCGCAGGAGCCTTTGTATCGGCTGCTGCTGCCCTCAGGGGGGCGATGACAATGGATGCGAGCGCCGTTGTCAGGCCAAGGATGCGCATCAGGTAAAACGTCGCCAGGGGCGCTCTGATCGCGTTTTCTCTGGGATTTATGGAGAGCAGATCGGCACCGGCCGTCGCGATCTTTGGCTGCATGGTTTCTTACCGTCGTCCTTGTGTAAGGGGCAGTGCCCGGCGTCATATGCAAATGCGAAAAAATCGCACCTATTGTTAAAGACGGACGACGAACGGCACTGGTCGGCGGTGAGGCGTTTTTTCTGTGATTTTTTTAGATGCCTGGTCAGCTTGCGGCGGACAGGGTGACAAGCCAGGGCGTGAAATGCCGAATGCGCAGGCGAAGCGACCCGGCAAGAATGTCAAGCGCCGCATCGGGATCGTTGGCGTCAAGTGCTACTGTCACGGGAAGATTACGCAGGCGGCTTTCCGTGAGGAGAATACGGCCCCGTCGATAGCGTGAGAGTTCTGTCGTCAGGTCGGCCAGTCTCATGCCGTCGGCGACGATCCGGCCATTGCGCCAGCCCAGGATGGAAGCCGTATCCACCGTCAATGGCCCCTGGGCTCCATCTGTCATGCAACGCATCTGCTGACCTGCCGTCAACAGGATGCCTCCTGATGGTGGGGCGACAGTCAGTTCATGTTCTATAGCCGTCACCAAAGTGGTGTCATCCAGACGGTTCACGTCAAATTTGGCGCCTGCTGTTTGTGTCACAGCGGGACCAGCGTTCACGATGAACGGTCGTAAAGGGTCGTGTCGGGCGGTGAAAAGAGCCTCTCCTTCATGGAGGGTAATACGGCGGGCCTGCGGTGACCATGAAACGGAGATCGCCGAACTGCGGGCGAGTTCTACGAGTGAGCCGTCCGCGAGCGTCACGGTTTTACTCGCGCTTATGCCTGTCCTGTGGTCTGCAAAGATCTCGGGGTGGGTCAGGAGATAGCTGCCTCCAGATGCCATTCCAACAACGGTCGCGGCTGCCCCGGTTATCATACGGCGGCGGGTAATCCGGGATGTGCCCGTGTCATTAGCAGCCTGAACAGGCTTTTCGGCTGGCGGAGATATAATCAGCGCTGGCGCAAGATCATCAAGGCGAGACCACAGGCCTTTTGCGCGTTCCCAGGCCTGTTTCTCTCTTTCCCCCCGGTTGAACCATAATTCGAAGTCGCGTTTCTCTTCATCCGTTGTATCGGCGTCATTCAGGACCACCAGCCATTGGCGCGCTTCCTGCCGGATCTGGGCATCGGATTTATGTTGCGTCATGGTGTTCGTGGTCTTTCTGGATATCCGGCAAAGATCTTGTCGATGGTCTCCGTCCAGCCACAGACGCGGTATGAACGGTCCTCTATACAGAAAGACGGATGGCGAGCAGGGACGGGAGGAGAAACAGAAATTATTTTTCTGGCTCGCCTGATGGTGGTTCCAAAGCATCTTCCACTGCGGCTAGGGCAGTCATCATATGGTTCATGACCATATGTCGGGTCATACCGAGCATTCCACCAATCTTGTGGTAGGAAAACCCCTCGAATTTGGAGAGCATGAAAATCTCGCGACTGTGTGGAGGAAGAGTAGCGAGCACCGCATGCAAGCGTTCGATCTGGTCACGCTGGATCGTGGCGTCTTCGGGTGAAACAGTTTCAGAGACAACATTTTCTGTCTGAATATCATCTGCCTGAACTTCGATGCCAAGGTGGGCGCGTCGCAGGTGGTCAATCGCAAGATTGGTGGCAATCCGGTAGAGGTATTTCGCCGGATTGTCCGGCATGATGGCGCAGCCACCTCTCGCAATCCTGACCCACACGTCCTGAGTGAGGTCTTCGGCAAGTTCACGGTTGCCCAGTTTCTGGAGCAGGAAGCGTAACAGGCCGGGTCTCTGCTCAGAGAATATTTCCGGCCAGGTTCTGGAACCGGAACCTGTCATATTCAGCCACCTTCTCTCCTCGTGCCGTTCGCACACAGGTGAAGTCGGACATTAATAATCTTGCGAACAAATCGCAATACGGCCCAAGATTGAGCGGATATGCGTTTTCCAGAGGTCAGTTTCATGGAACAATCCGCATATTGCGTTGGATACGGGTTTCCTGCGGGGATGTTTTAAAGAAGTGAAATAATGCCAGATCCAGACAGTATAGGGAGATCGCCAACATGTTCTGGTAATGGTCAGATATAGGTCTGTAGCCACTTCCAGTATACTGCTCTCATGACTGCCGCGTGATTGGTCGCTCACTCGTAAGTCTCGTCACGAGCAAGCAATAGCCGTCGTCGCTCTGCTTCATGGTGTAATTTTGTCCTCTTGTCTGGATAGACGTTGTTCGCTACCAAAATGATAATGGCTCGCAATTGAGTCTGGCAAATCAATGGTCGGGGCTGGCGGGTCAATCAGGGGAATTAAGCGTGGGATGTCGAACAACGTATCCATACTGAACAAGGCTTTCGTGTCGGAGCGTAATGCTTTGGGGCGTCTCTTTCAGAAGATGGGCACGAATGTCGCGCCTGACGATCTGCTCCAGACTCTTTGGCTTCGCATTCAAAGAGTTGCCGAAAATCCTCCGATCCATAACGGCAAGGCATATCTGTTTCGTCTTGCTTCCAACCTCGCAATCGACCAGGGCCGTGCAGATGCTCGGGTCCAGCGTTTGCAGGATGAGGCGCGGTCGATCCTCTATGGAGAGGAAAGCAGTATGCTGGACGTCGAAAAAGAATTTCTGGCGCGCGAAGAACTTGAGCGTGTCATTGCGGCCGCCAGGAATTTGACTGAGCCGACCCGTACCATCTTTTGGCTCAACCGTATTAAAGGGATGCCGATGGGCGACGTCGCCAGAACGATGAGCGTCTCGCGCACGACCGCCGATAAGCATCTGAAACGTGCTATGGCGCAGCTTGGCGATGCGCGAGACGGCTGATATTTTCTGTATAATGGGTGAGAGAAACGGGTGCGAGAAACGTCTCTTTCTTGCCGGGTAAATTATCAACGGCTCTGAAAGCAGGCATGACTGATTTCAACGCATCTCATGACCGTATGACAACGGAGGTGGCTCGCCATTGGATAGCCCGTCTCGCTTCGGGCGATATTTCCGAACAGGAGATGGCTTTCTACAAGTTGTGGGTGACGAATGAAAAACATCACGAAGCCTTTCAGCATGAACTCAAACTATGGCGCAGTCTGAACCAGATCGCAGATAGTCTGGCTCCAAACACTCCTATTCCCGTTCAAGCTGCGAGTATGAAACAGAGGCGACGAAGGATCGTTGTCGCATCCGTGTCCGCCATTGCAGCCTGTGTTGCTCTTCTGCTGACTGTGCCGGACATCGCCATGCACCTGCGCGCCGATGACTGGACGACGAACCATATTGAGGCGCTGGTTTTGCCTGATGGTTCACACGTTGTTCTTGATGCGGATACAGCCCTTGCCGTGCATTACAAATATGGAGCGCGTAACGTCGCGTTATTGCGCGGTCGAGCCTGGTTCGACGTCAAACATGACGCAGAGCATCCATTCAGGGTCGAGACGGGAGGAAGTATAACCGAGGATATCGGAACGGCGTTTGAAATTGATCGGCGCATGACAGACGAAAGGGTCGAAACCGCTGTGCAAAGCGGTTCAGTGCGTGTTTCCTCCCGCGATAATGACTCCTCCGTCATCCTGACTGCCGGACAGCGGGCCGTGTGGCGTGGAAACCATGTTTCACGGGAGACTGATATTGCGCCTGATTCTGTAGCCTCGTGGCGGGATGGGCAGCTTATGTTGGCCTCTGTGTCTGTTCGCTCGGCAGTCCAGACGATCGCCAGATACCGAAATGGCAGGACATTCATTTTAGGCGATATCAACGATTTGCCTCCTATCACTGCTTTGGTGGATGCCCATAACCCAGATGATGCGCTGGCAGCCCTCGCGTCTGGAACATCCATCGCACTCTATCATTTGCCGGGTGACATCGTGATCGTGCGTAGAAAAAACTAAAAAAACGTACCCGGGGGTTTGGAAGCGGCGCACGAGAAGCGTCTTAGGAATGCAAGAGGTAAGAACGCCTCGCAATTGCAGTTTTGAGAGCCGCATTCCTGGAGGGTTTTTCGTTGTCGCATGTTCTTCCGACCGGGCGTCGTCTCGGCATCTCGATGATGCTGGCGCTGGGAACGTCGCTTCCCGCACTGGGCGGTTCACCAGCTTTCGCCCAGCAAGGACAGTCCTTCACTTCTGCGATTAACATGGACATCCCTCGCCAGTCGCTCTTGTCTGCATTGCAGGCTTTCTCACGCCGAACGGGCATACAGGTGGTTTATACGGCTTCAATTGATGCGGGAATCACGTCGGCCGGCATTTCGGGCGATTTTGATGCGATGACTGCCCTGTCACGCCTACTTTCCGGGACTGGAGTGACATTTCGTCAGTCTGGGAGAAATGCGGTCGTTCTGACGAAATCCTCTGCCAACATAACGCTTGGCCCGGTCCGTGTCGGCGGCACTGTTGCGCATCAGGATCCTGCAGGTCCGGGGGTTGGCTACGTTGCCGAAAACACCATGACCGGATCGAAAACTGACACGCCTCTTATAGAAATTCCAAATTCGATTCATGTCATTACCAGACAGCAGATGACTGATCAGCAGCCTCAGAACGTTATGGAGGCTCTCCGCTACAGCCCGGGCGTTCGTGTGGAAGCTCTTGGCTCCTACGCCAACGGGGTGGCAAGTGGTCAGAACAATGGAAGCATTATCCAGCGTGGATTTGCGACGGCTCAGTTCGTGGACGGCCTGCGCTCCTATTCGAACAGCGCCGGCGAAACGTCATTCATTGATCGTATTGAAGTCATGAATGGGCCGGCTTCTGTGCTCTATGGGCAGACAACACCCGGTGGCATGATAGGCATGAGTCTTAAAAAGCCGACCAGCACTCCTCTGCATAACGTGACCCTCGGTTTTGGCAACTGGGGGCGTTACGAAGCAACAGTTGATGTAAGCGATAAAATTACACAATCGGGGAATGTACGGTATCGTGTGGCGGCCATCGGCGTGACGCAGGGTACTCAGACAAATCATATCGATTACCATCGCGTCGGTATTCTGCCCTCCATCACATGGGATATCGATCCCAGAACGAATCTGACACTCGTTGCGAGTTATATGTACACTCCGGGAGATGGAACAAATCCGATGCAGATTCCGCCGGAGGTGCTGCTGAACATCAATCATTACGGACGGATACCGCGCAGCCGTTTTCTGGGCGATACGAACTGGAATGAGTCAGGTCAGAAGGATGCGATGATTGAATACCAGTTCAGGCATACTTTTAACCGCTGGCTGGATTTCAGCCAGAATCTCCGCTGGGAAAGAAATCAGTCATTCGCGAAAGAGCTCGTGATCGGAGCCGGCATGGTCACGGATGAACTTTATTCCCGGCGGGCAAACAATTCTTCCGCTACGAACACAAATATAGGTCTCGATACGAGGTTTGGAGGAAAAATACCCATCGGAAAAGTAACAAACACATGGATTGTGGGGAGTGATTTCCGGGATTATTTTACCAACGGCGGAAACATGATCGATTATACGCCAGGAAACAACGGCTTCCCTGGAGAAGACGGATACAGTATTGTGAATGTCTATAATCCGAAAAGCAATTATATCCCGTGTATGAATATTCATTCTTCGCAATGCGATGTGTATGGGTACAACAGTCATGATGGATATTTTCAGGAGGGCATCTATTTCCAGGATCAGTTTAAATATAAGGGTTTATCGATCATTGCCGGAGGTCGCCAGGACTGGGTGGATTTTCACGGATATACGGATTACCAGGATAACGAGACTGCAGATCATTCCATAAGTTATAGCAGAACAAGTCAGTTACCGAGGCCTCAGAGCGCCTTCACATGGCGTGTAGGCATAGTGTACGAGTTCGACTTTGGTCTGGCGCCTTATTTCAGCTATTCAACTTCTTTCGTGCCACAGACAGGACGAAACTGGAAAGGCGTGCTGTTTCCGCCTCTGACTGGCAAGCAACTGGAAGCCGGACTCAAATACCAGTCGCCTGATCATAATATTTTTCTTCAGGCTGCTGCCTTCAGGATTAATGAAGATAACTACCTGGTCAATGATCCGCTTCATGAGAATTATTCAGCTAATGCCGGTCAGGTCAGGTCTCAGGGTTTTGAATTGTCTGCCAACGCCAATATCACCCGTGATCTGCGGTTTATGGCGTCCTATACATATGATCAGGCAATATATAACAAAACCAACCTGAGTGATACGCAGGAATTTGCTGATGGTACCGAAGGGATCACCATTTCTGAAAAAGGGAAACAGATCGAATCCGTCCCCCGGAATATGGTTTCGGCTTTTCTGGACTACACTTTACCTGCCCAAATTTTTAAAGGTTTTGGAGTGAACGGTGGGATTCGCTACACTGGATCCACTTTTTCGGACGCTGTCGGAAGTTTTAAAATCCCGGCTTATGTTCTTTTCGACATCGGCGCACATTATGATTTTGGGAACGCGTCACCGCTTCTGAAAGGTCTTAGGGCTCAGTTAGCGATTTCAAATCTGACCAATAAATATTATGTCGCTTCCTGTGGCGGAACCTATTCCTGCTACCTTGGTCAGGGAAGAAAAGTTTACGGTAACCTGTCGTATAACTGGTAAAATTTAATCACTCTAAATTACCGCATCTTTTCCCCATTAGATTCAACACCGCCCCACGTCTCAATGTCAAAATCGAGGGGCAGCCTCGCTGCAATTCCCGCAGGTCAAGCGGCGGCCGATGCACGGCGACTTACGGATAGGAAATAGTGCTTCTTGCTGATGTGTCCGGCCCGCTTCACGCCAATGTCCTCCCATTTTGCTGAGCCCCTGAAAAAGAAGACGTCTGGGAGAGCCGGATTCAGTAACAAAAAGAAGACGCGATGTTGCGAACGATTATTAGTTATGGTATCAAAACCCGCGGTTCAACATATGTCGGGCAACCTCAGTCGTGACCAAGGGGCGTATCAGCGGGCTGTTTTCGCACCATCGGCGCGAACTCACCGACTATATCGACAGGCGGTTGCGTGATCGCGACCTTGCCGCAGATTTCGTGCAGGAGACGTTCCTGCGCTTTGTCGAGCATGGCGATATGTTGCCTGCCGGAGCATGCCGCGCCTTCCTGTTCAGTACCGCTCATAACCTCACCGTCGATCACGTTCGGGCGATGCAGCGTCGGCGGACGGTCAGTGTGGCGCATGAGGACATCGCCCATATCGCTGAGGACCGCCCAGGTCCTGACGAGGTCGCGATGGCGAAGCAAAGAATTCGCCAGCTTGCCGCGTATCTTGATGAGTTGTCTCCGATGACACGCCGAATTTTCGTTCTGAACCGTGTGTCCGGTCTGAACTACCGGGAGACAGCAGCGCGGTTGGAAGTTTCGGAAAGCACGGTGCAGAAGCATCTGGCGACAGCGCTTCGGCATCTTCTGCGTCGCCTGCCGCGCTGACATCATGCAATCTGCTTTACCGTATTGCCTATGTTGAGACGTCTTATCCGGTACGCCAGTTTCTCCTTTCAGGGCCGTACCGATGAGTGAAACCGCCAAGGACCGGCAGGACCGGATCGACGATGAGGCTGCCGAGTGGGTCATTCGTCTGGGCGGTCCGCCGCTTACGTCGGACGAAAAACGGGCTTTCGATACGTGGCGCTCGGCGTCGCCAGAGCATGACGCCGCATATAGTCGCGCGTCTGCTCTGTGGTCGGATCTCGATGTTGGCACGCGCCAGAAGCGCGCAACGCGTCGCCGCAATGCCACCATTGGCGCAACCATCGGTGTGATCGGCCTGGTGTTCCTGTTTACACAGGGCGATCTCGAATGGCTCGGTCTGGATCGCTGGCGCGCTGACTATACGACCGCAACCGGTGAAATACGCACAGTTTCCCTCCCGGACGGCAGCACGGCGCAACTCGACAGTCATACCGCGCTTGCGATCCATTATGGAGCAGCAGAGCGACGGATCGTGCTGATCGACGGCGATGCCTGGTTCAGGGTCGCACCATTGGACGCGATGGAGCATCGGCCTTTCGTCGTCGAAGCGAGTCATGGCACGTCGACCGCTCTTGGTACCCAGTTCATGGTCGAACGTGAACCAGACAGTGTGCGCACGACCGTGACCGAACATAGTGTCAGGGTCGTAACGCGAACCCCTGATGGCCTGACACATTCGGTCGTCGTCGGGGTGGGACGGAGCGTCCGATACCGCCGTGATGGTTCACTGCAGACGCTACAGGCCGCTCCGGTGGAAGCCATGACAGCCTGGCGCAGCGGACAGCTCGTATTCGACAACGCGGCGCTATCGGATGTGATCGCGCGTCTGAACCGTTATCGGCGGGGGCGCATCATGCTGATGGGAGCGCGTCTCAGGGATCGGCGGGTGAGCGGGGTCTTCTCCTGTTCCGATATTGACGGTGCGGTATTCTCGATCACCCGGCAACTCACCGTGCGATCGGTATCGGTCGCCGGTCTTGCGACAATCATTTATTGAGAGCTTGTTTTTCCTGCCTCCCCCCGGTTACGCTTGCGCCCGCTAAAACGCGCTCGCTAATTCGTTGATCCAAAAACAAAAATAAAAAAAGTCGCTTGCTTCGCGCGGAATTCCTTACTGAGTCCTGAAGCCTCAGGCGTCTTACTCATTGACGCAAATGCAAAGCATTCTCGGTTCGGGAGTGTCGTGGCGATGGATGAAATGAGGCGATGATGGAACGTGGGGATGCACCGCGCAGGACAAAAAACCGGACCAGATGTGGAGTGTTGATTCGTCAGCTAATAGCGGGGAGCGCCCTTGCCTGGTGCGCCGTAGAGCTTTGCCCGTCTCTTGCCTTGGCACAGGGGACGGTCGCTCCGGCGGCCGCGCAGACCCTCTTGGTGAATATCCCGGCCGGCGAACTTAACCATGCGCTTCTGACCCTCAGTCAGACCGCTCACCTCCAGATTTTCTATGATATGGACAAGGTGAAAGGGCTGCATGCCAACGCCGTCTCGGGAACAATGACGACGGATCAGGCTCTGTCCCGTGTTCTGGCTGGGAGCGGCTACAGTTTTTCGAGAACGGGTAATAAAATTTCGCTCATTCCGGGATCCGCCAATATCACACTCGGCCCAGTCCGCGTGGGAGGAACCGTTACGCATGAAAACCCAGGCGGGCCAGGTGTCGGGTACGTTGCCACGACTACAATGGCGGGAACCAAAACTGATACACCCATCACCGAAATTCCCAATTCGATCTACGTCGTCACAAAACAATTGATGCAAGATCAACAGCCTCAAAATGTAGTTGAGGCGCTCCGCTACACACCCGGCGTGTATTCAGAAAGCTTGGGAAATTACTCTAATGGAAGCGGGTTGAATGGAACCAATGGTGGAATAATGCAGCGAGGCTTTAGTACAACATCCTTCGTCGATGGTCTGGCTCTAAATAGTGGAAGTTCGGGAGAAACAGCTTTTATCGAACGAATTGAAGCGGTGAATGGGCCAGCGTCTGTAATGTATGGACAAACGAATCCTGGCGGTATGATCGGTATCAGTCTCAAAAAACCCACGGATGTGCCTTTCCATCAGGTGTCCCTTGGTTTTGGTAGTTGGGGACGTTATGAAGCAACAGCTGATGTGAGCGATAAGATCACAAAAAGTGGTAGCCTTCGCTATCGCATTGCAGCGATTGGCGTTACGTCCGGAACACAGGTTGACCACATTGACTATCATAGGGTGGGAGTTCTGCCATCAATCACGTGGGATATCGATTCTAAAACTTCACTGACTTTACTCGGCATGTACATGTACACGCCGGGAAATGGGACGAATTATTTACAGTATCCTACCTGTGGGACATTAATTCAAAATGCAAACTGTCGCCGCATTCCACGAAACACATTCACCGGGTATAAAAGCTTTAACGAAAACGGTTCGAAGGAAGCGATGTTTGAATATATGTTCAAACATGATTTCAATAAGTTTGTTTCATTTTCACAAACTTTCCGGTATGAAAATTCTCATAGTGAACAAAATGATGTTTATAGCCGAATTGGCATCACCAATTCAGAAGTTGGTGTTCGTCCATGGTCTATTAATTCACGATCAACAACTATAGGGCTAGATTCACGTATTTATGGAAAATTTTCTACCGGATCAATAAAGCATACATGGATTGTAGGGTCAGACTTTAGGCAGCTTTCATATCTTCAGAATGCCCTGTTTGATTATACAAAGACTTATACTCAAAATTTATATAATCCGACCACAAATGAAATGCCATGTTTGAATCTTTATTCCGAAAGCTGTGTGGTTGGTGGCAGCATGGGGCCGTATAAATACTTTCAGGAGGGAGTGTATTTTCAAGATCAAATCAAATGGAAGAGACTCTCAATTCTTCTGGGTGGGAGAGAAGATTGGGTGAACTACAGCAACGATAGATATACTATTAACAATAGAAACGAATCTCATACAGTTATAAAAACCAAACAAGCGCGGACACCGCAGCCTCAGCATGCTTTTACATGGAGGGCTGGTTTAATATATAATACTAGTTTTGGATTGTCCCCATATTTTAGCTACTCGACATCTTTTGTGCCTCAAGCTGGATCGACAGATTATGCGGGAAAACCGTTTTCCCCTTTGACGGGAAAGCAGATGGAAGCAGGTTTGAAGTATAAGGTGCCAAATAAAGTTATATTATTAACAGCAGCAGCATTTCGGATCGACGAAGACCACTACCTTATCAGTGATCTTGAGCATCCTGGATTTAGCTCAGATGTTGGTAAAGTGCGGTCTCAGGGATTTGAAGTCTCTGCAAATGCAAATGTTACTAAAGATCTGCGGCTTGTCGCATCCTATACTTATACTGATATTCGTTTCGCTAAGACAAATCAGACAGCACAACGAGTAGATATTTATGGAAATTCTTACGGTAATGCTGTTTCTGAAACGGGAAAAGTTGTGCCGCAAATGCCTCGCAATATGTTTTCCGTTTTTGCTGACTACACGGTTCCTGCCAGTTTTGCCAAAGGTCTCGGTATCAATTGGGGTATGAGATACGTAGGATCTACTTATGTAGATAATGTTGAATCTTTTAAAACACCATCATACATACTATTCGATATTGGCGCTCACTACGATTTTGGGCAGGAAATCCCGGCATTAAAAGGTCTGAAAGGGCAACTTGCAGTATCAAATTTAACAAACAAATATTATGTCACGAGTTGTGATGGATCGTTTTGTTATATCGGCCAAGGACGTCGTCTCTATGGAAATCTAACTTATAATTGGTGAAATTTTAGCGCCCGAAACTGCCGTGATTTTCCTTTTTTAGATTCAATGTATTGCCCCTCGTCTTAGCGCCAAAGTCGTGGGGCAATACCGCTGCAAGTTCCGAAGGGTGATGCCTGCAAGAAGCGTGGGCTGTTCCTCTCTGTCAAACGAGGAGGACCAGTACTTTCATCTGAACGTGATTTGCAGGTGATTGTGGCTTCCGGAATGTGTTGTGACAGCTGCAATCCCGCTTCCATCTTGCTGCGACAGGCGATACCGGAACGAAGCCCCTGTTTCTCCATGTATCCAAAGCATTGGAGGTCACACCCGTGCCAGATTCGTGAGGTCACGCCATGCAATATGCGTGAGGTGCCTCCTGCAAGATCCGTGTAGTGCCCCTGCCAAAATCGTGGAGTGAGGGGATGCAACATTCATGAAGGCGGGATGCAAGAAGCGTCGGTGGCGATGCAAAATACGTGAGGCGACCCTGTCGAATTCATGATGGACTATGGCAGGGCGCGTGAGATCGCACGGTGCCGTTACGCATATGAGAGTTTCGACGGATTATCACCTCACGAATCTTTTTTGATTTCCGTTACTGAAAAACTCCGTTTCGTTCGTCTTACACATAGAAGGTGGCGTTCGCTTAACCGCGCGACCGCTTGCGGTGCTGTTGGAGCCGCAATGAAAATTGGTTTTCCACGGAGGAAGTGGACGTGGTCATTTATCGTTTTGTCATTTGCGAATCACTCTTACACGCATTTGTGAGCGTGCTGGTTCCATGACCACCCGCACGCTTCGCCGTTGGTTTGTTGTCCATAAGTGGACGAGCCTGATCTGCACGCTGTTCCTGCTGATCGTGTGCGTGACGGGTCTGCCGCTGCTGTTTTCCAAGCAGATCTGGGACACTTTCGTCGGCGACGATGACCCACCCTATGAGATTCTGCCGCCTGGCACGCCGAACGCCAGCTTGGATGTCATCGTGGAAAAGGCGCGGGCGCTCTATCCCGGCCAGATCATCACCAGCGTCAATCCGGATGACGACGAACCTGCCGTGCTGGTCTCCATGGCGCCGAGCTGGCAGGCCCTGAAAGACGACGAGAACTATCCCGACCGCCATTCGGGCCACTGGATCAAGTTCGACGCCCGCACGGCCAGGGTGCTGGAGCAGTCGCGACCCGCAACAGAACCCAAGGAGCCACGCACCTGGACCGGCATCATCATGAGCATCTGCAATCGGCTGCATGTCAGCCTGTTCGCCTATCTGCCCGGCCGGCTGTTTCTCGGTCTCATGGGGGGCGTGTTCGTGGCATCGCTGGTGTCCGGCATGGTGCTGTATGGCCGGTTCATGAAGCGCCTGCCGTTCGGATCGGTCAGGCGCGACCGGGCCTCGCGGCTGACATGGCTGGACCTGCACAACCTGCTGGGGGCCGCAACACTGGTCTGGGCAACGGTGGTGGGCTTTACCGGACTGGTCAATGAACTCCAGACGCCACTCTTCGGCCTGTGGCGCGTGACCGATGTGCGCCAGATCCTCAAACCCTACGCCAATCTGCCGGTGCCGTCGCAGGACCATCTGTCCTCGGTGCAGGCCGCGTTCGACACGGCAGCCAGGGCGGCACCCGGCAATGAGGTGACCGGCCTGTCTTTCCCCGGCGCCTCCTTCGGCAGCCCGGTGCATTACGTGCTCTGGACGCGCGGCGCGACCCCACTGCGGGCGCGTCTGTACACCCCGGTGCTGGTCGATGCCCGCACGGGCGAACTGACCGGGGCGTATCCGATGCCGTGGTATCTGCGCTTCCTCGAAATTTCCCGCCCCCTGCATTTCGGGGATTACGGCGGCATGCCGCTGCGCATCCTGTGGGCGCTGCTCGATGTGGTGGTGATCGGGGTGCTGGTCAGCGGTCTGGTGCTGTGGGCCGGCAAACGGAAGATCGCCACCGACGCCCGACTGCGGGCGCTGGGTTACGATCTGGATGACGTGGACGACGTGCCTGCTTTGGTGGAGAGCACGCGATGAACGCCCTCCCTCCCGAAATCCCCATGCCATCCCTGCCTGTTTCGACATCACGTCACCCGGTCGCTGTCTGGCCGTGGCCGATTACATTGGGCCTGCTCACCATCTTCGGCCTGCTGTCCGCCCTGCTGGGTCAGCACGGCGTCTGGCTGGCCCTGTCATGGGCAGCCCTGTCCATTCCTCTCATCGTTACGGTCATCTGCCTGATCCGGGCGTGGCGCAGACCGTCTTCCAAAGGAGGTCTCTCATGACCGATCTTGCCCCCATTTCCTTCTCCCCGTGGGAGATGTTCCTCAACGCCGGTCCGGTCGTCCGCTGCGTGATGATCCTGCTGGCCGCAGCTTCGCTGCTGACCTGGACCATCTTCATCGCCAAATCGGTCGAACTGCTGCGCGTGCGGATGAAACTGGTCAAGGCTGAGCAGACGCTGGAGCAGGCCAATACGCTGGATCTCGGCGAGGAAGGCACGCGCCAGAACGGCATCGCCCACACGCTGGTCATGGCCGCCGAAACCGAACGCAAGCGCTCTGCAGACATCCCGGATGACAGCGAGGGGCTGAAGGAACGCATCGTCCTGCATCTTGAACGGCTGGAAGCGGCCGAGGGGCGCAGGCTGCTGCGCGGCACCGGCGTTCTGGCCACCATCGGGGCGACGTCGCCCTTCATCGGCCTGTTCGGCACGGTCTGGGGCATCATGACCTCGTTCACCGGTATCGCGGCCAGCAAGGCGACCAGCCTTGCCGTGGTGGCCCCCGGCATTGCCGAGGCCCTGCTGGCCACTGCCCTTGGCCTTGTCGCCGCCATCCCGGCGGTGGTGATCTACAACCATCTCGCCCGCCAGACCGCCTCCTGCCGCGCGCAGGTGGCCGACCTGACGTCGCTGGTCATGCGTCTCGTGTCGCGCGATCTCGGCCGCATGCAGGCGCTGACCGCCAGCGGACAGGTGGTGCGGCTAGGCGCATCGCGCGACGCCCGCACGGTGGCCGGGGAGTAGGCGGCATGATCCGTATCCGTCACACCGATGAAAACCCGCACGAGGCGAGCGAGATCAATGTCACGCCGTTCATCGACGTGATGCTGGTCCTGCTGGTGATTTTCATGGTCACAGCGCCGCTGACCACGGTGAACGCGCCGGTGGACCTGCCGTCTTCGACCGAGAAGCCGACGCCGCGCCCCGATGATCCGGTGTTTCTGACGGTGAAGGCCGATCATGGTCTGGCGCTGGGAGAGGATGACATCAGCACCGATGCTCTCCCCGGCGCGCTGGAGACCGCGACCAAAGGCAACAAGGACGAACGCATCTTTCTGCGCGCCGACAAGACGGTCGATTACGGCACGCTGATGGGCGTGATGGATAAGCTGCGGTCCGCTGGATACCTCAAGGTCGCCCTCGTGAATCTTCAGGGGCAGGAGGAAGGCAGCGAGGCAGGTTCGACGCCTGTTCCGTCTGGCAACGCCGCCCCGGCGTCAGGTGCAACCCCATGAGCGGTGCCGCCGACATGACGCAGGCAGAGGGGAGTGCTGAGGCCAACACGGCTCCATCGTCTTTCTTCGACTGGCAGCGCGGCCAGGCGCGACTGGCCCGACGCGAAGATGCACTCCGCTGGGGCCTGTCCTTTCTCGCCGTGCTGGCTCTCAGTGGCGGGGCGATCTGGTGGATCATGCGCCTGCCACCGCCAGTGATGGCGGTGCCCGAACCGCCTCCTGCGGCGATCGCCATCGATATGGCACCCGAACCGGTCTCGACGCCCACCCCGCCCACGGATCTGCCGCCGGGACCGCAGCAGACGCAGTCCATTCCCGATCCGGCCCCGGTCGAACCACCGAAGATCACGGCCCCGCCATCGCCCGCGCCCAATCCGCCGATCCCGGTGCCAAAGCCCGAGAAGCCAAAGAAACTGGTGAAGAAGCACAAGCCGGTGCCGATGCTGAAAAAGCCGATCCCGGACAAGACGCCACCGGCCGAGGCGACAACCGCGCCGCCCTCCTCGGAAGCGCCGCCCGCGTCCACGCAGGCAGCCCCGGCACCGGGTGCCTCGTCCTCAAAGGCGTCACATGACCCGGTGACCTGGCAGGGCGCGCTGCTGGCGCAGCTTGAAAAGTTCAAGCGCTACCCGTCTGACGCCATGGCCGACCATCAGGAAGGCGTGCCGACCGTGACCTTCTCCATGGACCGCAAGGGCCATGTGCTCTCGGTGACACTCGCCAGCAGTTCCGGTCATGCGCTGCTGGATCAGGAAGCGATTGCGCTCCCCAAACGCGCCCAGCCTCTGCCCATCCCACCGGACAGTGTCGCAGGGGATCCGATCACCCTGACGGTCCCCGTCGAATTCTACATCCATGCTGGTGGAAACTGAGGTTGTCGCCGTTCTCGCTCCCATTCCCTTTCTCTGATCGTGACAGGATCAAACCCATGCTCGCTTTCTCCGAACACCGCCGTTCACCACCCGCCCTGAACCAGATCCGTCCCGGCATGGGCGCCAGCCGCAGTGCCGTGCGCAGGCTGGAAGACCGCTGCGAAGAGGTCGGGATCAAGATGACCGATCTGCGGCGCATCCTGCTGCACGGCATCCTTGAAGCTGGACCGCGGGCAACGGCGGTGGAAATCTGGAAAACGCTGGGAAAAATGATGGAGGATGGGCATGCGCCCTCCCAGGGATCGATCCAGCGTAATCTCAATCTCTTCGTGGAACGGGTGATCCTGCGCCGGGATGTCACACCCGACCGGCAATGGCTCTACAGCGTAGCGCCGGAACGCAAGGCCGCTCTTGCGATTACCTTCGTGGAAGCTGGTACAGGTCGGAAGATCGCCTGCAACGCACCGGAAGTCGCCACCGTGCTGCGCCGGGTCGCGGCCGAGCACGGTCTGGCGGTGCAGGCCGCCGCCATCACGGTTACGTCGTCAGCCGGGCATGATCTGGAGGCCCGCTGAAGCAAGTCTGATTTTTTCGTCTTTACTTTGAAAAAATGCCCGCATCGATCGTCTTATAGAGTGAGCCCTCCCGCAGGGACGGGACATCTTCCTTGAAATTCATCGCCTGGTTTGTCCGTCGCCCGGTAGCGACGCTCCTGCTGCTGCTCTCCGCCGTGCTGTCGGGCCTGATGGCGCGGCCCTTCCTGCCGGTCTCGGACCTGCCCGATGTCGACCTGCCGGTGATCTCCGTCTCGGCGTCGAATGCCGGCGGTTCGCCCGAGGTGATGGCCCGCACGGTGGCCGCCCCGCTGGAACGGCATCTGGGCAATATCGCTGGCGTCACGCAGATGCAGTCCACCTCCACACGGGGAGAGACGTCCATCTCGCTGGGGTTTGAGCTGGGGCGGGATCTCAATGGCGCAGCCCGTGACGTGGAAGCGGCGATCCGTGCGGCCCGCCGCGACTTGCCGACCACGCCGGAGTCTGACCCCAGCTATCACCGTGCCAATCCCAACGCGACGCCGGTGCTGATTCTGGCGGTGACACCGGGCATGCAGTCCATGGCGCGCCTCTATGATCTGGTGAACACGACGCTGCGGCCCATGCTGCTTCAGGTGCAGGGCGTGGGAGACGTGACGCTCATGGGCAACTCCGCGCCCGCCGTGCGGGTGGAGATGAACCCGCTACTGTTCTTCAAATACGAGATCGGGTTTGAAGACCTGCGCGCCGCCCTGGCCTCGGCCAATGCGCATACGCCCAAGGGCGTGATTGATATGAGCGACCGGCGTTACCAGTTGGCGGTCAACGATCAGGCCGAACATGCCGATGCCTACCGGGATCTGGTGATTGCCTACAAGAGCGGGCGTCCCATCCGGCTGCGGGATGTCGCCACTGTCACTGACAGCATGCAGGACGTGAATGCCGCCGCCTTCTTTGACGGTAAACCGGCCCTGACCCTGATGGTACGCGCCCAGCCGGGAGCCAATCTGGTTGGCATTGTCGATGCGGTGAAGGCGCGGCTTCCGCAACTGCGGACATTGATGCCGCCGGGGGCCGACATTGCGGTGGCGCGGGATGGTTCGGCGGTGATCCGCTCCTCGCTGCACCATACACTGGTGACGCTGCTGGCCTCCTGCGTGCTGGCGCTAGGAGTGGTCTGGGTATTCCTCCGCTCGTGGACGGCATCCATCGCTGCCGCGATCATCGTGCCATGCTGCCTGATCGCCAGTCTCGGGCCGATGCATCTGGCGAGGTTTGGGCTGGATAATCTCTCGCTCATGGCGCTGACGGTGGTGACAGGCCTAGTGGTGGATGACGCCATTGTGGTGATCGAGAATATCATCCGCATGCGCGAGCGTGGTCTTCCCATTGATGAGGCGGCCATTGCCGGGGCCAGCGAGGTGGCCTTTACGCTGTTATCGATTACTGTCTCGGTGCTGGCGGTGTTCCTGCCGATCGGGCTGGCCTCCGGTCTGACGGGACGGCTGTTCCGGGAATTTGCCGGCACCGTCGGCATTGCCGTCACGGTGTCGCTGGTTCTGTCCTGCGTGGTCACGCCGTGTCTGACGGCGTTGTGCATGCGGTTTGCCGAAAACAGAACAGCCGTTCATCCAGAAGTATCTGCCGCAGATTTTCTGGATCATGAAAAACACAGCGGCAGCCTGTATCGCCGCATTCTGGAAATCTGCCTGACCCATCCTGGCAAGACGGCCTTGCTGCTGCCGCTGACCCTGCTGGTGGGCGTCTTTCTGTTCACCCGTATGCCCAGGGTCGTGTTCCCACGTCAGGATATCGGCATCGTCTCGGGCGGCTCACGTGGCAGCGGCAGTTCGCTGGCCCAGACCAGGGCCCGGCTGGAACGATTCAGTCAGGTCTTGTTGTCCGATCCCGCTGTCAGCCATGTCATCGCCTATCTCGATACCGGCGAGGGTTCCAGCCATGGCATGGTGTTCGCCACGTTGCGGGATCTCTCCACAGGGCGTGCTTCGGGAACAGATGTGGCCGCCCGCGTCGTGGCCCGGATGGGGAAAGATATCCACGCCGAATACCATGCCCAGGCGCCGGGCAATATCATGATGCGGGTGGGCTCAAACAGCAGCGGGGTGAGCTACATCCTGCGCAGCGAGGACGACCGGCTTCTGGGACCAGCCACGCGGAAACTGGCGAAAGTCCTGCGTCGTCACCCTGAATTCACGGATGTTGACCCGGACGTCGATCCGCCGGGACAGGGGATCACGCTGGCGATCGACCGCGACACCGCCGCCCGGGTTGGCGTGACGCCGCAGGTCATTGGCAACACCCTGTCAGACGCGCTGGGGCAGACCACGGCCTCGGTCGTCTACACCACACACGGGCAATACAACGTGGTGCTGACCGTGGAAAACCGCTTCCAGCGCGATCCCGAGATCCTGAAGCAGTTCTGGGTCAGCCCGTCCGGTGGATCGGCCTCGGGCAGTTCGGCGTCTAACACCATCCGGGTGGTCACGTCGGTCACGGCCAGCACCACAGCTTCGACGAGTGCGACGGCATTCAGGAACCAGATCGCCAATTCGCTGGCGGGCGGAGCGAATGCCTCAACCGGATCGGCCATGGCGACCGGAGCGGAAACACTGGTGCCGCTGTCCGTCGTGGCCCGCATCACCCCCAGCCTTGACCCAGTGGCCGTCACCCATATCGGTTACGCCAGCTCCGCCTCGCTGGCGCTGGAACTGGCGCCCGGTGTGAGCCTGTCGCAGGCAAAGACGGTCATTGATCAGGAGTGGCGCAGCCTGCATCTGCCGGAGACCATCACCGGGGAATTGCAGAGCGATGAAGGGGATGTTGGCAAAAGCACCCATGACAGCGAGATCCTGATCATCGCGGCCATTCTGGCGGTGTGGATCACGCTGGGCATGCTCTATGAAAGCGTCTGGTACCCGCTGACGATCCTCTCCACCATTCCCTCAGCGGGGATTGGGGCCGTCATGGCGCTGGAGCTGTTCGGACTACCGTTCTCCGGCATGGCGGTGATCGCCATGCTGCTGCTGACCGGCATCTCACTCAAGAATGCCATCCTGCTGGTGGATTTTGCCATCCATGCCGAACGCGAACGCGGCATGACGCCACGGGACGCCATCCGCGAGGCCTGCCTGCTGCGCCTGCGGCCCATTGTCATGACCACCTTTGCCGCAGCCCTCGGCGCGCTGCCACTGGTGCTGATGGGAGGCTACGGCATGGAGCTGCGCCAGCCGCTGGGCATGGCGCTGATCGGTGGCCTGCTCGTCAGTCAGGCCCAGACCATGTTCACCACGCCAGCGCTCTATCTGCTTGTGGGGCGGCTCGCGCAGTGGGGGAAAGGTAGAAGTGTCTGATGGCGGCAATAGGGGGAAACGGAATGTCAGCTTTGGGAACGAAATTAGAAAAGTGGTTAATTGTGAAGTCGATATTTACGATAACCATGAACGAAAGGGACATTCGTTTGAGGCCGCTTTGTCATCCGTTCTGTAAATCCCGTTCCCCCTCATGTAGCAGGCGTTTTATCAAAGGAAAATCTAGCAAGGGGAAACCATAAGTGTAGCTAGATATAACTTTGGCATTGTCTTTCTTTGGGGCCAAATGAATGTGATCTGGAAAAAAAGGAATATTCAGATGATCGGGTGCCGCATCGATGCGTCTATATGGAGTTCCATTAGGTGTATTTATCATATAAGCATAATTCATCAATGCTTTTAAGCGAAGGATAATCTGGAAGCCAGATGAACGTTGAAAAGTGAGAGTTGTTTGATCTCTATTTGTAGCTTTTCTTATCAATGCTACCTCAAGTTCATCACATAGTGTATTTTCAAGAAGTGTCATGACTTCTTGCGGGATTGTCGATGATTTGATTAGCTGGCCTACGTCGACATTGATCGAAAATAAAGCCATTATGAAATGCAATATTGTAGGGGATTTTTTAGCTGTCTCTTGGTGGATTTGACACGTGTGTGCTATATATAAAATTGATTTTGGATATCCAACAGTTGAACTAACATATCCCATTGCAGGCATACCACAAAGCACACAACCAGAATTTTTGCGAGCGACGATAATTGTTTTTTTGACTGTTGTATTTTCGATGCGGCCCTCTGCGATAAGATTACTGGGCGCAAATGCTTGTTGCAACTTCGTAACCCATGCCTGTGATAGGGTTACTTCAGTGTGGTTCGTGTATTTAACATACATATCCTCCAATGAAATATTAGACGATGTACGATCGACATATGCGACTAGTGCCTCCTTAGCTACAAACTGTGGACCGTCGTAGCGGTAGCTATATAAGCGATAAAAAGGGCAGTCGGCATTGGGTGCGAATTCAGCTATGAGTCTCTGATCGGACGACATATCTAATATACAGGTAGCATCATTAGCTAAAATAGCCCACAATAAAGGATTTTTGGTGGTCATATCTATGGCATTAAAAAATTGACGTGGGATATGCATGATGTTCAAAATTAGACAACAAAAAAACGAATCAATTGTATAGCCTGTTGCGGATTGTAAATTATGGTGTTCAACCATAGAATCTATGTTTATCATTCTATTGTCTTATTTATAATATACACCGATATCTTTAAAGATAATCTCCGCCGAGAAATAATAGATTCCAATTGGACCATTTTCGGCGTGATAAAATATTGAGAATAATATTCCTTGTGAATGTAATGCCTTCGTTAATTTTCTCATCGACGCTCTGCCAATTTTTTGAAGTGACGCGTATATGGCCAATGTGTGCAGCTGCTGATCGGAAGGCATAGAGTTTGCGAATAAGAAGAAATGCATGTTCACGGTCTGCTAGAGCAATTCCACTGAACCCTGAATCGAGAGGTGACACTGAAGGCGTTTTGTGATTCACCGTTTTCCTTGATGGA
>ERZ746981.188-NODE-188-length-45213-cov-13.995901_pt1 | contig 45213 bp, 27 predicted proteins | sample MGYA00374948_ERZ746981 | MGnify/ENA primary metagenome ERZ746981 (study PRJEB28757, sample SAMN06711160) | food metagenome | host: microorganism | place: China:Harbin | collected 2017-01-30 | study: EMG produced TPA metagenomics assembly of the Analysis of...
AGTTTTGAGACTATAGACGGGACTATCATCTTTTATAATTAATTTATTTTCTTATTTTATTTTCGGACTGTCATCAAGCTGAACTTCTCAGCTGGTGTTGGGTTGTTCAGGACGAAATAAATTTCTCTGGGGAAAAGTGAAATGAACATGAACTCATCGCACAAAAAAAAGACCGGCTTAGCAGTTCGAAAGTATTTACTTTGGATGTAGCAAAATTAATGGAAGACTATTTAGACAGCAGTAATTGATATAGAGCTTAAAATAGTATGGCTAGACAGAACTTTATAGGTCTTGTGGTTTCACAAGGCAAGATGGATAAAACAATCAAGGTGAGAGTGATGCAGAAGGTGTTTGATAAAAGATTCCAGAAAGAGTTTTTAAAGAAAAAGAACTTTCTTGTTCACGATGAATCAAATATTTGCAGGGAAGGAGATTTAATTAGAATAGAGGCAACAAGACCCTTAAGTGCGAGAAAGTTCTTTGCTGTTGCTGAAATCAAAAAGAATAAAGGTCAGCAATTTGCCAAATATCAGGCTGAAGCCAAGACTAGAGTCAAGAGTGATGAAGCTGCCGAAAGATCAATATTTTTGAAGAAAAGAGCTGCAAATGATTTGCTAGTACAAAGGTCTTTACACTCAGATTTGGATGCCGTCCAGAGCTTGAGGAAAAAGGATAATTTAACAAGTGAGGAAATAGAAAGAATCGAGAAGCTCAAGGAAAAATATGGTATTGCAACTTGGGACGAGGACATGAAGAATAAGGAGCTTTTTCAGAGTGATATAACGTATCTTGCCTCGAAGCTTCGTTCGATCGAGGATGATTTGAGCCTCAATAAGCTAATTCATAACATTTTGGCTCATCCTGAAAAGCAATCGTATAAAGATATCTGTTCTGCAATGAAGATTACGGACAAAACAGCAAAGAACATAAGAAAGAACTTGATTAGAAAGTATTTAAAACAGGCAGACAGTGAGGTGCTGGAAAAGCTCAGGGCTGAATTCTAAGACTAATGTGTCTACGTCTGTTTAGCATGTATATATATTTAAATTCCAGGTCACATAGAGGAAATAAATTATTAAAGCCAAGAAAAGGATGATGGTGTGCTCTCGAATAGAAAATATGTCAAGATCGGGGCATGCAATAGTAGTTTGAAACAGAAGAAAAAGAGCATCATGCATATATATAGCATTGCAAATGAATAAAGCCAAGGCTAATGCTATGAAGAAGAAGAAGAAGAAAAAAGTGTAGCAAGGGCACATAAAAAGATTGAAAATGGAGCAGGCAAGCAGTTTATTTAACGTAATGAAGGTGAAAATATCGATAACAGCAAAAATCACAACATTCGAAATGCCCAGCTTGCATCTCATCTCCTCATATGCTGTCATAAACATTTCCCAATGCAGATCCATTCAATGGACTGTTGTCAACAGAGAAATTAAGCAAGCTATTCAATCCTTTTAGCTTACTGCCACCCTCATTTTCTCCCTGGTGAAGTTCATTCCATCCAAATATCTCCTTGGAGTCCTCAGTTCGAGCCCCATCTAAAATTAAAGATCCCGAATTCTTGTACAGTTCGATTTCCTTCTTTAGAAACATGTATGCGGGCATGAACTGGTTCTCGTTCAGCTCGTTTACCTTGCCAAACTTCTCTAGCAAGTCCTCGTTCATGATAAGTAGAATATTCTGCTTCCGCTCGTTGATAAACTGCGATATCGTATCCATGAGTATGCTGTTGAACTTGTCGATTGTGAGTTGATGGTAGTATTTGAATTCAATTGCCTGGAAAGGTGGAAGCTTGCAGAAAATATCCGTGAGGATCTCAAGAAGAAAATGAATAGCCTTCATTGAGTCTGTCTCCACCGGCAGCATATAGCTCAAAGTGTAATCTGATAACGCCTGGAAGAAATCAATAACATGTGCTTTCACTCTCAGAAACGAGTAATCTGATGATGGAGGAACTTTGTACGGCATATTGCTAGTTATACTGTTAAGCTTTGTCTTAAGAACGGACAATGCTGCTTCTGGTGTCACCTCAGGTGATAAATTCGCCACCTCCTGCGAAATTTCTGGATGTTCGGTAACGATATTCTCGATCAGCTGGCAAAGTCCATTTCTATCTAAAGTTTCAAGTATCCTGTCTAAAGAGAGTCTTTGACCAACAACTTCCGGGTTTCTTCTTTTCTTCACTCTTATACCATATCCCTTAGAAATCTTATCTCGAGAGTTCCTCCTGAGTCTTGCAGGGAGGGCAAATGTTTCACTCTCATTGGTGAATTTTCTTTTTGGCACTCTTCGGCATCCAGATCCACCTCCAACTTTCGGCAATGTGGACGTATTTCTTCCCACGGTGGCGGTGAACGGCATATCTATTATCTGTAATAATATCAGCAGCCTTCCCTATATATGAGCCCTCTTTCGTATTTTGTTTACCAAGCGGAATGCGATAAACTCAGGAATCAAAAAGAATTAAACAACAACAAAAAGGTAAAATAAAAAATGACCAAGCGCTCGAATGACAAGAACGGCTAACCAGCTTATTTTCTTCAAACAAAAGCTTATCCTTCTCTATAATTCAAAAGGCTGAAGAACGTTTTAAAGCACCAATAAATCACCCAAAAGCTCCAGCTGCCAACCGCTGCCTTTTAGTTTGCCAATATTTGCATTTGCATTTTTTCTCGCAGGGCTGGAATCTGGTAAAAAAAAAGTGAGCATTATCGAGCCCAGCCGTTTTTTTTCAGTATGTTTTTTTTTTCTTCAGGGGCAATGCCGTGAATGGGAATTTTTGAGAATTTTGAAGTTTACTTACTGTTCAGAATGTGGGACTGCCACAGAATGGAAAAAAAAAAAATTAGCCCGGGACACCTCATTTCCCCATATGGAAAGAATGACATATTGATGTGTCGCAATCAGAGGAGTACTCTTGACGATCCTGATCCATCTTAATGTTTTATGTTGTTTAAATCATCAATTTTGCCCCGCATTTTTCTTATTTGTATGCTAGTAAAGTATCTGTCTTAGAGCAAGCTTGAATCGTGAGGTTCCAAGAAATTATGTTTTGCGCAAAATTAGCTTATAAGCCACGGAAATAAACCAAAAACCCCTTTTTCTAGACCTAAAGGTTAACATTCGAAAAATCAATGAATGATACATGAAAATAGTACCCACTAACTGATAAGATCACCATCTCTGTGAAAATCTATTATCAAAGTGACCGAAAACTTTCTTTTGTTTTTATGGGCAGCCTTTTTGGCTTGCAAGAAGCATATTTTCATCCACTTCTGTCTTCTCTTCAAGTCGTATTTTAAAGGGATCATTTCATAGTTTCTTTGGGGCTTAAAGCTGACATGCTTTTGAAATATGGGAACAGTTGATTTGCCTAATAGCTGATTTATTTTTGAAACATTGCAAACTCTTTCTGAAAATTTATATTTGTTAGGTGTCGAAGTATATTGAACATCCGAATCCCTCATAGTGGAATCTGGTGTTATTAAAGGTGTTGGCGGTGTAACAGTTCCTGGTAACTCTATTAACTCATTTTCTGTGATTGAGAATGCTGCTTTTTTGCCCTTTAATTGTTGTCTTTCTTTGTCTTTCAAGGATTCTTTTTTTCTTTGAATATTTGTAAACTGATGACTTTTCACCTTTAAAGGCACAATCCCAATCCGTTTTCTAAAATTGTTTTTGTATTTATTGGGTTTATCCTTATATATTCTGAATCTTGCGTTTGTCATTTTGAAAGGTGATGAAAGCTGAATATTTGGTATTAGTAATATACAATGGATATTGTCCAAGGTGTTCCGAAAACAAATCCTTTTTTCTCACATTTAAATGATAATTGATTTAAATTATTTTACTTCGTTATTAAATTTCCTTATTTTGACTCGCCAGCAAGTTGTCACGACCTATACTATAATAGATAAGTATTGTAACAGATATTATACATATTATACATATTATAGTAAATAGTGTAATACATTGTAATATTCTAGTAATTCATGTCCCAATACATATTGTAATACATACATATCACATAAGTTTGGTGCATAAAGCACATCTTAAGTATGCTTACATTTGCTGACGTATCAACTTTATTATGCAAAGCACCAACTTGCTTAGAAAAGAAACTAAGTAGAGAATCGCATTAGCTTCATGTCTTTGATAACCGTTCCTCTCTTCTTATTATACTGCTATCAAAATCAACAAGATACACAGTTCTGTTAGGGTAACCTTCCAAAGGTGCACCGTGAGCAGTCACTTCACACCTGAAATATGATATGTCAAGTAAGCCTTCAACAATTCCAGCAACAAACGATTCACAATCCAGTCCCTCATACTCTTTTGGCACACATATGTATCTGGATAGTATTGGATCGCTGTCAATAATCATGTATTGATTCTTGTTCTGAACAGATTTCTCCAAATTATCGGCCTCTTTTCCAAACATACACGGCCATATGCTCTCTTTCACAAATTGTAGTATTTCAAGCACTCTAACATGACGTTGGGCAATATTTGACTTCCCAGATGAAGCCAAATTGTTGTTGAAGTTCTCACGCAACGAGACAAGTTCAAGAAGCCGGAGTCCAACACGATATCCAAGATTATTGAGCTTTCTTTCCATCTGTAGCAGACTTTCTGAGCCATTTAGGCTCATCCTTATCACCTCCATAAAAAGGAAACTCATCGATGAAAGTGATATCTCATGCATTCCCCTATGAAGATTTCGGTCATAAATAGATGCATGTGCACCAAAAGAGTTAAGCTTTCTCTCCGAACTAGTGCTTGTTAATCTGAGCAGACTTGAAGGTGAAGATAACTGCGAAACTGATCTTTGTGATGCTGTTTGCTTTGGCAGGCTATTAGTACTATCTGCAGTTGATCCAGGCCCAATAACAGGGTTATATCCTGCTCCTGTTAGCATTAATTTGCTGTTTGATGGTGTGCTCATTCTGAAATGTGAGTTATCTTATGATTTGGTAAATATATTGACACGAAACCGCCCAATGAAATATAAAATAAGCCTCACGATATGCTAACACTTTTGATCCAGGTAGGGTTGAGATCCAGAACCATCTAACTGAGTGTTGGTGATATATATTGTTCACGATATATGTCTGATAAAAATCAATTCGAAGAAAAGTTGCACGAGCTTTAAAGCAGATCTAGCCCCTTAGATTTTCCTGCTGGGGCTGGGCCTGCCTTCTCCCCCGGGTGCCTCTAAAGAGATTCATGCCAATTAAAGCCCCCTGAGCCAATACAGCGATGGCCGCGGTCCTCGCCAGGCAGTTTTTTTTTCCCAGCTTTTCAGTGTATTTCATTTCCTTTTTTTTTTTTTTTTTTTTCACCCCTCCCATTATCCGGCTATGCGGATGCCCATTTTTCAGCTCACAATTAGTTCTCATTCATTTTTTTTCATACTTGTCACTGCGTACTTCACACATAGTTACTCCACGTTTAAACCTTGATATTCAGTTTTATATCATATTTCAACTGCCAAGATATAAAGCAATTTCTGCTGAAATTAGCCAAAAAGAGTATCATTTTGAAGAACAACTTGAAATCCGGCGGCGCCATTTTCCCAGTACATTTGATATCTTTCCTTCACGTTGAAAAGTTGTTCCATTCAAATAGACATCGATAATAAATACAGTAAATATGGCCATCACAATACGGTTAGCGACAATCGACGACTTGCAGGCAATGCAGAATGCCAATTTAAACAACCTACCCGAGAATTACACACTTAAATACTATCTTTATCACCTGCTTTCTTGGCCTCAAGCGTCTTTTGTTGCTACAACTACAGATCCAGAGATTGTTGATCAGGATGAAAAACCAGCAACCAGTCAGAAGCAGGATCCACAATATGTCGCCAAAGGTGAAAAAGTCGTTGGATACGTTTTGGGAAAGATGAATGATGATATGGACAGCACAGATAAAACACCTCATGGTCATGTGACGTCTCTTTCTGTGATAAGAACTTACAGAAGAATGGGAATTGCAGATAAATTGATGCGTCAATGCTTGTACGCATTATGCGAAACTTACAAGGCAAGATACGTGTCTTTACATGTGAGGGAGTCAAATAGAGCTGCTCTTCACTTGTATAAAGATACTTTAAAGTTTGAAGTTCTTAAAATTGAGAAGTCATACTATCAGGACGGTGAAGATGCTTACTATATGAAGTTGGACTTGGATCTCGAGAAATTGCTACCAAGCAGAGCTCACGCGACAGTCGAAGATGATTTAAAATCAGATCTTTTAGAAGGAATAGCAGCGGACACGATAAATACTTTGTGAAGAAAGTGGAAGGGAAAACAAAGATATATAGCTAAAGCAGGATGGGTAATACCTTATATACAATACACCCAATCTGCAATCATAAAGCATACGTAGACACTTGGAATACTACTAACATTACAAATATACTTCCTGATTTCAGCTCCTTCGCATTCAAATTGTTCAGACAAAGAATGTAAATTAGGTAGCTCGTGGTTTTTTCACCAAAGACCAAATTTGAGGGGAGCAAAACGCCCCCCTGGGTATGGTAATCTGACAAATGCACTCAACTCATCATGTAAATGAAACACGGAGTTGCTGAAAACAGGAAAAGCATGATTTCTTGTAAGCTTACTCACATTAGTATATTCTACTGAATATGCTGAAGGAGAGCATCAAACAATTAAGCCAATATCAAATCGCTCATAAATGGAAACATTGTTATACGTTAAGCTATATGCTGGTTCTGAAAATTAGCCGCATAAACCAACTTAGGAACTTTGCTAAATACACTAAATCAGGAAAAGAAATAAAAGTATGTATTAATGGAGGTGATGTGAAGTGTGGAAAATTTTGTACGTGACGAAGCGCTTTTATATAGACTTTTTTTTGTCCTTTTTTGCATTTTTTCTTGGCTCAATTTTTTCATCAGGGTTTACATTTCAGATTATTCACGCATCTTCGACGCGTCGATACAAGACGTAATTTGCAAACAGCATACGAGATGTACAGAGCAAATAGTCATGAGCAAGTGCAATAATATGTATTTCATATGTTTAAAATACAGCACAGCACGTATTCAAGCTGATTCCTCTTTCTTGTAAACCAATTTGTCCACCTTCACATCACCATCAATCAAAGTATACAAATAAAGCGTGCACGTGACTCCTTGCAGGTCTAGAAGACAGAAGCTTGGTATTGGATCCATATATGGCTCTATTTCCGTAGTATCGAGTTTTGTGTCTGCTTCTTCTGTATCACTTGGATTTTCCTGTTCATTTTCCTGCTTCTTTTCCTCTGTATTTTTATTATTTTCGTCTTCTTTGCTTCCTTCCTGATGCTTTTCAACATCCAATGGTGTTTCTCCTGCACCATCATCATCTTTTTCATCATTATCCTTGTCAACTTCTTGTTTATCTGATTTCTCAGTTATTTCGCCATCTTCCGGCTTAACTTCAACATCATTGGTATTTGTAGATTCTGGTTTATCATCTGTTTCCTCCACATCTTTTTTCACTTGCTCGGTCTTCTTGGCTTCATTCTTTTGCTTAACTATCCCCTCAATTATTTCAACATCGTCCGCATCCATACTATCACTGTTAAAAGCACCAGTGGCACTTCCTGGATTAATGAAAAACTTCCCATCTAATGTGTAAGCCTCAACTTTGTGAGTCGATCCATATATCAGGATGTCAACATCCATCATTCTGGCCTGTGCAAGAAGACTTAACGGGTCCGATTTAGGAACAACTTCAAACCCGCTAATGAGACCAACCCGGAGTTTTCCATATTTAAACATTAGTGAAAGGGGGAGCCAAAGATTTCTGTCATGGTCTCCTTTCACCATCTGAAAATCTGGCGAGATCGACTTCAAGAATTCCATCGATGAAGGCGAATTTGATACATTGCCTGTGCAAAGAACCTGTTGTATCTTACCTCTAGGTTGTAAAAGACGTTTGAATTTTTCTGGTAAACCAACTGCTCTTTCTGGAACATGAAAATCTCCAATTGCAAGAACCAACATGAATGATGCGAATTTTCCTAAGATTTGCCCAAGAAATGGATTGATATACTCTTTGATGAATCGTTATCAGAAATAACGTACGACTTGTATGGGGATGTAAATATCACAGATATGAAATATTATGTGTAAACAAACGTGACGAGATAAAGCCAGCCCAAACAACAATATCTATCTGGTACAGAAACCAGGTTTGCCCTAGAAATTATACGTGAAATATCGGATAATATGAGCAAGTACATGAACAAGTGTTACTACGGTATCAAGCGAGATTGACCAACTCACCGAGAAGATAACGGAATTTGAAACTAAAAAAAAATACAAAAAACAGAACAGCGCGGATCTTGCCGGATAGTGGTAACTATTCCAATAAAAGATAGGCAGATACGTAGATAACGACGAAATTGGGTCTACAAGGGATCTTCTTAATTACATGTACTTCAAGTTTTTCATCGATTGAAAGCTGGAATATATCAAATAGAATAATAATATGTTAATTTCGACATTTAGTCTTTCTGCTCCTGCTCGGCGGACTTCAAGAAATCATCAATATTTTTCATGATATCATCATCTTTTCCTGCCTCAACTTTCACTGGTGCCTTCTTCTCAGTCTTCTTGCTCTTTGACAAATGTGTGTATAGATATATACCTCCAAAAGTTGTGGCTAAAGTTGCCATGGCTAACTAAGATAATCAAAAGGAACTTATTGTTAGTATTATACCGGATGAGCCTGGATTGAACAGCCCAAATATGGCGGGTTTTCAATTGGTGCATGGGGAAGATATCAGCTCAATGAATATGCCAAGTAACACAAAGCCAAACACGTAAATGAAGGAGGATGACTTGTCAAATAAGACTGATTTCTAGATGGAACTTGAGGCCTTTGTACTTCTGAATTAAGCAGCAATTTGAAGCAAGCAATCACTTTTGAAGCAAACAATCATTTTTGTGCAATTTCCTCAATCAGTATTACTGCATAATCTGCCTGAATAAATATTGTAGCACAACTTCCATCTTGATACCTCAATCACACCATGTATGAAGTGTGTCTTCCATCCAATTACAACTTCCATTGCATGAGATCACTTACGTAATGAGAGGGAATCCTTCTTCCGGCAATAACGTATGATGCAGTCATTGTAAAGGTGCAATGATACGTAAGTGCGATATATAGGAACTATTCCGATAATGGGATCATAAAAATGCGTGTGGTCAAATCATTCGTTAGGAGTAGGTTGAGAAATGTGATGCGAAGTGATATTATTTCATTTTATTTTAGAGAGGAAAAAGTATGCATAATTGCACGGATGTTAGAATAAGCACAACTTTTAATTTCAAGTTTTATTTTTGATTTGTCTAATTATTTTATTTTAAAGTATCCGATCCTCCACCACAGCCCACGTCTCGCAATAAACGATCACCCATTATTCGAATTTGCTTGAATTTTCCCCGCACGAATACCGGCCATAATTAGTCGGGGAAAAGAAAATAAGCTGCCAGCAGGTAGGGACATCTGCCGTACGTTTAGAACTTTCGCGAAAAAAAAGCACCAAATCAAAGAAAATCATTTGTTTGTTCCGACTAGGGTAAAAGCCATGGTTGAAATCTCGCCTGGCGGTATTATTATATATACCGGGGACATTTTCAAGATGACGAGGATCTGAAAATTTACTCATACGTATAGAAAGCGTTCCTGGTTTACCCTTTTTTTAAATTTTCCTTCACTTTCAATCAGCCCACATATTTTCTTTGTCACACTTACTAATAAGCATTCGAGCATAGGATACCAGTATCGAGTTATTACTACAAAATGTCTAGCATCATCAAATCTGTCAAGTCGATCCTCCCAACTCTGGATAGGGTCTTGGTTCAAAGAATCAAAGTTTCCCAGAAGACCACTTCAGGTATTTACATTCCAGAAAAGAACCTTTCCAAGCCAAATGTTGCCAATGTGATCGCTGTTGGTCCTGGTTACACTGCCCAAGGAGGTGTTGAAGTTAAGCCAAAGGTTGCACCAGGTGATAAGGTGCTTATTCCTTCTCATGGAGGAAGTCCAATCAACGTCGAGAAGAAGGAATACTTGCTTTTCAGGGATTCTGATATTTTGGCCAAGATCCAGGAGTAGGCAAATTAGGTGGTGCAGTGTAGGGTGAAATGAGAAAGCGGGTGGATGCATTATTGTATAACTACTTATGTGATACATCTTGATACATTTTGGTATATTTTGATACATCTTGATACATCTTGATATATTTTGATACATTTTGATACATCTTGATATATTTTGATACATTTTGATACATCTTGATACATCTTGATACATCTTTGTATCACATATTTACATGATACGTCTTTGCAATATTTGGGTCGTCAAACATACTCACATTGCTTCTTCATTGCCCCTGGGTATGTCTAAGTTGCAAATATGAATAAGAAACAGCACACTCGATATTCATACATTCTACGTGCTTCCCACAACTCTCTGCACGCTCATCTTGCGGATTTGTGCATCGGATGCCGTTTTCTAGTATATATAAATGCACTCTGTAAATATAATTGCGAATTGTTCCAAGTATCAGCCGATTTCCTTCGCCTGTATCCAGTAGTTCTGCAAGTGGAATCTTGCCATTGTTTCTAAAGCACCTTGATCGTTTTCCACCTGGTACATGCTCCATTTCCGAAAATGGTACTCTGCAAGTTCACCTTCCCAAAGCAGTACGCACTTGTTGCCGCTGAGATCCTCAAGCGGCTTTTCTGCATCTGCATCGTCCCCGGAGGCAGAATCGACCCGTCGCTTGGGTCGCTCGTTCTCGGTCCACTTTATTCGGCGAAGCATCAACTTTTTGTACTTTGTTACTGCTCGCCGACCACCTTCAACTACAACAACGCTCATTCCATCAGCTTCACTCAAGCAGACGCCGACCAATTCCCACTCTTTGGCATTGACATCCACCTTGTACTTGCTCTTGGGGCTCACAAGACGCCCAATGCGGAAAACACAGCTGTATATGCCACTCTGTCTGTCCGCTGCCAACTTATTCACGAATTTTTCAGCTTTTTGCTCTTTCGTGAGTGCCCTTTCCTCATTTTTCCGCTCGTGCTTACGCTGCCTCTCTGCCATTTCTCTTCTAACCCTCTCTTCAACCTCTGTGGGGTTCTTAATCGTTTCATTCGTAAGAACATTCACTAGATTCTTAAGCTTAATCTTGGGTGCAGGTGCTGGTTGAAGCCCAAGCTTGACTTTATCCTGCTCCTCCTTCAACTTCTTGAGTCTCTCATTTCTCCGCAGCCTTTTCTGCTCCTTCTTGGTAAGATATATCGGCATGGTTTCTAGTTTTTCATGCTTTTCCCAAGGTGCCGGGATTGGCACTGGATGCTGAATATATATTGTGATTGGATTGTTTTCGTTCATCGGGTCCTTGTAGGCCATACTGTCCAATCGTGCTACAGCAGTATCGTAGCTTTTGCCATCCAGAAGTGGCTCATCCCACCACTCTACTCGTGGAGGCATCTGTGGCGCATAATACTGCTCTCCCTTTGATTCATCAGGTATCAAGTTGAGTTCCTTCAACCTTTTCTCCCTTTTCCTTTTCTCCTCCTTTGCCCTAATCTCCTCACGCAGGTCCTCGGCCTGCCGGATATATTTTCCCGGGTCGTTAATCGTGCCTAATGCCTTTCTTCGTCGTGGCTCCAACGATATGTCGTTTTGGTCAATATATGGATTGAGAAGAAAACCACTTTTCGATTTCCAGTTACTGGACCTGATGGGGTTCTTCAGCTTCTTGGGAGTGATATCCTCATCCTCTGAATTGAGTTCGGACCCATGTGCGAGCGGCTGTAAGAGAGGATGTATTTTAATACTGCTTAATCCATCTGATTCATAGTGGGAATTATCATCACTTGCTGAGTTACCACTTGTAGCGGAGTTTCTGCCCCTTGCCCTTCTCCTTTTGTTGCTTTGGTTTGTATTAGGTGTCCTCGATCTCTTCATAGCATTAACTGTTAGGCGATGAGGGGTGTTAGTGAGGAATAAAGAATAAGTTAGGGTAGTGAGATATTTTTGTTACTGAATATCGCTTAATTCGCTAACTTTATTTTTCAGTAATTTCGCTTCATACTTTACCTAGTTAATATTTTACTTATTATTTTACTTAGTACTTTACTTAGTACTTTACTTGGTACTTTACTTACTATTTTACTTAGTACTTTACTTAGTGTACTTCTCATTAATTCAATGTTTTACTTACATTAGCTACTGTACTTACCTCACTTGCTTGACCACTTTACCTACTGTACTTACTTTCTTTACTCCATTCCTTACTTACTTTCGACTCATTGCTTCTTTTCATTGCTTCATTCACCATCTTCATGTTACTTACTTCTTTATCTTACTTACCTACTTCATCAACTTTATTCTTTACTCACTTATTGACTAATATTCTTCACATAATTCAGTAATATTTATCACTCAATACACAAATATTCTTCACATAATTCATTTTATTCTTCACTCATTTATTCAATAACACGATTTACTCACTTATTCACTATATTCTTCACTCAAGTCACTCATTACTCATCTCACTACTCATTTCTCACTCCTCTCAAACAAATCCAAAGCCCTCGTGTCCCTCTCTGACAGCCAGAAGCAAGGCGGCCCGAAGCTTGGCATAATTCTCATAGGCAGGTAGATCAATCTGGTTAAAGCATGTATGTGCAGTAGGAAGACGATCCGTGTCCTCGTAGGTTCGATGAATGCTGAACTTGGAGATGCCGTTGACGCCGCTCAACTCCTTGAAGCCGTTTAGTGGGACCTTGGAGGAGCCAGTGGAGAACTGGAGAAGCTTTGCTCTTTCCTCGGTGTCGAAAGACTTGACAGCCCTCCAGAACCACTGGATCTGGGGTGAGGAAGCAGAGTAGTTGACGTAGTTTGTGTTGTTTTTCCAGTCGTCGACGTCGATGTCGGGCAAACCGGAGATGAGCAACTCCAGCTCACGTTCATCAAAGATGGAGACTAGCGACTCTGGGACCACCTGGTAGAATCCAAGCAAGAAGTTGTCGAGCTGCTGCTTGACAGAGGTGATCAGCCGGTAATCGACGATGAGCCGGACGTACTCGTGCTTGTTTTGCTCGGTGACGGGGATATTTCGGCCGTTTTCCTTCAAGTCGATGACCTTGTGCTCACCGTAGTTGTCCTCCTCGACAGAAAAGGTCTCGGTGATGATGTCAGTGATGTTGTTCTGCAGCATCCACACGAGGGACTTGTAGTAGTCTGGATCGAGCGACTCCATGTCCTTGAGCGAGACGGGTTTGCCCAACAACCTCTTGAACACAGCCCTGGTGAAGTGGCAGTCAAGCATGTATCCGTCATAGATGGCCTTGCCGATGATCATACCGACAAACTTGAAGAACGAGAGATGCTCCGGGTTGATCCAGGACGTCCGGTTCGGGTGGAAGGTGGTCTTATCAGAGGTCACCGGTGTGAACAAGGCGTAATCTGGGTTGAAAATCTGCCTTGAAAGCACCTGGTACCACTCCCGGGTCAAGCCACCCGCATCCACGCCTTCTTCACCTTTGAAATGAATCTCAAGGCTGCTTTTCGCCACCTTGTCGATCGGCTTGAAGAAGAGGGCCCGGTAAGAATCGAGGAAAACCTGATCCCGGCGAACCGTCACGCTTAGTGGTGTCCGGATGCCATCTGACTCGTGCAACTTCTTCTGGAAGTATGCCCGCTTGTTGTCGAACTCGAGAACCTTGGGGTTTCTGATCAGGACCGAGAATGGGCCACTCATCAACTTTGGATTCTCGCGAATCATCGCATTCAAGATCTTCTTGTGTTCTTCTGTGAACGAGAAGAAGAGGCTTTCGATTGGTTCTTTGGAGAAGTCGTGAGCTTTAGTTTCGAAGGAGTTGGAGATGGTGACATCTTTTTTATTTTCCTCATTTGCTTTACTTTCTTCACTTTCTTTACTCTCTTTACTTTCTTTACTTTCTTCATTTGCTTCACTTGCTTCACTTTCTTCACTTCCTTCTCTTCCTTCACTTCCTTCTCTTCCTTCACTTCCTTCACTTCCTACTCTTCCTTCCCTTCCTTCACTACTATGCTTGCAAACAACCATCAACGACTCAATAAGCGGCGAAAGAGCAGTTGTCACGTGTGCCGGATCCTTTCTACCACCGAGAATCCGCAAACAATCACTTAGTGCCCCCCAGAGTGGCCCCAGGGCCAATTTTTTGTACAAGCACCTGAGCTGCGTGGCATCGTCCACCGGGCGGTCCGCGCCCTGGAATAAAAAGTCCAACGCGGTGAGCACCCGGAGGAGTTTTGTCTGGTCTGCCGCGGGGGAAGAGAAGGGCGCGAGCAGGTCACCCGCGGCCGGTTCGCTCTGCCCCGGGCCCAATTCAGCCGTGAGCACGCGGAGGTCCGCGCAAATTTTCGTGCTGAGAGTCATGGCCCGGGCTGAGAGCTCGCGGGGGAACACTTTTTGCGCGACGGGCAACACGGACAAGTTCTGGATCGATGCGATAACCTGCCGGAACACTTTTCCGGCACATTCATCTAGGACGAGGACATTGACCAAAAGATGGAGATTTGAGGCTGGGATCTCCGGGAGGGCAGGGAGATTTTTACCTGTTTTAATCTTTTTATTGTTGTTTTCAGATCTCGTGTTCGTGCCCTCAGAAAATTGAGCATTTGCCAAACTTGCACCCTCCGGATTTCTTCCATCATTTGTGCCCTCAGCAGATTGAACATGGGAATAATTTCTATCGCTACCTCCTAAAATTCTGGAATCATAATTTCCTCCCTCACCCTCACCCTCACTTTTGCCCCCAACATCCCTACACACGCGCAAAGGGGAAGTTGCCATCTGTATGCACCGTGTAAGTGCATCCATAAGATTTGAATCATCGCGGATCAGATCTTTGCGGAGAAGAAGAAGCAAAGAATTAATCGGATACCGACAGCCGCTTCCGGATGCGCCGTGGCGCTTGGCGGCCTTCTTGAGCAGCGGGCTGTTTTCCTGCACCTTCAAGAAATGCAGCCGCATGTAGCCCGCGCGCTCCAATAAGCTCTGCACGGCATCCATGGTCTGCGCGGCCACGGTCAGCGGCGTGCACTCCACGGGGAAGCTGCCGCTGTCGCCGGCGGCCACACCGGGGGCACCGGGCGCACCGGGCGCCGTGTGGCGGCCCACCGCACACAAGTGCCCGTACAGCGACTGCAGCGCCTGCTGGCCCTTGAGTCCCTCCTGCAGGATGTAAAACAGGACCGTGATCATTTCGCTCCTTGTGCGCCTGTTTTTGCACAGGTAGTGCATCGCCTCAAAAAGGGATTTGCGATGCTCGAATTTTCGCGGCACGAACAAAAGCTTCATGACTGCAGCCACGCCGTATTTGTCGATGAGGGGGGTGAAGAAGAGTTTGTGTTTGTCTTGGTTAGGGGGGTGAGGGACATCTGGTTGGTGAATTCCATAATTTTGCATTTGGTGATTGTTATTATCATTATCGTTACTTTCATTATTCTCACCATCATTATTTTCATTTTCACCATCATGATTTTCACCATCATTATTTTCACTTTCATGATTTTCACTTTCATGATTTTCATTTTCACTTCCTTCATTTTCATTCTCACTTCCCTCCCCAAAATCTTCGTAGTTGCAATTGGCACGAATATCCTCCGGGAGAGAGGCAACGAAGTCCGGGTCCTGCTCGCGCACGTGCTGGCCGGTGCGTGCGGCCTCGCGCCTGCGCTGCTCCACATGGTCCGCAAACACATCCGCGCGCATATCGTCAGGGAGCGCCATCAAAAACTGCGGGTCGATATCGGACCCAGCGATGTCCACGGGCATGCCCTCGATCATCACGAAAACGGGCTCTATCTCGCCCAGCGCAGCCCGGCGCGCACGCGCACGCTCCATCTTGGCGGCCGCCTGCCGCTCCGCCTCCTCCGCCTTCTCGCGCTCCTCCATCTCGCGCATCGTCACGCGCCTTGCCGCTTCATTCACTGCGCGGCTTGCCGCAGCCACCCGGTTCACAATCGTCGGAATAACCCGGCAGGTGTCCTTGTTGCGCTCGCGCGCGGAAAAAAGTCGGTACACCTCGCCCCACCGCGAAACTGTGCCCTTCATCGTCAAATTGGGAATGCGCTGGCGCGCGGAAAATTGATCCTTGTCGTGGAAGTTTAGTGCCCGCAACACCTCCGCAAGCGTGCCGCCGCCCGGCGCCAAACCGCCCCGGAACGAAACTACAGGCGCCCGGCCGCCGGCGTTACCCGGCACAACGCCCTCGTCCAACACCGTGATGGCAGAAAAATTGTTGTGCCCTCCCGACACAGCCTCGAAGGGCGGCGAAATTGCCAAATCCGTCCGCCGGACCCCGGTTGGCACAAACATCCGGCTGAGCGTCCGGTGCGACGCGTCGTCGTCGTTTTCGTCGATCACCTCCACGTCGCTGTCCTCAAACCCGTCCGCGGAAAAATTGCTGTCTTCAACATCTCGCATGTGGTCATCCGGCTCATCCAGGATGTCCTCATCCGAGTTTTCGGACTCATCCGGATGCTCGTTAAGCCACTCATCGAGAATCGCGCTGTCCCGCTCGCTGTTTTCGGCATCCTCGCTTTCCTCAATCTCGTTTTCCGCATCGTAGCTTTGCACATCTGCATTTTGTGCATTTGCTTCCTCATCGGGGCCAAAATCGTCCAAATCCGGCCCGCCGGCCTCAGAATCAAATGAATTGTTGCCCGAAATCGACGAGAATGACGAAAAAGACGAAACTGCGTCGCCAGAATCGCCGGCACTGCCCGAATCATCATCATCGTCATCCACGATGTCTATCATGACATCATCGTTGATGTACCTGTGCCCGTCGTACTCACTGGATTCGGACTCGTCCTCCATCTCGCTTTCATCCATGTCCTCGTCATCACTTCCCGCGGGAGAGTACACGATCTCGATATCGCCGTTATCCAAGATCATCTCGTCCAAGTCCTCATCCTCATCCTCGTCTTCATCCTCGTCTTCGATCTCATCCACATCATACATGCCGAGTGTGGAGTTTTTGAGCAAGTCCGGCGCCTCCTCGGCCACCTCCAAGTCCTCATCATTGATCAATTCCTCGTCGTTATCGCCACTGTGGCCCTCATCGCGGAATAAGTCGTCAAACCGCGTCTTGATGCGGCCCAGCAGACTAAAGCACTTCATCACGAGGTCGGAAACGCGCTTGCTGTAGGGGAAGTTGACATCCAGGCCGGAGATCACCGAAACCAACACGTTGTTGAACCTCTTGTCGAGGAACTCCCGGCCGATGTAGTACCGCTCGTACTTGAGAGAGTCGAAATCCCGCATCGATGACGAGACGAGCGACTCGAAGTCGCCCAACAGCTTCGTGCTGCATTCCACGATGTTGTATATCTTGCTGTACCGGGCAAGCATGCTGGCTTTCGGCAGGTTTTCCGGTCGCAGCGCCTTGAGAAGAATGTCCACCGTGAACTTGCGGATGAAGGTCATGTCTGGGTCCACAAGCTTTGGATTTTCGACACCTTCCTTTGAAGCAGGGACACCGGTCACCAAGGCGTTGATGCACATATCGGCATACTCGGAAAGAAGCGCTTTTCTGCTCTCGCGTGCCGAGTCAGCCTGCGAGAACGGATTCGAGTTCATGAGCCGGTGGATCAAGATGTTGATGGCTGTGCTCTTGGGCTTGCCGTCGGTGTTATCCATTTTTTTCGAGAACAGGATGAACTCCATCTTGGCCTGCTTGTACGAGTACAAGCACTCTCCGATTGCCCGGAGAAGAAAGAGCGTGTAGACGAGGTTTTTGTTTTCGAACACCTCCTCGTAGTTGTGGATCACTTTGTATGTGTCTGGGAGGTACACCTTGACCTTTGGTTTGATTTTGTCTGCGGTATCTGTTTGTTCTTTGGGAGGCGAGGAGAGCAAGTCTGTTTTGGTCATGGACATGAGTTCTGAGAGGAGCAAGTTCATGACGCCTGTGTTGTAGTTATCATTTACTTCAGCTTTATCTTCACCTTTGACATTATCATTTACTTCAGCTTTATCTTCACCTTTGGCATTATTTACTTCAGCTTTATCTTCACCTTTGACATTATTTACTTCAGCTTTATCTTCACCTTTGACATTATCATTCACCTCAGCATTTGCTTTATTCTCCTTGTCGATTATCGCATCATCACCCTTCGTGCGAACAGACACATCAAGAAAACAAAGAGGCTCCTCGAACTGGTATAGGATCACCTTCGAGGAAAGCGTGTCAATGTACGCATTGGGGTCCCGGAGAACAAGCACACCCTGCTGTTTGACCAAACCCGGGAGATCGCGGACCGGAGCAGGCCGGAAGTGGCCCCGGTTGAACGAGAAGTCCTTGTCAACCTCGTTCTGCATGTAGGCACGAACTACAGCCTGGTTCTCGAACCCGTACCGCAAAAGACACATGACGAAACCCTGGACGGGGTCCATTTCGAGAGGAGCGAGGCGGAAATACTCCAAAATGGCCCGGACAAGGCTGCTTGAGAACACACGGCGAACTTTCGCGTAGGAATCGCAGAGAACAAGCATGACTTTGCATAATTCTGCAGCTAGCGACGCACTTCGGACCTCGGTGACCTCCAACAAGGTTTCGAAAAGGATGCTTTCGCAGAGCGGGTCGACGACCCACACGGCTGGAAATGAGATCTTGTAGTCCGGGAGATCGCAGGAGACGGATATGGGGTCAGTGTTGGGCACTTTGGGCACCCGGGAGTGCGTTAAGTAGCGCAATAGCACGGCCAACAAGTCAGGCATCCAGGCCGAGTTGATGTTTGCAGGCTCAATGACGTCCACGAGCAGCTTGGCGATCATGATGTGCATGTTCTGGTGGTTGCAGATGCCGGCATCGTCGTCGATGAGGGAGTGGAGGACTCTGAGGAGGCTCGAGGCATTGGAGGCGGTGTTTGTAGAATTTATAGAAGAATCATCTTCTCCATTTCCATCTCCATCTTCTTCTCTTCCATCAATGCACGTAATTATTCTCGGCACCAAGGGTCCGACCACGTCCGGATAGAAGAAGTATGAGGAGTGGCTGCACACGTGACCCAACAGCGTGCTTACCGTCGGCGATACCGCCGGAAACAACTCCGCCATCCGGTACCACTGGCCCAGCAGCCGCGACTGGTGTGCCCCGCGGATGAAGTTCAAGTCATCCATGGTGCAGAGGTGCAGGAACTGGTGTGGGGTTGTGGCCAGCGTCCTCTGCACGGTTTCCGGCTGTGCACTCAGGCAGTAGAGCCGGCCCTCGAAGGCAAGGTTGCGAGTTGTGGAATTTGCAGAAACGTAGAAGTTCTCGCTGATAACCGCAAGCTTCTCGATTAGCTGCGAGGGGATGCCCCGGGGTTGTGCGAGAATATCGCAGTGGTCCTTTCCGAGAACCTCTTCGAGCAACGCGAACCCGGCGATCGAAGTCTGCACGAGAAGAGAGCTGCCGACCTCCTTTGCAAAGGCCACGTGTTCACGTTGCAGGCCGGGGTACATGAGCCTTGCTTTTGGCACATACTGCACAGAGTCCCTGCCGGTTGCCAAGGCGTAAAAGCTGAGCACCTGGTTCAAGAACACGATTGTGGTCGAGCAGGGGTGGATGTCGACGTACTTGGCGTTTGCGTACTTGGTGATCTGGGCCGGGGAAAACGTCGCAAGCCGCCGGAATGCGTCCCCAGCGAGCTCCCGGAGCCGTTTGAAGCAACCGAACTGCAACAATGCGATGATGAGGACAGAGTTGACGGAAGCGGACGCCGAGGGGGGCATTGCGACGGAGGAGAAGATGTGGTTGAAGGCGAGGAGGGAGTAGGCGGAAGAGATGGGGGTTGGGGTGGATTGGTGGTTGGTGGATTGGTTCAAGTTCTGGCTAGATGATTGAGGGGATTGAATGGATTGGTTCAAGTTCTGGCTTGATGATTCATAATTAGAGTTTTCATTCATGCTCTCGCTTAAGTCTTCATTCGAGAATTGTTCTTCTCTCCCATCCAGCAGACGCGTCGCCGTCTCGGCGTACCGCAGCAATATACCCAATGCACGGCCGAAATCGTCCCCCGTGCACGACTCATCACCACCTAGGCGGCAGAGCCCAGCGAAAATGTACCGGAGCCAGGCCTGGCACCGTGAGAAGTGGAAGAACAACACGGCCAAGTTCTTGGACTTGGCACTGGTGCCGCGGCGGCGACCCCGTGCTGCCGGCCGCCCAATCTCCGCGTGGTACCGCGAGATGCCCTGGTGGGTCCACACGGCGTTCTCCGCGGCCTTGGCCGGCGTCCGCCAGTGGAAAATCGCCTCTTCCAGTGCAATCCGCCGGTAGAAGTGCAGCATGAGGTCCAGGAGACGCCGGCCGGGTCCCGAGTCGAACTCCCGGGCCAAATCCCGGCTGCACTTGCTCTGCATCTTGTTCGGCGACACGTACACGTCGCTCAGGAGATACAGCAAGCAGTTGGCGATGCCCAAATGGGACAAGTACCTGCCCCCGAGCTCCGGGTCGCGGCCCTCGAACTGGTCGAAGAACGAGCTCGTGTTGTCCGTGTAATATATGAAGTCCCGGAGGCCCTCGAGCACACGTAGCAACTCCTCGCACAGCCTGTGCAAAAAAGCCCCCCTGTGCCTCTCGGACACAGCCTTCATCATACCGGCCACCGCGTACACCGCGTTAGACACCACGTAGTCAAAAGGCGCGTTTTCGACGGTCACGAACCCGACAACAGCTGAAACTATGCCGGTCACGTCCAGGTGCGTGTCCCAGCTACCCGACCCGTCAAACAGCATCGAGCAGACCGTTGCACTACACTCCAGCACGCTTCCCGGGCCCCTCACCCGCCACGTCGGCAACTCCATGCCGCCGGACTCGTCCAGCACCACTTCCTCGTCCGGCGACTTGTAGAAACACCCGGTTTCCGACTGGTACAGCTGCGTGGGCCGGAATTCCACCGCCCCTGGCACGCTAGCCAGCACTTCGGCCACGCTGGCCCACACCGCCGGCTGCAAGTTCGGGTAGTGCCGGGCAAGCTCGTCCAACCCGCGGCCCAGGGCCACAAAGTAGTCCTCACGCAGAAGCTGCGTGCACAAGGCGGCGTCCTTCAACACGCCGATCGTCCTCTCGACGACCTTTTCACGCAAAACCCGCGCGTTCCCCCGCCGGTTGAGGGCTATGGCACCAACCACGTCTGGGATCACCGCGAGAAGTGCACCGTCCGGCATCAGAAACGTGTCGAGCCCCTCGAAAAACGCGTCCACGACCCCGCCCTCCTCGAGGATCGCGTATGCCGTCGGCTCGCTGTTGAGGATGCCAGACACGATGCGGAGCGTGTCGGCAAGCAACGAAACACCGAAAACTGGCGGGTGCTGCATGATCTTGATCAGGCTCTGCAGGATCTCCGAGTCGTACAAGTTCCGCATCCTGTCCCCAGGGTGTCTCGTTATCAAGTTGCACACGAGCTTCAGCAGAAAGCTCATCGTCTTCACCTGCCTCACAGTGATGCTGAACGTAATATCTGCACCGGTTGGCCGCCCCCCGCCGTACTCCGGGTGCTCAAGTGCGAAATCCACCTCGTACTGCAACGCCTCAATCACGATCCGGAACCCGTCCTGTGCAATGAAGTCGTCCAACACCTCCGGGCACCCGTCAATGAACATCTCGATCAAGTGGATCGGCCCGGACCGCGTGAGCCGATAGTTTGTCCGCTGGGCCACCAGCTCAAGGAGAATACTCATCAACCCGGCACTTCGCAGGTACCCGGCGAACCGCCGGTGGTCCATGAAGTTCGCCACCATGTTGAACACATAGTTCATGTACGGCTGTTGCATCACCACCTGGTCCCTTTTTGCACCCTCGAGGATCGTTTCCAGGATCGCAAACATCTCGCTCCGGCCCATGTTGCCCCCCCAGGCCCGGAGAATGTCCGAGCACCCGGGTTTGAACACCGACATCCCGACAAACGCACGCAATGCGGCGAGCGACGCCTCATACGGCACCTGCTCGGCGTTCTCCGGGTCGATTAGCTCCGACATCTCGCCCAGCAACGCTGGCTCCTCCTCCAACACCGTGTCTGCAAGCACCATGTACGCAAAACAGCTCGAGCAAACGTCCAGGCAGAGACACTTGAATGTCACGAGCTTCCTTCTCAGGCCCACCGCCTCATCACAGCTGTTGCAGTACGCCTTGGCCACATAAACGGCAACCACAAACTCCGGCCACCTCTCCTTCGGAACCATCTTCGAGCCCAGATCCAGTATCTGCTGCAATGGCAGCTTTGCAACCGACGCAGGGCTCAGCCTGAAGCGGTGAATGCCCTCCTGCGAGAGCTCTATGCCGGCCGAGCCCCGCTTCCCCCTCGTGATCAGCTTCCCGTGTACCTTGCCCCCTTTCTTGCCCGATGACTTGTGGATTATCACCTTCTTCACTGCCTCCGAAAGCTCCTGATCGCCAATGATCCGCGGGGCCACGTTGTAGTACTCGAAGTCCAGCCGCTTCCACTTGTCCGGAACTACAAAGTCCCGCTGCATGCACTCAATCAAGCCGATATTCCGGTATCCGGAGGCATCCGTCTTGGCTCTCGGTTTTGATTTGTCCAGTCCTCCACTTCTCTTCGCTCCTAAATTCGTCTGCACCGCCTCACCAACGCTGCCCTCTGCCGTCGGCTCCGCGGGCAATGCATTCGCCCTTGGCGGGAAGCTCGACGTCAAAGTGAGCAACACCTTCTCCTTGTTTTTCGGCAAGGACCTCTGTGCACGCTCAGAGGGAGCAAATCTCTCCCATAGTATGTACGACAACCTCATCGCGCTCATCTTGATGTCCAAGGATGTCGACAAAAAGAGATCGCTCACGAATTCCGACGAGTTGTAGACCTCCTTCGACTTGCAGTACCGGAGCAAAATGTAGCTGTACTCAAGACACGTCACGATCAACGTTTCGTCCTTCGGGTCGACGAAAATCAAGTCCCCGAACTCTCCCTCTAGCTTGTACTTCTTAACGTGCTCCTCCAAAATCCCGTCCATGCGATTCAACACCGGGATATACTGGTAGAGGTCCAAACGGAGCTCATTCCAAGGTTTTGCGGTTTCTGCCCTCATAAGGGCAACAAACTCCGCAAGTGGGCACGATGCCATCTTCTCGGTTAGCTCCTTCACATCCTTGCTAATGCTCGCATTCTCCTCTGCCGACAATCTTTTAGAGATTAACATTTTGATACGCCTATGTCAAGACAGATCCAGTAGCCTTTTTTATCTTTTCTTAGATGTGCCTTGTCTGGCCCAATATCTGAATGCTATCACGATAGATATGGAATGAACTAGTGTATATCTATGCTGTGCCTGTTAGTCTGGTATCAATGCTTGCACTTGCTAACAGACTGTACTACTTGCTTTTCACAAAAGCATAATCTGCATTACATCCATCTGCCAAGTCTGCCCTTAAATAGGAGCGAAAAATTGTTTTTCCAACTTTCTCGCTTAGCGCGGAATCCTGCGAAATATGCGCCATCATAAGAATATCCAGGCATAATATTTTGCATGAGGGACTATTTTGTATGAGGGATACTATTTTGTATGAGGGATACTATTTTGGCCAAATCGAACCCTCTTGTGTTTTTCCAATCAAAAAACTCCATACAAAGACTATCAATCATCAATATTGAAGCTCCCTGTTGTGTTTTGTGCAGCTTTTTGCCGCCATCCCGGGCTGCTTGCTTCGGGATGTACACATCCTTGCACCTGCCCATTGCTGGAGTGCAGGAATCAAATCCGGGCCTTTGCACGCGTATCTTTATTTTTTCATGCTTCGTACTTTTCCCAGATTCCCACAAGCACAGACAACAGCAAAAAGGCACATTACAACGATCACGAAAGTGGACGCAAGCAGCATCTGGACACCAGTAAAGCACACGCATCGGATTTCGCTAAATTGTCAGAAACACTTGCTCAAGGATTGGCGAAAGGATCAAAGATATTGCGAGTTTGGTGATAGTTGCAGAGATTCGACAATTCATTCATGTCCTTTCTCAGTCGGGCATTTCGCAGTTTGAGGATAATGTCTATACTGCCCAATAGCAGCCCGGCTAAGATCTTGCGGCCCTCCCAAGAAGTAATTCCCGATAGCAACGATGACTGCTCACAATCGGATGATGAAAAGAAAATCACATCTTCAGATCTTGCTTTTACATTTTCCAGTGATGCCAATGCATCCCAAAGCACAGCCCAAAAGCGAGCGTTGAAGACTGCTGGATCTGGAAGTTCGCCTTCAGCCAAAAAGACGTGTTTGTCGCCTAACGGGACCAGTTTGGACGAAGTCATGGATTATTTGGCATGGTTTGTCAAGGAGTGCCCTCAGTGCACCAAGCAGATAAAGCAGACTATCCGGATTCTGCAGCACCATTTTGGGCGGCCAAAGAAGGTCTCTGTACCGGATTCCAGGGGCATAAAGTCGAGTATTTCTGGATTGACTACTTCATTTTCGTCCACCAGTTCGACTTTGGTCCCTCCAAGGGCCAATAAGCGGTCGGTTGTGCTTTCTGCAGCCAGCGAGGGTGTGCAAACGCAGATACCGGATGTGGCAGTTGGAGAGGGTGCAAGAGCAATGGAAGCACTTCTTAAAGAAGTCGATTCAAGCACAAAGGTGGGTAAAAGCATGCCAGAGATAATGAAAAAAGCAAGCACACAAGCAAGCATGCAAGCAAGTACACAAGCATTAACCACAAAGACAACCACGCCAGGAATGACAAAAAAGGCAAGTTTTGTTCCTGGTGAAAGTCTTTTGCCGAATTCAGAAATGAACTCTATGAATTCAGGCACATTTGCCACTCTCCCGGCGATGTTCATGCGTGGAATAGCCACATCAAGCTCGCAGAACGCGAAAATCGAGCTGATGACGCAGAAACCGTCAATGTGGACCGAGGCAAACGAGCCTATCAGAAAATTGGACGCTTCTGGCAGCAGGAAGAAGGAGAATGCACCAAGCACGAAAAAGGTGAAGACCATCACATTGAGCGAGGAGCAGAATGCAGTGATCGAGTTGGCCAGACTCGGGTACAACATCTTCTACACGGGTTCGGCAGGAACAGGCAAGTCCTTGCTTCTCAAATCGCTAATCAAGGCACTCCGCAAGCAGCACTCGGAAGGTTCGGTTGCAGTAACCGCATCAACAGGTCTTGCAGCTTGCAATATCGGCGGAATGACGTTGCACTCGTTTGCCGGGATAGGACTCGGAAATGGGGATAGTGCGTCGCTTCTAAAGAAGGTGAAGAGACAGCAGCGAAACCGTAAGAGGTGGAAAAACCTCGAGGTGCTCATTATCGACGAAATCTCGATGATCGACGGCATCTTGTTTGACAAGCTCGACTACATCGCCCGGCACATGAAGAAGAAGCTCGAGGTCCCCTTTGGGGGCATCCAACTGATCGTGTGTGGTGATTTTTACCAGCTCCCGCCGGTGGTCAAGGACCGAGAACCGGTGTTTGCGTTTGAGAGTGCGAGCTGGAAACGTGCGATCCAGTTCACGATCGTGCTCAAGAAGGTTTTCCGGCAGCAGGGCGACAAGGACTTCATCCGGATGTTGGGTGAGGTGCGGGATGGCCACGTGTCGGAAAAAACGGCAAGAAAGTTCAAGGCACTGGAGAGACCGTTGGCGGAACGAAGTGGTGTGATCCCGGCACAGCTCTATCCGACCCGGGCACAGGTTAACGTGGCAAACAACGCGATGTTGAGAAGAATAAGGGGCCACAAGGTGGTTTTCCGGTCGTACGATACCGGGACAATGGACGATGAGGGGGCCCGGGACAAGCTGCTCGGCAACTTCCTTGCACCGAAGCAGATCGCGCTGAAGAGAGGTGCCCAGGTCATGATGGTGAAGAACATGGACGAGACTTTGGTCAACGGATCCTTGGGCAAGGTTGTGGACTTCATTGATCCCGACACGTACTCTTTCTACAAGCGGTTGAATGACAGCAGCCAGGATGTTGAGTTGCACGAGATCGAGGACAGCTTGCACAAGCTCGAGGAGAAGAAGGCAAAGGGCTCCACCAAGCAGAGAGAGCTCATTGCAAACCCGGACCAGCTCAACGATCAGTTGGACGACAGCATCTTCTCCTTCATGAGGAACTTGGATGACGGCCAGCACGAGATACCCGAGTCCGTCAGGGCCAACATGCTGGCCAAAAAAGCACTTCTCGACAAGCTTTTCTCCTCCAGCAAGGGTCTGCGGATGCCACTTGTCCGGTTTGTGCTTTCCGACGGCTCCACCAGGGACGTGTTGGTCGAGCCCGAGACTTTCAGCATCGAGGATGAGTTCGAGAGGCCCATCGCCTCGCGTACGCAGATCCCGCTCATTTTGGCATGGTCCTTGTCGATTCACAAGGCTCAGGGACAGACCCTGCCCCTGGTGAAGGTCGATTTGAAGCATGTCTTCGAGAAGGGCCAGGCCTATGTGGCTTTGTCCCGGGCCACAAGCAGAAGAGGGCTCGAGATCAGGCATTTCGATCCTTTCAAGATCCACGCACACGATCGTGTCGTCCAGTTTTACAAGAACTTGATGGACACCGATCAGGCTATGGCTCTGCACAAGAAGCTGGTTGCCCAGGAGAGGGACGCGGAGAACGCCGAGCTCATGCCTCCAGATGCTCTAACCACCAGAATGCACGATCTTCAGACTGCCACTGCTCGTGCCGACGACTTTCCCGATTCGGTACCTGATGATGTTCGCAGCAGCATGAATGTGCCGCCGTCTATCTGGCGGGGGATAGTGCACAAGGAGCGGAGAGATGTCGCCAATTAGGTTTGTTTGGTAGGTGTGAATAGGTTTGTTTGCACAAGTGTGAATAGGTTTGTTTGGTAAGTCTGAATAGGGTTGTTTGCGTAAGTCTGAATAGGTTTGTTTGATCTACATAAATACAATTAGGTGTTTGATCTACATAATGCAATTAGGTTGGTTTGGCCTACATAAATACATAATATGCATCTGCTATATATATACACAGCATGGCTTTGAAATGAGATAAAAGGTTTTATATTCTTCTGTATGCCGTAGGCATTTCTGTCATTATCTAGAAGCTCGATTATTGTATACCAGTTTTCTACTGCCATAATCATGGTTGCTACTAAATATTATTCAGTTCTTTATTCTTCTCCTGGTTTTGCATTGATGCCATAATCATAGTTGTTACTAATAATCATCGGGTTGTTTCTTCACCTAGTTCTCCACTAACGCCATAGGTTGCAACTAAATTAAGCTGGTACCTTTTATCAATCTCGTTCAACTAATTCCATACACATGGTTGCAACTGACTGGCATCTCCTCTAATTTCATTCCGCGTGATTCCAAACAACTTCATTGAGTTTGTTTCTCCTCCTAGTTCGCACCCACTATATGCCCAATAATAGTCCGACCAATATCTCCGCTATCAGCACTTTTTAGTATGTCATTCGCCGACATCTTTATTGATGACTTGAGCCTCGAACGAAGATCACCCAATCCTGAAGATTGAAAGAAACTTTGCGGCTGTTGTCTGCTTTCGCCGCGATTATCCGATCCAGCCCTACTTGCCGAACTCTGCACTTCCGCCTGTGATAGTAGATGGTCTCTTTGTGAATTCAAAAGCTGCCAGTACTCCAAAACCGGTATGTTGAATTCAGCCGGTGTCACAAGTAGTAGTTTTCCTAGAATGCTTAGTTTCTTGTCCAGAAGTGCCAAAGTTGGTGTTCCTGTCTCTGTTTTGACAAACTGGAAAAATGACACCCATGAGTCTGAAACGACCTTTTCAAGATCTATCTGCTCTGTATTCTCTATTGCATTATCCAATATTTCGCTCGATAGTTCATAAGCATAGTCCGTGTCAACAGAAGAGGTGAAGTCAAGACAAATCACCATTATTTTCACCCTCAATGGATTGATCTCGTCAACAACAGGAACTTCTTCCTTGGCATACTTGAAAAGCACATCCCTATCATAACACTGCAATCCATTGATGATATGTCGCACTAATGAGAATAATTTGTTGTGGCTCTTGTAACTGGACTCATTTAACTCCAAAATTCTCGTAACAATGCTCAATATATCGCCCAAGTCTAAAATCTGCCTTGGAGTCAATGGTGTGTTGGCATGAAGCGATATTCTCCATTGAAGAAGCTCCTTGCATGCCAGATATAGGTTCTGCAACCTCGAAGATTCGTTTGTTTTATTTCTAATGAGTTTCGCACAGTCAACAGAGCATTTTAAAGATCCCAAAGACGGATCGCAATTGGTCGCTTTGTTATAATAAAGCCATGCATACCTCGTAACAATCTTATCGGTATCCTTTTCTGGGATCGAGCAGTACCGCTTAAAGAATAAGTCCTCCACAATGTTGAAATATTTGAGGTCCAAAAGCTTAGTGAGCACCAACTCATCCAATGTATGGCGATCGACTTTTCCAAAGATCTTGGTCTTTTCAAAAACCCAATACATGGAACTTAGTAATGTTTGCCACTGCCTCGAATTTCTGCCGTATTTCGACTCGTTCTCGATAAACTTCTGAAGCTCCGATAGCTGAACACTGCCATCTGAAGATTTAAGGTTTGCAATCTGCACTAAGGATAGATTGTTGGCATACAATCTTTGACCCGTTTCAATGATTTTAGAGTACGAATCCAAAAACTCCTTGCTAGGATCAATTGCTTCTGCCATCTCTTTAACGGTTTTCCTCGGTTCTGGCATTGAGTCTTCCTCCATAGCACTTTTGCTCTTTAAAGGTAAGCCTTTCAATATTGCGATAATTTCCTTTGCTGCTATAAACACCTCAAGAACTGCCCGCGGACAAAGGTATATGATGGAGAGAACAATAGACACGAATTTATTCATGACACTCACATTAGATGAAAGAATACTAAGTAGTTTTTCCTGCCTCACAAGCTTAAGGATCATATCATAGTTCTCTATCATAGTGCTTGACTCTGTTTCTCGAATCGTCTTGTCCCCAAACTGAATCAGCCAATCATTGAAAGCGGTCCACATTGAGGTTCTAGAGGAAATATACGGAACAAGCACATTCGACACGATTTGTGGAATATGATCGTATGAAATGGCAGCCTCCATAATCAGGGATATCCGTTCCTCCGGTCTTAGGTAGGAGGAGAAGTTGGTTAACGATGCTGATTCGTTGTATTGAGCCAAATATGTGATTGGCCTATAAGTATTGATTATCCAGTTCTCCAAATCATGTGAATAAAGAGGCAACTGTCTCAGTTTATCCAGATCTACAGATATTTCTGGCGTACTCTGTGTTGACTTTACTATTTCGGCCCTGAAGAATGCGAAAAACGCTCTCTTCATATCTGACAACGTAAACTTGTATGTGGCTGAAGTAATATCAAAGCCAAATCCCATAGACAGAGATGCAGCCAATTCCAGAGTGCTCTCTGCAGCAATGCTAATGTTTTCATTACCAGCTAAGAGAGCATGCTCTAATATTTCCGGTGTGCTTCCCAATTCAATAACTTCATTGACTGATAATTCTTCTTTTTGCGAGGTCTTGATGAAATATTCCAAAAACGTCGACCCCAGGTTCAAACGACTTTCAAGATCAAATGATCCCGGCACGGATGCCAGAATTAAAGCCAATACCCTGTTGATACTAAGCTCTAATTTTCCATTTTCGTGATCCCCGTTTGTACTTTCTTGTATGATGCAACCTGCCTGTATTAAGGCATCATTAACCTGCTGGGGTAATGAGCAGGTACATAATACATATTGAAGAACTAGAATATTCTTCGCAGCCACCACATTGTAATTGCCCATTTTGAACTGTGCTGTTTCCGTATATATAACTCTGTCTTGACCCTGTGTTTGCTCAAAATATCAAACTGTGAAATCTAATCTAACTTGGTACACTTATAAACGATTGATCTGACCTCTGAAAAAAAAAAGCTATGATAAATGTAAAAAAACTGGCGCGAAGCACATTGATACAAATTTCAGCTCAAGTATTAGCTGTCAACTATGTCCGATAGCAACAGACAAAATAACCCAATTGACGCCAATTTAAAACATCCATCTACACAAAAAATACGTGAAAAGTGTATTTCGTAAATAGCTTTGTATATATCATATGATTAAATATTTGGAAATTTGGAATCGGTAATGTAACCCAACAGAGAAATTTCTCAAGTTAAATGCAGGCGGTGGTATTTCTCAACCTGAGGCAATGTCAGCATTGCTGGGCAAGAAATGCATGCATATCTTTTTGGCTAAGGCATCGCATCCAATGTATAAAGTAATTTGTGTAAAGGCCCGAGTTGATCCGCTGTTTATATCCTATAGTTAACCTTGGTTTGTGTGCAGACTTTGGAAAAGTCCTCACTAATTCGGGAAATCCCAACCTTATCCATTTTCTGCAATTGGGGCACTGACAATAATACCTCTTGAAATTCTTTGTTTGATGAATACAAAAAAGACCCCTGGGTTCTGGCAATGCGACAGTTATTACTGATTTGCTATAATCCTTAAACGCCAGAATACCATGAGCTAATGCCATATGTTGTTCAAACCATAAAATCGGAATCCATTTCTTGTTCGGGCAAAGTCTGCATAAAGCAAACTCACTCTCGGTGTCTCGTCGACATCTTTGAAATCTTGGTTTTAAGCTGGATTGCCTAATCCATTTTCCAGACTTTCGATGTATTTCTTTTATTTCCTCCTCATGTGGACTTGGAGGGCAGCAAAAATCTTCCGTGATGTTGTATTCTTGGTTGTTTTCAGATTCCTCAAGTTTGATTTGATGATGCCGAAACACTTGAGGCCTTAAAAGTGGATCTGTGACTTTTGAAAATGGAATCCATATTTCTGTTTGCTTGCACTCCAATACCAGAGTTATAGGAATAGACTGTTCTTCCTCCACTTTTGGGGCACTCAAACTCTCCTTACTGGGCTGCGACTTTGTGATTTTTGGTCCATTTTCAATTGTGTTCTCTTTATCATCGTGCTCAAAGTTCAGGTTTTTGTCAACTTTCAATTCCTGTTTGTAAATTACATTGTACTTCTCCTCCGATGTCAGTTTTTCCTCTAAGCAATAATTTTGTGCAATCCACTTTTCAACATTATTTCTTTTGGCTTTCGAAAGGGATTGCATACTTCGGTTCGATAGCAATGGGTGAAATAGCAAAGATTAGTTTTTAAAACAGCCACCATACGTTAAATATTCCTAATACCTGTCTGATCACTCTCGATTAACTTTCCTAAACATTGTCTAATCTATCCCCAATAATAATAAATCATGGCTGGCGCTAAATTTTAATTTGCATGTATTATAAGTCACGGTTGCATCCCTGAGAATGCTGAATCGGGCAAGAAGAGAAAATTAAAAATGAACTGAAACTTCGAAAATTAAAGAAAATAAAAAATAGACGCCGAATCGGTGGCCATACGTACATAATCACGTGACAAAAAAAAGGACCCAGATCAACCAAACATAAAATTCATTAAAGACACATAAAGGCATTTCTCCAGCTTCAAATTACAGCGTAACCACTAGCATAGCTCACACTACTGTCCATTGGATTTATCACATGAGAGCTTTGAGCATATCCATTCCATTGGAATTTATCATCAGCTTCTTGCTGATAGTACTTTTCCATTATAGCAAGAAGGACACTCAAGGGTTTTGCACCACATATAGTATTTCCGGTCACACTAAGATACTCTCTGAAATCATTGTATGATCCTGTCGAGGCAACCTTCATTCCCTTTTTGTCCATGGCCTCGATACTTTGATAAATTGGTATTCCTCCTTTCGGGACTCTTGGATCACTTGTTAAGGAGTCAACTTTTCCATCTGCGGTGTAGGCAGTGTAATCAAATCGGAAACCCCAATGGCAGAAGTCGGATGTTATTATGAATGCATTCTCCTTATTTTCAAAATACGGCTGCAAATCCTTGGCAAGTTTTCGCTCGAATTTCTCGTTCGAGTCGGATATCATGATAGGAATAATTTTGGGAACACCGTTTGGAGAATTCTCCGTCACCTTATAAAGGAAAGGCATGTGCATTTCAAAGCAATGTTCATCCTCATCAGCCTGGAAACTCATCTGTTTAAACATCTTGGGGTCCTTCTTCATTAAAGCAGATATTGTCTCTTTATCAACCGGAATCTTTCCCAGAGGAGTATCGTAAGCATCGAATTTTGATGTCATAACAGAGCCAGAGAAATACACATGATGCGATGGTCCCATGATGAAGACTCTCTTGACCTTAGATGGATCAAACACCCCATATGCTTTTGCCAATGTTGGACCGGCGTACGAATATCCAGCATGTGGACCTAATAAAATACGAGCACCATCAATAATTTTGGTTTTGCCGTTGAGAAATTGATCCAATTGACGATCTAAAACACTGGGTGTACCAACATACCATGTTCCGGCATGTGTAGCCTCTCTTATAAGTGGCGATTCACCGCCTCCAGTCATGATCGTTCCTAGTGCTCTTTTAGAGAGATGATGAAAAAACGTCGATAATGGTGATATATTAAAAGTTGATATTTCGATATTTGAATAGTTTCTTACTCTCAGATCAATGAATTCCTTTATCGCTTGCTTCTTTGCTTCTTCTGTCCAGTTGTATTGATTAATTGACCTCAATAAAGTAATACGTGCAGAAATGTGTAATGGGGACCAACCGGCTTTGATCGCGCCTTCAGCTTATCGTTACAGCCAAAAAATTAAGATAAATAATTTTGGAGTTTTTTACACACTCTCTTTCCATAGTATTCCTTGAAGTTCCGGATAGCATATAATTTGTACTCTATTCAGAATACGCTGAACTTCTCCACTAGCATATTGCTAAATACTAGCGTCTTTGCTTGTGTAAGCGGCATTTTATTAGCGCCTATTCATTTCATAATTCAGTGAATCATTAAGATTCTATTGAAATCAACATATAGACCTTAAAGAACTCATTTAATGGTATGTCCAACTTATCTAACTAGCATAATGAAATAAATATATTTAGTCCAAGTATGTTAGATAGGCAGTCCTGCGGTTGTCAGCTTTAAATGTGTATTTTTCCGATTGCAACTTTTGGCTTGGTCACGTGATCATGCAGCATGACTTTTTGTTGTATTTTGGCAGGACTAACATTTGTGATGGAAATGTTTATTGAAGTACACAGAATATGTTTAAGATGTGATTCCGTTCAAGATTAGAACCCATTAGTAAAGAAATATAATTTACATGTTGAATAATCAACCCCTTATCTGTACTTCATTTCTCCGATAAATTTTATGTGAATCAATTGCTACTTATCGTTCCTCAATTCCGCTGTACAACCTTGAGAATTCGTAGAACGATAATCATCTGTTCGAATACTGCAAATGAAAATAAAGTAAAAGTCTTTAAAGTATTTACTCTTTTGCTTCACCAACATTACCATACTTTAGGAGAGAAGCCGGGAAAAAGAAGATGCAAAGCTTGATATTACAAAAAAGTGCCTTAGTTAGAAAGATAAGATAATTATGGTGAACTAATATGATATTGAATATTCTATAAAATGTTCTCGTCCATCTTGATGTACTCCACAAGATCATCGAAATATCCATAATGAGATTCATTAGGGTCATAAACAACGGTAATACTGACAATTTTTGTAGCCACATCATTTGGAACAAAGCGGCCTAGTTTTTGTAAAGAATACTGATAAAAGTCACAAATTGAATTAAACAACTCCTGATCCCAGTTAAGGGAAGTACTCGTACGATTAAGAACCACCTTATTAGAATCGGCTTTATTAAGTAGTTTCATCCGGTAGTCCTTCCATCTCAATAACAATTTACTGTAAGAGCTATTGGCATCTATGTCATTGAATAATTTGATAAATCTGGAGCTCATAAAAGTATTGGCAAATCTTGTAATATTCTTCAAAACAGCGATTGCGCATGTTATAACCCGTGCATCATCTGTATCAAACAAAAAGCTGCACACATAATCCCATACGGTTGCAGCAACAGGTAAAAAGCTGGATCTCTGGGTGGCAATTAAAGGAATAATCTTGTTGACAAGTTTTAATGTTATCAATGTTAAACTAACAGATCTGTGCTTTGCCAATCTTTCGGCATATTCCAACATATCAAGAAGAAGATTATATGTCTTCTGGTCTAACGGTGAGACCCATTTTTCAGCTTCATCATGAATATCTGGATGCTCATTTTTGGAATCTGACTCCTCGTTCTCTTTCCCAATTCCCGAAAATCCATTTTTCAGCTGATCACTCGCAATTTCTTCAATAATCGTATTATCATCGTCGTCGTCGTCATCATCATCATCATCAATGTCAGAATTCGTATTTACATACTTGTATACCTGATCCAATGTCTTCATGCCCCACGGTTCATGATACATTGAATTATCCTCTTGAAACTCTGACTCGATCTGAAGAAAATCGAAATCGTGAAAGTGTCCTTTCTTCAACTCATCAATGCATACAGAGAAAACTGTGAAAAAGCCTTCGCATAGAGATGTATAACCATAATACAAGTCCAAGAGTGTGAACATCGCAGTAATCACATCATCCAATTGATTCAAGAGATCCGGCCCACCAATTTTTATTAGAACAACTAATATAACTGGAAGCCGTGGATTAAGCGATTCACCAGTTAAACGCAAAGAGAGCGAATCCAATAAGTAATCGCTGTTGCTCTTTATAAGATTTCTAACCGAGCCACCATACAAAGTTCTCGCAAGAAGTAGTGTTACATGTTGTGCCGCTATACGAACAGCTTCATTTGCAGAGGCCAAACACTCAATAACCGGAAAAAGGACATCAATCAATTCTTCTTTGAACGCACCTCCCAGAATTGTACACGAGTCACCAATTGCACGTAATCCTATTATTGAGGAGCTCACCCATCCAATACCTGGAACAATGGTGTTGGAGTTCACCTCTAGAATATTTGTTGCATTCTCAAGTAGGTGATAAACATCATCCTGTACGTTTGTCAACGACAATCCATCTTCAGAGTCAGAGAAATCCATATATGCCTCCGCATCAGAATTCAGTAGTACACTAGATTTTCTACTCTTCAAAATTATGTCTTCCATCCATAAAAGAACACCTTTTTGCATCACCACACTGATAGAGTTTTGTGCTAAATCATAATCCATTAACAGTTGCTCCAGCGTAGAAACTACTTGTGGTGCAGAAGCTGCAACTTCAAGTAATTTGATGATTGCTCGCTCAGATGAAGGTTCAAAAACTCCAATAAATGGCGATGTCTCCTCCGAGTCACTTGAAATTGATCCTGTGACATAGTCAGATGTTATAATTGATAATTCAGATTGATACTCGGCCGGAGAAGATTTGTTCGAAGATATCAACAACGGTTTTTTCGCAGATGCTGAATTACGCTCTATGAGTATTGATGCCATCGCAGAGTGAATATGAGTAAGCAATTGTCTCGTTGAATAAGAATCAAACATCTTTAATTCAATGAGAATCTTAACAGCAAATGTTATTGAAGAGACTGATGCACGAACTCTTGAGGAATCTGGCGATGCCAAATTAAACGATAACTGCCTGAGCTCACTTCCAAATAACTCTTTCATACTAGTGCTTAGTATGGAGACATTCGGCCCAAATGTCAACGATTCCAGATACTGCTCAGACAAATCGTCATACAAATCCAAAATAGCCAAAGATTTAAGCAAAATTGGAATAATGCACCTGCAAGTGATGATACAGTTTCTTAAAATGGACACGTCCAAATGCAAAACAGCTTCTCTGTAATTCTGACGTTCGAGCCAATCAGAGTTCTCGGCTAGTATGATTTTGAATGCGTCTTTTAAGTGTGGAAGTGTACTTTCTAGCCACTGTTCATCTCTGTAGGCATTATCGACACCATAAGAATTATCACCGACTTCTGTAATCGTTTCATCTTGTTTTCGTACATTAATCATATGCTTGAGATCTTCCAGGCTTTTGGGCTGTTCACTTACCACACCAAGATCAAAATCACTGAAAGTAATGGACATTATTGAAGACATCAATTTGAGCACATCTACGACAACGAGATAATGCGGCTTTGACTTTATAAGTTTTGCAATAACTGACATTATCCCAGGCAAGATAAGAGCTAGTGATTCTCCATCTTCAAATACATTCATTATCACGTTAAGAGCACTTAGACTATCTAATTTTGCCTCAAGCTTTGGACATTTGAGCGAACATTCTAAGAGTACACTAATAGTATGTGCAAGAATAGATTGAAATATCTTTTTCTGTGAAAGGACTGTTTTAAAACTATCAGCTTGGTTCTGACAGCCAATCATAAGATGCTTTATGCAAGAAACACCATTCTGTATGACTTCCTCTGAATGCCCTGAAATATCAACATTATCGGGTTCACCGCCTATCAACACGGAAACCAAGGAAATCAACTGCTCAAATAGCTTTGTATTAAGATGTCCAGGCTTTGTCCAGCAATGCGTCGCTATACTGTCCACAATATAAAGACAATTCTCAAGTTCTGAATCCGAAATGGCATTTTTCCCCAAGAACTGTGAGATTGGGAAAAATATGTAGTCTGCCAAGTTTAACGTTATGCTTATACCATCTCCCCTTGTACTAAAAAATTCAGTTAGCGCTGTTGATAGACCTTTTAATGACTGAATTCTCTTTGATAATCCATTAACATCTCCATTTGTTAATGTTAACTCAGTTAGACGGACACATATGGGACGAATTTTCTGAAATAACTCCAAAGAAATTCTTTTCTCTTCCTGTTCACTAGTTGGCATTGACTCATACATGGCATTTTTTTGACCAAGTCTAAAAGAAAAACAAACGATAACAAAAGTGAATAACTGTTGAACTGTATTTTGCTGATCGCATGTTTGAAGATAGATTTGATTTCTCAACTTTATCTAGCGTGCTTACGTAATAACATAAATACTCCAGGTACCGTTTGTTGATAGTTTCTGCCGAGAGCGAACGTCGAAATGGAGAAAAAATTTTCAGCGAGTTTCAAAAAATATAAATAGGGAGAAATTCCCACATCTTTATTGAACAGCTTACTATGTGAATTCTGTTTACCTCAAATATTTCTCTTAATCTTCATCAACAAATTTCCTTACAAACTAACAGATCAGTATGTGAAGGTTAGAGTAAAGCATAATGCATCAGGCTTTGCATTATACTTTTGGCCGGGCGGAAAGTGCTAGGAAAAGAATTACAGGTCACTGAAGACGATTAAGCAATAGTGGATGTTCTTTTGAAGAATACTTGAGAATATCTGATAATGCCTAATAGTTTTTTATTGCTGTTACAATGAAGATTTCAGTACTGTAACACCTTCTCTAAGTTGAATTTCATCTCTTTGATGAAGTTCCACTTCATGAATCCTAAGGGACACTCATGGGGTTTTAACTTTTCATTCCTGTCGATTAGGTTGAACTAGGAATCAAGTCAAGAAACCATTTTGTTTGAGATACAAGAAAATAATTTGCTTACAAAAGAGTGCACACAAAGAAAAACCCTTGGGATTTATTTGCCTTTTTTTCCCCTTTTTTGTTTGATCATGGAAAAAACTTAAGCATACTAACATATACAACTTCTATTGGTGCAGGTTTAATATTAATTCAAAATGGGTAGAACTTCAGCTCTTGCAGACGCTCTTAAGACAATCACAAATGCCGAGAAAAACGGTAAAAGACAAGTTCTTATCAGACCTTCATCCAAGGTCATCTTGAAGTTTTTGCGTGTTATTCAAAAGCATGGTAAGTATTTGAAAACAGCCATATCGTATTTGTTTCCTTAACGTTTGCAAATTCTTTTTAGTCATTTTCATAATCCTCAAACACCGGAATGATAACTGGATGGCTTGCTGTCGGGTTTGTTGCATTCTATGCTTCATGACCTGTTTATCAGTCACTTGTTGTCTTTTAACTTTTCGGAAGATAAAAGCCAGGAATCGATTCTTACACGGTTTTGAAAGGACTCCTTACTAGAGTTCAACCATTTTCTCAACCGTTTACTTTTCCTCGACAGTTTTTCTTTTTTCCGACTATAATTCTTTTGCAGAACGTTACGTGAAATATGGCGAGGCTTTAGTTAAATATCATTTATAGCATTTGGAAGATTATACTAACAAAATATTTTTCTTTTCCCCTTAGGCTACATTGGCGAATTCGAGTATATCGATGACCACAGATCCGGAAAGGTTGTCGTTCAGTTGAACGGTAGATTGAATAAGGTTGGTGTCATCATGCCAAGATTCAATGTCAAGATTAACGAGGTTGAAAAGTGGACTGACAACTTGTTGCCAGCCAGACAATTCGGATACATTATCTTGACCACTTCCGCTGGTATCATGGATCACGAGGAAGCTAAGAGAAAGCACGTTTCTGGTAAGATCTTGGGATTTGTTTATTAAGCGGAAATTGCAACGTGTACATATTTGCTAGTTACGTATGTGCTTATTTCTTCTTATCCACCTGGGCTTCATTTTTTTCTTTATGTGTTTTAATAGGATTCTTTCATGTCAATGGCCTTTTCTGTATCATCAGTAGCAGCTAATTATTCTCGGGTGGGTCAGCGTGTCAACAACATTACAACTATACATGTAGCCATGGCTATTATTGCAGGTGTGGCTATGTTAGTGGCCTTGCTGCTCCAAATATAGTGTCTCCCTACAGGATCAGAGTCATCATCATTTTCCTGTGCGATTGCAACTGTGGGATTGGCATCCAATAGCGATCCATCCACGTTGAAAATCTTGTACTTTGACACGTAGTCAGTCTTAGACAAAGCAACAAAACCTGCTCTTTTTGTACCTTTGTTCGATCTCTGGATACCCCTGGCAACTGGCCGGGGAAGACCACGACTAACATCAATATTTTCGTACTGTTGCAAGCAGATTCGAGGCTTTTGTGTTGTGGGTGCCGTCCGTTTAGAGCCAAAGGACCCAAAGCCTTTCATTCTGCTATCTGGCTTGTTGAGCATTGGATCGCGGACTTTAGCAAGCCTTTTCTTGAAAGTGTAGTAATCCGGCAAGAGCCTGACGTTGCCATCTTCGTCATAATCGACCAATCCGTAATTGTTGGGCTCCTGTGCGAACTCATACACCAGTCCACCAGAAAACACGTCGGCCATTTTGGCAGAATAGATGCTGGCCACCTCTTGAAATAGCCTGGGAAGGATCTTGTTGCAACCGTATTCCGAAAAGAAAATTGGTTTCGGGTATCTGATGTAATCTCTGACCAAGGTGTCGTAACCACTAGAATAAAAAGTCTGTTGTCCACACCATTGGTATGTATTGACACCGTAGAAATCAACCTGATCGTCTGTGGATGTATCATAGCATGCGAGATACTGGGCCAAGGAAATGCGGTAGTCCAAATCGTCTGCTGCTGAGTAACCAACAGGTACTTTTCTCATTGAATTTCTTCTCATGAAGTCTTTCATATCTCTGATGACAGCTTTAATATACACAGGTGATACTTTTGCCGATACACGATCGTTGACAACCTCGTTTCCGGCAAAGAAAGCCAAAGTGTTGTTGTAAGCAGAAAACTGCGTCACAACTTTGAACACGTGTGACATGTACTGCTCATTGTAGGTTGACCAGGGCTCATATCTGTTTAAATGCTGATGTTCCATTGGAGAATTCACATCAAGCACAAGATACATTCCGGCCTCGGCAAGTAATGACATGCATTTATCGTGGTCTAGATCCGGGTTTATGGAGTAGACCCGGATGGTGTTGATACCCAAGTTTTGAAAGAGATATATGTCTCTTGAGCATTTCTCGATGTCGGAAAGTGGATCGTTTTCTGAACTCACGCCTGAAGACCCACCTGGCTGGTAGTCGACGCCTTTGATGAAAAACTGAAGAAATGATGATGTTAGTAGAGGAGTTATGAGCATATAAAAGGGGTTTTTATACCTACCGGCTTGCCAGTTACTGAGTCATAGAAATGTCTTTCGTGAATTTGAATTGGATGAATAGCGAGGCACAAGGCAGCTAAGTTTAAGGTGGCAAATAGGGACAGCGATATCTTCATAATTGTGGAATGTATTAAGGATAAAATTTACAATTTAAAGGACATATGGAGGGGGGTATTAGAAGAAGTAAGGAGTGGAGAGGAGTTTAGTGATGAAGCGCTAATGAGGGATTTCCGGATGCGGACAATACCATGGTAACAAAAAAGGAAAGAGGAGGAATAAGGGGAAAAATAAAAAAGAGAAATTGAATAATTTTAGGAATAAAATGAATTGAATTGCCAGGAAATGGTTAGGGATTTGCATATGACTTCAGTTCGCAAGTGCTTAAACGAAAGTTATTTTTTTCCCTCCTTCTCTCCTATCTTGAGATATCATCATCATATCATTAGGTATATTCACATATCATTAAATATCATCTCTCATATCTTTACATATATTCTCACATCATCACATGTTATCGCATATCTTCGGACATCTTCTCTGTAATTAATGTGTCGATAGTCTCATCTACATGAATCTGCCTTACCTTGTTTGTGCCCAAGAAAACCTCGCACATAAGGATCAAAGGTATTTAAGCATGTGCATTTCCCCTTTTTATCCCGTTCATATTACCTTCATATTTAGTTCTTTTTACTTCCCTTTCTTTAGCGTCAAAGACAGTCAATACTATTATAACACAAACTTCCGAAAGCAACAGGTGTCACAATTAAACCAATTAACTGAAATATTACATTCTCTCATATCTTTACATATCATCACATCTCCTCCCATATCATCCCACCTCATCACACACACACATCTTCTCATCTACATACATCTAAGCATTTAACATGAACGAATATCATAATTAACAGACATTTTATATAGTGCCAAAGAAAAAATAAAGCAGAGATATGAAATCCTTAAATATCACACTGGCAAATGCAGTGCAAAAACAAGTATCATAGCAAATTATGGATGAAGTGGAACAAAGGAAACATGAACGTGAAGAAAGAAAAGAGTATTAGCTCATTTATTCCAGACCTGTGCCAGGAAAGCCTCCTCCTCGGCATGATGCCTCTTCTTGTTGCCTGTGGCAATGGAGGCAGAAGGGTCTCTTCCCGCGTAACGCAAAGGAAGATCGACACCAGCCTCCTTGAGCGTGGCATTCAACCTTGGCTTCATGTACCAGTAGGCACCCATGTTGAGGGGCTCCTCCTGGCACCAGACAAGGTCCTCGAGGGCAGGGTAAGTCTTGAAAGCGTCTCGGAGAAGAGCGTATGGAAATGGGTGGAACTGTTCAACCTTGAGGAACGCAGTCTCTCTGTCACCAAGATCCTCACGCTTCTTGAAAAGCGTTGCGTACACCTGTCCGGAGCAGAGAACAAGCCGCTTGATGCCGGGCTTGTCGTTGATGGAGTTGCCGAGCTCCTTATCTTCGATGATCCAGGGGAAGTGCGAGTCTCCGGTGAACTCAGACAGGTCAGACCGGGCCAACGGGTGCCGGAGCAACGACTTCGAGAAGAAGATGATCAACGGCTTCCGGAACTGGCGGTGCATCTGTCTTCTCATGAGGTGGAAAAGCGAGGCCGGCGTTGTGGGGTAGGCCACCTGCATGTTGCAGTCCTGGTGCTGCCGGTCCAACTTCTCCGGGCTTGGGAAAACACGCGGCTCCTCGTTGCAGAGCTCCAAGTATCGCTCGATACGGGCAGAAGAGTGCTCGGGACCTTGTCCATCGTACCCGTGGGGCAAGCTCATCACGAGACCAGACCGCTGCTTCCACTTGCTCTCTCCAGCAGCGATGAACTGGTCGATGATGCACTGTGCGTTATTGGCAAAGTCGCCAAACTGGGCCTCCCACTCGACAAACGCATCCGGAGAGGCCAACGAGTAGCCGTACTCGTACCCCAAGGCACCGTACTCGGACAACGGCGAGTTCGAGATCACAAAGTCGCCCTGGCTGGCACCGATGTGCTTCAAGGGCACGTATGTTGCCCCGGAGTCCTGGTCGTGGAGCACGGCGTGTCTCTGTGAAAAAGTGCCTCTTTCAACATCCTCACCCGTGACACGAACGTGATACCCTTCGAGGGCAAGCGAGCCGAGTGCAAGGGCCTCGCCGGTCGACCAGTCGATGCCCTTCCCCGCATCGATCGACTTGAGCCGGCTCTTCAACACCCGCTTGAGGTTCCGGTGGATCTTGAAGCCCTCCGGAGGCGTTGAGATCACCCGACCAATGCTTTTCAGCGTGGCCTCGTCCACTGCAGTGGGGAGATGCGGCAAAATCTCGCGGGCCAACTCCCGGGGCGACTTGAAGCCCTCCCAGGGGGCCGTGAGCCACTCCCGGGACTCCGGCGTGTACTCCCGGGCCTTGTCGAACGATGCCTGGAGCTTCTTCCACACCCACTGCTTGTGCTCGTCTATGTCTGCATCCGTGAAGAAGCCCTCGTCCCGCAGCTGCTTCTCGTACAGCTCGAGCACCTGCTTCTTCTGGGCAATCCGCTTGTACATCAACGGCTGGGTAAACGATGGCTGGTCCGTCTCGTTGTGCCCGTGCTTTCGGTAGCCCACAATGTCCAAGAAAACGTCCGAGTGGAACGTCTCTCTCCATTCGGCTGCCAAGTTGAACATGAACACCACCGCCTCCACATCGTCCGCGTTGACGTGGAAAACCGGCGCGTCGAACGCCTTCGCGATGTCTGATGGGTACCGCGTGGACCGGCCGAACTCCGGGTTCGTCGTGAACCCGATCTGATTGTTCACTATGACGTGAACAGTGCCTCCGGTGGAGAATGCCGGCAAGTGCGAAAACGCCATCGACTCGTACACGACGCCCTGAGCGGCGATTGCCGCGTCACCGTGGAACAAAACACCGAGTGCCTTGTTGAACTCGCCCACGTCGTTCTTGAAGTGCTGGAGGGCCCTAGTCCGGCCCAAAACCACCGGGTCCTCGGCCTCCAAGTGCGACGGATTGGCCACAATCGACAAGTTCACGCTCTTGCCGGAAGTAGTGGGTCTCACGTAGTTCATACCCAAGTGGTACTTGACATCTCCAGACCCCTCGTCCTGAGGAGTCGACCCGGAGAACTCCGAGAAGATCGCCTCGGCCGGTTTACGCACCACATTCGCCAACATATTAAGCCGGCCCCTGTGCGGCATGCCGATCACCACATCCTCCACTCCGAGGTCCACAGACGTGTCGATGAGTGCCTTCATGCCGGGAACAACCGACTCCGCCCCCTCCAGCCCAAACCGCTTGTCGTTCGGGTACTTCGTGGCCAAGAAGTTCTCGAACTCGCACGACCAGATCAGCCGGTCCAAAATCTGTCTCTTCTGGTCTGCCGTGAACTTGTACGGCTGGGGGATCTCGATTCTTTGCCGGATCCAGTCGCACCGCTCACGCGACGGGATGTGGATGTACTCCACGGCGTACTTCCCGCAGTAGAGCCGCTCGCACGTCGAGATCACCTCCTTCAACTTCATCGACTTGATCCCGTGCTTGACGAAATTCGGGAGGATTCCCGGTCCCAACGCGATCTCCTTCTCCAAATCCGCCTCCGTGAACTTATAGTACTCCGGAGTGAGCTCCTTCGGGATGTGGAGCGTCTTCGAGTCGCCGAACGACATCCCCAACGGGTCCAGGTGTGCCTTCTGGTGCCCTCTCACCTCGTACGCACGCACCAACAACTGTGCCTTTAGATGCGTCAAGATGTCCTCGTTGCTCGCCGTCTGCGTGCTTGGGACCATGCTCAAGCTCCCGATTGGTCCGGGAATCAACGTAGGTGGTGCTGTAAACGCTGCTGTGGGTGCTGCTCCGTTTTTCAAATTCCTAAAGTACGCATCCCACGAAACGTGCACCGAGCTTGGATCCTTCAGCCACGACTCGTACATCTCATCGACGTAGTTCGCCGCGTCGCCCTGGAGGAAAGAATCCGGACCCATCGTCGATGATGCGTACGGGCGACTCACTTCTCCGAAGTGCGATGCTGTAACCGGCATACTAACCCGTGTATTCGACAAACGGCATCTCTTCAACGCCCTTATGGCCGGAAGAGTTCTCGATAGTCTAAGCATGCTGTAATTGGTCTTATACGGATGCTAGTCCAACTGAAAAAAACTAGAACCTCTGCAATTAAAACGTGTGCAAACCTGTGTATGAGTCTATGCCCAATTTATAGTATATATATGTTTTCTTTATCTTTTCTCAATGCCTCAGAGTCGAGTCCCGCAAACTGGTGCTGATTAGACAACAGGTCTAGCTGATAGGAACCGTGAAAATTGACCAAAACAAAGTGATGCTGACCAGAAGTCGAACAGTAGTATACTGGCGTGAGAAAGGGCAAAGTGTGCATGCCAAGTATATAAGGCAGAAGGAACAAGTCGATAAATAAAATAAAATAAAATAATAAAATGAGATAAAAAAGGATGGCAGATTCCGCGATTGGACAAAAATACAGCCCCGGCCAGATTATGCTGCACCGAGGAAGGAGGAGCAACGGGTGCGAAGAGGGGAAATGGAAATGGAAAATGGAAATGGAAAATGGGCTCCGTGGTGGGCAAGGCTGTGACGGGGGAATATTGAAATAATCAGTCAGAAAGTAAGCCGAGAGTGAAAACATCGAAAAACAAGATTTCATAGGTCAAGGGCTATTGCGAATTCAGTTTGCAATTAATGTATATTCAATTAATAGGTTAGCGTACATTCAATTAAAGGCAATGTACAATTAACTGTAACGCACATTCAATTAAAGGCAATGTACAATTAACTGTAACGTACATTCAATTCAAACATACATCCAATTATAAATTTACTCTATCACGAAACGAACACCTTCAACAATTTACATGATGACGAGGGAAACTTAAATGCCTGGATGAGAAGAAAGAAGAGGAGAAAAGGGACCACCTCATTAAACCGACTGAGTATTCCTGTCTCCATGGTCGCATAAGTAAATCGTAATATTATGGATAAAAATTTTTACTTCTCTCTTTCTTATCGATTTATTTTGCCTCGGGGATTCTGCTTTAGGAAGTTGCCCGAACTCGACTCCGACAAAGAACGGCTTCGAATTAGAAATTGCTAACTTGAGACGCAAATCGATAATCAGCATAATAATAACCAATATAATCATTATAACCAACATAATCAATATTGTTGAGTTATAGAATTCGCGGAGGAATCCGAATAACTCGTATTTGGCTCTAAAAAGGGAGCCTGACCTGTTTCG
>ERZ746981.189-NODE-189-length-45085-cov-11.809812_pt1 | contig 45085 bp, 26 predicted proteins | sample MGYA00374948_ERZ746981 | MGnify/ENA primary metagenome ERZ746981 (study PRJEB28757, sample SAMN06711160) | food metagenome | host: microorganism | place: China:Harbin | collected 2017-01-30 | study: EMG produced TPA metagenomics assembly of the Analysis of...
TTTTAGCTATGCACAAATGTTTCTCAGCACAATGAACTTGGTGAATTATGCCATATCTAATGATCAACTATACTAACATGAGATACTGCTTTTAATTTAGATATAATACAAAATGGGTTTATCCATCTCAAAATTGTTGCAGAGCCTTTTTGGTCATAAGGAAATGAGAATATTGATGGTTGGTTTGGATGCTGCCGGTAAAACCACCATCTTATACAAATTGAAGTTGGGTGAAATTGTTACAACTATTCCAACCATCGGTTTCAATGTTGAGACTGTTGAATACAAGAATATCTCATTCACCGTTTGGGATGTTGGTGGACAGGATAAGATTAGACCTCTATGGAGACACTACTATCAAAATACCCAAGGTATTATCTTCGTTGTCGACTCTAACGATAGAGACCGTATTGGCGAGGCCAGAGAGGAGTTGCAGAGAATGTTGAATGAGGACGAGCTTAGGGATGCTGTTCTATTGGTGTTTGCAAATAAGCAGGATCTTCCAAACGCTATGACTGCCGCCGAAATTACTGAAAAGCTTGGTCTCCAATCTATCAGACCAAGGCCATGGTTCATTCAAGCAACTTGTGCTACCTCTGGTGATGGTTTGTACGAGGGATTGGAATGGCTTGCATCTACTCTTAAGAGCGCATAAACGTCGTCTAGCGCTGGCCATCGACTGTAATTTTTTTCTTTCTTCCAACTTTATAACATCCTTATCTTTCTCTTTTTGATTTCTTGATCTATTGCTTCTTCTTCTTGGTTCTTTTTTTTTCTACAAAGGGATCCTCGAAAAAAGAATAAATAAAAAGAGAAGAAGAGCTTTTGGGCCTTTTGAAATAATCCATAAGTTGTTTCGATTGTGTGTTAACTGCTTTGTAGTAAGTATCGGTCAGTACATCAAAATGTAATTTATTGTGTCATGCTATGGATGTATTGAATGATGGTTCGTAATTCATATTCGTAGTGGTATAATCATGCTCTATGGGGAGGTATTTGTTCAAAAGATGTCAGGTAGAAAGTCTTGCTGCTTAACCACCATTAATCCAATTTAAATGTGTACTTTAACTATAAAGGGGAAATTTATCATCTTAATTATGAATTTAAATTTTGTCAAGAATTTTATCATGTATTTTTTTAAAGGGAAGCAAATACATACTATTGAATCTCACATCCCAATCGTTAATGGGCATCATCTAATTGTTGCTGTATATCACAGAAAATTTAAGAAGGTAGCTGCATTCATGATCGATAGTTCAAAGTAACACAAGAATCCAAGCTGAATCACTGTGCTTGCTTGTTTGATGCAATTTTTATGACCACAACTGCTGAGGTCGCGTCAATCCCTTAAAAGCCTGCGTTTCCAAATTGAGAAATAATTTCGTAGTTCCCAAAATATATTTTACATATTATTCATTTCTTAGTCATACTCAGCTTTACAATATTTCCTTACGGAAATGTGAACTTTGTGGTGCCCATCTAAACGTGATTCCATTACTTAATCATGTAGTCCTGCGAACTGTAAGCGAAGGAAGGAGCATAATTTATTCACACCTTACACCTCACAAATATATTCTGACTACCCAGAAAACGCAGTCACAAGTTTGCACATTCGCGAATTGCAATTTCCTATTGTTTAGTTTATGCATTTCCCGGATACTGGGAAGTTACCAGTTTTTCGCATGTCTAAGGATGCCCGCGAATTTTGAGATGATCACAGTGGCTGAAAAATCACTGAGTTAAAATTTTTTTCAAGTTATCAAGCTTCAAGGTCACTTAGAACTCAACATACACGCTTTTGACACTCGACAACTAGAAGGTAAACTAAGCACAAACAAACAAACAAAATGGTATGTTTTACACCGTGGTTAAAATTGCGAAAGATCTCTTTTTTATAAATATCATCAGAACCAAGAAAACTGGATGCACATGGTTAAGAAACAGAATGATGAGATGAAGATTATCAGTTGTACTGTTGCTTGCTACATCAGAGACACCAGCATACACTTACTATACATGCTGTTATGATCAGATACAAAAAGGTTACACACCCGAGGAGATCCGCTACATAATAATCAATAGTGCACTGCTTTTATACAGAAACCGACTGGGTATACACGGGAGATTCATAATACTCAAGAAAACCCATACGACTACAGACACAGGGTCCGAGTATTGTGCGGAATCTAGTGTTCACAGATGTTGATAGATGATATTTTTTACTTTAGAGAATAGCAAATTTGGAAAGCTTGAAACGAAGAAATAGTTACTAACAGAAAGCAATATTTTATTATAGGCCGGTGTTAAGACTTACGAACTCAGAACCCAGTCCAAGCAGGAATTGGAGGACAAGCTTGTTGAATTGAAGAAGGAACTCGCTGCTCTCAGAGTGCAGAAGTTGAACAGACCTTCTCTTCCAAAGATCAGACTTGTCAGAAAGGACATTGCTAGGGTTTTGACCATCATCAACGAGCAACAGAGAGACTCTGTCAGAGCTTTCTACGCTGGAAAGAAGTACATTCCAAAGGACTTGAGAGCCAAGCAGACCAGAGCTATCAGAAGAAGATTGACCAAGAGCGAGAAGAACTTGAAGACTACGAAGGCTAAGAAGGCTGCTATTGCTTACCCAGCCAGAGACTTTGCTATAAAGGCTTAAATTTGTGGTTGTGTTTGTTACACGAAGTTCGTTTCTAGTTTGATTTTTTAAGCAGGAGGTGCTTTAAAGAACTCTCTTAATATAATCTGTCACATTATATAAATATAACAAATGTGCTTTTGATTGCAAGGTGTACAAGTTGATAGTAGTCTAGTTTATTTGTATCCGTTTGAACTTTGAAAATTGACAAAGTATATATGCACTTTTTTTAGCGTAGTGATTTATTTTGATCTAGTCATAAGGTATATTCTGTTTCATTACGGCCAGCAGTTAGTCTGGTCGTAAGCGCGCCGTCATTTCTGCCTGTTATCGGCATTTATTTAATTTTTTTTTAGTCTCTCTTTTGCCTCCCAGCATGTGCGAGGAACTTTTCCCAAAAAAAAGTGATCATCCTTATCTACACACTTGAATTTATGAACAGACGGATCTAAAGACCCACAATTATCTGCTTTATTGAGTAAGCTACTTTTTCAGCTTTTCATAAAATGTCCGATTCTGATAATGTTCGCTCTAAACGTCTTGCTAAACTTGGTAAAAGTAATAGCAATCATTTGTCTCATGATCGACTCGATACAGATGTAAAAACGGACAAAACCACCCTAGAACCAAAGCGGCAAAAATCAGATTCCAGTGAAACAAAAATGACTGTAAGCAATCAGAATTCAGCAAAAGACAACCAGTCTCATTCAAGAGAGAGAGCAGATATCAATGTGTGGGTTGGACATCACTTGGAAAGTATTTTGAAGGCCACGCTTTCCAATGATGAACGAAAGACAAGAGATTACTTTGCATTACAGACCAGTCTGGGAGAAGATGAAGATTTAAATATAGGTGCCAATCTAACATACGATCTGATTGACCCAGCTTTGTTGGAGGTTTTAACTGAGCAGGGCACGTCCAGATTCTACAGATCGCCGATGGATTATCTATTTGATACATGGCAGAAAGCTGGGGTTGAAAAACGGTTTATCCGTTCGGACGATTCGCTTGCTTCTGAAAAAATGAGGGTCTTAAATGAAGTTTTACGTCTTAGTTCCTCATATGCATCTATTATGTTCCAGGTTCCCGATATGTTTGCAGATGAGGTTAAAACAACAGACCTCATAGAAGTATTCTGGAAAAATATTGACAAGTATGAGCTATTTTTAATCGATATAATCGACCGAGCAGTTGAGAATGATACCATTTTGGAATTGCTGAATGCTGTCATCACTCCATTAACTTTAAAATTGCAATCACTGGAATACAACGGTGACATCGATTATATGAAGATCTTATCCGTCATACAATTATTTTTGAGTAATAGGGCTGTGGCATCTACGTTTTATAAAATGGATGAGTTTCATCCAGCCAATCTTAAAGGTGCGGACTTTGAAAACAAAACGTTGTTGGGTCGAATTCTTAGAATATCGCCTTTGCTTCCAGCAATGGCAACAGCAAATTATTCCGATCTATCAAGCAAGCCATTAATTATGAAGACACATGAATCAATTCAGGCTGAGTATGATATTTTGATTGCACGACTTTTTAGTATATGCGACCGTCTAGTTAGAAGTGGCAAGGATTCAAGGTCAGCATTTTTGAAGTGGCTCGCCGATGTGGTCAATACTAATCATCTAAGAAGAGGAGAACAAGCAGATCCTAAGAAAATTGCCTCAGATGCTTTGATGCTTAATTTAACTTTGATTCTTGTGAAATTTTCGCAGCCATTCTTGAACTTTTTAAATAATAAGAAGATCAACAAGATTGCTATGGATTATCTTGACCACAACAACAAGCTATTAGATTTATCTGAAGAGACAAAAATCAATGCCACCATTGAGGAATACAATAATTATTATAAAAAGGAGCAAACAGTTGAATCACCATTGAACTTTATATCAGAGTGCTTTTATTTATTGCTCACGTACATTCATTATGGCTTAGGTGGTTTGTTTATTAGTGCAGATAGAACATCTAATATTATTAAACAATTGTCACAGCAATTGAAGAAATTTGATGAACTAGTTGCTCAGAGAAATGCTTCTATGAATAATCCAATGATGAAAATGCTTTACAACACCAAGGTTAAGCCCCTTAAATTAGAGCTGCAAAAGTGCAAGGCACAAAAACTATCGCTTCAGATGTTTTTTCTGCATAGGAATATGCAGTTAGACGTTTTTGAGATAATAATTGGTTGTATAACGTTTTTTATGAAATTGATTGACCCAACCCATAAATATCCGGATACTCAAACCAAAATTCCGCTTCATGATTATGAAGATGATACCGAAAAGATGGAAGATGTTGAGTACACGAGGAAACTTGCGCCTGTTCCCTTCAGGTTCTATCCAGAAATGTTTTTAGAAGGAATAATCAATTATTGCCATTACATTTCTAGATTTAACAACAATCCAATGTTTCGTAATGATGCAAAGTTAGAAAGACTTGTTGAGTTTGCTGTCTTAATTTTAAGATGTCCGGAACTTGTTAGTAATCCTCACTTGAAGGCAAGATTAGTGGAAGTTCTATTCTTTGGCTCTCTTCCTCTTCGTAATGGTACGGATGGTTACATGATCTCCATTTTCACCGATAACAAGATAGTGAGAGAAAATTTGATGTTTTGTCTTTTGGACTTTTACGTGATGGTTGAGAAGACGGGCGCTTCATCACAATTCTATGATAAGTTTAACTCCAGATATCACATATCTTATATTTTGGAGAAGCTCTGGAAGTTTGATTATTTCAAAAAGAGTCTTAAGTTGATTTCTGAGGAAATGCCCCGTGTTTTCATTCGTCTGATTGCAAGAATGTTGAACGATACAACATATTTACTGGACGAATCACTAAATCATTTACACACTATTGGTGCTTGTCAACGGGAGATTGAAGCCAGAAGTAAAGGTAAGCCAGCTGAAATGCCGGATAGTGATAAGGATCTTCAGACAAAGCTCGGCGAGAGTGAAAGAATGGCTAAATCATTTGTTCAACTCTCAAACAAGACGGTTCTTTTATTTGATTTGTTTACTCAAGAGACACCACGCTCATTTGTCATTGTTGAGCTTGTTGACAGACTTGCCGGTATGCTTGATTACAATATCGTGGCACTTGTCGGACCAAAATATAACGAGTTGAAAGTGAAAAATCCGGAAGAGTACCGATTTGATCCAGGAGAATTGCTTTTCAGATTATGTTCGATCTTCATAAATCTTTCTATGGAGAATGAGTTTGTGGATGCAGTTGCAAGAGATGAACGGTCATTTCGGCCAGAGTGCTTTAAAAAAGCAATAAACATCTTGTATAGAGTTGGTAAGGTTCCAAATCAGGAGTTTGAGAATAAGTTGTTAACCTTTTCGAAGAGAGCTTCTGATAAAAAGGCTGAGGAAGAGGAAGAAGAGAGTGAATTGGGTGAGATTCCTGATGAGTTTTTGGATCCATTGATGTTTACACTCATGAAAGATCCGGTGAAATTACCTCATTCGAAGGTTTCAATTGATAGATCTGTCATTAAGGCACATTTGATGAATGATCCAACAGATCCCTTCAACAGGACCCCACTCAAGATTGAAGATGTGAAAGAGGATGAAGAGCTGCGCTCCAAAATACAGGCATGGATTAAGAAAAGAAAGCAAGCCATCAGGCAAGAAAAGGAGAAAAAAAGACTAGACGAACAACCTAAGGAAAATAATTCTGAGGATGCTAATGGTGATGTGAACATGAGCGTCTAAAGAGACACGCACAAAACTTTATGTTTATACAAAATAAATACATACTCTGTGTAGGACAGATAAATGAGAGGTCACACATACTGCATAAATAAAGTGTTATGTCGCAAAATCAGGTTACTTCTACTAGTATCAACCCCAGGAGGGGAGCTCACAAAAAAACAAAAAAACAGTGGAATTGTAGAAAATGGAAATCGCTAGACTCTTGGTATATGTCTGTAGCTGATGTTAACCTAAGGGTACTATCGACTTTCGCTATTTCATGCTAAACGAAGCATCCATTATAACACCAAAAAAAGTATATATTTGGAAGCGTATTTGTATTGCGCCTAGTGAAATTTGACACAAGTACGTCAATAGAAAAAAAAATTAAAAAAAAAGCAATTGCTTGGCAGCTCAACGGAACTAAGAGCATAAATACAAAATACCAATTTAAGGTCCAGCCAGCCCTTTATAATCATTTTTTAGAGCGGACTTTATGCTGTTGAGGCATAGACATAACGAAATTTGTTCACGTTCATGAATACTATCGGAAATACAAGTTCTGATATTCATACTTTTTTCTCTTCCTCTATTATTATCGCATCTTTTCTTGTTCAGCGTGGGATGGGTAGCCGTAACATTATATAATGCAGATGATCCCAAACTCATTTTTGGATTGTTCATATAATATATGTAGTTTTTTTTCATCCGGAAACAAAAACAAAAATTACATATTCACATTCCGACAAGAAAGTCCTCGTGGATTATCAATATTCGGTCGTTTACGCATAATCAGAATACATCTCTTTCTTTCACGAGAGACAGCAGTTTGCGATATGGCATACTGTGGTTAGCAAATTGATCGTCGGTATTTTACCAAAGATGATCCAACAGAAAGATTTCCTGCATCTTCGTAAATTTTTAAAATTTTTTTCCCCGAAATGTCGTTACCCAATGTCAATACTTTCCTTTTTTTATTTGGGAAGGGGTATTCAGTTGATTCAGAGCACAGCCAAATGGCTAACCTACATTTCCGATTCTTTCGATTCTTGAATTTACTTATCTTGAATTTTTTTTTCAGACAACTAACTACTCAAGAAAATACCAAGTTCGGCTTGGTTGAATTTCGTTACAATCGTACTCCGTAATAATCAGACGGTTATTATGCTTCCAAGTAAAAGCTTAAAGCTGTAATAGATTAAATCTGCTGATATGGCCGTGAAATGAGAGATAATATTAATGTAGCCACACACAAAAGTCAAATATGCACAAAAAGGTATGTATCTGGAAAACTTTACTTTAACCTTGTTCCGATTGTTTCGCGTTTCATTCATTCTTCCTGTAAAGTAAAGCCTCGCTCTTTTTCCTTTTCTATTTTTCATTTATGGACTTTTTTTTATTTTTTTTTTAGGTTCGTTTGGGAGCTTCATTTCCCGTTTTCCCCTTACAAGCAATTTCTAACCAACCCTTAAACAAACCTTTGAAAAGCACGAACTTGAAGTCTTCACCTCTTTCCCCAGAGTCAAAAATCCTTGAGTTTTCAAGGTTTATGAATGATTAATTCTGGCTTATTTTTAGGTCTACACATAACTTGTTGCTCAATTGCAATATTTATAGGTTTTAGCTGATACCCCATTGCACTAACTAGCCTTTCATTTTTATTTACTCAATTGAGACCATTTGATCAGAAAGCATATAAGGAAATATCAAAATGACGTCTGAAAGAGTTCCCGTGCCCGCCATATCGAATCCAGATTCGACCGAAGTTGATACTGATCCTACAATTTCAAGTATTGAGAACAGTAAAGATGAAACGGGCTCAATCAGGCAGACAAGGGAAAGCTCTTCATCCGAAGAAAATTCGACAAAAAATGTTTCTCGAGAGGATTATAATGCTTTTGATACAACAAAGTTCAAACCAATTTGTTTAAAAGCGACAGATATGGAAGATATGATTCGTGAAATTTCATCAGGCTATAAAGTTCCGGAAATTCTTGTAAAATCTTTGTTTGATATGAACTCACGTAATCGTACTTCGGATGGTCGAATCAGATCGAGTGATCGTATGTTTGTTCTCAACTTAGAGTCGGAAATTGTGGATTTTATTGTCAAGCCCAATGTGGATTCATGGAAGCTGACACCCCTCAATTCTTACTACAGGCTTCTTACTCACAAATTAGCTGAATATTACAATTTAGGGCATATTTTGTCTAATGATGGATACTCAATGGTCCTTTTCAAGATAAATACATCCCTTGTCAATGCTGATGATGAGATAAAGCGGACAGCGAAGTTTGACGAAGACGGAAATATCAAGCCCTTGGATTTTAGGAACCTAAAATTCGATCCAATGGAAAAATTGAATAGAGTAAAATTATCGCAAATATATGGCGCTTATAAGGAAAAGTTTCATTGTGTTGATGCTGAGTCTCTACCTTCAGAAGTCGGGCTAGTCAGTTCTGAAGCAGGTAGCAATAATGCTTCAAATAGCACTACCAATGGCTTTATTTCTGGCGGTCGGAGGAATATATGTATTATGAGAAGGCATCCCTCCTCAAGATCTTCTTCTTCTTCAATTGTGACATCGGCTGCTAGCGCCACAACTTCAGTCAGTAGGAGAGAAGATGGAAGATTCAGCCGAGAACAAAAATATCAACAGGCGAAGGATAGAGTTGCTCGCGAGGCAGGGGACGAAGAAAGCAACGGAGATCCGTTTGAAGACGATGATGGAAATAATTCTCCAGATGGTTCGAATGACGAAGAACCACAACCAAATGATAATAGTAGAATGATGCAGAGACATGGATCTTCAAACTTTGGCAAGTTCAGAAGAAATAATCGGCGATACAATACCTACAAGCACGACTATAGATACAACAAATATCGTGGTTATGGACCACAAAATCCATACAATAATTGCAGTATTATTTCTGGAAGATACCCGGGCTCAACATATACGGATCAATCGATGCAGCAATCTCCGTTTCAGTCTTCATTATCGCCACAACCAGGCATGCCACCATACCCTTTTTTCACTCCATATCTGTGTGGCTATCAATATATACCACAACCACGCATCCCAAACTCTCCTGGTTCCTCCCCATCTCCAGGAACATCACCTATTATTCCAGGTGCAGTTCCACTTGGGTCCCCAGCAACCCCAACTTACGGCTTCTTCTACCCACCCGCATATCAAAAGATAAACTCCGTGGATGCTTCATCGCAAAAAGGAGATCAGCAACCAGAAGGAGGTGCCAATACCAAGAATCAAGATAAAGAAGTGAGAGGCAACTCGAAGGGGGAAGTACATACCAGCGAAAAGCCATCCTCTGACAAATCGCAAGCCAAGCCGGAAAAAATATGCATTGACAAGAAAGTAGCATCATCAGCAAGTAATCATGCCTCCTCCCCGATCCAATCTGAAGGTGATGTTTCTGGTGCCGGCAATTCGCAATCAGTTGCTAGGCTACCTCAACTACCACCACCTCCTCCTCCATCAATATCCCCAACAGGGACCGTTCTGCCTGTCTTTTATCCACCATCGCCATTTATGGATCCATCAGCAGGAGGAGTACGGTCTCCAACAGCAATTCCAGTTAACTTAGGTCCTGCCAGTCTGCCTAATATTCCACAACAGCAGTTCATGATTCCGTCATCGCCAAATGCACCGGGTTACATGTTCAACTCAAGGGATGCGGGACAGCGATATCACAATAACGAACATGCTGGTGGACGGAGACGCCAGCAATACAACCGATATAACTACAGGTATAGCAGTAACAATTTTGATATGAACAGGGGTGGAGGTTACAGAAGTCACACAGATAGCAACAGCAACAGCAACAACAGCAATAATAATAATAGTAGTAATAAAGATGGCAACAGTGGCAACAACAATCATAGATTTAATGGGGGTAATAGGCACACAAGTGGATTTGGTAGGCCACAGCACTACTCTAACGAAAGTCGTGATGATCAGGATATAGATATACAGTCATCAAGCCAGTTGAATGGTGAAAAAGGACCGTCAGATGCTAGCACCTCCTTTTCCGATTACACTCCCACGAGCACAGAAGATACCCAAGCATCCGAGGAGAAGAACCCTGAGGGGATTGCTCCTAAAACGTAGTTGTTAAGCATTGTGTGTATTTAAATAAACGATGATTAAGAAATCAAATGTAGCCGAATAGGCAAATAATACATATTATCAGTATCAGGCCATGTACATGCTATATTGCTTACAGCTTGCTGTTCTCCTTTTTTATCCGATCCAGTGCAATATCGCACATTGCACTGAATGCATCACGCACCTCCTGATTATAGTCATCACGAGTGATTCGTTTCCGCATGATTTTGGTGATCTCTTGGCGACTCCGCCCATTTACAAATACCACGAACCTCAAGCCTGGGAAGCAATGTTCGTATTCTTGATTTAATGCTAATAATTGTCTCTCAAGCTCCGGCTTTCCTGATTGTAGCGATTCTTGCTCTCTTGCAGAAGAGACAGAAAGAGCCGACGCCTGCTGTATTCCTAGCCTAGGATGTGCACTAATAACCGATCTTACCATATCACCTAGGTCTCCTGTCATACTTTTTTCATAATTATCTGCAAGTTGAATGAGTTGTATTCTCACCGCCTTTATAAATTCTCTATATGAACCATATCGTTCATTATGGCTAAGGACCTTTTTAATTATGAAGTCCGCAAATTTATCGTTATGTTCAAATAACGTATCTATAACTGTTACCTGCTCTGATCTCAGAATTTGAGATAATGCTTGAGGATCTGGTAATTTCATGTTCAACTTGCAAAACTCTGCTTACGATCCTATGGCTTAAGTCTCCTGCCGCAGCATAACTTTGAAATTATTCAAATTTGAACACAGTTCTTATTTTGTTTGTGGCGGTATTAAAGTATTTAAAGCTCGACATTTAGAGTAAGCCTTAAAAAAAAGCGGTACGCGATATCGGCTATCTCCGTAGTCTAATTGAAATGCCAAGTATTATTTCATTATCTACTCAGTTTAAACTCATACTTAACGAATCTGCTACGTTCGACCCCAGGATCATCTAACGTCTCTAAAACGGTCCTCTTTCAGCATTTTTCGCTGATTGTGCACATATAATTTGAGTCCCTGTAACGCATTATAATGAATTGAGAAGATCCATAATGTTTTTTTTCATTCCCCTGCATTGTTTTATTGTCTCACCAAAGTTTTGCGTTGCAGGAATAAGTATGCTTCCATTGGAATGTTAATTCCTGTCAACTAACAAGCGTCCCATTTCGCGAAATTTCTGGCATGAATTGTTGTTCTATTCATTAGCCGCTCTTCTATGTTCTTTTTTTTTTTTTTCGCGTCTCACTTTAAATGTGCCATCTTGATCCTTCATTCGGAAATGCCAATATTTCGCATTCTCTCGGATCCTCTGAATTTATTACCTTTAGTTCAAGTCAAGGCAGTTACACATTTATCTATCTGAGTACTGAATTCTTGATACAAAAAATAAGAGCAGACCATGGCTGAAGATTTAAGCAAGGAACTTGTCCCTGAGGAAGTGCCTGGTTTCAAGGTTGGCCAGAAGAAAACTATTGAAGAATATACCAAGTTGGATGCCAATGACGAATCATTGAACAAATGGAAAAAAAGTCTGGGTCTTAACACGGGTAAGCCTTTGCCCGTTGCACCTGGGGATAAAAGAACTGTTATTGTCCTTTCCATGGCTTTGAACATAAAGGGTCAGGATCCGGTAATTATTAATTTAGAGAAAGAAGATACGGAGTCTTTGAAAAAGAAAGAGATCAAGTTTAAGATTAAGGAAAACTCGATATACAATCTAGTGATCCGGTTTAAAATACAGCATGACATCATTACTGGTCTTCGCTACCTTCAAGGTGTGAAGAAGGCAGGTATTACCGTTGATCGTATGGATGAGCCTCTAGGGTCATATGCGCCAAACACAGAGGATAAACCATATTATGAGAAAAAATTCCCTGATGTTGAGGCACCTTCGGGATTTTTGGCCAGGGGATCTTATAAGGCTTTGTCCAAGTTTATCGACGACGATAAAACAACACACCTGGCTCTTCCATGGAGCTTCCAAATTACAAAATAAGAATGAAAGAATTGCTTTTTTGTGACATGGGAGAACTAAGGGAATGTTTTCATTAACTTTTTGTTAGTCCTTCTATGTAAAAATCAGTTTACGTCCGCTAATAATAATAAATCGTAACAATTTGAAATTTTGGTAGTATAAGATTAAGAAGCGTTAGATGCGATTATCCGAAATCAGAGCAGGATTTTCCGGTATGGGTCTTTACTGACTGATGCTTACTTTAATTTATCATTATTTTAGCTTTTTGTTATTAAGATCGCATCACTTCAGCACCATGTTGAACCTGAAATGTACACAGTTTATGAACAATAACTTTTTTTTTAACTGTAGTGAGTACGGATTATGATATAAAGCTAAATAAATGTCTAATTGACAAGAAAAGTGCAAACATGAACATAAGGGATAAAACAAAGATAACAAGAAGGAGACTAAGAATAAAAAGACAGGGGACATCGATCAAGAAAAGAAAGCAAGAATGAAACAAAGAGGCTGACAAAAAATAAACAAAAAGTTGCCTTATTATATGCGGACCATCATATGATTGTTGGATTGAAAAGACGATGATTCTTTTAAGTAAATCATCATGACTTTCATGCAAATACCGTCGCATTTGTTTTGTTCAATTAAAACTCGAGAACTGCTATGTTCATAAGAAGTAATCCGGGGTTTTTCTTGTAACGGTAGGTTCTCCTGGTCTAATAGATGGATCATACTGCAAGAAATCCCTGTTGTGATTTTCATCCACCTCCATGATAGCAGCTTGATTACCACATCTGTAACAGTAATTAGGGGCTGAAAAGATTGTCACCACCAAGTCTGGATGCGACCAGCTGTAACCTTCCATGACCAATTGATGGGCTCTTGCTGTAAGCGATAGACCGTTTGTATGATTAAACTGCTCTGAGATATCCTGTCCAAAGGTGAATCCGGCACCTCTAGGTGAGATTCCCCAACCACCACGATCATCTGGATCAGACCATAGCAAATCGCACATAGGACCCTCGTGTGGAACCTCCTGAAATCTATTAAGCTCACGAACTTGATCTATCGTCTCAATCATAGGCGACAAACCACCATGTAGACAAAATATAGAATTATCCACTAATGCAGTTATCGGAAGATAGTCGAAAAGATCTGTAAACATCTTCCAAACGTTCGCCGACCCATATTTCCTGAAGCACTCATCGTAAAATCCATACACCTGAGTAATTTGCCTGCTTTCATGGTTTCCCCTCAAGATCGTGATTCTCTTTGGATATCTGACCTTCATGGCAACCAGAAAGCTGACTGTTTCAACGCTGTAGTACCCTCTATCCACGTAATCACCCATAAAGAGATAATTTGTATCTGGGCATGGACCACCAATTTTAAAGAGTTCCATCAAGTCATGAAATTGGCCATGAATATCACCACAAATAGTCACTGGAACATGAACTGGCTGAACATTTTCCTCGTCCTTTAGCACTTCCATGGCCATGTCGCATAATTCCTTAACCGAACTCTCTGAAAGCGGCTTACATTGTTTTAACTGATCTATCCAACCATCTAATGTGTTTATTTTGGTCGTTGGATCTGTTGTACTGATCGGAGCCTGTTGTATTGGTTTTCCCACTTCCGTTGATGTGTCTTCCTGTTGTGATAATGAGGAATCTGTTGACGTCATAACAGCATCTCCGTCACCTGCATTCATGCCATTTTCATTGTTTTCGGTCACCGCTTGTGAAGTAGCATCTCGCTGGTCAACAGCGTCATCCATTTGAACATCTGAATCAACATCCATCATTGCTATTGATTATATTTGTTCCTTAAGAAGGAATTTTTGTACAGTTCAGTAAATATGCTGGTAGAAAAGGGGAGAAGGAAACTTGAATTGATTTGTGTTATGTCTTCAAATGATCTGTTCAACCTTTCGTATAAGTTTACCACAGTGTTATGCAAATGTCACTTTTCTGGTTAAAGCTTAAATAAAAATTGATGGCTCCAAAAAAAAATAGCCCAATTTCAGATAATGTTGTCTAATTTTTATTTGCAAGTCTATTAAAATGAGCCCAATACTGAACTAAATGTAATAGCACTGGAGAAAAGAAGGTAAAATAACTGCGGATGTAGTCTTCTATTCTTTCAAATAATATATTGTTAAGTTAGGCAAGAAATTGTCCCCGTCGGTAGATAAGTTGTCTGAATAGTATGTGATCTGTTAATTTAGAACATATTTTACAAAATTCCTCCTACTTCCATTTTTGAAACCTGAGAAGGCGGATGGGCGTGAGGGGAAAAGCCGGAAAAGTACAAAAAAAAATTGGAAGAAATGGTTAACAGCGCTGCATGCCTGGAATACGTCCAAGTGAGATGAGGAATTTTGGCTTAAGTTAGCTTTCTTTGTTTCACCTTTTTTTTTTTTTTAATATTTGTGCTTCGGTGAAAGATTGCAATAACAATCACCGTGTGTTTTCGTAACTAGATAATAAATAAGGACGAAAGCAAAACCAAGATCCCTACTATTGCCTTTAAAGTAGTCACCGACATATAACTTAAAATGTGAGCAATATTTGTCTTGATTATGAAGGAAGGAATGGAATCTAGAATGTGTCTGTCAACTTGTGCAATATATATGATATTGTGCATAGATGTATCTCAAAATCTTGAAAGCCATGTATGTAAGCTTTAACTCATAGATCAGATCTTTTTTAAAAGAGCTATCCGACAAGCAATTTCATTTACCCAGCATGTCCCCCTTGTACTAGAAGGTTATACGAATACATAAGCGTTACCTCTGTATCCGAGTACTATTTTAAATTCATTACTGACCCCTACACATTGATCACACATCTTTATAAATGAGCAATATCATTAAATTATATTGAACTATAAAAGAGCTGGAAGAGTTATTTGAGGGCGAATTGTCCATTCGGCATGAAATTTATTAAACAGACCGTTCCCGGAAAAGAACACCATAATTGTGTCATAATTTGGATGTTTCCTCATAAAAACGCCAATCACTTGATTCTAATCCATTAATTCACAGGAATTAACAATTCACCAAACCAATACACCGGCAACCTAAACTCCCATGTCCTTCTGGAGCAAGTTCTCGCTCCGAAGTTACGGTAAGCCGCTCATTTCGATCTTGCTCTGACCTTTCTTCTCTTCCGCTTTAATCTTCTAACTCTTTTCTTTCTCCACTTGGCTCTCATTGTGGTATTATTTTATAATAGTTATCTAGGGAAAGATAAGTATTAAAGTCTGAAGAAAGAAAAGAAAAATAAATCGAAAGAAGAAAATCGTTTACATTAAGAGAGCACACAAGTGAGAGTATGGCGCAGTGATTGTGTATCAATTTTTCAACTCCTCGCATTTCCAAAAAAAAATTCCACCAGAAGAGGGGAGTAAAAAAGAAGGTGAGAGAACGCCTATATTTTTTTTAGCATTAATCGGTAATACTCTTTTTTCCCTAGCTGCGGAACCCTTGCGGGTTGAACTATTGGGAAGTCTTACAACCCTTTAGTATATCACGTGATGCAAATTGGCACCTAATTTTTCCCTTTATATTTTACTAGAGGCACCATTCAATACAGTTGGGGTATACTTACAGAAATGGCATTTTGGCGCTGCATATGAACGCAAAAGAATATTTGGTTTGAATCCTTCAGAGTTGAAGTATTCCCAAGAATTTTGGCTGATAAGTTATTTTTTCTGTGTGTACTATGTTATGAAGTAACCGATTAAATTTTATATTTTTGTTGGCAGTGATTAGGCATCTTCTTATATGTTTAGATGTTAGTTAGATGATAATTGCGGTAATATGTGTAGACGTGTACTGTACCTGAAATATTTTCAACATTGTGTGCAGTCACTCTATTACACTCTACTCACAGAATAATTGATAACATAATGGTTGAATGCACTGATTGGGAACAAGATACCTTTTTTGGGCAATCAATATGGTATGTATACATGCGTTTAATACTTCGAATAAATTCTCAATCGATATCTTAGAAATCTGCGTACTTCTTAATTAAAAAAATAATCCTACATTTCCTCATCATGAATAATTAAGGGGCACTTATCAATTAGTTTTTAAGATCATATTAATGTAAGTGAATAAAAACATGCTATGTACAATATTTAAATTACAAGTTCATAGTAGGAAGAGGAATTAATTTCCCCCAAGCACAATGAAAGGAGTACCTATTAGCAGAATTTAGGTCTCTCCCCTGGCGTAGATTAGATTATGCAGATGTCCAGGAGGCATTACTTCATTCTTTTTCTTTCCCTCTTTGCTGAAACGGATATTAAATTAAATTATTCATCAATTGCAATATAAATAGATGCTATACTAGCTATTTCATGGTCCAATGCTGAGTACAGCCAACTATTTATTTATCAAGTTGGTCTTTCCAAGGAAATTCCGGAGCACCTTCTTTCAAGCGTTTTCTCTCTTGTCTAATCGCAGTAAGTATATTACCTGTTAACCCTGGCACACCAAAAGAGTTACATATGGCTGGAACAATGTCTTCAGATATAACGAGACTTTCTGGTTCCTCGCCAATCTTGATACAGTGTTTAACATTGTCTTTACATTGAATATCGGACGTTGCTTTGTACACATCTTCCATTTGAATTTCCTTCGGAACAAGATGATTACCTGTTTCTAATAAATACTTTAAATGTGAAATTCCCAAGAGAACCTTCCAATGACAGTATGCCCTGTATGTTAAGTAAAACCCAGGGATATTTGGAACAATAGGAATAAGAATGATTGGAATTGTCAAGGGCAAAAGAAGAACATCGTGTAGAAGCAATTTCTTGTGTCTTCGGTAAAGAAGTCCCAGATCTGGGCTGATTTGTCCGACAATTTTATCCATACTGAGTAGATTTGCAGGATAGAATAATGGTATTGATTTCAAATCATCAGGTTTAATGTTTGACCGAACAATTTCATGATGACTGACAGGTTTGTCCTCTGCTTTTGTAAATCTATTAATATTCTTCTTTGATGGTAATGATTTCAATGAAGTTTCGATCCAAGGAATGCTTGTTAACCACTTGTTCAGCACCTTTACTATCTTTTTATTCATTGATTTTTCAGAAGTTTCCATCCTATTCCAAAGATTTGCAAATTTATTCACAATCCTTGCTTCCAACGATGGTTTCCCTCCCAAGAGAGCCTTCTCCGAATACCTCGAGAAAATGTACGAATGTTTGGTGGTAATTGGGATGGCCATTAAGTATATATCAAGATCATCATAATTATACTTAGGACCCCATATCTTCTTTGTAATAGGTTTTGTACTATATTGTAAGCTTGCAAAATATGTAAATCTGGGTCTTAAGCTGCCCTTGGCATACTTGGTAAGAAGACACGGTAGCATTTAGTGTGGTAAAATTCTTGTGTAGCCCGAAGAAGTACAGCCAATCGGTCGCCTTATATGCAAGCATTCAATTAAAGAACACCTTACTGTTTGATTTCCATGTAACCAAAGTTTCGGTAAATAAAAGTGTCAGACTCTTCGGTTAGAATATATTAAGTGATTGAAATTTAGTGAATTGGGTTAATAGTCAAGAAAGCCCGAGAACGTTTTTTTTTTTGCCTTCCCTAATAGCAATCGGTGCTACAGCCGCATCCTCTCTGCATAAATAAATCTCGGCTTTTAGAAATTCCGGATGAATGTGGGTGGTAATAATGCACTTACTATCTTCTTCAGTTTGATTCAATTCTGAATAAGCTGAGACTGTGTGTGCAAGATGGTTCCTGTATAAGCATCGAGAATTTCAAAATAAAAGTATTCTACGTTTGTTGGCTTTCTTCTGCTTTTTTGTGTATTCAATAATCAAGATTCATCGCACTCATGTATCGTGTAGAGATGTAAGATTTTTTTGGGAAATGGTGGTATATTTTCAGTTGGTTCATATGATTGTGAAGTCAAGTTGTCTTATGTGTACTTTGCGGCAGGAGATTCATTTAATTTCCTCACTCGCCTCATAACTGTTCCGCATAAAAAGATGTTATAAATTATGTGAAAAATTCATACTTAGTTAAAAGGAATAACTAATTCTGCAGAGAGCTAGCATTGGAGTGTTGATGCTCCAAGCATTTTCTGGTAATCATATATTTCTTTTTTTTTAAAAAAAAAAAACTCCTGTCCGCTGCTTTTTGCCTGATTAGGCATTCTAATAAATAAATTCAGCGCTAAATTTCTTGGAAACCGAATGATTGTATCAAAGTTAGCTGTTCAGCAACTTAAAGTTAAACCTTCATGTATCATTTGAAGCCTTCATAAAAACCATGCACTTTTAATTATTCTACGCATTTATTACAATAGAAAGTTTTGAGTTGTACCAGAAAAGGAGTACCCACTGTTTATCCAATCAGGTTGTCCTTTCTGCTGCAGCTAAGTTATATATTATATCAATTATGTCTTTATTGCAGAATGGAAACCCATCGGATGATAAAATATCAGTTGAACAAGAAAATGAGGGGAGATTGCCATCAGTTAATGCAATGATCATTGAAAAACCACAAAAAGCAGCTGAAGGCCATGTGCAAAGAATGATTCTTGGGCCTAAGCGTTCGATTGATGCTATTAGCAACAATATTCGTATAGAGCAGCTGCATACTAGAAATGGATATGTGGGATCTCCAAATGTTGTCGATCATGTTCATAATATTATAAGCAAAGGAAGTCGATATTTCAATAACGGTACGACAAGTAAAACTGTCCAGCCTGTTCCAATGTACGTTTTAGAGAGACTAGCGAAGTCGTCAGATAAGCCATATGAAAAAGGACAGGAAGAAGCCGACAATGTCAAGAATTTGAATGGATTTGTTAAGCTAGATACAATTCATCAGGGAAATAATGATCCTTTTATTCAAACCTTTAAAAACGATACAAATGCATCAAAATGGCGAGATTTTTTAGGGACAGTCGCTATTCCTTCGTTAAAGTCTGAACAGGGAGAAACAACTGGCTCAAATACTATACTTGATGGTTACAGATTAGATGATAAATGGAAAGGAGAATCACGTTTAGTGCGATGCTTCCAAAAATCGTCCACTCTTTCAAGTGCAGATTACGATTCGTTTAAGGAGAGTTATGATTTGGAATCAAATGATTCGGATGATGATGGAAGTATATCCCATAATAAAAGGAGACACGTGTATATGAGCGCAAAAGAGAGACGACAACATTATAAAGAAAGAGCCAGATACTGGATACAGGAAAATCGAAAGAACTGGAAACCGAGACTGGTGGAATCCTTGCTCTCAAATGCATATGTTCCTTTAGCCTTCCGTCTTATCACTTTGGCTTTAACCGTAATTACACTTGGATTGGGCGGAAATTTGGTCAAGTTGGGCACCCACAAAGGTAATTCGATTTCACCATCACCTGTTATGACTGTTTGTGTTCAATCAATTGCCGTGTTCTATATATTGTACACGACATATGATGAGTTCACTTCACAGCCTCTCGGGCTTAGGAACCCTACGGCCAAAATCAGACTCATTCTTCTTGACCTACTGTTTATTATTTTTAATTCGGCAGATTTGGGATTAGCGTATCAAGAATTGTTCGATTCGTCTGGAATCTGTCAATCTACCAGTACTGAGGACTTGCCTATAACTCGTGGTACTATATGTGACCGTCAAAGAGTACTCACTGCTTTTCTATTTCTCATTCTAGTTTCCTGGTGTGTCACGTTTACTATTGGAGTCTTCAGAGTTGTGCATGTTGTCACGGATGCACGCAATAGAAACTGAAATATTTCCATATTTGCATTATATTGAATTTGCGTTCTTGCTAAATTTTCATCATAACTCTTATTATTCACGCTAATTATTCAACGGCTATACTTTGATTTTATCTGATTGTTCCCGAGCAGTACATAATACTTTGGTGTAAGGAAGATTAGATCACTTGCTGTGAAGAGCAAAGGCAGCCGATATATATATGAGTTAATACAATAATAACAGGCGAAACAAAATCATATGTTCTTATTTCTATTTCTTATAATTCTTAATTTGTAAATCAATTCAATACGATGTTTTACTAAACTATCATGAAGCCTAGTAATTTTGTACAAAATTTACATTATTTGTTTTCTCCCTTTCATCTCAAGTACGTCGTCGGTCGATCTCGCTCGCTATTTTTTCCCCTAACTTTTTTTTTTAGTTTCCTTGTTTTCAATTGTCAGGTTACCTATAATACTCTTAATAATAGGCATCTCCGATCATAAATTGTGAAGCATAAATCAAGTTGGAAGGAGAAATCATACAAGGTCCTTTATTTTCAAAGAAAATTGGGGGAGTTCCAATATTAAATTAAATAAAATTACAGGTTAGCTGAAGACAACCAGGAGAGTGCAAATACAAGGTTACGTTACACGTCAAACATAGTATTTGATATTTTTCAGACATAAATATTGATGAGTGTGGCTACAATTTCCTCTCCAGAAGGATCAATAAAGCAAGATGATCCATTTCTGGAAAAGACATGGAAGGAAATAGAGCCTGCAATTCACATTATTTTGGGTGATGAGAAGAACTCTCCATTAGACTCCCGTATGTATACCCAAACATATTCAAAGGTTTACAATTACTGTACCACCGCATCTACAAGGCGCCCTCCAGCTGTTAGTAAGGATCATGATGGAAAGGGGACTGTTAAACTAGTTGGTGCTGAATTATACTATAAGCTTCAAGAGTACCTAAAATTCTATTTGGAAAATCTTAAACAAAAAGGTGGCGAAACTTTCCTTCAATTTTACATTCGCAGTTGGCAGAGATACCTAATTGGATCTACTCGTTTAAATGATGTTTTGGATTATATTAATCGGTATTGGGTTGCTAAAGAGCGTGCCGATGGTCACAGAGAAATTTATGACATCCTCAGTTTGTGCCTTCTTTCCTGGAGAGATTACAAATTTCATGCAAATCTGCCCATACTAATGAAACAAATTATGGAACAGATAAGACTCCAGAGGGAAAATAAGATTGATTCAGTTGGAAATCTTAGCTTTGCAATTAAATCCTTTGTTTTGTTAGGATTTGATGTCAATGATCTTAAAAAGCAGAATTTATCTGTTTACATAAACGATTTTGAAAAAACTTTCCTAACTGAAACATTCAACTTTTACACTGAGGAGTCCGGGAAATATATTCAAGAGCACGGTGTTGTGAATTATTTGGTGAAGGCTCAGCAAAGGATCGATGAAGAACTAAAACGTTTAGAGGAACTCAATGATCATACCCGGCGTCCATTAAATGATGTGCTCAATCAGGTGTTGATCACCAACCATGCAGCAGAAATTAGAGCTGAGTTGACACCATTGCTTGACGAAGGTAGATATGATGATATACGAAAAATGTATCATCTTCTTCGGCGTGTTCCCATGACGGTTGGACCTTTATTACAAAGTTTCCAAGAATATGTTAAGCAGCAAGGTTTGGTGGCTGTTAATCAATTAAAAGGCAGACTACAGGCTGCACACGAAGCTGAGCAGACCAACAAATCACCTGTCGAGCATCATCGTAAGCATTCAAGGCATAAAAAAGGTGATTACGTGGATGCAAAATTATACATTAAAACACTTCTTTCCGTTTACTTCAAGTTTATGAGTGTTGTCGATAAGGCATTTGACAACAGTGAAGTTTTCGTTAAAGCCTTGGATTGTGCATGTAGATCGTTTATCAATGCCAATTCGATTGCTACCCCTACGTCACGATCTAAATCTAGAACCCCTGATCTTTTAGCAAAATACAGCGATGATATTCTTAGACATAAAGAGAATTTCGGTAATATGTCTGTTGATGAGTTAATGTCTGTGTTCAAGTTTATTGATGACAAAGAGAGTTTCGAAGTGTGGTACAGGAGATATCTCTCTAAAAGATTGATGAGTGGTTCTATGTCACCTGAGGACGAGGAACGTGAGGAAGTCATCATTCAACATTTGAAAACATCCAACAGTATTGAATATACTACAAAAATTACGAATATGTTTAATGATATCCGTATCTCAAGGGAGTTGGGAAGGTATTATCGCGAGGCAATTTCTGATACAACCGACGACATCAATTCTCAGCAGTTTGTCACAAGTCTTGAGCCAAGAATTTTAGATTCATCATCCTGGAATGCAATATTCAGGGGATCCAACGAATCTTTCATGCTTCCTTCTGAGTTAATTTCGACCCAAGAGAAATTTGAAAGTATTTACAGAGAACGTTATAGCGGCAGGCAATTAAATTGGATCTGGAATCGATCCAGAATAGAGCTGAAGGTGAATAATCTATCCCGTCCAGGAAGACCTCCTTACCATTTCACGGTTACTCTATTCCAGTATTCTATCCTCTCCCCCTTTAATGAAAAGGATACTATGACCTCGTATCAGTTAATGGAGAAAACAGCGTTGCCTCCGGCTGTCTTCAAAGCTAACATGATTCCATTTGTTAGAAACAAGCTTTTGGTGCAATCGCCAGTTGGAGAGGACCAGATTACAAACCCTGCTACATCATTCACAATTGTAAATGAGTATACTTCAAAAAGAATTAAGGTCAACTTTGCTGCTGGTGTGCATCCTGCAGACATCAAAAATGAGAGTAGTGAATTGAATGAGGAGGTTGAGAGAAGGCATCATGAGCTCTTGAAAGCATGTATTGTGCGTATAATGAAAGCACGGAAGCAATGCAAGCACGAAAGACTAACAAATGAGGTTTTTCAAATAATTGATCGTTTTAAACCTACAGTTGGCGACATAAAAAAGGCCATCGAAGTTCTTATTGATGAGCAATACCTTTCACGTAGTGATGACGGAAGCACTTACATCTATCTATCATAATTATTACATGTGTTGGTATACCCGTCTTGCCCATACCGGATTCTTTGTTCTTACTTTTGCATCTGATTTGTCTGTATTGGAATTGGGAATCACCTTTATTTTATCTATATCTATGTATTTCTACTATGCCTAAAAACTATAGTTGTGGATAATATAAATGTTTGCTTCGATAAATTGCTTTGTTATTTCAAAGTTTTCCCTTAAGTAGCTCTTCGTGTCTCTCTTTTTTTTTTTTACTATGCCCTTTTATCAATTTTCATGTTTCTCAACCGTTTATCAAAGCCTGGGTCCCCCCTTTCTAGATTGAGCATCCGGCTGAAATAATTCAATGACAAAAAAATTTTTTTTCCCCTGATCATTCATATTTTCATCCACTACTTTCCCATTGATGAATGAGTAATTACCGCCAACATGTTTTGTGGTTAATATATAAACATATTTCTCGCCTCTAGGTAACACAAAGAGAAGCACCATTATCTAATATATCTTAGAAATCTTTAAGTCACTTACACAAGTTTCACACATTCATATTATAGTATATTAAAAATGGCAACTACGCAAAGGTCAGGTACGTATTATCGACAAGAAGCATTGCATGAAATGGTTAAGAGGCGAACATGCATGATCAAATCATTATTATGTAAGCCCTTTGCCCGTTTGAATTTTCAATGTTAAGCAAGCTCTATGTTGCCCTTTGAAAATATAAGCAAAATAAAGGATTTATACTAACACTCTTTGCAGAGGATTATCAGAAAGTCAGCGAAGAACCGCATAAGAACGTGATAAAGAACCCTTATGGACCTAATCCAGGAGATTATCTTTCTAACGTGACCTCTTTTAAGATTATTGAGTCAACGCTTAGAGAGGGAGAGCAATTTGCTAATGCTTTTTTCACTACTGAAAAAAAAATAGAGATTGCTAAAGCTTTGGATGATTTCGGTGCGGATTATATTGAAGTGACCTCTCCATGCGCTTCTGAGCAATGCAGAAAAGACTGTGAGGCAATTTGTAACTTGGGATTGAGAGCTAAGATTTTGACGCATATTAAATGTGATATGGAAGCCGCTAAGATTGCTGTGGATACGGGTGTTGATGGTGTCGATATTGTTATTGGTGCCTCTAAGTACTTGAGACAGCATCCACACGGTAAAGATATGTCATATATTGCCAAGGCAGCTATCGATGTTATAGAATTTATTAAATCGAAGGGAATTGAGATTCGTTTCTCTTCGGAGGATTCTTTCCGTTCCAACATTGTTGATTTGTTAAACATTTACAAGTCTGTTAACAAGATCGGCGTCACTCGTGTTGGTATTGCAGACACTGTCGGATGCGCAAATCCAAGACAGGTGTATGAGTTAGTTAAGACTTTGAAGTCTGTCGTCTCCTGTGATATTGAATGTCATTTCCACAATGATACCGGATGTGCAATTGCTAATTCTTACACAGCCTTAGAGGCCGGAGCAAAGCTTGTGGACGTTTCCGTTCTTGGTATTGGTGAGAGAAATGGTATCACTCCATTGGGTGGATTTATGGCACGTATGATTGCCGCTGACAGAGAATATGTTCTGTCCAAGTATAAGCTTCATAAGCTCCGTAATTTGGAAAGTTTGGTTGCCGATGCTGTCGAGGTGAATATTCCGTTCAACAATCCAATTACTGGATTCTGTGCATTTACGCATAAAGCTGGTGTCCATGCCAAAGCCATGCTTGCTAACCCGCACACATATGAAATTCTTAATCCTTCAGACTTTGGTCTTTCCAGATACATTCAATTTGCCAGCAGGCTTACCGGTTGGAATGCTATCAAAGCCAGGGTTGAGCAATTGAACTTGGATTTGACAGATGATCAAATCAAGAATGTCACTGGTAAGATCAAGAAGCTTGGAGATGTCAGAGCTCTTAATATCGATGATGTTGATTCTATTATTAAGAATTATCATGCTGACGTTCACACTCCTCAAGTTAAGCCTGCGAATGGTCCCTCTATTCCAGATAAGGACGAAGTTTTGCTTGATAGTGTTAAGAAGCCAAGAATTGACTAAACAATGGCGAGCAATTGGTTAAGAATTCGGCCCACGTATCCAAAGTGTACTGAATACAGAACAATTCCCGGTATTCATCTTCTTCTTTCATAAGTTCGATGGAGAGAGTCGTATACATTCATGTATAAACTACTGTATTTACCAATAGTTGAATATAATACAAATAAGAATATTTTTTTAAAAAATAAAATAGATAATTGGGCATGATAATGGACCAGAACTGTATCGTAGTTTGTATGAAAAGACACAAATAAAAAAATAAAGGACATAGCGCTGACCTCCGATACAACAAGATAAAAAAATCTCATCACATAAATAAGCACACATCCATTGGAGGTTTTGCCCACCTCCACTTTGTCTCTCAACCACTATAGACACTATTAGTTATGCCATTCTTTGTTTTTGTTTTGTTACCATTATCAACTCAGCCCGAAAAACGAATACCTCATATCAATACGGAATGCAACTGGACAACTGAATAAGAAGAAATTAAAATGAAAGTTGGATAAATGAAGAGTTCTAATCCCTCTTTGCTGCCTCTGCTTCCAGTTTATCCAACTGCTTCTTTTGTTTGGCTAGCTGAGATTTTAAGGCCGCGATTTGCTCTTGTTGTTGTTTCTTAATGTAAAAGTCTTCCTGCGCTTGTTCTCTCTTCTATAGATAAGTTGTCAAATTTAACAACATAAGTTAGTAAATGCTATTTTCTATTTTAAATACGCTGAGCCCATATCATCAAGAATTGATATAGATCTTCACAGTGACTTATAATCACGACCATGCAAGAATACTTACTCTGAAATTGTCAGACGAACCGTTAGGTCTCACTGCACCAGTGGCTCCTTCATTTGAATTAAACCTAACAGTCATACCCCTTAGAGATGTAGCCTTCTTCGAAAAATCGACTATAGCTTTCTTGGCGAACATTATGTATTGCTTATTAAGTGCGAATATGTGTATATGCAATTGAATTGTTTGTTTAATGTAGTATGTCGGAAAAATAAGTATATGGAAACGATTAGGTCTATTAAATAAAGCTTAGTCACGGCTAAACGAATTTTATAAATTTATAAGTGATAAAAAAAAAAGCTGAATGTACTGTCCACAAAAAAATTGAGAGAGTAATGACAAAAACCCAGCGAATTTTTGAGGAAAAAATAGCTTGTAACTTGGAGAATTTACTGAGGGAAAAACCGCAACATGCTAAATTTCCCTTATTGCCTGCTTGACAAAATGAGATTGACGAATAGGAGACGATTTAGAAAAGTCATTTCGTCTCATTTCCACCCTGTCATCCCTGAAACTTCACATAAAGGATTAGAAGAGCCAGTGTTAAAATTGATGTCAGTAAAAAAAAATGTTGTAATCAAATGACAAGCAGGATTGGAATACGCCGAATAATCTACAATTTGTCAAAGATGAGTGACTGACCCATCCAAGGAGTAACAGCACTCAAATGACAATTTTACTTTGCCCCCTATTATTCAAAAGCTTAATGCTGGATGATTCGCGTTGAAGCCCGGGAGGGAAAAAAATGCGGGGAAAAAACAGAAATGGTGTGCTTCTCCGTCTTACAGCATCGAAGTGTTTCGTCCGATTATATGCCAAATAAAGGTTTCTCTACTGGAGATAAGAACCACGTGAGTCAAGTTTTTTTTTTTCAGCTTTAAAGGAAAGCCGGGATGGATCACTGCTAATCCCTTGCTTTATCTAGTTTTTTGGATCCTGCCTGCTCCCAATAAGAAAAGTGGCAAATTATGCATATTTTTCTCACCCAAGGTCTGGCAGGACGAAATTACTCCATTTTCATTTGTTCGTGGTAACGGTGTCGTCATTCCCGATTTATTTTGTGCACCGCCACAAATATGAATCATTTGTGGCGCCGTCTCCTGCTACCCGAGGTTGGTGCCTAAAAATTTTAGATTCGCCAACCAAGTGAAACGGTTCCTTAAATATTTTCAAGCATCACGATTTTTAAATAAAAGCTATTTCTCACACTTTAGTCTTGTCATTTTTGTCCGGAGAAGTAGTAATGTCTTTAGTGACACGAAAAAGTGCACCAGAGAGAGTCATTGATGGTACAAGTTACAATGCTCTTCGTCTCACTACAAAGGGGCCAGACCCCATATATACGGTAAAGTTCAATCATGATGGAAAGCTTATCGCTTCCGCGGGAAAAGCCCGAAGAATTGTTCTTTGGAATACCGATTCACTAGCAGACGAGAAATTTGCAGCAGACACACAGATGGTTCCGATAAGTTATGATTTTTCCTCAGCCATTAGTAAATCTGCTATTACTTGGCTCGCTTGGTCTCAACTCGATGATCCTTTAATGTTCCTATCATCAGCAGACAGTACAGCCTCATTATTTGATATAAACAAGGGAACTAAGATAAAAACATTTCATCACAATGGTAGCGTGAATCAACTTGATATTTCTAAAAGGGATGCTCTTATTACTTGCTCTGATGATGCTACTGTGAAAATATGGGACATACGCTCAAAGTTCCCTGTTTCCATAATAAAGTCTGGATATCCAGTCCTTACGTGTTGTATTGATCCAAATGAGGTTGCTTTGTATTTTGCCGGAATAGATCCTGCTATTAGTTGCTATGATCCAAGGAACACATCGAAACCTTTATGGAGAGAATCAAACCAGTCAAGCAATATTACTTCTCTTTCCTTATCGCCCGGAACAGCCGATTATTTGATAAGTAAGTCGGTTGATGGATCCATAAAGTACTTTGATTCTAGAACGGTGTTCAATAAAGGTAATTCGTCCTCTTCCCATCGTCGCCGTGCTAAGCCTTACGTTTTTGATGGATCGCAGGCAAATGAGGATGATTGGTTGACTCACTCCAAGTTGGTTAAGAATACAAATGGAAATCTAAAAGTCGTCAGTTCTTCCAGTGATGGTTATATATACATCTGGGATTTTGCAAGTCGAAAGTTACTTTCGAGGCTTGGTGGACATATAGGTTCATCATATGATGTGGATTATTTTGAAAGCCGTCTGATCAGCTGCTCTATTGATGGATCTTTAATCTTACGGGATTTCTGAGGTTGTTAAAACTTACGCCTCTGCATATACTCTTTACTAGCACATTTTTGAAAAATAAAAATTAATAAAATCAATAAATCCTATCTTCTTCGGTCATCATGTTTTTTTTTTTTTTTCATTGCGTAGGAAAATGAACTTCCCTGGATTGTCTTAACTTCTTCATCAATTTGACTGTCTTTTTATTACTGTCACTCCAGTCATATATTCCTTTACTATTATTGTCAGATTTCGATAAACTTTCCCTTCCCTTTGGCCTACTTTTCTTTCGAATTTTAGCATCACTTTCTGACAGTTTTGTCATATTATTCTGAGTGAAAAGTGGTATGCTCCATCGTCTAACTCCATTGTTTTTAGATTCACTCTGCAAACAAGGAAGTTCAGCTTCGCTCTCATTTATCTCGTTAATACTTAATGCATAAATATCTGATTTCAATTTTCCCTGGAATTTAGATTTGGATTCAATTGGAGAAATTTCGGATGTTCCGTAGTCCATGTCATAAAGGCATAAGAACCGGAACTGCATGATATAGTCTTGTATGTCTGCATTATCAATCATCTCTCTTTCTTTAGTATTGACCATGTGTTCACCTTTCTTTTCTTCTGCCTGTCTGTTCTTATACATTTCCTCTTCTATCGTATCCTCCAAAATTAGAGTTTCAACAAATACCTCATGTTTTTGTCCGATCCTATGTGCTCTCTTAATAGCTTGTGCTTCCACACTCTTGTTCCACACGGGATTGATGAAAAATACATTTGTTGCTGAAAGAATTGTCAAACCATGTGCAGCCAACTTTAGATCCATTACTAACGCAACGCCATGACCTGAATGCTTCTGAATATCCCATTCATCAAAATCAATTAAATTCTGTGATCTCTGAACAGGTGGTATATGTGGTGAGTAGAGAAAGTAGCTGATACCTAAAATATCCAGTAACTCTGTCAAATAATAAGCCGAATTTTCAAATTCGTAGAAGACAATTGATTTTTCTCCTTTGATCTCGTTTTCCACTAGTCTTGATGTTAAATATGAGAGCTTTGCTGATGCAGTACCTAATATATTAGCTGTTCTCATTAGTGAGCCAAGCTTTCCTGTAGTTTCATATTTTTTTTCTATTAAATTACCATTTGTCCTTATTCTTTTCTGTGACTTTCCTTGTTTGTTGTACTTCCTTTTTAATTGATTGTTTCCTTGTTTCATATTATTTGTCCGCTGTACTCTAACTTTATCTTGAAGGCGATTTTCTTCCTTAACGGGATCAAACTTAATAGCCCATGAAGGAATATTATCAATTTCCTTTATTGATTCGAAATCAATGGATGTGAAATCAAGCTCTTGATTTAGTGCTTTATGCCGATGAACATCGTTCAGCTTATCATTAGTACGGCCGTAGTTTTCCCAAAAAAGGGTTGTGGAGTGTTGCATCTTTTCAGACAACTCTTCTTCGGTTTTTATAAATCTATTCCTATAATAAAATCTTTGTATTGCAATCAGCTGCGGAAACCCATAAACACCAACTGGTGCCCCAAAATCATCATGCTGATCCGTATATTGTGATATAGTATAGTTCTTTCTAATCCATGGAGGAAGATTAGCAACAAAATAACTCATTTCATGAACAGACGAGGTTGTTCTCCATCGATTGTTGGATAACGCCACCTTTGACACATATATACTCTCACGAAGCAATTTTTTATCCCGTTCATTGTAAGAATTGCCATTCTCTTTTAACGAAAATTTGCATATATTTAACAAATTAGTTATGTCTCCGACACTGAATCCGGTCCAGTAAAATGTAGCTTTCTGCAAATTATTAATCAATCTTCTCAAACTGCCTCTATTGCTTTGATTGAACATGAAATCCACACCTTCGCGATTGGATGTAACAGCATTGACAGCTAACACAGCAATAAATAAGTTAATTGAAAGACGGTCAAAGTACGATGGTTTTAATAAGGTGGCCTGATGATGTAACTTCGGAAGCACAATGTCATTATGAATGTCCTTCATTGAATGTCTGACAATCAAATGGCTCAAAAGTTCTTTTAGTTGATAATCACTGTAATATTTTCCCTTTTTGAAGGGACCACTAACGTAGAAATTCCACATACGATTACGTGAATACCATGGATCAATTTGAAGAAAATTTGAAATTATGCAGCCAATTTTACACAAATCTGTAGTGGCGTTGAACCTCTTCCGAACTATATAGTCGTCATCGGTTCCCTCCATATGCAAATTTGTTAGGCCAGATGTCAGAGTTCCGGTTATCGCCCATCTTCGTTCAGACATTATTGAGCGAATATTTAGGGCTGTACTTTTGTTGGTCATAGAATGACCTTCATCAATAATGAGCCTCTTCCAATAGATACAATAGAATATTGAATTTGTGGGCTTGCAAGCCTTATGAAATGCTGTAGATGAAATTAGCACAATGTCGTAACGAAGAATACTTTTGACGTTATCTGGTATTTGTGTCTTTACCGTGGGAATCTGAAGGACCTTCAAAAAGTTCTTCCTAACGTGTTTGTTGATCTCAGCTATCCATTGTGGAAAGAGATTATTTGGAACTATAACTAAAGTAGAGGATGATAAATACAGTTCCTTCTTTTGAATCAAGCAATTTGTGTTCCTATAATAATATGAATCTCTATCAATTGTCGCATTTTGATTCTCAAATTTAGTAAATGAACCAATGGTACTTTGGAGTCTATTCTTACATGTTTCAGGTAAATCATCTGCAAACTGCCTCCAATCTATGGATTTGTTGACAATATAGTGGACACAGTTTTCAAGCAATGACTCCATGTGATCATGTGTAACATTATTTACCTCCGCATCTGAAGGTATGTGTGAGATTTCAGTTTTCGATAAACAAATTAATGCAAGACATATGCAAGTCTTCCCGAGACCCATATTTTCTGCCAAAATGCCACCTCTAGGAGTTGAGTACTGCCACGGTGAAACAGTAAATTTTAAATCCAGCAAATTAAGAAAGATGTCCTGGTTCATTCCCAGAGGTAGACGTACTATCGTCGGCATAGGAAGTTCTGTTCTCTCTGTTTCCATTTGGTACATTTTTGCGACAGATTCTAATTGAAATTTGTACAATGTGCTTCTAAATCCGGTAATAAAGCCACGTAGGATATTTTTAAGGGGCTTCTTCAGATAAGGATTTAATGAATTCAAGTTGATCTTCGGGGATTGTAATCCGTCATATATTTTAATTAATCTTTTTTCAACTGTTGCACTTTGCTTTATTGCATTTGTCATTCTGCTGTGTAAAGGTTCAATCCTTCTATCCAGAGGTTTTCTTCTATACAATCTGAAAACGTCCTGTTGGGAAACATGTCTCCACTGTTTCATAGATTTAGATATTTCTAGCAACAATTGAGAAAGAGTATCAAATTCTTTGAATTTCATGACGCAGTTCATGACAGCAATCGTCCTTCCCTTCAAATATTCAACAAGCTTTAAATTCGAATTTATTTTCCAAGCATCGGGATCGTAATCGAGAATACTCAGCAAACGACCCATAAAAGTTGTATATGTCTTAGTATGAGAGGGGCTAGCCCTATCGAAACCTAAATTTTTAAAGCAAAACAACTCCATATCTTTGTTATTTAATATTCCATCTGGAAACAGATATATCCGAGCAATCACAATACCTGATTTCAATATCTTGTAAGTGATTTTAATGAAAGCTCCAAAATTGAGATAACGCAAAGCCATCATTATATAGGAAAGGCCGTAGTGTCCCCTAATTTTCGGATTCAAATTTGTAGGAAATTTACACCATTTGAAGCCATCCGGTGCATCGATACTTCCAGCAGGAAATGCTGGAATATTATAGAAGTAGAGTACACCAAGTTTGTAGTAATTTGAAAGATCGCTTATCTGCGCAAACACATTTTGCGTAACTCTTTTTTTTGCATTATCAGATGACATTTCACATTTGATTCCTCATATATATCTGCTATTTTTTGTGAAATGAACGTTAAAACTTGACGATTATGCATTCATATATATGTGTGAGTTTGTAATAATGATATCTCATGTTAAGCACCCCGGATCAAATAATCACAACCTTACCCTATTTAAATTTTTTTTTTTTATGTGTTTAAATTGTGTATCTAAATTTCCCTCCGCTCAACACGGACTATCAGTGTCATTAACGTTGACACTTTTAACTATATGTTATGGATTTCGAAACTGAATTCTAGAAGATCCAAAGTTATATAGCAAATTGAATTATGCTGGAATCTGCCGTACGGTTAGCTCTTAGGAAGTCAATTCCAAAAGAGAAACTTATCAAGCTTGAAAAATTACAATGTCAAATATTTCATACGACATATAATCCAACGAAGCAAAGAACTGGAGCTAAAATTCTTCGGAAGCCATTAATAGGTCAAACTATGGCTAGTTATTATGGTCCCGCAGAGTTTCCAAGTGTGTCAAGTATTGCTCGTCTCTGGAAAGATGACGAATTTGAAATTGTGAACGAACCAGAAGAGTACAGACTTGAAAGAATTGAGACTCGTAAGAGAAGAGGGAAAGGTGCACCAAAGAAGAAAAGGGAGGCTGCTGGAAACAAGAAGAAGTGAGAGATTATTTCTAAGGGCATGACTACTTAGCGACAGATATTTGTGGTTTGTTTTTTGAAACGATCCTGAATATTTAGTAGCTATTCTTGTACATATATATATATTAGCATTTTCATTTGATCTATAATTTAAAAGCAGATAATGATCGTATTCATTTTACCTCAGTAGAGGACATATGTATTGGTTATTTTATTAGATTTTGCTTTCTATACTCGTTAAAACATCCTCTTGTAGTCCGAATTCCTGATCATCTCACCAAAAATTATGCTTCTAGCTATTGTTGTGGGAGATATCCGATTCCAGTTATCAAGAATATCTCTCATGGTGAACTTTGGACAGTTATATCCAGAAATAGGCACAAAGGCTTTTGTGTAATTTACAAGATTGAAGTTGAACGTAGAGCTGACATGACCTTTAACAATTTGTGATAAACTCAAACATTTAGTCCTCAAGGAAAATAAAGGAGCACATGTGGAGCCGTTCGAAAGTGGAACGATTGTTACCCCACCGGGTAACCTTTCCTTGTTTTTGACGCGAAGAAGAAAAACGCCCAAGGGAAGGTGATTGAGCGAAATTAATAAGAAGTCCAATGAAGTTACCACAAATATGCAGGCAATCCTGGTTGTGGCAAATGTGAGATAAAACGCTGCTATTGTAGGCAGTAAGTATATGAGGATTGTGAACAAAATGGTGCCAGACATTAATTCATCAAATTCGTAGGCATTAGAATCGATTCGATGACGTAATATATTGTGCTTTTTGCCGTAGAATAGGCGAAACAGTGATAATAATGCATGGTATTGCCAGCGGTAAATTCTAGTGCAAGCAATGTAAAAGCCCTGAAGCTGTAAGGTTAATAAATTGAACAGATCAACTGATATTGCAACAAACAGTGAGACCCCGCCACATTTGACCAGAATCGCAATTATATCAATGATTATACCAGCATAATTCAAAAATTTCATGATCACCTTGTAATGCCAAAAGTCGATCACCCATAAAATAAGTTCTCCCAAAAAGGTGGCAAGTTCATTATTAAGCTTGAAACCGGCCGGAGAATTCATTAACCATATTATTGTGGAGTACATCAGTATTTTTATTTCATTGATACTCGACGCAATGTACTCTATTATTTTCTCCTTCTCTTCCTGTAGAAGGCTTGATACCATAATTCCCAAAAGAATATCATTCACTATGAGCCAAACTGTATTGTAAAATTTGATGTATACAGCAGGCGAGAATTTAGTGCCCTTAAGGATCAGGGCTTCACTTTCTGTTTGTGATAAACGAAGTCTTTTGAACTGATCAGGAAGATTGTAGAATTGCTTTGCACGGCAATTCATTTGATGGAATGTATGTAAAAGCAACGCAAGCGATATAACCGTGCCCTTTGCTGTTGATTTATCTTCGGCAGATTCATTATCACAACCCTGATAGACATTATCATCAGATGGAGATGAATATCTCCGAACAAATAAAGGATACTCCAAGATTGCACTAACAAAAAAGCATGCCCTTCTTATGATCAGGTCATATAATGTGGATATCAAGGACGTGAGAACGCCAAATTTTAACGAGAACGCTAATACAAAGCTTGAGAAGCGCTCATGTTCCTTAGTATGAAGCTGTGATCTAGAAAAGTTCGTCAAATTAATGTATCTAAGTACTTCCTTCATACTCTCTTCGCGTTTTCTATTGGGAATGTGATACTCCAATTTAGTACAATACGTTGACAGTTCTAGATCCCTTGGTGTGGGGCTCTCGATGTTCTTTGAATCCCAAAAGATATTAATGGAAATTGGATCAATGGAAAAGTACTCCAGGTTAGCGGAGTTTGGAGGTTTGAAATAGATTAGTACTTCATTTTCGGCCAACACCGGCACTTCGTTTGTATAATCATAAAATATTTCCCTGCCAATATGGTCATTATGGTAATTTAAAGTGCACAATGCCTTTAATGCAACAAGGCCCTTTCCACATGGCTTTTTATTTCGTGAATTGAAGCATTTCTCTGAAATTAAATCTATTACAACGAATTTAGATGCATTGATCCTATAGCCCACGACAACCAACCGCTCATCTTTGGGTGGGTTTCTGATATCAGTCGGCCAAAATATAGATACAACTTGATCAATGTTCGGTGTCAATGTCATGTTTGATAATCACTTTGGCGTGCAACTAATGGAATCTCTCCTTGGAAAGACACGAATGTGACACTCTGTGACTAGTTTATCAACAACAAAATAATTCACTGCGAAAAATATGGCTCTAAATATGGTGGTTAACAGTACTAGTATAAAGATAAGTCGTCCAAAAAAGGAATTTTGAAACAACTTCTCTATCGATGGCCAAAATCCAAGTGATAGGTAGAATGCAGCTATAAATATGATTCCAATACTACCTCGAAGAAGAGAATGTCTGTTATTCTTCCCCAATTTCATGAGGCATTTATTTCTTGTAGAACAATGATCTTATCAAATTGTGCCTATTATTTGAAGTATAATTTAGGAGATTTAGATATCCGTAGTGTCGAATTCGTGTAGCCAAAAAGCTGAGAGTGTAGCATTCCTTTTTTTTTTCAGCCTCCTTCCTCAACCTAGTTCTCCGTTCAAGTAAAAAAATGAATACATATATGATATATTTCTTTGCAGAAATTGTGAGAAAAAAATGGCTTTCGGTCACCCAAGTGTAGTCGAATTGGTAGATAAAAGGCACTACATTTGCACTAGACTTGCACACTACTTTGCTACAACTAATTTAACCTAGTGCCGTAATAAGCGGTGAATCTAAAATAGAAGAACACTTTTCTTTAAAGCTTGTGAGTATAAAAAAAAAAGAATTAAAAGACGAATTATATATATGAGAGTCCACCCAAATTATACGAAAGTTCAGTAGTTTTTTCTATCAACGTTAGAGCATCCTCAGGAACAAATCACTTATAACAGACCCAACCCTTGTTTCCAAATATGGCCAAAATTTCTCCGTCCACTTTTGCTCGATTCTTTCTCACTCACAAGCACTTTCCAAGTATGACAGTTATGTAAAGAAGATTAGACTTGAAAAGCTAATGATTTGCCCCAAACGTGCAATGTAACAAAAAAAAGAGGCAGAAAGAAAACCTGGCATCATATATGAGAACTAAGAAAAGGTAGAGCCCGATAAATGGATGCATTTAAAATCATATATTGGAGTAGAAATCACACATATATAGCTAAACCGCTTACCATGATGAGGCAGCAGCAGCAGTCTCAACAGCCTCAGCACCTTCAGCACCTTCAGCAGCCCAATCCCCGTTAGAAGTCTGAGCCCAGTCAGCAGCAGTTGGCTCAGCAGTCCACTCAGCCTCAGCAGTCTCGGTAGTAGCCTCTTCCTCCTCTTCCTCGGCCTCGTACTCTGGAGCAGCCTCAACAATAGGTTCCTCTGGGTCTCTGTAGAAGTACAAGTCAGGCATAACACTCCATGGCTGGGTTCTGTCTGGAATAGTGCCTCTTAGTCTAAGAACCTCTCTGGCAAGCAACCACCACAACAAACCGATTGAGTGCTTACCCTTGTTGTTGCATGGAATAGCGACATCAACGAATTCGGAAGGAGAATCACAATCTGACAAGGCAATAACAGGGATGTTAACATATGAAGCCTCCTTGATGGCCTGTGCGTCGGTTCTTGGGTCTGTCACAATAAGAAGTCTTGGCTCCTTGAAGGATCTGGTGATGTAGTTGGTGAAAGAACCTGGAGTGAATCTACCAGCAATTGGAGTAGCACCGGTATGGGAAGCGAACTTCAAAACAGCTCTTTGTCCCAAAGTTCTTGAAGAAACTGCAACAACGTCCGATGGGTTTGGAATAGCTGCAATAATTCTAGCGGCAAGAACAATTTTCTCCCAAGTCTTGTTTGGGTTGATCACGTTGACACCATCTGGTCTAGTCTTGTAGATGTATGGAATTTGGTGAATCTATAGTAAGAAGCGATTAATGTTAGTAAACTAGTTCTTGCTTTGAATATATATAGTAGACTCCGGCAACAAATGTGTATGAATACGGATGGTGCAAAAAATGTTTGTTCTCTCCCATTTTAACATTGACAGGTTAATCAGTTCGAATATCTTCCAATGTGATATATTTCCTTAAATGTATGACCGTTGAACCATGCTAGATTGTCATAATCATGTTGTTGAAACCAAGGGATTATTGCTCACATGCCTAAATGCAACTCCAATATTTGCACTGATGTTTTTGCCAGTAATATCTCATCAACCAATTTGAACATAACTTAGCATCCTTCTATATTTTTTCATGGTTTCTGTAGCAACCGTACTCATAATAAAGCTAGTGAAGTCTATAAAGTTAAAACGTACGTTCGTGTTCTTTGAGCCAAGATGAGCGTTAGCTGCAATCAAGAGCTTCAAGTCGTCCTCAGTCAATGAAAAGTCAACCATGTTGATGGTACCCTGTATTATGTTCACTTTCTTGTATAAAACTCGAGTTGGATGAGGTGTCAGTCCTTAAAATGGTACTGTAGCTATGTAAACGTACGTATAAGCACTCCTCAATACAAGTGCTGAAAAATATAAATTTTTTTGTACTCTATTTTTTTTTCACTTCTTTCCCAAAAGGATGGCCCGGCTCTTCGACCAAACCCAGATATCAAAGTTTTTTCCTTCGATTTTTCCTTCCCCCTTCCCCTTTTTTTTTCGCTCACCTGGGGTAGTTTCGCTGCATCCCCACTTCATTCAAGCGGCAAGCTGCACCACTGAACAAACTATATTCTATCTAAGACAAGGGTATATGTATTGCCACTACAAAAGTTTTCACGTAGTTAAATTGTTGACTAATACACATCCAGACATGGTAATACAGTTTCTGTTGGTTGAGTAATGTTATTTATGTCGCCTGATAGGGTTATCTTCTGTGTTGGAATAACCTTTTACCGGTTCATTTTTTTTATCGCAAGGTGTGAGGAGTATTCAAATTTTCTTATCCTCACAACTTAAGAGCCCTTCTTTTTTTTTCATGTGAATTAAATCACGTGATTGTTCTTGTAAATGTGGCATCCTTACATAAAATATTAGTCCTTCTTGAATGATGGCTTTCCCCAAAAAAAAAATATATATATATATATATATGTAATGTATACTTGCGATGAAGCAGGTCATCGTCCTTAACAAGGGTCTTTCTAGTAGTTGGTGGACTATTCCCAACACAAGAAATTGCTGAGTTACAAATCAGGATACAATTCTATATATATTATATTCAGCTATATATATTTTTGTAATTTGATACAACCAAAGAGGAGGAAAAAATCCTGGATTATGCTATGTCTCTTTAATCTTTTTTACTCTATTTATTTTTCCCCTTTTTTTCTTAGGCACGCAGTTATCGGCAGAAACAGAATGGTTTGCAGAAATATGGCCTGCAATTCAAATAGCTTCTTCCACCTGGATTCATCAGCAAGATTTATTACTAGTATTGACCAGTGTTTTCATGATGATACTTGCAACTTATCTAATGAACATTGTGCAATAGTATAATCTCTCTTGTTCATTAACAAAGCTGTCATTCTAAATTGTTTTGGCATTTGGTTCTGCCATAAGTTCGTTCCGTTCCTTAATTGAGTATCTTTTGATTCTGGTCTGCTATCTGAATATTATATTCCGACAGGGGGATGGTGTCTCTTCATAAATTTCTGGAGCGTATTGGTTTGAGTATACTAGTGAATACAGTTGATATTAACTATAAGCAGAAGCGATCAAAGATTACCACACAATATGGATATTACACTTTTATCGTTATGATAATATTTTTGGCCTTTATACCTTTCAGAAAATGTGTGCATAGGTTTCTTGATCATATTATGGGTTATAGAATAAGACGGAGGCTTCGGTCTTTAGCTTCCCGTGAAAGATTGATGTTTGTTAATGTTAGGGTGATAAGATATATCTTGCTTTTGTCAACGATACTTACATTGTTAACGTTGCTTCAAACTCATATGGATGTTTGTTTCATAGCAGCAAGGTTAGGACGAGTTTCTGTTTACTGTTTACCAACTGTGCTTTTTTTGACCTTACGTCCCTCGCCTCTACCCCATACATTATATCTAGCTTTGATACCAATTCATAAATGGCTTTCAAGGCTAATTTTTTTACAAGGAATTCTTCACTCCCTCTTGTACTTCATATATTTTGTTACCCAAGGGGAATAGTACAAGATATTGTCATTTAAGAATCTCACAGGCGTCATAGCTCTTTTCGCTTTTTTGATATTAGTCTTAACTTCCTTACCCATAGTGAGACGTCGGCATTATCGCATATTCTTTTCAAATCATTACATTCAATCATGGTTTCTTGTTATTGCATTATACTTTCATTCGAGACCTTCAATTCCCTTTATTACGATTACAAATGTTGGTGTCCTTTTGTATCAAATTTATTATAAGTACAAGATGAGTGCATTATCTGAGATTAAAGTTCATGATGTTTCTGAAACAATGTCTGTGATCGAAATTCCGAATTCTGCAATAAGGATTAAAACGCTGATTCCTGGAGCGCATATTAGAATGATTGATTTTCCCACAAATCACCTTTTTAAATGTTTGCTAAATGGATTTTTTGTTCCAGAGCAGCATCCATATACTCTCGCAACAATTGAATCTGATAGTGTACAAAAACTAGTCGTTAAAAGAGGTGATTTTAAGCTTGAGAGCAAAGCCAGGTACTTAATAACTGGTTCCTATCTTCCACACTTGGATTTTCTAGCTTCAACAGCAGATGGAGGTGGGAGCATTAATTCATTAGCTGTGTGTGCAGGGATGAAAAAATGTCTTATTGTGGTGGGTGGTTCGGCAATTAGTTTTGCATTACCTATTCTTAGAGTTCTTGGTTACAATGGAGTTATTGTTAAGATCATCTGGGTTCTTCGTAATCATGAAGATTTGAAGGTTTTGAACTATTTCAAGAATATATTAGTTAATAATGATAGTATTGATATTTTTATCACTGGAAATTATACACACTATGAAAAGAGGCAGTTTAGAGAAATTGTCTACGATTTGCATAGAAAAAGGGAAAAGGTAGAGGCCAATAGAGAAAGACAATATCTTTCACCCAGTTTATTGAAAGAAAATAAGACCAATCCTAAGAAATTATCTCCATTGGATATATCTGAAATAGAAAATGCGGATATTGTGAGGAATTATGGTGCTTGCAAAGTTCGAAGCCTACCAGAAAATGCTTTTAATGGTTTGGAATCTGAACGTGATCCTAAAAAATTTTTGGGAGGGCGTATACATAGAAGAGGGAGTATAATATCTCTTAAAGAACACACGCGATCAGATGAATCAGCGGAGCATGATGAAAGTACATTTGAAAATGTCGATTTGGAGTTTAATGGAATTCCCCTGGATAGTCAGAAAAAGCAAAATTATTGTCAGTCAGATCATCAATATCATCCAGACCACATAAACCAAAATCCGGATAGTTTTAGTAAAGAGCCAAATTGTTTGCCTCGGTTGGATAATTCAACCGAACTTATTGGAACTTGTGATTCAAATAATGATATTACGAATGATTCTAATGACACATCAAGAAAAGGTTCTTTAGGTTCAGAAGTATATGATGATTTGAGTAACTATTGGATTCTTAAAGGTCTTTCTTGCCGGATAGAATTTGGAAGACCAATTTTAGGACTATACTACTATAATTGGTGCTTGAGTTCATCATGTATTGGGCCGATGGTCGATGTTTCATCTGGAGAACTTTTATGTTATGATCAATTAAATTCTGCTGCTGCGGAAGAAGCTGAAAACAATTTCTACAAAAGTGCTCTGTTTCTAAAGCACAAAAGGGCTAGATTTTGTGATTGTGGTGGGAAGCCAGACGATAAAATCTGGGTTATATCTGCTGGTCCTAAGGGGTTGGTCAATAAGGTCCATTTATGGGCTGATGAATGTGGATTCCGATTTCACGAGGAAAGTTTTAGTATTTAAACTAAATATTTGCATACAACCTCTTCTATCTAATAATCATCGTTTTAACGTATTTTTGTATTTTACAATTATCATGATAGGTTTCCTCTTCCCGCGTTCATACCTTTTTTTCCTCTCTGCTACTTTTCACTTTGTTTCCTATTTAGGAAGCTTTCTTTATTAAATTAGAGCGTAAAAAAAAAGGATTGAAGTTAGCCTTCTTAATTAATTTCCTGAATTAACTGAAACTTGCATTACTTCAAAAGAAGTTTAACAATGATGTGCTATTTTAAAAGAATTATCTATTTTATTGATCATCCGGTGTCATTGAAGCATCATGAGTGACAGTTTTGCCCCCGATGCTACTGTTACGAATCGAAGCCTACCCTGCATAATAAATCAATGTGAAATCACCGACAGATTCATTCCTCAAATAAAAGATCATATGGATATTTTTGTTAAATCACATTTACCTGATTTCGCTTATGAAAGGACAAGGAAAAAAGCAGATGCCCAAACCCAGGGTTCTGCGCTCAGCTTATATCAACCGCAATTATTTATGTTACAAAATGAGCACTTCCTAGTTACCCCCAATATCGAACCCATTAATTTTTCCCAGAGGTTAATAATTTCCCAAAATGAATCTGTGGTTAGCAATAAAACTCGTGAACTCAAGTGTCCGCTCAAATTCCATGGAACACAGCGAGAACAAATTGCCACTGCATTGGGATTTGATTGCTCAAGAATATTAAGCTTTAGAACAAAGAGAAATACTTCAAAATATAAATCATCAATTCAATTTCCAGGGTTAAGTTCTAAATTCATAAAAAAGGATGATTATTTAAAACATAATAAAAAGGAGACAGCTGTTTTGAAGGATATAGCATTCAAAGTGTTAGATGCACCAGGTTTAAGAAATGATTACTATTCTAATACTGTGTGTTGGTCAAAAGATTCAAGCATACTAGCAGTTGGTTTAGGATCATCTCTTTATACTTGGAGCGAAGGTACTGGAACCTTAGCAATGCAAAAATTAAATAATGAAATGATCTCATCCATGTCATATAACTACGGAGGCATTTTGGCATTGGGAACAAAAGGAGGAAATATTGCCGTGTACGATAAGGGCTCCAGATTGATATCAGATACATGTATCTTTAGATCAAAAACTGGAATCTCTTGCATTAAATGGTTACATAACCAGGAGTATTTTTTTGCAGGGAATGATACAGGTGAAATTGGCTTATTCGAGTTTAGAAAAGCCATCTCCAATACACCCGGCGGTACGGAATATAATCTTGTTAAACTTGCCACTTTTTCCTGCAATCGCCAACAAATCTGTGGTATTGACGTCAACTATAAAAACACACAAATGGCCGTAGGATGTAATGAGAACAAGTGTACAATATATGATATCAGTATACCCACAAGAATTGTTCGAATGCATTCCCTTGAGCATAAAGCAGCAGTTAAGGCAGTTGCATTTTGTCCATGGATGCCCACTCTATTGGCTACTGGTGGAGGAAGCAAGGATCGAAGTATTAGATTTTGGCATACGACTTCTGGTACGTTGGTTAAATGTTTTGAGACTAAAGGTCAAATAACATCGTTGATTTGGTCTACATTTAAGAAGGAGTTATTGGCAACATTTGGATTTGGAAGTTCTGGGTCGGAGAATATTTTAATAGAGGTTTATTTATATCCTTCTATGAAACTCGTGAAGAGGGTTGAAAGTATATCTGACATGAGAGTATTGACAGCTGATCTATCTAATGACCACAAATCTATTTGTACTGGTTTAAGTGATCAATCGGTAAGAATTTACTCAATTTGGAATGCCAATGTTAGTATCAAAACCGGAGTATACGACAAAGATATTTTTGAAAGCAAATTAATTGAGCTTGCAGAGGGTATTAATTACAATTATGAGGATATACGATGAATCAAGAATAAAACAACCTTTCAGATGGAACTATAATATACATTTTAAATAATATTTACATATATACACATATGCATATATACACTTACACACCTACAAAAAAGCTATAGAGCAGCGGTCATACATATCCGTTTCTATAGAGAGCGAGCTTCAAGATGGAACCCCCTCCACTTCTTTTGCAGCCTGCTCCTGCGTTAATTTTCTCCAACGACGTCGATTTTGGTGGACCGGAACCCTATTGAACTGTAAAAGAATAAGAAGTAAAAGTAAGATAAATGCAATAACCGCACCTGGCGTTATCATACGAATAAATATCATTTTTGATATTGTCTTTTGATAAGGGCAAACAGTGCTTAAACCCTTCACCCAACAGTTAGAACTCGATAATGAGTTAACATCGATCCAAAGGCCTGTGTCAGTAGAAGGTATCACTGCAATTGCCTTGTCCTGTTCAAAAACTGTAGTTGGCACAGCAATGACATAGTTGCTTCCAATATCGTAGCAAGATTCACTGGCCGTTAAAAAATCTGAAGAAACTTTAGAAACAGCAAAAGTGTCTGGTTTCTCTGAGTTCTGACAAAGGACTCTGTACCTCCCGCCACATTTTACAACCTTCCAGCCCGAAGTTGTAATAATTGCACATCTTTCTAGTTTTGCAATATCACTACTTGTTTCATCTGTTGCGGAGCCAGTATTTTCGAATGTAGGTTGATAAACAGCCCAGCTCCAGAAAGCATATTCTAGATATACAGATATGTCTGAAAGCTTTGAAAAAATTTGCGAAATGATTGGTGAGTACCCTAACTTAATGGACCTCACAAATGTGTCTAATGAGATATCCCCCCGGGAATAAGTAAACCGAAAACTTGATGTATCATTAGAAATTGTGACGTTGTTGATGTCATCGATATCCTTCCATGCAACAGGCAACGTTGGATAGTTATCTGAAATTTGTTTCCACCTCTGAGTCCCCAGCAAAGAACTTGAAATAAACATGGTATTAAGACCTGAATTCTCCTTATATGTAGTATTAAGAAGTAAATCGTCGTTGATTAATATTGCTAACGTTCTCAAGTTGTCCGTAAATAGCATTTCCTGTAGTGATGGAATGGATGTAATATTTAAATGGCTTGGTGTTATTAAGTTATTCAAATTCTGAAATTCTGATTCCAAATAATGAATTTCAGTTATATATTTTGATTTCGTATAAACGATCGAATGTACGCTAATTAGCAAATAAAGAGGATTTGTGTTTAGAACATTATCGGTGAGAGAAATGAAGTTATTGATCACACCTATCAGCGATGTAATGTTAAAAGTCTGTGGACTTTCGCATCTTTCTGATGTTCTATTTGTTATTAAACTTTCAAGAGGGCAAAGCGACCAATCTCTCGAATACTCATTGTAATAAAGATCAATATAAAGTGCTTGAACACCAACGTCCAATAAAGTGTTTATCTCTGCTAATGATTCTGAAGTGTAGCCAAATGATTCAAATACTGTGGAGGTAATATTGACTCCCACCACAACATCATCTATTATGGTTGCATTTTCTGAAATATCACGCTGTGTTCGTATAGCTACGGCTCGTGTGGATGAGAGATTAGGCCATGCTTCTTGTTGATGTAAAGTTGTAAAGTTTGCTCCTGCATTGACGTAAGAAAAGAAATACGCACAATGAAAAAAAAGAATGACACAGTTCCAGCCAATCATGCTGCCAATTGTGCTTACAGACCTCCCTGATAGTGACCATACTCAAAAGAAACGATTCATACAGTACCGTATGGAAACTTTATCGTTCCTCAGAGTATATCCCCAAACAATTCCCAACGCATCCTTCGATAATGATATGCAAAAAAAAAAAAAAAGCCCTACGCGGGGCTTGAACCCGCAACCTTGTGATTAAGAGTCACACGCTCTACCGATTGAGCTAGCAAGGCTTTCAACAATTTTGTAAGGGGTCAAACCAAGAACCTATTGGTTTAAAGCCAGAGAAATAATTGAAAGTCACTGTTCCCAATAAGGAAAGGGAGAGTGAGAAATATTCTGACTTGGTCCGAAATAAGAGTCACGCGAGAGATGAATTAATTTCATGTTTAAAATAACTATGAGCTAATTAACAATAGTAATTAAGTCAAGAGAATTGACTTCTGGTTAAAGGATGGACGGGGACAGTCCATGCCATTGTAA
>ERZ746981.190-NODE-190-length-44966-cov-14.761077_pt1 | contig 44966 bp, 30 predicted proteins | sample MGYA00374948_ERZ746981 | MGnify/ENA primary metagenome ERZ746981 (study PRJEB28757, sample SAMN06711160) | food metagenome | host: microorganism | place: China:Harbin | collected 2017-01-30 | study: EMG produced TPA metagenomics assembly of the Analysis of...
TTTCTTATTTTTATCTTCTTGTTATATTTTCTCTTATTCTTATCTCTGTTGTTCTTATTCTTGTCTGTCTTCTTCTTCTCTAAGCTGTTGCTTGTTCTTTCTTATCTTCATCTTGAGTTTTCCAAAAAGGCTAAATACTCATTTAATATTTTCTCGTTTTCTCTGCTTAATGATATATTTGCATTTCGTCGTCCGACGTTAATAAATAATTCACTCATGTTGCTTCGCTCATAATATTACGTAACCATTTGGTTACCACGTGACTTTTCCTTGTTCAATCCCTCACAGAATTAAAATTCGTTGCACTTTAATATATATCTAAATATCTTGAATTATGTAAGTAAAGTTGTTTGTGTGTTTGGTTTGAAATGTTGAATTTCACTAGTAAAATATGAAGTAGCAAATGTTGTAAAACAATGTACTTAGAATGTTATATAATTTAGGTAGGGGTGGAAGTAATATATAGTGGAATGACAAACTAATTTATATTCTCTAGGATATAAATAGAAGGACCCATGTATGTTTATAACTTGAAGTAATGTTGAGCTGTCAAATGTACAATGGTGTATATTTATTTTTGTACATTTGCTGGTCTATTTCTTTTGCTTTTTCTTATCCTTACCTTCTTGATATCATTTATCCTATTGTTAATATTGGTACTTGAACTATTTATCTATATTGTTGCATACTTCTTGGTTACCTTTTACTTCTCTTGTTTTAATCTGCATGATTTTTTAATTAAAATACACAATGGTTAGTATTCATTGCAATATAAAGTGTTCAGCTGTTGTTATGCTTTTAATTTTGGCTTGACCATCTACGAAAGATATTTGGCTTTATATACAATTACATAATACAGTTTTAATAGATTCACCGACAGTAACATTTATATAAAGCTGCCATGTCTTGTCTATGTCAAAAAAACTTATTTTGAGGGATTAAAGGTATTTAAGCATATACTCTCTTCCCTGTTGAATTAGTTCATCGTATCTTCCTTTTAGTTCATTTACTTTTAAAATTCTCCTGTCTTCAGCCTTAAAAGCACTCAATACATTAGTTAATAAGAAACCTAATAAAATTCTCGGCGTCATACTTAAAACAAAATCAACTTACATATTACAATCATTTTGAATGCTCTTTCAAATAGCTGATGTTGGAACATATACCCACTGCAACTTTTCAGCCATAAGCAGTAAAATACTGACAAAAATTGAATGTTTATTTTTATACATGTATGTCAAGTCATATAAAGCTTTTACTTTCTATCATTTATAAAAGAAGTGATAACGTATAACTACATGAAATAAGGGTCCAATCGTAAGGGCTTTAAAATCATAATTAAATTTCTTTTGGAATATTCCGGTCGTTAGCAAAACAAATTTTATTTAATTATTTACACTCTATTTTGTATTCTTACAAAATGAAAGCTAGCAGCAGTAATTAATCATTGGCAGATTATCGAAAACAAGTTGATATACATTTTAATTTATTGACGAAATAAAGTGTAGAATAAAAAGAAATAAGAATAAAATAAACAAATAAGAGAATGGTAAACATCTAACAGATATAAACGATAAACTTTCAACGCTGCATCAAATAATGATGTGCAAATAATATACACTATTGCTTGCTGACAGATGAGCTCTTTATAAAATTAAAAAGTAACATCATGCAGAAATTTGAAATCATTAACAAAAATAATACTAAGAAGTGCGTTCAAACATTTAGCCACGTACCTCATTATTTATAAGGTAGCATAGCCTTAAAGGTCTATGAAGGTTATTACTTGAAACTTCAGAGTAATAAAATTATGTTTAACGTAAATTTCACGTTTATCATTGAATATCTCAATACAAAGGATGCATTTACATGTCAGAAGGGGAGGTGTATAAATCCGAGAAATCAAGGATTTGCGCTATTTTTTTAGTGATTTCTTTTTCGGATCAGATAAAATTCCTAACTTGGAGGGAGACAAAAAGAGAGCACGTTCATAAGTTTCAATTTAATGTATTATATTTGCAAGCTGACCTTGGATATATATTAAAAAAGGATAAATAAACAAAATAACCTAAGATATTTAGAGCCCTTGGAGAATATATTATAATGTCAATTTTGGAGGACATTCAAGGAAAGTCTCCGACAGATTTAAAGGCGAAATATAAAAAACTATTGACATACGATAAGATAAACAAACAATATTCAATTTCCAACGTGAATACAGTTGAATCATATACTTTTGATAACGTACTTAAAAGATGGGTTCCTAATGCAATTGAGAACGAGGAGCGTAAAGAAGCTGAAAAAGTTGAAAATAAGAATGGGACGGATATCTCCAAAATAGTAGATGGAAAACGTAAAGTGGAGGAAGATGAGGAAACAGAGAAGTCAGAGCTGAAACGTATGCGACGGGAAAGGAGGTTTGAGTTAAAAAAACAGAAACAAGAAGAACGTGAGAGAGCAAGAAAGCAAAATAAATGTGTGTATGTTACAGGCTTACCCTCTGATGCGACAGCTGAGGAAATACAAAAGACATTTGAAAGATGTGGGTTAATTGATAAGGATTTGAAAACAGGTGAGCGAAAAATAAAACTATATAAAGATGCTGACGGGTCGAATAAAGGAGATGGTCTTATACAATACTACAAAGCAGAGAGTTGTGATTTGGCAATAGAAATGCTGAATGGGACCCCATTACGGCCATCTGAGAGTAATAAATCAGACAAACTCACTGTAAGCAAGGCAATATTTGAAGGCAAGAAAGAAAGCAAACCAAAGGACACAAAAAAGGAAAAAACGCATACACCCATTAGGTTCAAAGAAAAGAAGAAGATGGAACGAACCCGTAAGGAATTGGATGCGAAACTTGCAGATTGGTCGGATTCAGAGAATGAAGATAGTACTGAAAAAAGGATGACCGAGACTGAAAGGCAGAGCGTAGTGATACTAAAGCCATGCTTTACGCTTAAGCTTTTAAATGATGACCCTGAAGCTGCCAAATTTATTCAACAAGATATAAAGCAGGGTTGTGAGGAATTAGGAAAAGTTTCTTGGGTCAGATTATATGATGGAGAATCAGATGGAGTAGTTGCAGTTAAGTTCGAGTCGTATCTTGGGGCGAACTCGTGCTTACAGAAAATGAATGGAAGGTATTATGGCGGACATAAACTTGAAGCCGTGAAGTGGGATGGGGTTCAAGAATATAAAAGCAGATAATATTGAGGATTTCCAATTATTACACAAATACTAACGATTATTGCAATCAATTGGTATCTTAACCTGGGGTCACACGAGAGACTTATTTGCTTATTTTATGCGCGATAAGTGCACATAAATCGTGCGAAAAAACAAGTTACCCGAGAAAAAACCCTGGCACAATTCTACATTTAATCGAATTCTTCGACCTTCTTTTAAAATTTTTCAGAGATGGATGGATGGACGTTTTTTGTAGCAGTGAGATGCGGGAGGGGGAGAAAAAGGAATAGTCCGTGATTTTCTAGTGTCTCCAAATGCATTATATATATATATATATAGGTGAAAAAAATATATATATAATTCATTAAAGCAAAGATGAAGAACATTTATCCCTGGTAAATTTAAATAAACCCATATAAACTTCTATTTTGTTTTAAAAAGCAAGAAAACTGTACCCGATAAAGCAGAGGTAAAAAGAAAATAAAAGATGGCAGGAAAGAAAGGTAAACACGAAGAGGAACACAAGATTCTTCTAGGAAGACCAGGTAATAACCTTAAATCTGGTATTGTTGGTCTTGCCAACGTTGGTAAATCTACATTCTTCCAGGCAATTACTCGTTCTCCTTTGGGAAATCCAGCAAACTATCCATTTGCTACTATTGATCCAGAGGAGGCTCGTGTGATTGTTCCATCACCAAGATTGGACAAATTATTCAAATTATACAAACCACCTAAGAAAGTGCCGGCATACATTACTGTTTACGATATTGCTGGTTTGACCAAAGGTGCGTCCAAGGGTGAAGGTTTGGGAAATGCATTCTTGTCGAACATCAGAGCTGTCGATGCAATCTATCAGGTTGTCCGTTGCTTCAAGGATCCGGAAATTACGCATATTGAAGGTGACGTTGATCCAGTGAGAGACTTGGAAATTATCTCGAATGAATTGAGGTTGAAGGATATTGACTTCGCCACGAAATACCTTGAGAACGTCCAGAAGACTGCAGACAGGGGTGGACAATCTTTAGAGGTCAAGGCTGCCAAAGAAGAAGTTAAGACTGCACAGAAGGTGATCGACTTGTTGAAGGAGGGTAAGAGAGTTGCAAACCAGAAATGGGACGCCAAGGAGGTCGAGGTGATCAACAAGATGCTCATGCTTACCGCCAAGCCATGCATCTACTTGATCAATCTGAGTGAGAGAGACTACATCAGAAAGAGAAATAAATGGCTCCCAAAGATTAAGCAGTGGGTTGACACCAACTCCCCAGGTGACACGATTATTCCTTTGTCCATCTGTCTAGAGGAGAGGCTTTCTCACATTGAGACTGATGCCGAGAGAGAGGCTGAGGAGGAGAAGATCGGTGCACACTCTGCCTTGCCAAAGATTATCCTTGCTATGAGAAAGCTTTTGCATTTGATCTCTTTCTTCACCGCCGGTGAGACCGACGAGGTTAGAGAATGGACTATCAGAGAAGGTACCAAGGCACCACAGGCTGCTGGTGTTATTCACACCGATTTGATGAAGACCTTCATCTTGGCCAATGTTATGAATTTCAATGATTTGGAAGAACTTGGAAGTGAAGCTGCTGTTAGAGCCGCCGGAAAGTTGATGCAAAAGGGTAAGGACTATGTTGTTCAAGATGGTGATGTCATATACTTCAAGGCCACTGCCGGTAAAAGTTAAATGTGTTCAACGAAAAGAATAATTACGGGTGAGCAGTGACTTCGGTTCGAAATGATAAGCTTTGGAGTCTCTTTTTACCGTTTTTTATCCATTTTTTTTTACTTTTGAAACCGACTGACTTGTGTATAATTTGTGTTTTCTTAGTGGGGGATGCAAATATAAACGCGATGATAATGTTGTTTAGGTTTGTGTAGTGTATGTATAATATATTAGTTTACACAGTCCTCATATTTCGAGTGGCTGATTTCGGCTCTCAGAAAATTCCAAGTTTCGGGGTTTGAGCAGCAACGAAATTATTTGTGGAGTACAAGAAAAAAAAAAAAAACACGAGATGAAGCTTCACCCTGATTCTATAGAGAAATACCTTAACTTTACTGACGTTCACATACACTAAACGTACAGCTAAAAGGAAATAATATACACTGTATACTACATCAAAATGCTTTCCAGATTAATGAGACCGGGCGTGCCAATCAGACTTGCACGTTCTGGGGTCAAAACAGCAGTCATGAGCAATTATCGCTTTTTCAGTGCCGACATCCGAAGAATGAACAAAGAGCAGCCAAAGAAGGAAATGCCAAAAGAGAAGCCACAAAAGGAGGAACCTAGTAGCAAGAAGGAGGCTGAAATACAACCAAAGAAGCATCATAAGCCACTCTCAAGAATGCCTATTGGCACAGAAACGGATTACAGTAAAATGACTATCAAGAAAAGCCCAATCGAATATCTTACATGGAAGTCAATTGTGCTCTTTGTTGCCGTGGGTGCTGGACTTACCTGGCTTTTCAATAATCAAAAAGAGAAGATCAAACTTAGAAATGAGGCTGCAGCTAACAGAGGTGCAGGAAAACCGTTAATTGGTGGACCGTTTGACTTAGTAGATATGAACGGCAAAAAGTACACGGACGAAGATCTAAAGGGACATTTCTCTCTTATCTATTTTGGATTCACCCACTGTCCGGATATCTGTCCAGATGAATTGGATGATATGGGGGAAATCATCGATGGTCTCAAGGAAAAGTACAAGCTTGAGTTCCAACCTCTTTTCATTACATGCGACCCAGTAAGAGATTCTCCTGAAATGATGAAAGAGTATCTTGGTGACTTCCATCCGAAGATTCTTGGGTTGACAGGAACTTATGATGATGTTAAGAAATGTTGCAAGGCTTATCGTGTGTACTTCTCTACACCAAGAAATGTGAAGCCAGGACAGGATTATTTGGTGGACCATTCCATTTTTTACTACTTGATGGATCCGGAGGGAAAGTTTATCGACGTTTTAGGCAGAAATTACGACGTTAAGACTGCCATCGAGAAAATCAAGGATGATATGAAGGCATATGTCCCAGAGAACGAACGGGAGAAGGCTAAAAAAGGATTATTTGGATTCTTGTACAAATGAGGTTACATGTTTCAAAGGAGCAAATGAAATGAAAGTCCGCTCAAAAAAGAAGAACATTGCCCAAATCAGAGGGATTGCTTGCACATATACATTCTTGTTTATACATATATAGCGATAAGGAAAATGAACTTGGTTTATGCAATTGATTAACTAAATTAATGGGGGAAAAATAACAACACGAAGCGTATGATTTTGGCATGTCGTACTCCGCGTTAAAAAAAAAAAAAAATTTGACGAACGACACCCCAAACAGTATAAAAAAAAAAGAAAAATAAGCGCTGCTCTAAATCCCCAAATTTACTAATGACAGCTGATTTTCCTCATTTGCCAGATTGGGGAAATATCGTAAGAGTGTGATAATTCGAGATTTCATTTTTCATCAGACGTTTATTTTTTAATTTTTTTTTCTACACCATAATTTTTTTTTAACGTTTTCTTTCATATTTAGTACACCTTACTCTTCTTTCAACATTTCATTTCTGGTATTGGAAAGTAGGACAAGAAGAATAGTTAACTATAAATTACTGAGAAGGATTAGAGTCTATCCAGCTTGGATTTCTGCTTTTCGGATCGTTTCTCGAGATAGATACACAAAATTATCATTACATTGTTTACACTTTAGTTAAAGTTAGAGGAGAGGTGAAATTATACAAAAGAGAAGGCAACAGAATATCGTTTTTTAAAGAAAAGCCAAGATGGTTCTTTTTAAACGTAAACCAGTGGAGTTTGTTCCTCCCCCAGAGCTACCGGCGGATTTTGATCTAGATCAACAAATATGGTATATTCCATCTACAGGAGAATGGTTTATTGATTATGAAGAATATTTGGATAGGATGAATTATTATAACATTAAAAAGTTCGTGTGTGAGACTTCAGGAAATTCGAACTTTACGTACTTCGAAGCTCTCAAGGTTGAAAAAAATGAAATGGATTTGATGGAAAGCAAGTTTCCTAATCCAGTGAAAGAACCAATTCTCAGATATGTATCCTTCTCCACTGTTCCAAGGATTGATGTTATGGTTGATGATGTTTATAACAAGTTCAAGGACGACTTTTTTCCCGGAGACCAAGTGATGGTTCGTGGTCCGAGGGAGAAGTTTAGAGGTGTTGTGCGGGAAAAAGCGCGTTTTAATCCAATAATTATGTCTAATGGCACGGTTAGAGATGGCTACTGCTCGTATCGCGTTCTTCTAGAAACAAATGAAGAAATTACAGTTAATGATAGCTCGCAGATGTCACGTGAACGGAACACATTTACAAAATGGTTTGTGAAGTCATTTTTGAAAATGAGTCTAATCAGAGCTAATCGGGTTGGTGCACCTTGGGTTGTTAAATCGAACGTTGCAAAAAAATACAGAATTCCAGCTGAATATCCATCAGAATTGAAGCCATTTAAGGCCATATTAGAAGAAGAAATATATGAAAGGCACAATCCATTGGCATCTAATGGAACCAACCAATATTATTCATCTGTAATTGGAAATAACAACAGATCTAGAACTAGGCATGAGAAAAGCCCGGACGAATCAGACAATACTCTATCTTCTCTTTCATCGGAATGTACGATTCCAGAGAGTACTTCTAGTGTATTCGAGGACATCAAGGAGACTCCACCTACAAATTCAGAGCAAGAGGAAGGAAGAAATTTACAGAGTTGGAAAGATCAATGGTATGAGATATTAAAGAAATGCACAATATACTTTGAGCCGGTCAATTCCGAGGAGGTCGATGTTGAATTACAGCAAAAAGTCAAGGATATGTTTGAATTTTCCGGATCCAAGTTTGCTGAAACTTTCGATTCCGAAACAGTGAACTTCATCATTAGCCTAAGGCCATATTCTACCAGGGTGCACTATCTTGATGATGATATATTTTCCTCTGTGCATTCACACCACATTAAAGTCTGGCATTATGAAAAATGTATGAGATTCTTCAAGAGTATCAACATCACACCAAGGAAGATCGAGCAGGCTAAAATATACTCCAAACTTCCGGGTGCAAGTTTTGCAGATGTGAAGAAACTCATTATTGCAAACAGAAACTATCCTAAGGCTGCAATTCAAAGACAGCTTCCAATTGAAGATCGGAAGCTCCTGGCTAAAGCTGCTGAAAAGACTGCATTATTTACTATTGAGGAGAAAAAACCTAGAGGGGGAAACCACAGCCATCATGCAAGTAAACCTAATAAGCCTTTGCCACCTGTGGAAGATTTCCTTCTTCCATTCAACAAAATACATCCTCTATCCAAAAGACCAACATGGAAAAAATTGAACTCTACGTTTGGTGATCCATCATCTTTGCTTGAGGTGTGGGTGTTCATCAACATGTATAGTAAGGCATTGATCATTGATAACTTTACGTTTGATGACTATTGTACAGCACTCACTTGGACAGACAAGGATGAACAATGCCAGCTTTTGCAAGAAATAATTTGCTCGCTTTTGACTGCTGTAATCGATGAAAATGGTGAGATGCAGATTACACTACCGGAGGAATTAATGGAGGAAGATGACAATGAGGAGGAAGAAGAGGAGGAAAGTAAGGTGAAGGAGGAGACTCCTATTGAAGACGGGGTGAAAAAGGCGGATGGAACAAAAAGTAATGATCGAAGTGAAGGAGAAGACAAACCATCAGTTAGTAATACAGATGCTGATGGTAAAACTGATGGTATCATTAAAAAGGAGATTGGTTCCGAGCAACAAGATACCGAGGTGATCGAAATAAAGGATGAAAAGGAACTCGAAAAAACAGTGAAAGAAGAAAAAGAGGAAGAAGAGGAAGATAGCGATGAAATCACCCACAACGCATACGCAGCGATTGAGTATCGTAAGATTAGCTGGCAAAGCAGACTTGAAAATAGACAATTTAAGAACGGGGGTTGGGTTATAATCCTGCTGGGAGTGTTTTCATTAGTGGATTACATACCAGATTGTTCAGAAGCCATTAACGAAATTTACAACGTCCTTGCACCAGGGGACTACAAGCCAACACCAGCCACACTTGAGAGGAATTTTTACACATCACTTATTCCAAGATTGCGTTTGAAGGCACTTCAAATACTGGTTGACCTTCTTCTAAATGGAACTGTGATAAGAAACTACATCGATGAAATTGCAGAAAAGTCCTCAGAATATCGTCGCGACAGGTTTGAATTGATCCGGAAGATTAAGGCCACTCTGGAGGAAGCAAGAGAGACCCAAAAACAGATTCTTGATATTCTTGATGATGTTGATACAGATGCTATACGGGTGAAATTGGAGCGAGAGGGGCATCCAGATAAACCTACAAAAAGGGGAAGGGGAAGAGGAGGTCGTCCATCGCACAATTATTTACCACCGGCCCCAACGGAATTGGAAAAGGAAGTTGCAAAAACAAATGAGAGATTCGATAAGCTAATAAAGGATCGTGTGAGCAAACAAAATGAGCTTAGAGAACATCGAGAGAAGAAGAAGGAGATCGAGAAGCACTTGACTGAACTTAACATCAAGAGAGTTCGGTATATAGGACGAGATGCATTCTATAATAGATATTGGTGGTTTGAGAGAAATGGATTGCCTAATTTAGGATCATCTGCTCATGGAGATGATGAAGATGAAGATGAGAATGAAAACAACGATGTTCAGAGTGAGGATGAGGACAGCGAAGATAAAAGTGAAGAGGAAGAGGAAGAAGAAGATAATGACAAGGGAAACAACGAATATATTTCGGACACTTACCTTATGGGAAGGCTCTGGGTTCAAGGTCCAACAGATTCAGACAGGAGATATCATCTGAATATTAGTGATGCGACTCTCAAGGTGTTTGAAAAGGAAAAGACGAAATCAAGAGATCCAGAAGAAGGTGGAGAATTGGAGAAAAAGAGTGACAAAAATATTGAAAACGACAAGGAATCTGCTGATGAAAGCGAGAAAACCACCGAGAAAGATAATCAGAAACCAGTTGCCACTAAATTCGCTAATTCTGAACTGGACAAAGCCTCAAACAAGATATTTGACCCAAGTGGGTGGCTGGCAAAATCTTGTAAGACTCTATTCCACCTAAGCTTCGAAGGTGATAACGTGAAGAAAGAAACGGGAGAAGTGGTTATAAATGTGAAAGGGGAGGTTTCTTCGAATCAGTACTCGGCGGTTCAAAGGAAGGCTTTATCCGAGGCACCAGACATGCTACTTGGTGGTTGCGATTGGAGATACTTGGAAACAGCTGAGGACTTTGACAAGTTTGTTGCTTTATTAAATTCTGGCGGAACACGGGAAAGAGCTTTGAAAAAAGAGGCAACAGAACTTCAGGATGCAATCAGGAAAAGGCTTCAGGCAAGAATGTCATTTTTGGGAATCGGAAAGAAGAGTGACGAGCAGATCGAATTAGAGAAGATCATTAAAGAAAATGCCGTTTCCGAAGAGGAGAGGCAAATATTAGATTCTCTAGGAGAAGAGAACCCACAAACAAAAGATAAAGATGGGGAAGATGAATCTGAATCTGATGAGAGCTCTGACAGAGACGACAATGAGAGAGAAGATAGTACTTCAACCGAAGAGAATGACCAGACAAACGATAGGAAAAGGAAACTTCATGGCAACAAAATTAACCATGATTCAAAGAGAGCTAAATATACTTCAAGGCCGGCGGAAAGAATCGCAAAAAGACAGGAGTTACGGAGAAGGATAAGACAGATAGAACAGAAGGATGAGAAACGTAAGGAAGCTCAAGAAGAGTTGAAATTGATTGGAAAAGATCGGGAAAGAGAGAACGTGCTTCAGTGGGTGAATTCGTCAGCACTGGAGAAACTTGGACATACGCATTACGAAGGACCGAAAGCTGAACCAAAGAAAAACAGCAAGAAGAAGAAACGGGGTAGAAGATGAAGGTATGAGGACATAATATAGTTACTAGAATATAATAATGTACAATTAAGAGACGTAGTGGAGTGGGGCAGAAGGTTATCAATAAACAGATGTAGGTGGGACAACCCAATACCGAATAGTGGTATTAAAATGGAGCACTCGTTTGCAGTCACAATAGAAAAATAAAAGAGAAGAAGAAAACATCCTTAGACATCAAAGGAAAGTCACAGATGAATAAGAAAAAAAAAAGAGTTTAAGCGCCGTAACCGATGAGCGGCCAAAAAAAAGGCATAATGCTGTCATCACTGTCTAAAGCTGATTCCAAAGATGAAAGCGGTAACTGCGGTATTACGGAGATGGACGGAATTATTCTTAGAACACATTCGAGGCCATTTAGAGTTGTGCGTTATACTGGATAAGACACCCTGTATGATTTATGGATTATGCTGGTTATGGCAGGAACGAAGAAGGAACAAGCCAAGGCTGTGCAAAAAAGAATAATAAAAAATAAAAGGGCTAAGAATAAACGACCAATTTTTTTCCACCCCTTTCTCATTCTTGCGGAACACGGAGTTCGTGAAAAATACAGTGAGTCCGAAAATAAAACCGCCGTATGATTTAAACAACATGATTCTTAGGATTCGCTGCGAGGCTGTAGTCCGAGAAGGCAGGAAAATAGTGAGACGAAAAAAAACAACAAAAAAAAAAAAATTCGACTGCAATACTAATTGAATCATCGAGATCTCAAATTACCGAGGCGGCATTTCTGAGGTTTAGAGATGGGGTTCTCTGAATGGAATTTTAAAGAGTTCATTGTAACAAAGTAGAGTAAGAACGGGAGGCAATGTAATGTAACCTTGAAAGAAGAGGGGAAGAATGCATTATCAAGTTCCTAAACACGAATGGGCGATAAAAGATTGGTTCAACATGAACTTTGTAGTTTGAGAGTATGCACACAATCACAATTAAGCCGATTTAAGTCTGTAGATTGACGAGCTAACCAAGCTTTGGTGTAGAGATTAAACCGAGGCTGTTGCAAAAAGGAATCAACCGGAAGTGCAGCGATTAAAATAGCAAAGAGGCCAGCATGTAGGTTGATTTTTCACATAGAATCTCTAAGAACACTTAAGAAAAAATAAAGCAGAGCGGCTAGGCAATGAGAAATACAGAAATAATCCTCACAGTGAAGACGAGTTACGCACTACCATGTTCCGTGAAGCACCGACGGAAACAATAGCGATGGGTAGAGAAATTTGCAGAATTGAGATTGGCACGGTTTGTATTAGGCAAGACAATTTATCGGAGAAGCAAATAACAGATGGTGGTGCCAGTCTGAAAAAATTGAAAATTCGCGGAAACATTTTTTTTTGCTCGGAGGCTGTGGAACAGGCTTTGGTGGGCATGATTGAGCGGTGCGAACAATAGGCTAAGTGCAACGGGCGGTCAATTGGCAGCCGATAGGGAACACCGTGTATTATAATGAAGTGGGAGGAAGGCAGATGATTTGGTTCATTCTGGTTCACCTTGCTTTGTTTCGTGAGCATCATACATGTATTAAATTTTTTTTTCCGACATTATTATTTGATTTTTCTTTGTGGAATTATTTTTCATTATCATAAACATTATATATTTACAGTGCTGTTTGATAGTTTTTTTTTATTTAAAAGTTTGATCCTCCGCTACCTGTGGAAAACTTAGTGTTTCTTAGAGATTACTTGTCCTAAAGTCTCGTTCTGTTTTCTTTTTTTCTTCTTTTCTTCTGTTCCGTTCTCTAGGCAATATCTTCACAGAGCATTACCATACTATAACAGTAAAAATTTCACACAATGTCTACCTCATCAAAGCTTAACTGGCTCGTCAACTTGGACGTGCAAGAGCCACGCGGAAAGAAGAACTTCCGTAGATCTTCGATCATCTGCACTATTGGTCCTAAGACCAGTACTGTTGAGAACTTGGTGAAGTTGAGAAAGGCTGGTATGAACATTGCCAGAATGAACTTCTCTCACGGTTCATATGAGTTCCACCAGGGTGTCATCAACAACTGCAGAAAGTCCGAGGAGATTTACGCAGGCAGACCATTGGCTTTGGCTTTGGATACCAAGGGACCAGAGATCAGAACTGGTTTGACCATTGGCGGTAAGGACTACCCATACAAGGCTGGTGAAACTTTGACTTTCACCACCGATGACAAGTACGCTGAGAAGTGTGACAGCAAGCTTGTGTACGTTGACTACAAGAACTTGACCAAGGTCATAAAGGTTGGAAAGATCATCTTCGTTGATGATGGTATCCAGTCGTTCGAGGTTGAGGAGATCGTTGACGACAAGACCTTGAAGGTTAAGTCATTGAACAGCGGTAACGTCTCTTCCAAGAAGGGTGTCAATCTTCCAAACACCCCAGTCGACCTCCCAGCTCTTTCCGAGAAGGATGAGGCTGACTTGAGATTCGGTGTCAAGAACCATGTTGACATGGTCTTCGCTTCTTTCATCAGAACTGCCGACGATGTTAGACACATCCGTCGTGTCCTCGGTGAAGAGGGTAAGGACATCAAGATCATCTGCAAGATCGAGTCCCAGCAGGGTGTCGACAACTTCGATGACATTTTGAAGGTCACCGATGGTATCATGGTTGCCCGTGGTGACCTTGGTATCGAGATTCCAGCCCCAGAGGTGTTTGCTGTCCAGAAGCAGTTGATCGCCAAGTGCAACTTGGTCGGTAAGCCAGTTGCCTGTGCCACCCAGATGTTGGAGTCCATGACGTATAACCCACGTCCAACCAGAGCTGAGGTTTCCGATGTTGGTAACGCCATTTTGGACGGTGCTGACTGTGTCATGCTTTCCGGTGAGACTGCCAAGGGTAACTACCCATGTGAGGCTGTTACTATGATGTCTCAGACCGCTCTTCTTGCCGAGCACTGCTTCCCATACGTCTCTCACTTCAACGAGATCAGAGAGTTGACCGCCAAGCCTGTCGACACCACCGAGACCATCGCTTTGTCTGCTGTTGCCGCTGTTGTTGAGCAGTCCGTTAAGGCTGTCGTTGTTCTTTCTACAACCGGTGCTACTGCAAGATTGACCTCCAAGTACAGACCAAACTGCCCAATTCTCTGTGTCACCAGAAACCAGCACACCGCTCGTGTGTGCCATCTTTACAGAGGTGTGTATCCATTTGTCTACACTGCTGAGAGAGCTGCTGACTGGAACGAGGACATTGAGGCCAGAATTCAGTTCGCTATCAAGAACGGTGTTGAGATGGGTCTTTTGAACAAGGGCGACCAGATCGCTGTCGTCCAGGGCCACGCCAAGGGTCTTGGTCACTCTAACACCATGAGAATCTTGTCTGCTTAAATACAGTGAGCTTCTCTTTGACTGGTGTTGTTGAGGTGCAGCATTGATTGAGTTCTTACTATTTTTTTGGTGCCTGGGCCAGGCTCTGCCATTCTTTGAGTGCTTTACTTTTATATAAGCTTACGGGGACGTTAGGATTAATGAAAAGTTTTCGATTTATAAGAAGTGGTTATAATCACACTGTATGTTATTAGTAGTAGTATTTCTGCGGTAGAGAAATCGAGTCGTGATCGGGGCTGTGCTATGAAAAATAAACGCGGTCATGGCTAAAAAGCATAAAAAAAAGAAGATGAAAATATATAGTTGTGCGTGGCGCACTTTCATGGTTTAAATTGCCCCCACTTGTATTCGCAAAGTAGTACATTCAAGTCTGCATGGCTAGCTCTTAAGTCTATTGGAGAATGATGGATGAAGATAATAAGCTTTTGGATTCCACAGAGCTCCAGGAGCTTAAGAAAGACTCCGGAGCTCAATCCGAGACTTTTCAAGAAGCACCAAAATCCGATTCTGACAGTTCATCCAGCAACGACAGCATGAGAGCCATAAAGGATATTTCTCTTGATCAAATGGATAAAAATAGGGGTGATGTCGATAATTCGGAGGTCGAAGATGGAACAAACTTGGAAGAAAATGCAAATTCAAATGACGATGTGATATCTGAGCATACTAAAAAGGTTGAAGAGTACATGCTGGCGGCTAAGAAGGGCGACATTCCAGTGTTGAAGCAGCTTTTGGAATCAGGAGATGTCAAAGTAAATGATTGCCTCAGCGAAAATGTCAGTGCACTTCACTGGTGTGCCTTAAACAACCACTTAGCTGCAATAAAGTACTTAGTATCGAAAGGAGCAGATATCAACTTTGCGGGTGGAAACTTGGTCGCAACGCCTTTGCAATGGGCTTGCAGATATGGATATGTTTATGTGGTAGACTATTTGCTAAGGACATGCAAGGCAGAGTATAAGTCAAAGGATATTCAAGGGTTCAACTGCCTTCATCTTGCCGTTCACTCCTCAAACATTATGATGGTTATTTATATCACAAGATTCACAGATATAGACATAGACGAGACTGATCCAAAGGGACGGACTGCCTTGCATTGGGCAGCATACCAAGGAGATGTTCTGTCGGTCGAATATCTTCTCCAACTTCATCCATCCGTTAATATATCTGATGAACTTGGCTTTATTCCGCTACAGTGGTGTCTTGTGCGCCAATCACAGTCTACAATGACAAAACTTATAGCTGCAGGCTCTGATCTTCATCATTTGGCTGCCAATGGTAAAGATTGCTGGACCATGGCCCGAGAAATGAACAGCACATCATACTTTACTGCAGCACTTCGAGAATGTGGATATTCCAAAGATTACACGAGACTATACAAATATACATCACTATTCTCCAAGCGAAATGCTAAAATTCTCACATTCTTTTCTCCATTTCTCGTTCTTACATTGTGCTTACAGATTATTGCAAATTCGGGCAATGCTCTTATTGGTCTCGTCATAGCTACCATAATTTATATCGGCCAAACACTGCTCATAGGCAAAAAACTTGTCCCATTTTACAACCACACCCCTCATGCGCTTCTAAAGTCACCTTTTTTCTCTGGCGTGTTTGCTAGCACTGCCTTCTTGTGCATTGTTTCGTGGGTATTTAAGTTACTTCCGGCCACTTTTCTTGCAAACCCGTTATCGAATATTGTTCTTTTCATCTTGATACTTATATTGGTGCCGTCGTTTATCAAATCAATGACTTCTGATCCCGGATGTATCCCCAGAGAAAAAGACAACATGAAAATAAAGCAGACCATAGAACAGCTCATATATGAGCGTAAATTTGATGCTTCCAACTTCTGCATTTACACGATGATCAGAAAACCCCTTCGATCGAGGTTTGACCGCGACAGAATGAGAAATATTGCAAGGTTCGATCATTACTGTCCCTGGGTTTCAAATCAGGTTGGAGTTCGCAACCATAAAACATTCCTATGCTTTGCAACTAGTCTTCACTTGGCGATCTTCGTCATTTTTTTCCTAACGCGGACTTATTTCAACACTTTGGATGAAGAAGAAGAAGAAGAAGATGAAAATACTGGTTTGTGCTCATTAATAGGGGAAAACTTTTGCTTGGGATATCGCCATTCATCCTACACATTCTATCTTCTCATCTGGGTTGTCATCCAGCAAACATGGCTCACGATGCTCATCTTGGTACAGTTTTTCCAAATTTCAAGGGGTTACACAACATACGAATTTGATGGACGTCATGCTCATCTACATAACTCCAATCCAACATTTGCTTCCATTCCAACCGATGAGCTGGCAAAATATGGGCAGGCAATGCGAGTTGAGAGTTCAGACACTGCAGATTCAACAATAGAAACATTAAATGATATGCCGGCGAATCAAGAACCTCAGAAAATATCTTCAACCTCTAAAGTGCTTTTCTGCCTTTCGGCTGGCGTCATGAAGTCAAGTGTAGGGAAAATTCTTGGATTGAAGCAGTTTGCTCTTATCAGTAGGGATTTAATCAGGATGAGAGGAAGACGACAATTTCAACAAATAGGCAGCCCTTACAATTATGGATTCGTGAAGAACTGGTTAAACTTTCTCTTTTTGAAGAAGCCTGGAGAGTCTTATTCATTAAAGACTCTAGTGAAGATTCCGGAACATGGTGAGGCCAACTTGGGAGACTCATATGTTGACTATTACAGGCTATATCAGGCTCCTGCTAACCCAAACTACACTTTGGTTTGAATACGCAAATTATTTCTGGTATTTCATTTCTTTTTCCCCCGTATGCTCCACGTAACATACGTTTAGATATACACGTGAGTAGATGCTATCAATAAAATGATACAATAGATAATAATACAACACTAGTTCCTCTTCAGGGAAGACTCATTGTCCGGCTCATCGCTTTTTCATCCGTATGGGGTACTAACTTTTTCAAATTGGCAATTTCCTTGTCCTTATCTGCTAGTTTCTTCCTCAAAATAGCATTCTCTTTTAATAACTGCTGCTCTTTCCCGCCTCTTCGAAATCGAAATGTGTCATCGCTTTTCTCATTTTCTACTTGTCGTAGTAGTGTAACAAACCTTTGATCCAAAACAGCCAAACCACATTTTCTGGAATCAAACTTCAGGAGATCCTGCTCCGTAGGAATGAATGTTTTGGGTAGTTGAAGATCCTCATGTGCCCCGATAGTACTAAATCTTAGATCAAGTGTACTATCGTTATATCTTTGCAGAAAGTCTACCGCCTTCTGGCAAAAGCAGAGTAAACGAAGAAGCTCATTTCCTAGCATATCAGCATGCTCTGCCAACGTCGCTGCATCATTATCATCGTTATTTTGATCAGAATGCTGCCTTTTCCTCTCAGGCTCATACTCCCGATACTGCCTGTCAAAATCTTGAATACGACGCGTACGATTGGATAATCTTTCTGACAATCTTTCTATTTCCATATGGCTTCTTCGCAGTTTGCGTTCTGTATCAGAGGAATAAGTTGCAAGACTTCTTTCAAGTTCCCCGTTCTTTTCTATTAGATCTTTCACCCGTTTTTGTAATTCTTCAATCTGCAACTTAGATTTGAGAGCATCCCGACCAAAAGCTAATAGTCCTTTTTCCTTTAAATTTAATCTGTCCTCCATCTGCCTCACCTTGCCCTTTAATTCAGTCACTTCAGCCTCCTTGTCGGCTTTCTGCTTCAATACGGACTCCTTGTATAACACAGAAACTTCTATTGCATCTAGCATGGAATATATAATGTTGATGATATTCCGATCGTTTTCATAAACTTTGGGTCCCAGATGAGGATCGCTCGCATTTTCCTTATCGTTCATTAACACATCATAGTCTGTGCTTAGAAACAAAAGCTTTTGAAGTCGATCTACTTTCGTTGAGAAGTAACCTTTGGACAACAACTTTCCATTTATTACTCGTGCACCATTTCGTATTGAATCAAGGTAAACACTAGCCGGAAGATTACCATCCTCGACAGTTTTCACTTTCCCGCTCATATTAGAGTTGTCCCAATACCGTCTCTTGGTAAATGGTTATATACTATTCCGTAATTTGTACGTGTGCTTATGTGAATACAAGCAAAAATCAGGGTAGAGATGCTCGATCTACACAGGTGCCAAAAAATACATATAACTTAAAAAAAAAAATTAACGTGTAATGTCAACAACAACAAACACTGAAAAAAAAAACCTATTGACGAGAAAGGACCTTGACTTTCTTATTAAATCACACACACCTTTCTCTTTACCTCTTCTGTTTTATTTCTTTTCCCAAAATCAAAGGCTGGGACTTTCTTCCTCTAAAGTGGGTGAAGCTAGTTTATAGCTGATGACTTTTCTTCCTCTCTGGCAAACATTAGTGTGAGATCATTGCTCCTTCTTACGTTTCATCGTTGTAAGAATCGCAGATTTTAGCACTTTGAGCTGTACATTCGGCACACATCAGTTTAGTGCAGGATTTCAAACTGACTAGAATATTATCATTTCCAACACATCCGAGGAGGATGTTCTACCCAATTGCCTTTTTTGGTTCGACGCGACCCATTTTATCCTTGTATTCATATGGGTAGTATCTTTCTGGAAAAGCGCAGTCGAAATAGATGCATTTCTCTTTTTGCAATTGATTAAAGCCAATATCTCTCTAGTCTAATCTTAAATGGATAAACTGCAGCGTATTGTGGGTTCAGGAGGACACTGCACTATAACGCATTACCTACTTGTCGGGAACTGTTGTCAAGTAACTCTTTATTTTTATCTTGAATAATATCCGATCAAGGTTTTGTTGTTTAGGCCTCAATCCACCAACCACTAGAAGCTTTTATTTGAAAACCTTTTTTTGTGCTTGTGCTTGCTCACAGGTTTCTTCTTTTTAATTTTGACTGCGCATTTTGTCATGTACGATGTTTATCACATTCTCTTTGAATAATATCATAAAGAATGGCACTCTGCCTAGAATGTGGTGTGGAATGTTGCTGATTTCAACATCATTTCTTTGATGAGCTATTTCAAAAGGAGACGTTATCCAAGCATTCGCAAGAATGCACAACGAAGTTCTCACATGTTTGCTCCGCCATCAAATTCCGGCTCAGCAGGGTGCTTTATGCTTTTTTTTTAGCGCAGTCTAGAAACCGTGTGTCTTTTTTACGTTTCTCGCATCTTCTTCTTTCAAAACCATGAAAGTTCCGGCTTTGTTCTTCGGGTGAGATTTACTTTTATGAAGATTGCCAAAAGCTTGAACTTTTCCCTGTTTTCAATGAGCTCACATATGCTGTGCTGCAAGACTACGAGAAGTTAAAAATGTTAACACAAATTGAACTTTATGGCGTTGCATTAAGGATTGACCTGGATTGAATAAAAGATGGTATCAAAAATTTAATACTGTGCCTCATTGCATTTAACCAGACCGTTAGGACCATCCCAAATGCTGCTGGCAAGACACGGAAGAGGCGATATATGCCAATTCTGGCGTTGTTGCTGGTAAAGTGCATTTTTTAATCGTTGGATCGGATCAACACCACTGGAAAGTGTGTGTGTCGAAAGTCTGGCTTTGCGATGAGGTGGAGTGATGATATAATTGTAGTTTTTGGAGACTGTGTGCTTACTGATTGCTAGAATTTATTGGTTGACTGTGGAGAATGCTGCGGCTTTTCGATAATGAAATATCAGGGGTAGTTTTCTCTTCTAAATGCTTTTTTCATGTGGGGAAGACTTTTTTTACCGGTAAGCATGGGAAGGAATAGGCAGAACCAATGCTTGAATTATTTCAGATTCCATTACTAACACTCAGAAATTCCTTTATGAATAAATACCTGATTAAATTGGTGAATACCAACATAGTACACAGTGCTTATAACCTGAGGATCGTATCCACTAAGGCGATTTGTTAGAATATGGTACTTAACCTTTCGTCCGGAAAGTCATGAGGAAAGTAATTTTTAATTAACGGAAAGATAACCAGTGACAAATTTAATTGGATGATTAAAATAGGGCGATCGCTAAAATAACCGATATTTTTCCAAAATACATGATAGCGGCAGCCCAGCTGTTCTTTCGATACTGCATTGTTTTTTTCATCAGCCGAAATCTTTACCTTCCGGGAAAGGAAATAGCGCGAATATAGAAACTATCAAAATTTATTCTATGGATAAATTTAGTCATGGAAAGGGGAAAACAATACGATTTGAGCTTTGAGATAGCCGATTGTCTCCGCTGTATACCGATACCGGCGTGGACAGCTGAATGGGACCAATAATGTAGACACCAAAATTTCCAACTGTTTAAGTAAAAGGAACAACTACATTTAAATGAAATTGAAGCATTAAGCCAATAGTAAATTTGGAAATGAAGCACAGTGAGTCCTGAACATGACTGTTGTCTTTTACACTTTTACTAATTTGTTGCCATGTAATATACCAACACGAATGAAAACATTGGAACTGTTTTGCGTACCACTTGTAGATGATGACTATTATATTATGTATGCATTGGCATTTTTTACGGCATATCTCATTTTAGCCCGGACTTAATTTTTCTCTCGCTCAAACTTTTTTTTCGTCGTGGCCTTAATTTTTTTTTCAGTATTTTTCTTTGTCGAGAATCTCTCCGGCCTCCTAGCGCGTAGAATTATATAAACCTATTTGATTTCCAGTTATCATGGAAAAAGCTGCTGTGCACAGTTTGCTAAATTCACGGCTTTCGTAAAAAAAAAGACTGCCACCGAATATCTTCATCTCTTCCATATTTAAGTTTGGCATAAACACAACAAATAAAAGATGGCTATCAAGAATTTGAGATCGCACCTCTCCAAGGAGGCTGCTGGAAGAAAGAACTCTCCTTTAAAATCAGCATTCAAGTACTACGGAAAAGATAACATCGTTTTCCTTGGAGGAGGTTTGCCTATGGCAGACTACTTCCCTTGGGAGAAGATTGAGGCATCATCACCAGCTCCACCATTCACAACTCCTGCCGGTATTGCTGAGAAGCCATCGGTGACCGGAAATGAGGTTAAAACAATTCTTGAAAAAGGCCCAACAGGCAAGTTGGATATTCCTTTGGCACGTTCTCTTCAATATGGACATACGGACGGTCAACCTGAGCTAAAGGAGTTCTTCAGGGAGCACACAGAGATTATTCACCATCCTCCATACAAGGAATGGGACATCATCCTCACTATTGGTAGTACCGAGGCCTGGGATGCCACTTTGAGGACTTTCTGTGATCCTAATGACTACGTTCTTGTTGAGGAGCATGCCTTTTCGTCAGCTATAGAGACTGCACGTGCTCTTAACGTGAACTTCGTGCCAGTGCCAATGGATGAGTATGGAATTATCCCAGAGAAAATGGCCAAAATTCTCGATAACTGGGATTCTTCAAAGCCATTGCCTAAGATTCTTTACACAGTGCCAACTGGCCAGAACCCAACTGGTTCATCTTTGTCAAACGAGAGAAGAAAGGAGATCTACGCTTTGGCATGCAAGTACGACTTCATCATTATTGAAGATGAGCCATACTACTTCCTACAGATGGGTGAATACAGCAAGGAGCAAGATGCCACCAAACTGCCTGTTCCAACCCACGAGCAGTTCTTGAAATCGCTTGTCAAGTCATTCCTATCGATAGATGTTGAGGGTAGAGTTGTCAGATTGGATTCATGCTCTAAAGTGCTTGGTCCAGGTACTCGTTTGGGATGGATTATTGCTCAGCAGGAGTTGTTAGAGAGGTATGTTCGTGTTCATGAGGTGACTATCCAGTCTGCCTCTGGCTTCACACAGTCAATTGTCAATGGCTTGCTTCAGAGATGGGGCCAGGATGGTTACATCGACTGGTTGATTGGTCTCAGAAAGGAATATACCATCAAGAGAGACTTCACCATCCACTGCCTCGAGAAATACATGCCAGACGTTGTTAGCTGGACTCCACCTGTTGCCGGTATGTTCTTCACCGTTGTGATCGATGCTGCAAAGCACCCTGACTTTGCCACAAAGTATGATAGTGACCCAAAGAAGCTTGAAACCGCTATTTACGAAAAAGCCATCGAGAAAGGTGCTTTGATGATCCCAGGATCTTGGTTCAACGTTCCTGACTGCGAGCTGTCCAAGACTACCAAGTTCTTCTACAGAGGTACATATGCTGCTGTTGATCTTCCTAAGTTGGATGTTGGTATTCACCGGTTTGGTGACGCTGTCAAGGATATTTTCAAATTGTGATTGTGTAGATGGCTGCTTAGAAATAAATACGGCACAAGCATCTGCTTATATATGTGTGGGAGTCTGTGCTCATGTTTATCGGCTGGGAGCTGTGCTTCCGGGTATAATTAAACTATATTGCTACATTGTAACAAGTATTTAGCGTAGTATGTTGAACATGAAATATCCTATAATAGATGGCATAGCTTAACGATACTACAATACATATAGTATGGGTTATTGCTTAGTATCTGATAGTATATGCAGCATGGTATAAGATAAAATATCCTATCATATATCTTATGGCAGTGCTGAACTTGAACTGTGACAGCATAAAACGTATAACTCAGCACACAATATGGTGTGCGGATTTGCGCGCTATTTTTCCTACATTCATTTTTTTATTTTTGTCGCTTACTTACACTTATTTAGTCTTAAGTGTTTACCATTGATCGAACACGGTTTACAGGCGGTGAGTACACTCTGCCGGTATTTCCCCTTTCCACAACCATTTTTCAATAAAAAGCATTGCAGCTTGCAGATCCATCCGGTATGCATATTGTGAAATTCCCGTGGCTCGCCCATCGGGAAAGTAACCACAGCTATGAAGTCTACTGCATCACAGTTAGTGCCGATGGTAAAAGACTAGCATCAGGGGGATTGGACGGCAAGATTCGAATATGGTCAATTGACACACTCCGGAAATACGAGCATAGCATTTTGGAGGCCAATTCCAGTGCGAAGCATGACAAATCAGGCAAGATCCGGCCAAAAATAACATCAGACAGTGATGAGAACGGATCTGATAAAAGCAGTGAAAAGACAATTACACAGGATCCAAGTGAGTGCCGGGACCTCTGTTCGATGAGTCGCCACACAGGTGCGGTCACGTGCCTTAAGTTCTCGCCAAATGGCCGTTTTTTGGCGTCTGGATCCGATGATCGGATTCTTTTAATCTGGGAAAAAGATGAAGAGGCCACCAGGCTGGCTCTGGAAGCCAGGAAATCGCTGAAAAACGGCATAAGCGGCAGTTCTTCAGCATTCGGGCTTGACTCAGGGGGCAACGGGGGCGAGATGGAGCACTGGACGGTGAGAAAAAGACTTGTTGCACATGATAACGACATCCAGGACATGGCATGGGCTCCAGATTCGTCTATATTGGTTACAGTAGGCCTCGACCGTTCCATCATAGTGTGGTCAGGCACAACGTTTGAAAAAATTAAGCGGTTCGATATTCACGAGAGTCATGTCAAGGGGGTGACGTTCGATCCTGCCAACAAGTACTTTGCCACGTGCTCTGATGACCGAACAATGAGGATTTTTAGATACAGGCGGTCCTCACCGACTGAGATAAGCTTTTCCGTCGAAAGTGTAGTCCGGGAACCGTTCCAAAATACGCCATTGACTACATACTACAGGAGATGCACGTGGTCTCCGGATGGGCAGTATATTGCAGCTCCCAATGCAGTGAATGGCGGAATGTGCTCTGTTGCAATAGTTAAGCGAGGCTCCTGGCTCTCAGATATCTCCCTTCTGGGACATGAGCTTCCTTGTGAAGTGTGCAGCTTTTCTCCCAGATTGTATCGCCTGCCCGAAGAGAACAGAGGGCAATCAAACAAACGGCACCATGGCAAATCTGGTGCACGGATGAGCGAGGAAAGGAACCATGCCAGCTCGGCTAATAGCGTAAATTCGACAAGCGAGGGCGGGAGCAGGGTGAATGAAGATGGGAAGAGAGAAGATGGAAAGAATGAAGGTGGAAGGAACGAAGATGGGAAGAATGAAAATAGAAAGAATGCAGGTAGAAAGAACGAAGGTAAAAATAATGAAGATGAAGTAAACAGAAGCAGGGAAAACTCGAAGTCAAAAGCAATGTCAGGAACACATTCTTCCTTGTCACCCAAACCGGCTTCCAATTCTCCTCCATCGTCTTTTTCCACTATTCTTGCTACAGGTGGCCAGGATAGATCTCTTGTGATATGGAGCACAGCCTCGGCAAGACCACTAGTTGTTGCAAGAGATCTGACCAGCAAGACCATTACTGATATATGCTGGGATCCATCTGGCCGCATTATCTTTCTCAGTTCGTTAGATGGATCGATAACGACTGCATTTTTTGGCAGAGATGAACTGGGCACCCCAATTCCACTCAATCAGAATTCCGCCCAGTTACACAGGTATGGAGCAGATAGAGAGAGTGCATATTTCCCGGAAAGTGTTGACCAGCTTCTTCTAGAAGATAGCCAACGGAAACTCGCAGGAAAAACACCAGTAAACTCTCGTATGGAGAAACTGATGACTGCACGAGGTTTCGGCATTGGTAAAAATGGCCAGAGCGGATTTGCATTGCCGTCCTCAACATCCCAGCCCCAGAAAAGAAGTATTCTGATGTCTAAGAAGCCTGCAATCAACGTGCTTGTCCCACGGTCCAAAAAACACCCAAACAGAAAGATAAACGTGCTCACATTGAGCTCTCAGAAGATGTCGGTGACCAAATCCGGCAAAAAACGGGTTACACCGACGCTTATATCGTCCTCATCCGGTATTTCTGGATTTACCAACTCTTTTGCATCCAGATCAGGCCTCTCTAAAAGTACTGATTCGATCAAACTTGCACAAAAGCTCTTTGCTAAGCCTTTTGTTCGACTCCCAAAGGCAGGTCTTCAAACACTCGTTTCCGGTGTTCGTGACAATCTTATTCAACTTCCTCCTTCTAATTCAAGCTCCTTGAGCACTTCCAACTTCTCAAATTCCAGCTTGCTTTCATCTTCCTCGTCCGGAAACCAGCTTTCACTGGCCGGAAAAGTGCGAGGCGGTGCATCTGGCGGATTCCCGCCATTACTTCTTTTGAATTCACCCAGGAAGCACAAAACGCCGTCCAGATCAAGCCTGGCATCGAGAAGATTGAAGCACTTTGGCAGGTATCCGGCATTCTGGGCTGACAGTGCTCTCGAGTCCTCTGCAAACATTGAAAAATTACCAAATACAATCGTCGCACAGAAGAAAAGCAACCTGAATGGTACTCCATTTAGGTACGTGCTTGAAGTTCGTAATCAGAAAGATAGTGTGCCTCGAAAAGAAGTAGGTCAACCAGTTGTCTCTACAGCTTTTTGTGTTGGGGCATCCAAGAAGACAATGGAGTACTTCGTGAACGGGAAGGTGAAACAGGTGGCAGAATCGCAGTTCGAAGCCCGCAGTTCGCATAACATGGTCGAGTATTGGGCAATTGCTACTCAGACTGGATGTATCAGTATACTAACTAAGACAGGAAGACAATTTATGCCACCTATACAACTTGGAAGCGAGCTTTCACACTTGCTGGCAGCAGGGAAGTTTTTGCTTGCTATCACTTTTGACGGCCTTGTTTACACTTGGAATCTCCAGGCTGGCCTGGCTATAGTTGATGGCATTTCTTTGTCACCATTGATCAGTCCTCTTGCTCAGTATGACAGCCACCGCCGAAAGTTCCAGAATAAAGTCAAATTTGCATCCGTTTCACTTTTACCATCCAATGGTATTCCACTCATTGGACTCACAAACGGCGACCTCTACACCTTTGACGTCGGTTTGGGTGTCTGGGTTAACATCATTGATTCGAGATATACTGAACAGCTCGATCTTGCGGATTTGAAGAAATGCCTCTCTTTTGACCAAATAAGCTTGCAGAGACTTGCATTCAGAGTAATAACGGCCAAGTCAAAGCAGTCACATCATTCACAGCAGAAAACAGCGGATAGCAATGCTTTAAAGTCTCCATGGACCAAACAGTTCTGTGAATCATTTGAACAGAATGTCGGCAACATCAAGCGTCGCATAAAGAAGTCGATCGACGACGCATGAGAGTTCTCCACATTCATATACCATTCATGTATTTGTACTTTAACGACTACGCAGACATTGAATAAAGAATCACCCGATAAACCATTAGTAAAAATATCATTAACCACCATACTATTGTACAATTATCTATGCACATTACTCTATCAAAATTTCTTGTGCCGTTTTGCCACATCTTCCCACTCCCTAGACTTTTTCTCCTTGACAGGTGTGTATTCTTCCCTGTAATGAAGAAACTTGCAGCTGTCTCCAAACCCACAATATCCATTCAAGAGGAAATCCTTACACACATCACGCTCATAATCAACAGCATTGTTAGCCTTGATGTGGATCGATGATGGCTTCCACCTGTCCACCTTTTTTCCATTTAGACTACCATTGTAAATCTTATCTCCCGCCTTATCTCTCTTTTGCGGCATTTTAAGCGCTTTCTGTAAGCTTTCTCGCTCTTTTCTCGCCTTTAATTCATCCTCAGTCAATCGGTCAGGATTGAATAATTTACTAACAGGCTTTTTATTAGCAAATTTGGCGTCCTTGTCTTTCTTAGAGTTATCAGTCAAATCTTTATCATTCTCATCCTTTCTTATGCTCCTTAACTGATCTTTTCCAACATTGCTCCCTTGATGCACATCACGGACACCATTTCGTATAAAGCCAACTTTTAATGGTTGAAGATCTTCCTCTTCCTCCTCGCTATCATCGCTATGACTTTCAATTCTTGATTTCAGCACATTTCGTAACTTTATGGACTTTGCAGTACTTTCGGGCTTTTTCCGTTTATTAATCCCTCTTTTCTGAACGTTACGCTTCTTGAATAGAGACATTTCCAAACAATGCAGATTGCAGATTGCCTTACCAACCGTGAATGCACGATAACTAGAATATTCAGCTTTATCGACAGCTTATCTATTAAAGGGCCAATAAATCATATCTCACTGCAGTACGCCTATTATTTAAATAATCACGTGCAACTGATGAGGGTATGCGACCCTGGCGTACCCTGGCGCACCTTTTTTTTTCGTTCTTGATTTTTTTTTAGAGCTGTCCACTTTCACAGCCCTGGCTCGACCTGACGAAGAAAAATTTCAGGCTTTGAAGAATCCAAGCAAATTTCTAGATACCTACACACTCCCTCTACTTCGTGATTACAATCAATCAATCAACTGATTAGCAATAGTACACAAGATGGCTGTATGTATATGATGTTTTTTTGTGGTGAGCCGCAGAAAGTTTGATATGGGAATAATTCTCAACGTGATTTCAAAAGTTAAAGAACATCTTGAGGGAAGCAAATTTGGTTATAGTAAATGAGGAGGGTTGAATCAGGGGATTGAACATTGAAGACCATACCAACTTTCAATTTGATGGGTACTTTATGCTCAGAACGTTGGAAAACAAAAGGTTGTCCGTTGAATGCTAGAAAATAGGCTTTTTGTGAATAATTAGAAAGGGCCAACTGAAAATTGTTTTTGGGATACACTTCAACCAAAGTTGAGTGATGTTTTCTGTAATATCAACATGATCTTATCCTGCTGTCAAATGAAATCATGCAATATCATGCAAAATATGCGAATCTTTCCATATCCTATTAGGACTTTTACACAAGACAAATACTAACAACTCTAACTTTACTGCAGAGAGAAATAACCGATATCAAGCAATTTGTTGAGCTTGCCAGAAGAGCTGACGTTAAGAAGGCCACCGTTAAGATCAACTACAAGTTGAATGCTAAGGGAAGAACCTTCAAGCAGACGAAGTTCAAGATCAGAGGTGCCAAGTACTTGTACACTTTGATTGTTAACGATGCAACCAAGGCTAAGAAGTTGACCCAGTCTCTTCCACCAACTTTGAAGGTTACCCGCGCTTAAGTTGGTGTTTGATTGATACATACTAATATAATAAATTGGCAAATATGACAAGATGTAGGATTAATTAAAGTAGGAAGATTTTATTGGGGTTTAGGGCACTTTTTGGGATGTGCAACTGAGTAAGGGCTAGGCTTAGTATTGGTTACTACGAAGGTACATGTTTACGATAGTTATTTTCTTAATCCCATAAAACCGACGACATTACTAATAAATCTGTTTACATTTGAATTTACATTACAATCAATATTAAATTAAACCCCTTTTATTAACTAAATAAGATAAAATACCAAACACAAAAGATAAACCAACAAATCTGGAATGAAGGACACAGCCAACAAACAATAAAAAAACAAACTAGGATGTCATTAGACCAAACATGTCTGGGCACAACGTGGATTAGAGACAGAAGATGATTGCAATGCCAAAAGCCAAATTCAACACTTGCCAAATTTCGACAATTGATCGCCCGATAAACTCAAAATTTAACGCAACACAGTCAAACATGTAAATTACTCTTAAATGCCAGTCGCAGCTAATTCAAGCGCGCCACAATGCCCCCAAAAGTAAAACAGAATAAACCGCACAACATCATCATAAGTTAACCAAACACCAAAGCAAAAAGAAGGCATATATGAAACTCAACAAACGAAACTGCTAACCACCCTAAAAAATAACCCGCATTAAAATCACGTTTCCCGTACACGCCAAACCAGAATATAAGATAACACAAACAAGTACAATAGCAAGCACTAATAAAAAAATTAAAAAGCACGCCACGACAGAGGAAGAATGATCAGAAACTTAATTATAAGGAATGTCCTCAAATGATAATGGACTGTTTATATCCCCCGCCATTAATGGTGCTGCAGACCATCGATGAAACTATTCAAAATAGTTCAGCTTTTTTTGTCTCTAACATTGGGACGCAAATTTCAGGAGCACACACATACACACACGCACTCGCACAATCTTAGGGTAAAAAAGCTGAACAACTTAAAATAGTAAACGTTTCACCGTGAGTAACATCAATACTGCTGAATGATGCACTTCATTAAGGCAGTCGAGGTAATCCATATCACTTGTAGGAACCATTCCCTCGTTCTGATCAACGATATCCACTGACAATTTGTCACCAGCAAGATCTCTATCCTCTGGGTTGGCGACCATACTCTCGCCGCCAAACACGTTGTTTATGTAATCTTCATCATTAAGCATTGGAACATCGTCATCAAACAAGTTTGAAAACTCGCGTTTCATAATATTGTCATCATTAAGCTTAAACTTCGATGGGGAAGTAGAAGGTGGTGGTGACAATATTCCCTGTTCGAGCTCTAGCTCCTTCAATGCCTGCTGACTCTTATCTTTGCTACCCTTTGTTATCATCAAGTCACCCTCTTCAAAATCTGGAGAAGGGATTTCCTGAACTAGACGCGAGCCACTGGGACTTGCATCTTGCAAAGGTGACAAAGAGTCCGGAGAGCTCTCCGGTTCTTCACTCTGAGCTTCCGAATGTGTCTTCAACTCCTCTGTAGGAGTAGAAATATCAGATTTCGATTTCTTTCTCTTTAAAGGCTTCGAACTTGAATCCAGATCCAGATTTTCCGGTCTCTTCACAAGTTTAACAGATCTGACACCTAGACTCACATCAGAATAATCTATGTTAGCCTGCTGAAGCTTAGAAACAAGTTGTCTCTGAGACTCAAGCAGCTGCGAATTAGCCTTTGAAAATGCCGCTAAACAAGTTTCAAGCTGCTTGGCATATTTTTCTAGTTGCTGAACATGACGTCTCTTCTTTTCTCTTGAGGCATGAGCTGCCCTCCTATTACGAAGAACCCTCTCAATCCTCCTTTGCTCCTTCTCCTCTTTTGTTCTGGCTCTCTTCCTTGGTGGAAGAGTACCAATCTTGCCGTTTGACAAAACAACAGGAGAAATAGGTTTCGTTGAGCGTTTAGTTGCCATATTGAACAATTTGAGTCTAATATGATACTAGCGAGTGATGCGTGTGTGTATTTAAGTTTTGTGTGTGTGCTGTCACAAAATAGCTCAATATGAAAAAAGCTGTTTTGTGCCTGAAGTTTATTGCGTGAAGAAAGAGAAAGACTAAAAAAAAAAGGACACCTAATTTTTTATTAAAGGAGTGAGTTGGCTTCAAGAGGGCAATACGCACTTTATATACGTTAAATTATGGGGGAATTCTTTTTGTTAATTTTAGCTCTATTTTTTTTTATTTTTTTTTTGAACAGGAAATTTTGACGCGGAATGTAATCGAACCCGAGCGAAGAAAATGATAACTTCGGGATTAATTTGCCCCAAATGTGTGGTATCTCCACGCGGAAAGGACAGTAGTTCTAGCACTGTACGGCTAGCTTTATTTTGCATCTTTTTTTTCTCCTCTCAACTTAGTGATCTTGGTTTAGTGCTCGGATTATCTAATGTTTATTATATACGAGCTGTTGTGTTGATACAGTTTATCACTCCGATATGAAGCTTTACCAAAGCACTTGCTTGCTGATATACATTTTGCATTAACTTTGTCCGGGCTTAGTCTTTGTTAAATGACACCTTTTTGTTTTCTGTCGATTTTTTTTGGTATTAATGTGGTTGCTTATCGGTCTATTATATTATTCATTAACCCCAAGCCATTTAGTGCATATTTGGCCAAATTCCACAATGTTTTTCCTTTATAAACTTTTTTCGGGTATTAATTGGTGGCTTAGCTTGGCTGTGCAAAAAACTGAAACTCAAAAAGTGGTAGCCTAAATAGGTGAAGAAAAATGAAACTTACGTACTGATGTTGGAACAAGGTTCTAGATTTGTTGGCCGCAGTCGCGTCAATAGACGATGTTGGGTCTGCCGCTTTTCCAAGGAGGAATGTGCGGAAATACCACGTAGGCCAAGTATTTAATCATTCCTCAAATAATACAAAAAAGAGGAATTCAGGTATTTGGCACTATTTGCTAGGAAAAAGTGGCATTGTTGAACAGCGTGTAGAGAAAGTACACTCTGGTTGTGCAAAAAGAAAAGTCCAAAGAACATTGCTATAGTGTAAAGCCTAGGAAATGTCAGAGGATTATATTTGAGGCAAACATCGTAATCATATTAAACATAGCTTGGATTTATAAGAGTATTTTCAATATTCTATGGGTGCTTGCAGCTCATATCTCATAATCCACGATTTTATGTTGAGAAAGCTATCTACTTGCAAAGCGTTTTTATTGCTTTTTGTGAAGAATTAAGCTTGCGGAAAGGAAATACTACATTTCACTTGCTTTACACAACAACTTCAAACCAAAAATACCGCGTGAATTATTCAAATGGTTCATGGTAATATTATATGAAAGGATATGTTAACGAAAAAACAGATTTTCCCGTTTAATCCATTTCTTTAGACCTTTTAATTGCTTTCGGGTAAGTTTGATTAATTGATGCTTTCAGCGCTTAGTAAAATGATATTTCAAAGCCGAAGCATTGCTCAACAGAGATTGCTTTATTATTCTAGTATTAGATCCTTAAAATAGGCCAGGCACTGTTCAAAAAAATGTCAGTCTAAATGATTGAGTTTGATTCAATCAGATTTAGATCATCATTTTTTTTGTAAATGCAGATAGCAAGCTTAGAAAAGACGCCAAATTGAAGATACAAAAAAATAATAAGATTAGTTCCGGGTGGATCTCCTCTGTCTTATCAGCTGAGGCCGACAGAGACCACATTCGGGCATGCGGGCCATTTTTATTATGACTAAATTTCTTTTGTGGGGAAAACAATAAAGCGATGAGCCATTTCTTATGGATACAAAAAAAATAACTCGCTAAAATGGATCCTCGTGCGTCACATACTCCGTTCTCCCGATGCCCAATTCATAATCCCGGAGATCATGCATTCATTAGAGAAAAAGAAGAAGCCATGATTCATTGGTATAAAAAGGGATACATTTGTAGTTTTGTTTCAATCATCTTACATGGAATGCGCAATTTGCAAAGGCGGTCAGTATCTCGTTAGCTACAACTTCGAAAACTATAAATATCTTAGCCAATATGATGACTAAATCTATTACTACTTTAAATCTTGCTTCTAAGTGCTTTGCTAGAAAGTACGAAATGCTCCAAGTACCAGCGAAGAGAAACGTTTATATGGCAATCTCCTCTAAGAGATATACCTCATACAGCAAGCCGAAACAATCCTTCTATGACATGTACAACAAGCCTCATAAAGCTGATACAACAGGTGAATATGATATTCAAAATAATTCCAATGTGAATAATAATGGACGAGGCAAGGTGTTCCTTGGAGAAATGGCATACGTGAATAATGCTGCCGATTCAGACTCGTATTCCATACCAGATGCTCCGTTCACTCCAACTGTTGTTAGTGATGATGTTGTCAGTGGCTCTGGGCACAGAACCCTGAACTAAGCCAGAAGCAGGATCTTCTAGTCTTTTAACAACCACTTTGATATACACACCTTCTAGGAAATTGCGTTTTTTTTACGAATCTCAAATCATAAATAAACAGGTTGCGTTTTATTGGTCTTCATTTCTCATACAGTGGAAGTTTCTCGCTTCTTTGAACAAAACTCATGACCCTTTTGACAGCAAGAATCCAACGCCTCATCTTTTCGTCCTTCATGATATTACTGATTCCTCCACTTTCACCATTTATTCTTGCCTGAGCGGCTCTACTGTGAATACTCACTGAAGCCACACCAATTGGCCAGGCCACATTTCCCACACTCAACTCCATATAGTTGCTTTCTGCTTCAATGTACTTTCCATTCTGGAGATTATACAATGTTGTGGAAAGTGTGATCGCAAGGTCTTGGTCGAGTTCATCTCGCTTGATCTTTACTAGTAGTGGAACCAACCATCTTTTTGTCTCCAAAAGAAGTGCATCCTGCTTTTTTTGCTGGTCCTTATTTCCTATAGCTTTATTACTTTCCTCCCATTGTCTAAGTACACTTTTAATATATTCTCGGCATACCATCGCAGCCTTGTGTAAATTCTTCGAGATATCATTTTTTTCAATTTTGATCACAGCGTCTGATTCTTCGGGTTTCGTTGATGTTATCATATCAGTATCCTTTGTATGCCCTGTAGATTTTATCGATTCTTTATTCTTGTCCACATTAAGCTCTGTATGCTTTTCAACAGGAGAATTAGTATGTTTATCTGTGCTATTATTATCCTCCTTCTGATCATCCTCTTCAACTTCATAATTGCGCTTTTCTTCACTCTTATTTTCGTCGGTATCCTCAGTTTTGCTCTCATTATCGCATATGCCTTTATGATCATTATCATTATCGTTTCTGTCTTTATCCATATTTTCATCATCGTTTCTGTCTTTCTCCACATTTTCATCATCGTTTCTGTCTTTCTCCACATTTTCATTATCGTTTCTGCCTTTATCCACATTTTCACTTCTAACCACTTCACTATTATCTTTCTCACTCTCATCTTCTTCCCCAGTCTTATCCTCATTACTGTTATCATTATTCTCACTCTTATCTTCGTCTTCACTTTCACTTTTAGTTGCATTCTCATCCACTATCCTTTCCTCATTTTCCGCAGTCCCATATTTAAACTTCTTATACCGTGTTATCACATCCTTATCCGATTCTCCGTATCTCCTTATTGGTTCTTTCAGTTTCCTTAATCCAATCTCTGCATTCAATAATTGTTCATTCTTCTCTTTTGCTTTTGTTACTCCATAATATGACACAAAATTAGACTCATCACTTTCTTTGTTTCCCTTCTCAAACCTATGCTGCTTTGAGCCCTTGTGCAGCTTTTGCTCTTGCTCCAATTTTAATTCATCAATCTGTTGCTGTTCTCTAAGTTCTTCTTCTTCAATATCAACTGCCTTCACATACTCTCTTCCCTTTTGGGACTCCTCGATCACCTTCTTTTTCTTGTTGATTTCACCTTGTAGTAATTCTTCAAAGTCCATACTCTATTCCGATTTATGTTTCCTTTGACTTGCAATATAAGAAAACTTTCATCTGTTGTAATTCCACTCCATATCTAGTTGCTTTTTTTGTCAGATCGCAGTTTTGATTCTTGCACAGCCTGACGGTAGTCATGTTGGATTTTCTATTTTTTTTTTTTTCTCAGTCACACTCGCTTTTCCTCATGTTTGACATTCGAAGACATCATTTACATTCAGCTGTGAAGATTTATTTGGTACAAGCTGCCACACCTTAATAGAACAGTGCTAGAGATATGAGCAGCCCCGTTAAAGAAGAAGAGAATGCCACAATTGGAGTGAAAGCGGAGAAGCCATACTTGGTTCCAACTGATGGAAATAATACTAGTGCAGAAGGCAGCAGCAAGACGGAAGACTCAAGCACTAATAATGTGGCAGAAAAGTCTGATCTTGAGAGTAAATCTGCTAGCCCTGTAGAAGATGGGCAATTAGATGACGCAAATGTGAAGTATGATGAGGATGGAATGCCGATACCCAGTGGAATTGAAGATGTTAAGGAAGAAGACCTTAAAGAAACAGGAGAGACATTAGACTTGAATTTAAAAGACACGGAAGACCCAATTTGGCTTGTCAAGTTAACGCCACAGCTTGCAAGACTATGGAAAGAGAAAGATCTAATGAATGGGCAGGAATTGGGACAGATAAAGATACAAAAAGGTACGACGCCGCCCAAAATCTTCTTGAAACTTAACGATAAGATTCCAGAAGAGAAGGCACTTGACCAGGAATACCAGCTAAGACTTACAAAGAAAGTTGTGAACAATGAATACATATTTAGCGAGACTGAATTTGACCACTTCAAGCACAGACTTCTCTACCGAACACAAGTGGTTGATATGCCATACCAGCCAAAACTGAGAAGTCTGAATAAGGAGGCTTTAAATCATGCAGCCACGTGGACAAGAAGAACAAAAGTTTACAGGAGAAGGCAGCCGGATTCTGGAATGGGAACAACGCGGTCCGACAAGTATGTGAAGAAAAACAAGTCGAAATTTAAACGTTTTGTTCCATATGCGAAGACGATTCCAAAAAAGACCAAGATGGTGGGTAAAGTTGTTCATGAGTGCCAAGTGATTCCAACAAAGTTAGTTTCAAACAACAAGTTAAAGTTGGCGGCTCAGAAGAGGTTCTTGACTAACATGGTTAAGAGAAAGCATATTAATTATTTGAAAAATGTCGACACAGGTATATTGCAGGGAAAAGCTGGACCAAACATACACACAGGATCTACTATTACCCTTTCGAGAGAGCTTGCTGCTAAGAGAGAGGCTGCCAAGACTGAAGGCCGTGCTTCGCGTATGGACAAGAAGGCTTTGATGAAGGTGCTTTTCGAATTGTTTGATAAGTACGATTATTGGACGATGAAGGGATTGAAGGAGAAGACTAACCAGCCGGAAGTGTACTTGAAGGAGTGTCTTGAGAACATTGCCGTTATGGAGAGACGCGGACCTTATGCCTTAAAGTACAGGTTGAGGGATGAATACAAGAAAAGTAGAGAAGTGGAAAGGAAAGTTCAGCAGGGACTTTCTTTGGACGAAGTGGAGGAAGAGGAGAGAAAGAGGGCACAGGAGGCTGATGATGCTGCTGATGAGGAAGATGAGGATGTAGAGATGGAGGATGTTGCAAAGTTGTGAGCTTGTACAAATATAATGAATCTTTTGACGTTACGACATTAGATGTAGTTGCTGGTGGATTTTTCATGAAGGAACGCTGGCCGGTATTTGGTGTGGTAAGAGTTGCAAATAGGAAAGGTGAATAAAAAAAAGAAGAGGGGAAAAGAAGGGAGACCAAAGAAAACAATTAAATATCATGTTTATTGCTTGGACCTGGAGCTTATGTAAATCCTTATTATTCTGTGATTTCTAGTTCAACTTCAATAAATGTTCAATTTTGTGATTTATATGTTAAAGACCATGCAATCTAATTGCTTAGGCACATCAAAATTGGACCACACTGCTTAATATACTAAGACACCAGTAAGTATATAAATGCTTTCATTTTGGCTGGTCAGTTGGTCAATCCGTCTATAGCAAAAGCACACAATACACACACCAGCTAGATATTTAGACGGGACCATGCGGAACAGTCGACGCGGCTGTATCCGGCAAGCTGAAGTTGGGTAAGTATTTTTTTTTCCTCCCTTTGCCTTCTTTTTTCTACCACAGCCAGCAAGAGAACAAATAACAATAAGCATCATTGAGTTCTCGAATTCAACTATGGGTCCCTTTTGACTCCATATCCCGATTTCCGTACCAACAATTCGAATTCGGACCATCCAAAAAAAAAGCTTACCATAGTGCTGGCGCTCAATTGCAATTCCAACGGAATTATTAGGGGCTAGTGTTGGCGAAACGACAACAATAAGGAAAACGCAAATTATTTCGGTACTGACAAGCTTTATACAGACCCCATCACCACCAAATAAAACACATTCGGCAACATCTTAAACATGTCGTCTGCTCAAGCAGAGCAACAATCGACTCACAGTGCGATGTCAGCATCCACAAGTGGTAACCAGCCGAAAATAAAGCAGCAAGACGAACTAACGGCAAATTTCACAGGTGTGGTTTCAAACGTACCATACAACTCGGAAGAACCGGTGACAGGACCAATGAAGATCCGGAAGACGATCGACCCGAATGCCTCAGCATCGATTCCAGTGCAATCATCGCCTCTTCTCTCATCTACGCCACCAGTTGTGAGCAAATGCCTCATTAGAGCATATCCGTTTCTCATCTATGCGAACAAGATTCTTGCAATTCTCACCTGGACGGACGAAAATCCCTTTCTCCCGGCCTTAGTCGTGTTGTCCTCCATCTTGACAATCCTCTACTTTGAGCAGATCATCACGTACTTTGGACATTTGCTCCCAGTTCTCTTTTTAGCACTATTCAGTCTTTCCTGTGGATTCATCGAAGGTCAACAGCAGGAACATCCAACTTTGGACGACGTGGTGCACTGCCTCTCAACGCTGGCCAGCCAATCAGAGCGGCTCCTGCTCCCGGTCACCAGCCTTAACTTGAGCGCTTACGACTTGAAAAGACTTCTATTCACCACCGTGTTCCTCTCGCCCGCTTACGTAATCGTCAGCTACTTCATCCTTACACCACGAACGATGCTGTGTGCGGCAAGCATCTTTTTGCTCACCTACCACTCGCCGTGGTCTCGGGTGTCCCGGCGGTTGCTATGGCGGTCCAAGACTCTTCGTATGGTCTGTTTCTACGTGACAGGGTTGGACTTTGACCAGCAAGGTGCGAAATCGTCACTTTTCAAGTATGCGATGCGCAAAACGAACAAAAAGTTGAAGGAGGTGACGCGTAAAGCAACCGGCGGAGGGAAAAAAGGCGCGGTTCGTTTTACTTACGTGTTGTACGAGAATCAGAGACGTTGGTTGGGTGTTGGCTGGACTCCTAACTTGCTTTCTTATGAGCGGACACCCTGGACAGACGAATTTCTCAATGAGGCAGAATCTCCAGACAACTTTGAGCTTCCCCAGTTGGAGGATGACTCTGGAATGCACTGGAGGTGGGTTGATAAGACGTGGAGAGTCGATTTGACGAATGATGGTGGTATCCAGCTTCCATCAACGAAATCCAGGACTACTGCCGACCCTAAGCCGGATGAAGGCTTTATATACTTTGACAACACGTGGCGAAACCCAACCACTGAGGACTCTTTTTCAAAATATACGCGTAGAAGAAGGTGGGTGAGGACTGCCGAACTTATTCCTTTGGCTGATGATCAGTTATACGACGAGGAAGGGGAGGCAACAGGGGAAGAAGGGGGAGAAGTTGATGAAAGTGCTGTTGGAAAAGCAGTCGGAAAGGTGTCCCGAAAGACAGCAAGAAAGATGTCAGGAAAGACAGCAGGAAAGATATCAGGAGAGATATCAGGAGAGACACCAGGAAAGATATCAGGAAAAGCACTCGGGGCCGATGCTGGTGTCGGACATGTCCCCAGAAGAAGTGCACACTTTGCAGAGCAAGATGTGGACTCTGAACCAGCAAATCAACCGTCAAAAGTGAAGTTTGCAGGTGTGGTTACAAGAAAGGGCAGTCAAAATGCACTCAATCAGACAGAAGGAGAGCAGAGTAAAGCCGAGGAGGCAGATACAGCACAACTAAGCAATGATGACATGAGACTACGGGCTGAATCAGTTAGTGCGGTCCAGAATGTGAGTGCAGAAGGGGATATTTCGACATCTTCTACGAAGGCGAAGAGGAGGAAGAGTTTGAGATTGGATACTGAGCCAAGTGTGATGGGTGAAGCGGATAATACGGAGGAGTCTCACAGTAAGAAGGATGATTAGAGAAATGAAATGAAGTTGATGAAGTTGATGAGTAAAAATGCCAAAGCAGAATTGGTAAAAGTAGAGACCAAAGAAGATGTGATTTGAATGGATGTGGATTATTGATGTGGTTAATTGACTATGCAATGGCTATACACGAATGTAATAATGCAAATATATACGGGGAAATACTAAATGCTTCAATACTATTTGAACATTGCACTACAAGCTGGAACATTAGTATAGCATTAAGAAGGGTCCCAAATTCCCCCACGTGTCGTGAATCGCTCTACCGAATAATGTGAATGAAATGTGGATTTAACATCAATAACAGTCCCAATATGCGGGAGCGGTGTGAGGGTTAGATGGAAATACCTGCTTTGCGCGATGTATATGCGGAATTTTTCCTAATAATTTTTTTATTTTTTTTTGGGCAAAGTCCTTGCGAAATTTTTCAAGGAGCCTCGAGAAAATATCAAAAAGGAAAAATCGGAAAAGGCTCGAGCAGAGCAGAGATAAGATAAGACAGCACTGGAAATAAAGAAACCTTTTAGAGGAAGAGACAGACTAAGCCAGTCCAAAAAACAGCATCTAGATAAAATAATCAGCAGCCACAATGAAGTACGTCTCCTCTGTTCAGGACATCGAAGTCCCAGAAGATGTTAGTGTCATCATCAAGTCAAGATTTGTCAAGGTTACAGGCCCGAAGGGTGTTTTGACCAAGGACTTGAAGCACGTCAACGTGACTTTCGTCCCTGTCAACAAGAATCTCATCCAGGCTCATATCCACAATGGTGACAGAAGACATGTTGCCACATTGAGAACTGTCAAGTCTCTTATTACCAACATGATTACCGGTGTTACCGTTGGCTTCCTTTACAAGATGAGATTTGTTTATGCGCATTTCCCTATCAATGTCTCCGTCATTGAGGAGGATGGCCACCAGGTTGTTGAGATCAGAAACTTCTTGGGTGACAAGAAGCTCAGAAGAGTTGATGTTCCAAAGGATGTCAAGGCTGAAATTTCCAAGGCTCAGAAAGATGAGCTTATCGTCTCTGGTATTTCTGTTGAGGAAGTTTCCCAGACATGTGCAAACATCCACCAGATCTGCTTGGTTAGACACAAGGATATCAGAAAGTTCTTGGATGGTATCTACGTCTCCGAGAAGGGTCACATCATTGAGGAATTGTAAGGATGCCCCAGTTTCGTTTCATCTCTAATATTTCAATCATTAGACTCGCTCATTTTTCGCCCGTATCGTTTCTTGCTTTTTGTCGCTTTATACTAATAATACCCGCATGAAGAATCCCCGTTTAACGATGTTTCGTACAGCTCAATGTAAATTAATTCAAAAAGACAAGTCAGCTCTGCCTAGTTCAGCTGTAGATACTGTAATAGAGCTGTATTTGTAATCACAGCTCTAATGTGATGCCACTGCAACTATAACTGTAATCTGGTACCACTGCAACTGTCACTATAATTTGGTGCCACTGCAAATTCAACTGTAGCTATATTGTAATGCATCCGTAACTATAGCTGCATATGCAACCGTCAGTGCTACTTGTAACTTAGAACTTACATCACCTCTTCATTTTATATTTTTCCATTTTATATCTTGAGCCTCAACTGCTGCTATAGTCCACATTTTTCGTCTATTTCATGTCCTTTCTGAAGCCAGACCTTGTAGAATCCAAGAGAACCAGAAAGCAACCCAAACAAAAGGTGCAATGGCTTATACATTGGCTGGTTAAGCACAAAAACAGAGTCGTAAACCAAGTCACAAGACAATCTCGCAATATCCAACTTCAAAATCCGCTTTTCGTACGCCACCTCCTGCATTGCATCGATGAACTTCTGCGAACAGACCTCGCTGGATTCAAATTCAACTCCGTTTGTTCGGCTCAGAAGCTTTTTAGCTCGCACTTTCACCTCAAAGTCGATTCTAGCCGAAGTTTCACGGTTGTTGAGCTCTCCATACTTTGCGTAATCATTTCGAAGACCCACCAAGATTGTTGCAAACCACGAAAGCAACTCGTGACGTGAAGAAAAGCGGTGGTAACGCTTGAGTTCTGTTTTGTGAATGATGCCGAGATTGAAAAGTAGCAAAGATTCGTCGAACCATGCGTAGTAAAGTGAGCAAATGCTAGTAATCGTGCTCCAGTTCACCCATAGACTTGATATCTCATCCATTTTTCTGCGTGGCGGGCATTTATGATTAACAATTAAAAAAACAGACTTGCGTATAAGCCTAATTAGCTTGATAACATGCACAGGTGCAGAACCAGCACGAAGAAGTTGCCGATAGATATTTAAACCAGAAATCGAGCCGCCAGAACGCAAAAAAAGCTCAGAATAAGCGATCAGAGCAATCTGGCGTACAAATACAACCGGTGACTTTGCAAAAGTGGCAATCTGAACACTATTTTTAGATGAATAAACGGTCTTTTTTGGTGCCTCACTCAAAATAAGCCTGAGAAGATACACGAGCATCTTTGCCGCCTTATCTCGGCCAGTGAGGTCGTTTAGGCACATTCTAAGAACCTCAAGCCAGTCCTTGTGAACATGTGGTATTGTTGAGACATGAGAATTGCCTGAACTAGCAGATATCGGTATGGCTTTATCTGAATTAGTACTTTTCTTCGAGGTTAAAGATCCAGTGTCAGTCATTCTTTCCGATTTGTTCGCATCTATCCGATCAATGTCAACACGCCGCGGTGTTGGTGTGGATGGCCTGGGAAGTATCGGAAGCCGATTTGCCGGCTCAGGTGACTTTAATGGGGAAGAACGTCGCAGTCTATTGAAATCCTGCTTTGATGACTCATAATATGGTGAATAGATACCGAAAACACCCGCATCCTTAAATGGATTGTCAACCAATGGTTCGAACCCAGAAGTGACCATTTTAAAAATGCCAAATACTGACAATGATGCCGGATCTCAATTCTCTGAAGATCAAATGTGAAAGTACGTGTGCTATGGTATATGAGTCAGATAATGTTTCAGCAAATAATTTCGGTGAGAATGTTTAAGAGCTTAATTGATTGGCGAGGACAGTATGGACTCGCAATAAAATATAATGGCCTGAACAAGGTGCAATTCACTGCTGGTGAAGGAAGGACACTTTGGAATTGGTTGAAGTCTTGCCTTCCCTTATCTTGGAAAATACAAACGTGAAAAAAAAACAAAAAAACGATCGAATAAAATAAATAAACAGAATTTAATCCAAATAAATATATCAATACGCGTTTCAGCAGAAATCGGCTTTGGCTCATTATTACTATATACCATTCCTAGGGATGGTCATAAATTACATTTAAGCCGTATAAATTGCAGCTGAACTGCATTTACCCAATACCTACATTCAGATCAAAACAAACATATGTTCAATGTTCATACCTCTATTCTATCTCTCGCACATATATTCCACCACGCAAATACAGACACCCGTACACCATTGGAGCTACATGGCAGCTGAGCGATATGGGGGTGTGCGATATGGGGGTGTGAAACAAGACATACCAACACCTTACATTAAAACACCCTTGGTACTAGGAACATCATCACGACCAGTAAAGCTGATTGCCTCTCTGATTGCAAGAGCAAGCGATTTAAAGGCACTTTCAGCCCTATGGTGATCATTGAATCCTCGAAGACAATCAACGTGTAATGTGATGTGTGCACTGGTGGCAAAAGACTCTAAGAAGTGAGGAATCATCTCGCAGCTTAGAGCACCAATTTTCTCTCTTTTAAGACCGATATCGATGACCGCATAAGGACGATTAGATATATCGACAACTGCTCTACTTAGAGCCTCATCTAAAGGAGCAAAACCTGTACCAAAACGCTTGATACCACGAACAGCACCAAGGGCCTTTTTGAATGCTTCTCCAAGGGCAATTCCTATATCTTCTGTACTGTGATGATCATCTATGTAAGTATCACCTATACATTCGACAATCATGGACCATCCGGCATGCTTTGCCAAGGCATGCAGCATATGATCAAGAAATCCGATACCTGAGTTCACAGATATGGTTTGGTTGCCTGTCGTTTGAAGTGCATGCTTGTCCTGCTCTGCCTTATCACCAAATATAGAGTCTTTAACTTCGATCTTTCCTCCGTCTAAATTAAGGATCACCTGGACCTTTGTTTCCTTTGTGATCCTCCTAACTTCTGCGTATCTTTGTTCTGGCATGGCTGATTTTTGTATTTTGTGGAATGATCTTGGAATTTGAGCCTGCAAAATAAATTTATAATAGTATCCTTTAAGGAAATTAATTTGTAGGTTTGGTAAACTTGACCTCACCAATTGAATCTTTTCTATGAGTCAGCGCTGAAAAAAAATGGAGAGTTGAAAATTTCAGCCGGTTGCATGTTAAAGCCGGCAATAGAAAGCCTGAATGATGCTGATTAAAGCGTTCTTCAAATTAAGGGCACATAGAGTAGTCGAAAAAGGGTACAGAGAATGATCGATGCGATGTATTGATTATTAAAAAAAACAATACATATGTACCAAAAAGATGTGCTCCGTCTATCAAGATTTTCGTTTTGCTGATTTCGGCTTATCACTGCAAGAATAAATATATTAGAAACAACAAACTACAACGGAATGGCCAAAATACAGAATCAGATTCGGATTGATAATCCAAGATAATAAAATCTGGGGCAATCGTATTTGTGTCAAGTAAATTCTATATCAAATCTTTGTAATAGTAGATATTTATTTTAATCATCCCTTTAATCGTAAATTCAATGATACGAAAAATTCATCAAGTTTGTGGGGTAACAAGAAATGTCAAACTGTTGCCGAATAGTAGGAAGCCCGAGGTCGGCGCGAACCACCCGTAGGAAAGCGGCTGGATTTCTTAAAAAAAAGTGTGATCGAGAAATGGGCATATGGAAGCTGCAAGTATATAAGGAACCAGTTTCCCAGAAGTACTGCAAGCAATAAGTACAAAGAGTTTTCATCTAAGCTGACACTTATAGCTGCAGCAATTTCACTATGTCGACATTGAGGATGGCATCGATGGCTTTAAAAGGCCAAACGAGAATGTTCAGTGTACTAAAGTATAGAAGTACAAAACTTGCATCTGAGCATCTGATAAAACCTCAGGGCACAATTCAAGGAAGACACGTGGAGAATTACCATTACGACGAAGATAACAACCTTGTAGTGAACATCAAGCCTCTCCCACGGAAAAACGAGTCAGTGGAGACTAAAAGAAGAAGATTGCTATACCAATCGAGAAAGAGAGGAATACTAGAAACAGATCTTTTGTTGAGCAGATTTGCAGACCGGTACTTGATAAAGATGACAGAAGCAGAGCTCAATGAGTATGACAAGTTGTTGGATGAGATGGACTGGGATATATACTATTGGGCGACGAAAAACTACAAGATAACGCCTCTTCCGGACAGATGGAAGCATTCTAAGGTGCTGAGAATGCTTCAAGAGAGCAGCAATAATGGGGACAAAGTGATTCTGCGAATGCCTGAGTTGAAGAAGGAGGAAATGACGATTGGGCTTGGGAAGGATTGAGGAAGAGAGGAGAAGGGAAAAAGGAAGAAGGAGGGTGGAAGAAGGAGGGTGGAAAAAAGATGAACGAAAGAAAAGATGAAGGACACGAAAGAAGAAAGGCAGAGGTTAGCATGAGGAAGGAGAGTTTGAGGAATCAGCTTTTCGTGCACTGCACCAATAGTAGGTAACCTCATAGTCATTTATTTAGTCTACACCAGTATTGGAACTTCCGAAATTCACATCCCGCATGATGTTCTAGGATATAAAAGTCTTGAGATAACATCAGATAACCCGAAATAATATTCATGATTTTTTGTTAATTTTTTGTTTGCATTCATTCTTTTTCTTCATCGTCTGCGGTTTGTTCGTAAATTGGCTAAGGATTTGTAAAAATGAAATAAAAGAAGTTGAATGCTGCAAATTTGTTAAAGTATGTAATGCAGCGATTTTAGTTCGCTGGAGATTGTTGAGACGCACACCAAGAAAAAATAAGAAAAAATCAGAGGCTCGGCAACAATCGTACAATTTAAGGGTGCCTGTGCGAATAATTATTAAATGATCAAGTAGTAGGAAGGGAGGTTTAGATTGTGCTTGCTGATCTAATGAGTAATGCTTTGTGCCCGGCACTAACGGGGATCACCATTATAATGCTATGATTGAATATGACTGTAATTGTAAAGGCTGCTGTAGATGATATATTATGGCAAAGAGGAAGGAAGCACGAAAAGATACGGAAATGGGTTGGAAATGATATTGAATGATATTGAATGATTAAATGATATTGAATGATTAAATGATATTGAATG